>FSXQ01003759.1_pt1 | contig 60187 bp, 51 predicted proteins | sample 1638011 | NCBI WGS metagenome assembly FSXQ01 (sample SAMEA3914789, study PRJEB12502) | metagenome | biome: forest; material: soil | place: Canada | collected 2011-07-03 | depth 0.3 m | reverse complement strand
TCCCACGACGGCATCGCTCTGGTCAGTCCGACGTAAGCGCCGAACGCGATGACGATGACGACGGCGACGATAGCGGAGACGATCAGCGGCGCAGGACGACGGTTCGGGGTCAAGAACAACGAAGGCTTCGCGGCCGTGGATGTGCTCACCGGTTGACTCCCTGACTGCTCACGCGCCTTCGACCATTGTGTTTTCACGCCCACCTCCGATGCTTCCGCTTGCGCTGATTCGCTCCCGGAGGGAGAGGACGATCACAAGCGCGAGAATCACCACGAGGAAGATCACACTGGTCCCGGTTGTGCCGAGTCCCAATCCGCCGTCCTTTACAGGCTGGGACAGAAGATCGCCCGTCGATGCGCCGAGGGGACGCGTGAGCACGTAGGCGATCCAGAACGACAGCACCGCGTTCAACTTGACCGAAAAGTAAAGCACTGCCACGACGGCGATCATTGCGGCGAACACGACGAGCGAGAGCAGGTAGCCGAGGTTGAGTGCCTCGGCGAGGTAGTCGCCGGCTGCGGTGCCCAGGGCGAAGGTGAACAGCACCGCCAGCCAGTAGAAGACCTCGCGCCTCGTGCTGACGATGGAATGGATGGAGAGCGTCCTCTCCACCCGGAACCAGACGATGAACGTCGCAGCAAGGGCGACGGCGAAAATGACCACGGTAGAGATGAGCGGAACACCGAGGTTGTCCGTGAGGTTGTCGGTCACCAATGTTCCGACGACGCTGATCAGAACCACCGACAGCCAGTAGGCGGCTGGCACGTACCGGCGCAAACGGAACTGCACGACGAGTGCGACGACGAGTGCGAGTGTCATGACGACGCTCGTGAGAGCGAGACCCAATCCGAGCTGCACATTGAGGAAGTCCGCGAACGTCTCACCGACGGTCGTTGCGAGCACTTTGATGATCCAGAATATGGCAGTGACCTCTGGCACCTTATTGAGCATGGTCCGCGGGTGGCTGGAAGTAGTCATGCGACACACCCAACTGGCGTCGGCCTAAGAGTCCTCTAATGAGGGGAGTGGCTCCTGCGGGTGATGGCTGTTGGCCACGGTTACGACTCAGTGCTTCCCGTCGAAGGCGCTGAGAAAGCGATTGCGGAAGGCATCCATCGGCCAGAGCGGCGCACCCGGGCTCGGGGCCAGGCCGTCAACCCAGTGCCATCCGGAGATCGCCCGGAACACGCTCGGGTCTTTCGAGATGATCGAGATCGGCACTTCGTGGTCCGCCCCGGTGCCGCTGACGATCGTCGCGGGCTGGTGGTCACCCAGCTCGATGACCACCAGATTCGGGTCGTCGGACGCCTGCAGGAACGAGAACATCGCGCTGAGCGAGTATTGGATCGACTGGCCGTACGCCTGCTGTACGAGCTTCGGGTCCTTCCAGACGGACTCGGCCGAATCGCCTTCCGCGGGCTGCGGGTCGTAGATCGAGCCGTTGCCCACCTGCGCCGGGGGAACCATCGTCGGCAGGGGTGCCCAGGGGGTGTGGGATGACACGAGGTCGATCTCGGCCATGACCGGCTGGTGCGGGCCGGCGAGCTCGTGTTCCGCGAAATACTGCCACGTGTATTGGTCGGGGATCTGCGCGTACCCGAACTTGGGTCCCTGGTAGCCCACATTGGTGGCGTTGTAGAGCGTCTGGTAGTGGTAGAACGACGTTCCAAACGTCCAGGGCTTCGTGTCCGAGGGTACGTCGCTCACTGTCCGCCATCCGGCGTCACGGAACGCATCACTGAGGGTGAAGCGGTCGCTTCTGATCAGCGTGCTGTAGATCGGCGCCGTGTTGACCCACACACCCGACTGCAGTGTGGAGTGGGCGAGCCAGCTGAGCCCGCCGAAGGTGGGTGAGGTGAGCCAGGCGCTCTGCGACGTGTAGCCGGCGGTGGTGAGCTGGGCCTGGCCCTGCTTGAGTACGGTATCCACGCCGCTCGAGTAACTGGTCCCCTGCACGGCCACCTGGCCGTAGCTCTCGACGAACGCGATGATCACATCCTTGCCGCGCAGGGAGGTCAGCAGGTCGGTCGACGGAATCTTGCTGTACGGGTCGGAGCGGGCCTTCGAGGCCAGGCCCGCCTGCGCCCTCAGCGACGTCTGCGCGCGTGACGTCGCCGAGCCGATGGCGCCGACCGTGGCGGATGCCGCGAATGGCTCGCCGGCCACCAGCTGCGCTCCGGCGAGGGCCAGCACCACCCATGCGGCGGTGACAGCCGCCACGGTGATCGCGCCCCGCCTGCGACGACGCCTGATGGCACCATCCACTCGCAGGGCGGCCCACGCGAGCACAACCGTCGTTACGACGGCGACAAGTGCCACCACGATGAGCACGAGTACCGCCGCGGTCGAGCCGATGGAATCCTGGACCACGCCATAGCCGTCGTTGACTTCGGGCCAGTCGGTCGGATCGAAGTGGATGTCGAGGGCGTACTCGAAGGCCGCATCCAGCCCGGCGAGCACGAGCGCGCCGACCACGACCAGCCCGAATACGATCGCGACCCCGATCCGCGCCGGACGCAGTGGGAGCACGGCGAGCACGAGGATCGCGACGATCGACTCGATCGGCAGCCGGACCAGGCCGAACGGGGATCCTCCCGCGATCGCGCCGGGAAGCAGCGGGATCACGACGAGAAGCACGACGGCCAGCACGATGGTGACCCGGCCCCACCACCGGAACCTGGTCACCGGGACTCCAGCGGAATGCCGGTACCGAGAGCGGGCTCGACCTGTTCGCTCCGTTCGAATCCGTCGAAGCGGTCAGACAGGGCGTAGCGCAGCAGCATCACGTCCCCGATCTGCCGGCTCCCGGCGAGCACCGCTCGCCGGGACGCGGTCCACGGGAAGGCGGCGGATCCGACCACCCGCGGCGCTCGGGCTTCGCCGACGAAGAACGGTGCAACCACCAGCTGCAGCTCATCGGCGATGTCGTCGGCGAGGAACTGCGTCAGCAGCTTGCCGCCGCCCTCGACCATCAGTCGCTGGACTCCCCGTCGGCTGACGAGGTCGTCGAGCACGCCGCTCATCGTCACGCGCTCCCCGAGCCCGATCACGGTGGCGGTGTCGCCGAGACGTCCGGCCAGTCGGCGCGCCTTCGCCAGCGGCGTGTAGACGAGCTTCTCGACATCGCCGGCGGTGAAGAACGCGGCATCGGGGAACAGTTCGCCCCGGGAGGTCACCGTGACCTTCGTGGGCGAATCGGGGAGGCCCGCGGCGGCCCGCCGCATCCGGCGCTCTTCACTGCGCACCAGCAGCCGGGGGTTGTCCCGCCGAACGGTGGAGGCGCCCACCATGATCGCGTCGTTCTCCGAGCGCACCCGGTCGACGCGATCGAGGTCGGCGGGATTCGACATCGCGAGCCGTCTCGGAGCCGCGCTGTCCAGGTAGCCGTCGATCGACATCGCGCAGCTCAGGGTGACGTATGGCCGGTCGCTCATGCGGTGGTCTCCTTACGGACGGTGATAACAGGTCTGGGGCGAACACGATCGGCGACCAGGACGGCCGCGCCCGGCAGGAGGGCGATCATGGTCAACACCCCGAAGGCGGTGGATGCGGCGAGGCCGGCGGCCGCGCCCAGTCCAGTGAGAGTGAACGCGGCCGCGGAGCCCGCCTCGCGCGGCCCCCAGCCCCCCAGGCTCAGGGGAATCGAGCCCGCGGTCAGGGCGACCAGGGCCAGCGCCACCAGCTCGCGCGGGGTCGCTCGCACTCCGACGGCGAGGCAGGCCACGACGAAGGTCGTGGCGTGCGACCCGACGACGATCACCGACGAGACCAGGATCTCGAGCGAACGCCGGGGCGAGGAGAAGACCGCCCGCAGCGCGACCGACTCCCGGAGCAGCATCGCCCTGCCGCGGGCCGTCGCTGCCAGCACGCCGAACGCGATGACGAGGACCGCTCCCGCGCACCCGACCACCCAGGCGACCCCCTGCAGCGGTGAGGTCACGCCGAGGGCGCCCAGCACGAGCGCGACGAGCGCGAATTGCACGAACTGCCCGGCGATCCGTTCCATCGCGACGGCACGGGCGGCGAGGGCGACCCGGCCGGCTCGCCGCCCGTGGCGGTACGCGCGGTGAACGTCGCCGATCACGCCACCGGGCAGGACGGTGTTGAGAAACTGCGAGCGATAGTAGGCGGCTGCCGCTGCGAAGAAGGACAGCTCCAGCCCGAGGCCGGAGGCGACCGTCCGCCAGCGCCAGGCGGCCGCGGCGGTGGCCGTCGCCGCGAGGACAACGGCGATCGCTATCGTGGCCGGCGACAGGGCGGCGAGACCCCTCAGGAAGGCACTGGTGCCCACGGTGGCGATGGTGGCCCCCAGCACGGCGGCACCGCCGATCGCCCCCAGTACCGCACGAGTGCGCGGCGACAGCGCGGTCAGTGCGGCCATGCGATCACATCCCGGTGATCCACGACGACCGACAGGCGGCCGCCGGTGAGCTGCGCGCGGCGCCTGAGGAGATAGTCGCTCGCCCCACCGCCGAGCGCGGGCCGTTGTTCGACCGCCGCACCGACCCACCCATCGAGCCACTCGCCGACCAGCGCGGGCTCGCCCGGCCCGAGCCGCCAGGGCGTTTCCCGCTCGCGCACCGTCCATCCGGCGGAACCGAACATCCGCGCGACCACTCCGGCAGCATCCGGCCCGAGCAGTCGACGGCCGTCGGCGAGCCGGCGCTGGTGATCGTTGAAGGCCGCACCGAACTCCGCATCCGCGGGGTCGGCGAGGTCGAGTTCGACGCGACCGGTCACGGTGAGACTGAACAGCGCCGGGCAGCCGGCGGCGATGCAGGCGTCCACGATGGTGCGCGCTTCGTCCGCGGTGATCACGTCCAGCAGGGCTGATGCCGTGACCAGCGAGGCGCCCCGGAACGCGTCCGGCGGAAGTTCGGCGAGTTGCTCGACGCTCGTACGCGTCGCGATCTCCCGGCCCGCCCGATCGCGCACGGGCCGGGGATCGCGGCGGCCGAGGATTGCCGGGTCTGCATCATGGAGCACCCACTCCTGCGGACCCTGCAGCATCGGGGCGAGCCAGCGCACCATCGCGCCCGATCCGCTTCCCAGGTCGTGCACGACGAGCTGTCCCGGGGCGAGCAGGGGGGAGAGCTCCCGGACCAGCGCGCGGGAGCGCGAGCCTGCATCGGCACGGCCGCGGAGGGCGAGCCAGTCGGCGGAGACGGTGGGCAGCACGACGCCGGGCCGGGCGGTCATAGCGCCGCCAGAGTCTCGTCGATGCGAGCGACCGTGTCGGCCCACCGCGGGGCAGTGCCGCGCGCACGCGACGCCTCGGAGCGAAGGGTGGCGCGGAGGGCGGAGTCTGACATCCAGCGGTGCAGCGCCAGCGAGAGGGCGCCCGCATCGCCGTTCTTCACGAGGAGAGCACCGCCGCCGGCGACCGCTTCGGGGATGCCGCCCACCGCGGACGCGATGACCGGCAGGCCGCGCCGCCTCGCGTCCGCGATCGCCATGCCGTAGCTCTCCGTACGCGAGGGGGCGACGAGGAGTCCCGCTCGGGCGTATGCGGAATCCAGGTCCGCCTCGCCCAGGACGCCGGGCATCCGGACACGTCCGCCGAAGCGTTCGGCATCCGCTGAGATCCGGTCGGCGAAGCCCGGATCGGTGGTGCGCGATCCCGCCAGCGTGCAGGACCATCCGTCGTCCGGCAGCGCGGCCAGAGCGCGCAGCAGCACGTCCTGGCCCTTGTGGGCCGAGACCACCCCGACGCACAGCAGCTCCCGGTGGTCGACTGCGCGGAGGCCGGCGCTGCCGTCCACCGATCCGGGCACGGCGACGGTGACCAGGGCCGGATCCACCAGTTCGCGCCGGGCGAGCTCGGCCGCCGTCCACTCGCTCGTCACGATGACGCGCGCAGCGGCACGAAGCGCGCGGCTTTCGTCCCGCACGGCCTGCTGCGTGGTGGCGGGGAACGCCGCGCTCACCATGTGCGCGAGGATCACCACCGCCACGCGCCGGCTGGCGTCCTCCACCGCCGAAGGCGCCCAGCCGGCGACGAGCCCGTCGACGAGCGCGATCGACCCCCGGGGGATCGAGGCGAGGGCCGCTTCCGTGCTCGCGGCATCACTCACCGCCGCGACCCGCGGGCTCCAGCCGAGCTGTTGGAGCCCGTCGCGCACCCGACCGTCGTAGACGTTCCCTCCGCTGACCCGTACCGGATCATCGAACCCTTCGGGCAGGAGAAACCACAGCGCCCTGTCGCCCGTCACAGGTCGACCTCGTACGACGCCCACGCGATGTGCGACTCGTGCAGCGTGACGACGAGGCCGGTCAGCAGTGCCGGCGCGAAGGAGCCGTCCACCGCGGAGGCGGCGAGCCGATCGCCGATGTATTTACACAGCTGCTCGGTGGTGGTGTTGATGCCGGCCAGCCCGGGCTCGTCGTCCAGGTTGCGGTAGGTGAGCGCTCCGGTGATCTCGTGCAGGGCGCGGGACGCGACGCCGATGTCGATCACGATGCCGTCGGCATCCAGCACCGCCGAACGGAAGGTCGCATCGACCAGATAGGTCGCACCGTGCAGCCGCTGGGCGGGTCCGAACACGTCACCGTCAAGGCTGTGGGCGATCATGATGTGGTCCCGGACGGTCACGCTGAACGTCATGACGCGCTCCAATCGATGGTGTGGCACAGGGCGCCGTTCTCATTGGTTGAGATCTGCCCGGCCGCGAGGTCGGCCATGATCGAGGGCAACCCGGTCCAGGGCGAGTCGTCCCCGAGCAACGCGTCGAAGGCCGGGTCGTCGAGCAACCGCAGGGCCAGGGCCAGCCGCTCCCGTGGCGTGCGCCGATCGCGTCGGGCCGCGGCCACCGCACCCACCTGGCTGGACCGGATGCTGAGGCGTCTCGAGTGGAAGTCTGCGCCGAGCTCGAGCCGGACCGGCCTAGCGCCGAACCAGCTGGCGACGACCACGTCGCCGTCGGTGGCCACGGACCGCAGCGCCGTCGCCAGGCCGTCCTGGCTGCCGCTCGCCTCGACGATGATGTCGTAGTCGGTGCCGGGCGCCTCGGCGAGGGCGAAGTTCACCCCGAGCCGGGCGGCCATGCCGGCCTTCAACGGGTCGACGTCGACAAGAGTGACCTCGACCCCGGGCACGCCCCCGGCCAGCCTGGCGATCGCCCCCCCGATCATTCCCGCACCGATCACCGCCACCCGGTCGCCCAGCAGCGGGCTCGCGTCCCAGAGCACGTTCACCGCGGTCTCGACCGCGCCCGCCAGCGCGGCGCGGCGCGGGGGCACCGAATCCGGGACGAGCGTCACGGCGTCCACCGGCACGACGAACGCGGACTGGTGCGGATACAGGGTGAAGACGGTGCGACCGAGAAGGTTCTCGGGTCCGTGCTCGACGAACCCGACGTTGAGGTAGCCGTACTTCACCGGAAACGGGAATTCGCCCGCCTGGAATGGGGCGCGCATCCGCTGCCACTCGGACTGGGGAACATCCCCGCGCAGCACGAGACCCTCCGTGCCTCGGCTGATACCGGTGAACAGCGTTCGCACCCGCACGTCCCTCGCGCCGGGTTCGGGCAGGCGCTCCGGCCTCAGCTCGCCCCTGGCCCGGCCGGTCACCCAGAACGCGACGGCGTCGCCGGGGTCGGGGGAGTGAACCGAATGCACTACCGGCAACGTGTTGTGGGGGAGGGCCATAAGGAGTTAACGGAGGCCGGTATGCCAAAGGTTCAAATCACGCCGTGGTGGTGGGTGTTCGGGGCACTCGCCGCGCTGCTGGTTGTGACCTCGGCCGTGCCGCTGACGGTGGGGGGCTGGGCCGCGGGGACGATCTACCTCGCGGTATCCAGCACACTGGTGTCGATCGGGTTGCGTCGCCGGGGGGCGACGCGATTCGGTCCCGCGAACATGGTGACGGCAACCCGCTCCGCACTGGTCGGCGTCGTCTGCGCGCTGGTGGTCACCTCGTTCACGCGGCCGGTGCCGGCCCTGCTCATCACCGCACTGGTCGTGCCGGCACTACTGCTCGACGGGGTGGACGGCTGGGTGGCGCGGCGAACCCGGAGCGAGTCCGCGCTCGGTGCGCGATTCGACATGGAGGTCGACGCGTTCCTGCTGCTCGTGCTGGGCGTCGATGTGGCGCCGTTGCTCGGCTGGTGGGTGCTCGCCATCGGCCTCATGCGCTACGCGTTCGTCGCCGCCGGCTGGGTGCTGCCCTGGATGCGGGCGCAACTGCCCGCGCGCTACTGGCGCAAGGTGGTGACGGCCGCGTGCGGGATCGCCCTGGTCGCCTCGGCTTCCCGCCTGGCGCCGTTGCCGGTCGCCGTCGCGGTGGTTGTGATCGCGCTCTGCCTTCTCGTCGAGTCGTTCGGCCGCGACGTCGTGTGGCTCGCACGATCGCGGAGAACAGCGGCGACCGTGCGGCAGTCTTACCGAACGCAAACATTCCTCTAAAGAAACGTAAACAAACCGCGGATACGATCTCCGTAAGACGCCCGTGCCCCACCCACCTCCTTCCAGCATCGAGACACGCCAGATGACTGAATCCGCACTGCCACACACCCGTGTTGGCTCCGGCGCTCCCCTCGTCGTGTTCCCCGGCCTGTTTGGGCGACGGGGTGTTCCGGCCGGATTCATGCGGTGGATGCAGCACACCGAGATCGCCGAATTGGCGGGTGACCGCGAAGTCTGGAGCATCGACCGCAGGTTCGGCCTTGAGCCGGGCATCTCCTTCGAGGCTCTTGCCGTCGAGCACGCGGAAGCCATCAGGCAGCGGTTCGACGAGCCCGTCGATATCGTCGGCATCTCGACCGGGGGAAGTATCGCCCTGCAGCTGGCGGCGGACTTCCCGGAGCTGGTGCGGCGTCTCGTCCTGGTGTCGTCCGCCTACCGACTGAGCGATTCCGGTCGGGAAACGCAGCGGCAGATCGCTGCACTGCTCCGGCAGAATCGTTCGCGACCGGCCGCCGCGCGATTCCTGGGGAACACGGGGGCCACGCGGACGGCACGGGCGCTGCTTTCGCTGGTGGGGCGGCTCGCACCCCGCCTCGTCGTCGGGCATCGCGATCCCGATCTGCTCGTGCTGCTGGAATCGGAAGACGGTTTCGATCTGGAGGCTCGTATGGCGTCGATCCACGTGCCGACTCTCATTGCCGGCGGTGCCCGGGACCGGTTCTACACCACGGAATTGTTCGAGGCAACCCACGCCCGCATGCCCAACGCGAGCGTGAAGATCTACCCCAGGGCGGGCCACATCAGCATCTTCGGCAACCGGAGGCTCTCGCGAGAGATACTCGGCTTCCTCTCGCTTCCGTAGCGTCAGCTGTGGCTGTTGATCGACCGTACGAATTTGAGCGCCTCGCGAACCGACATCGACGGAACGTAGGTCTTCGCGAGGGCCAGCGCGATCGTGGGCAGCGAGAGCGGATCGGGATAGGCCATGTAGATCGGCGAGAACTGCGGCTTGAACTTGCGTTTGAAGTTGAAGAGGGACTGGAACCCGTACACCGGTTCGAGACGGTTGCCGATGTAGCGGAGCATCCGCGCCATGGTGCTGTTCTCGGGCACCGACGACGCGCTTCGCGTGAGGGGAGCCGTCGACAGGCTCATGAACTCGATGCCGTCTGCGCGGAATTGCTCTGCCGCCCGCGCGATGAGAAACTCCATCACCCCATTCGGCCCGTCGGGAGTGCGGCGCATGAAGTCAAGGGTCCAGCCCGTCTGCCGGCCGTCGGAGAACGATGGCAGCCAACTGGTGATACCGACGATCGAGTCGGAGGCGCCGATTGCGACCATGAGCCGTACGTCGTCGTCGCGCAACTCGTCGATGCCCCCGAGCGTGAACCCCATCTCCGGGAGCCCCTTCTCGGCCACCCACAGTTCGGAAATTTCCTCGATCTGCAGTCTTTGTCGAAGGCTCAATTCCGAGAACCTGGCCCAGCTCGCGACGAGCCCCTCACGCTCGGCACGATTGATCGAGGTGCGCACGTCCTGCCAATGCTTGCCGGTCGTGTTCCACTCCGCCGGATAGACGATCGTCTCATCGCCGATGATGTTCGCGGTCCAGCCCATCTCCATGCACGCCTCGGCGAACTCGGGATGGATGCCGTAGTAGAAGACGATCCAGCTGTTGTCGTCGCAGAATCGTGCGAACTCCGCGATTGCGGCGAGCGCCGATTCACGCTCGCCGATGGGCTCCGACGTCGTCACGGCGATGCCGTTGACGACTCGATAGGCGACTGCGGCCCGACCATCGGCCGAGAACCAGTAGTGATTGCCCTTCCACATCGACCAGTAGGAGAGGGAGCCGCCCCCGGTGCGCAATAACCGGCTGGCGCGAGCATGACCCCAGGCGATCCGGTGTGATGGACGAAACGCGACCATCAGAGCGCCGAGCACGACGACGACCCAGAAGACCGGCCCGACCCAGTGGTAGAGCAGGGTCGCCCCGGGACCGACCGGCGCAAAGGCGAGCGGCTCCAGCCTCAGGAAGCCCACAGGCGCGAACCTGTCCGGTAGATCGGAGAGCAGGTCGCCCTGGGTCACGTGCGGGGTGAATTGGTCCCTGAGCGCCCATCCGAGGCCCAGATAGAGCCCAGCCGTCACCAGCAACGCGATCGTGACGCCGGCGAGATACCAGCGGATGACCCGCAGGGAAATACGGACCGCGAAATGCTTGAGGCTCGCAAACACCACGATGGCGATCACCAGCGGCACGATGGTGCAGATCGTCAGATCGAGCTGAAGCTCCCACCCGGCGATGGAGGGCAGCCGGCTCGTGCCGCCGAGGGGAAACAGCGGCACGATCCCATAGAACAGCGCAGCAAGAGCCGACATCGCCAGGTTCACGATGATCGCCAGCCAGGCACCGAAGCGCTGGCCTCGCAGCACCGCGATGGAGGCGACGAGCAGGGCGACAAGAGGCAATATCGTCAGCAGGACCGGGCCGGCACCGTCGATCCTCTCGAGGGCGATCGTGCGCAGGCACCCGTGAGCGAACAGCACAGACGACTGGCATCGCTCGAGGCTCGGCCGGGGCGTGGACGGACGGTTCTCCATCAGGAGCAATCCCAGCGGGGCGAGAGGGCCGAGTCGCACCCGATTGAAGACGGTCAGTACGGGGCCGAGCGCCGAGACGGCGATGACCACCGAGACGAGCACCCGCGTCTCGTGGTGCGAGCTGCGCGCCCACAGCGGCGAATGGTCTTTCGGACGCAGCAGATACCCCAGTGCCAACCCGACGAGTGCGGCGAACAGGCGATAGACGTCGGATGGCTGCCCCGAGTAGAGCACGAAGACCAGCACGGCAGAAATTGTCGCCACGCGAATTCGTCCGCGCCAGAAACGACCCGAGAACGCACTCGCCGCCATCAGCACGCCCACCACCGGTGTCATCGGATCTATCGCCAGAGCCTGGGCGACACGCACCGACCAGAGTTCGCCGGCGGCGACTCCGATCGCCTGCACGGCTATTCCGAGGGCGACCCCGAGCACACCCGAGACGACGAATGCGAGGGCCGTTCGGAGCGATCCGAGAGCTCGTTCGGACACCCCGACCAACAGCGGAGCGGCAATCGCGACCACGACCAGCTCCCAGCCGCCGTCAGTGAGAAAGGCGGAGGTCAACGGGGTCCACCACCGGCCCTCTTCGACGACCTGTCGATATCCGGTCGCGAGCGCCAGGCGCGTGGGGTCATCCGGCCCTCGGAATCCACCCGACACGACGGCCGTGGTGACAATGGCGACGAACACGAGAATCGTCACCGGGCTTCGCCGCAGGGTGCGCCCAATCATCTATAGTCCGCCAAATTGTTTCGCAACGCAGGGTAAGCGCCGGCAGTCGTGGGTGTCGGCTTCGGTGACGACACCTCGAACAGTATGTCGTCCCGAGGAGTCAACCGTGACTCGCGTCTGCATATTTGACTCATAGAATTCACCGAAGAGAGCGAATCCGGATCACCGGAGCGACCTGTTCATCCAGAAGGATCCTCGTACCATGGCCGATGATCGCCCCACCGAAGCGCTGCCTCCCGGGCAGGAGCCCGCCCTCGTCGTTCTACCGACGCGCCGATCGATCGCGGAGGAACTCGAAACCCGACGGAAACGTCAAACGCGCAATCGGGTGATCGCGCGGAGGGTCATCGTCGCCGCCGCCGCGCTGGCTGTCATCGGGGCCGTTCTCTATTTGGCGAGTCTCACCTGGACGGGCACGCACCAGTCAGCGGTGGCGCTGCTGATCCTGAGAATCCAGATCATCGGCGGGATCGTGCCGGTGATCGTGAACGTCCTTGCGGGGATCGCAGCGCTCTTCCTGTTGATCCGCTGGCCGACTCGCGGACGGCTTGTCGCTGCTGCGGCCGGAACCGGGGCGGGCGCCATCGTCGCGATCGTCATCGTGTGGGTCCTGGACGCGACGAACGCGCTGAGTGTGCCGCTGGGCACAGCCGCGACCGCCTGGTCGATCGCGGGACTGGCCGCGATCGGTCTTGCCATCGCAAGTTTCTGGACATCGCGCGGCTGGCGAACGGTGGGCGCCGCAGTCTCCATCATCGTGGTGGTCGTCGCGGCCACGATCGGTGTCGACACCGACTTCGGTCTCGATCCGACGGTCGGCTCGTTGGCGGGGATCTCGACTGACAAGGTCGCCGTCCTTCCACCTGTCGCGCCGACGCCGAGTGCAGCTCCGACGCGCGCGGTGATGGCTGGCGGCGCGCTGTGGGCGAACTGGTTCCCCTCGGGGGCGATGCCCATCGTTGGCAGCGTCAGCCAGGTCGACATTCCGAACACGATCTCGGGATTCAACGCCAGGCCGGCGGGGCTCTACCTGCCGCCCGCAGCCCTGATCCCGAATGCACCCGCGCTCCCACTGGTCATCATGATGATGGGCCAGCCGGGGAATCCGGACCCGGACTTTCAGGAAACGGCTCTCGATCCGCTTTCGAGCCGTCACAATGGACTCGCGCCGATCGTGCTCGTCGCCGACCAGATCGGGAACCCAGCGACGGACCCACTGTGCCTCGACACTCCCAACTACGGCAATGCGGAAACCTATATCACGCAGGATGTCGTGGGCTGGGCGCGGACCCACTTGCACATACTCCAGGACGCCGCACACTGGACGATCGCCGGCTATTCCAACGGCGGCGAGTGCGCGGTCTATTTCGGTGCGAAGTACCCGTCCATCTGGGGCAATGTGCTCGACATCTCCGGCGAGAGGTATCCGGGGTCGCAGAACGCGTCGGGAACGCTGGCGAAGGTTTTCCACGGCAACGCCGCCGCCTACCAGGCGACCTGGCCGACCTCGATATTGGCCAAGGGCGTCTATCCGGACACCGTGGGCATCTTCACCGTGTCATCCAACGACTACGGATATCTCCAGGCGGCGAAGGACATCAGCGCGGCGACAGTCGCCGCGCAGTGGAAGACCACGTACTACGAGGTGCCGAATGGCGGCCACGTGCTGGGGGCTCTCAACGGCGGGCTCCAGGAGGGGTACAGCATCCTGTATCCACGATTGGGACTATCCCAGCCGGGCACCGTGCCATAGAGCGGATGCTGTTACCAGGCGCCGGGCGGTGCCGTCACGGTGTCGACGGCCGTGTAATGCCAATTCGCACCGTTGTTGTAGTGGCCGGACGCCCACGGTGAGGCCCAGATGGCCGCCTCGATGTCGGCTGACGGCGCAGCCGCGGCGAACTCCGCGACGATGCCGCTCATTCCCGCGTTGCCCCTGAGCATGTTGACGACCTGCTGGGCGGCGACATCGAGGTTCGCGTAGCTGCCCGTTCCACCGCCACCACCGGAACCCCATCCGTTGTTCAGCGGGTTGTCGCGGTTCCACCAGCTGGCGGCGCCGTTCTCCTGCCGCATCCAGCGCACCATCACCGTGACGCTGTCGTCGGTCATCGGCCAGCCGCCGTAGAGCAGCACGAGCTTCGCCCAGTCGTAGTTGGTGCCGCCGTCGATGAGGGTCCGGATGCCGGGGGTGGCCGAGTAGGACTCCCGCGTCACCGCGGCGGTCGGCACGAACGGCGAGACCTCGAGCGTCTGGGCATGGGTGTCGATGTACGTCCGCAGCTGGTCGGCCGATGACGGGCCGGCCGGGACGATCAGGATGGCCACCAGCCCGAAGGCGGCAACCCCCGCACAGGCTGCGAGTCGTTCTTTGGTGAGACCCGGTTTGCGTAGCGACTTCAGCACGGGAGTGATGGGCTTGAGTATCGAATTCGTCGGTTTCATATAAAGGCGCGGGCAGCGGGGGGTTGGACCGGCTGCCGAGTCAGGACAACAAGGCAGCGACGCTACCACACCCTTTCTGGCAAAGTCACAACCACCCGCCCGGCATGTCCGAAACGCGCCGACGCTCGCCGGTCGGCGGGAGCTGTGTTCCGGCCCGCCGATGACGGTGCTGCGTCATAGCCTGCAGAACGGGAGGAGGCGCGACATGCCGGAGAGCGTTGAGGCCTGGTGGCACCGCCGCCGCTGGTCGAAGGGCGTCGACGTGCCCTATGCGGTCGGCACCTTCCGCGCCGACTGGGAGCGGTATCCGGTGCTGGCCCGCCAGTACCATCCCGACCTCAACGCGGGTGTGACGCTCACGCAGGTGCCCCCGGCGGCGGATGTCTACCTGCAGTGGCAGTGCGATGCGGGCCACATCTTCGTCGCCACCCCGTCGGAGCAGCGCAGTCGGCCTGGTGGCGGCCGGCGCCGGCGCTCCACCTGGTGCCCGGAGTGCTCGGTGCTGGCCACGGGACGACCCGCACGGAAGACCCGCCCACACGTGCGCCGGGTTATCGCGGCGCCGGCCGAGCGGGCGGGGGAGGCGTTCTGGAGTGCGAAGGCACCACGGCCTGCCTCGGCGGCGGAGGCGCGACTGCGCCAGCTGCTCGCCGAACGACTCGCCGTCGGCCTGCGATTCAATGCGGTGGGGGTGCGCAGCCCGTTCTTCGACCGGTTCGAGGTCTGGCCCGACATCGTGATCGACGAGCTACGCATCGCGGTCGAGTACGACACCGTGGGCAGAATCGGTGTGGAGCACGTCGGCCCGCGCGAGGACGGCGACCGTCGCAAAGACCGTCTTCTGCGCGCGGTCGGCTGGGAGGTGGTGCGCATCCGCTGCGGCAGACTCCGGCCGATCGGTCCATACGACCTGGTGGCGGCGGGCGTCAGCGGCGCCCTCCTCGATCGCCTGCTCGACCGGCTGGCCGAGATCAGGGGCGAGCTCATCGTGCGCGCCTATTCCGTCAGCGGTCGCGCGCCTGGTGGCACAGAATGAGACATGGTTCCAGACCCGCGCCCGCCTCTCTTTCTCGATGACCTCTCCGTCGGCGACACGGTCACGACGGGCGAATACCCGGTCACCAGCGAGGAGATCATCGAGTTCGCGACCCGCTACGATCCGCAGGTCTTCCACACCGATGAGGCGCTCGCGGTCGACACGTTCTTCGGTGGTCTCGCGGCCAGCGGCTGGCACACGGCGGCGATGACGATGCGCCTGCTGGTCACCAGCGGCTTCCCGTTCAGCGGCGGGATCGTCGGTGCCGGGGGTGAGATCAGCTGGCCGAGCGCTACCCGGGCCGGTGACGTGCTCCACGTCGAGTCGACGGTGGCCGGGATCGCGCTGTCGCGGAGCCGCCCGGACCGCGGGACGGTGACCCTGCGCTCGGAGACCCACACGGCGGACGGGGAGGTGCGGCAGGTGCTCGTGGCGCGACTTGTCGTGTTCGCGAAGCCCGCCTGAATATTTAGCAAGGCAAACGTTTAGGTCACCCGTCTGCCGTTGTCAACCCTTTGTGGGCTTTCCGCGCGCCGCCCTAGGCTCGGGCGTAACCAGTTTGGGGGTCAAGAAAATGATTAGTGCCGCACACGAAACCACCGACCGATTCACGACGACCAGCCCGTCACCCGCCCGCCGCACCAGCGAGGTGTCGATCGATCCACTGCGTGACTACCTGCAACGCATCGCCAGGGCGCAACTGCTCACCGCGGAACAGGAAGTCGAACTGGCACGGCGCATCGAGATCGGCGTCCTCGCCGGCGAGCGCCTGGAGACCGCCACCGACCTGGGCGGTAAAGGGCTCAGCGGCAAGGAGAAGCGCGAGCTGATCTACCTGCAGCGGGACGGTGCCGCCGCATACGAGCACTTCGTGCACGCCAACCTGCGGCTGGTGGTGAGCATCGCCAAGCGGTACGCGGGCCGCGGCCTCCCGATCATGGATGTCATCCAGGAGGGCAACCTGGGCCTGGTTCGTGCGGTCGAGAAGTTCGACTACATGATCGGCAACAAGTTCTCAACCTATGCCACATGGTGGATCCGCCAGTCCATCCTGCGCGGCATCGCCGACGCGAGCCGCCTCATCCGCATCCCCGTGCACACGGTGGAGAAGATCGAGAAGCTCGACCGCATCCGGCGCGATCTCGGCGGCGAACTCGGCCGGGTGCCCACGCTGATCGAGCTCGCGGATGCGGCGCAGATCAGCACCGAGGAGGTGCTGAAGCTGCAGCGCACCGAGCACGACACGGTCTCCCTCGGCCTGCCGGTGGGCGAGGACGGCTCGGCCGAACTCGGCGACCTCATCGAGGACAGCAACAGTTCTGAGCCGTTCGAGGCGATCGAACTGGACTTCCGGCACGAGGACATCACGCGCCGGCTCGACACCCTCCCACAGCGGGACGCGACCGTGCTGCGTCTTCGCTTCGGCCTCGACGGGCGCCAGGCGATGACGCTCGACGAGGTCGGCGAGCTGTACGGCATCACGCGCGAGCGGGTGCGCCAGCTGGAGACTCGCAGCCTCAAACGGTTGCGGAGCGAAGAACTGCACTCGTATCTCGCCTAGGTGTGGATGAGCGCCGCCAGCGGGTCGCCGCTCCTGGTCACCCGCTGCAGCACCTCCGGGTATTCGAGCTGGCGGAGGGTCTTCGAGGCGAGTTCCCGCCAGGTCCGGGGTGCTGCCACGCTGGGCCGGAGCCTGCCCCGCAGCGAGTAGGGGGCGACCGTCGTCTTCGACCCGTTGTTCTGGCTCCAGTCGACCAGCACCTTGCCAGCCCTGATCGACTTCTTCATGTCACTCACCACCAGGTCGGGATGGTCGGCCTCCAGCGCCCTGGCGAGCTCGCGCGCGACGGCGGAGACCTGGTCGGAGGTCTGGCGGCCATCCAGTGCCGCATAGAGATGGATGCCCTTGCTGCCGCTCGTGACCGGCATCGTCTCCAGTCCGACACCGCGAAGGATCTCCCGCACATGACGGGCCACCTCGGCGCACTCGCGCAGTCCGGCGCCCTCTCCGGGGTCGAGGTCGAGCACCAGGCGGTCCGGGTTCAGCCGTGCGCCCCGCGGGCCGAACCGCCACTGCGGCACGTGCAACTCGAGGGTGGCCAGCTGCGCCAGCCAGATGAGAGTCGGGAGATCGTCGACCAGCGGGTACTCGTTCGAGTGGTCCTTGTGCTCGATCGTGCGGTGGACCACCCAGGACGGCGCGGACTGCTCCAGGTTCTTCTGGAAGAACATCTCACCGGGGTGCTCCGCCGTGCCCACCCCGTTCACCCAGCGCTTGCGGGTGGCCGGGCGGTCTCGCAGGTACGGGAGCATGGTCGCCCCGATCTCCGTGTAGTAGGCGATGACGTCTCGCTTCGTGGTTCCGGTCTCGGGATAGAGCACCTTGTCGAGGTTGCTCAGCGTGATTCGGCGCTTCTCGACGGTCACATGCTCTTCGGCTGGCGGCATGCCGTGCAATGTACGCTCCCGCCCTAACACAGCCTGGCCGTTGAAATGTCGCCGGGGCGGGTGTCCCATGGGCAGATGAGATCCATCTGGACCGGCGCCATCACCTTCGGGCTCGTGAACGTGCCCGTGAAGGTATACAGCGCGACCGAGGACCATGACGTGCCGCTGCACCAGGTGCATGACGCGGATGGCGGGCGCATCCGCTACGAGCGGCGCTGCGAGATCTGTCACAGGATCGTGGCCTACGAGCACATCGACCGGGCCTTCGACGAGGGCGATCGGACGGTCGTGCTCACCGACAAGGACCTCTCGACCCTGCCGGCGGAGAAGAGCCGCGAGATCGAGGTGGTCGAGTTCGTTCCGAGCGACCAGCTCGACCCCATCATGTTCGACCGCAGCTATTTCCTCGAACCGGACTCGACGTCTCCGAAGGCCTACGCGCTGTTGCGCACGACGCTCCAGCAGACGGATCGCACGGCGATCGTGCACTTCGCGCTGCGGCAGAAGACGCGGCTGGGCGCCCTGAGAGTCCATGGCACGGCGCTCATGCTGCAGTCCCTGCTCTGGGATGACGAGGTGCGCGAGGCGAACTTCCCCTCGCTCAGATCGGCGCCGAAGATCTCCGCGAAGGAGCTGGAGATGTCGGAGACGCTCGTGAAGAGCTTCGAGTCGGACTTCGATCCCTCGAAGTTCGGCGACGACTACCAGGAGGAGCTGCGCACCCTCATCGACGCGAAGCTGAAGCAGGGCGACTCTGTCGACACCGCGGCGACCTTCGGCGACCGGCCGGACGACGAGCAGGACCGCGGCGAGGTGCTCGACCTCATGGAAGCTCTTCGCAAGAGCGTCGACGAGAACCGTGCCCACAAGAAGACCTCGAAGAAGCCCGCCTGAAGGAAAGGGACAGCACCATGCCGGGGTCACGCACCAGCAGCCTCACGAACCCGACGATGTACGAAGGGCCGCGGGATGATGGGGCATCGAAGTGGACGACCTGCGCAAGCGCGCGAAACAACTCGGTCTCACCGGCTATTCGGGCAGGACGAAGCTGCACCTCATCGACCTGCTGCGCAACCACTGATCGCCTACGCCGAAGCCGCGGGACGGGCAACCCCCTTATCGCCAGTGGCGCGCAGCCTACCGTGACGATTGCCCGGAAGGCACCCGCTTCCCGGGCCCGAGGAAAGGCAAGGATCCATGAACATCCTTCTGGTTATCATCGCCGTCATCGCCATCGTCCTGCTGCTGACGGGTGGATTCGTCCAGTCGCTCAACTTCCTGCTCTGGGTCGGAATCGTGCTCGCCATCATCGCGGTCATCGTCTTCCTCGCCAGGGTCATCAGCGGACGACGCAGCGTCTGACGCCGTGCACGGATGCGACCGGAGAGGCGCCGGTCGCATCCGTTCGATAACGGGACCCCTATGGTTGTGGGGTGACCGGCGCCCCTCGAGCTGACTTCGCCGCGCCCGCCCTCGTCGTCGCCTCCGTGCTCTGGGGCACGACGGGCACGGCGGCCAGCTTCATGCCGGCGGATGTCGGCCCCATCGCCATCGGGGCCGTCACCATGTGCGTCGGTGGCCTGCTGCTGTTCATCTCATCCGCATCCGGGGCGCTGGCCGCACTGCGCGACCGCACCGCGCGCCGCTGGCTCGCGCTCGGCGCGCTCGGGGTGTTCGTCTACCCGCTCGCCTTCTACTCGGCCATGAACCTCGCCGGGGTGGCGATCGGCAATGTGGTGGCGCTGGGGTCCGGCCCGGTGTTCGCCGCGCTGCTGGAGTGGGCGTTCGAGCGCCGCCGTCCCACGCGCAGGTGGCTGCTGTGCACCTGTGTCGCGGTCGCCGGAATCGTCCTGCTCGCCGCGCTCGGTCACGCCCGGTCCGGGCCGGTGCATCCGTGGGTCCTCCCGGGCGTCGCTCTCGGACTGCTGGCCGGTCTCGCGTATGCGCTCTACGCCTATGCGTCGTCGCGCGCACTCGCCGTCGGGCACGGCGGCCGCGCGGTGATGGGCGGCATGTTCGGGCTGGGTGCCGTGCTGCTGCTGCCCGTGCTGCTGCTGGCCGGAGCACCCCTCCTGCAGTCCGGCCGCACGCTCGGCATCGCCGCCTACCTCGTGATCGGCCCGATGGTGCTGGCCTATCTCCTGTTCGCCGTCGGGCTGGCCCGGTTGCGGAGCAGTGTCGCGACGACGATCACCCTGGTCGAACCGCTCGTCGCGACGGTGCTGGCGGTGGCGGTGGTGGGGGAGCGGCTGACGGTCGCCGGCTGGGCTGGGCTGGCGCTGATCCTGGCCGGAGTGGCCGTCATGGCTACGGCCCGTCTCCCGGGCAACGGGGCCTGAACCCGTATTATTTTGGGCATGGCAAACGACGAGGACGCGGCCGGCGACGGCACCGCTGACGGCTCGTACGGCCAGCCGGGACCGAGGAGGTCCACCTACACGCCGCCGACCGGCGCGCAGCCCAGCGCGCCGCAGGGCGATGCCTACGACGATGACGATCTCGCGAGCGCCCTCGCGAGCCAGTTCCCCGGCTCCGGACGCACCGGGTCGATCCCCGTAACGCCTAACCCCGCTGCGCCTAACCCGTACACGGGCCAGTTCCCGTCCCAGCCCGTCGCCCCCGCTGCGGACCAGCCGCAGAGACCGCTTTCGGACCTGCCCGCCCCGTCCGGTCCGCCGGTGGTCTTCCCCGCGGCGGAGTCCGCGCCGGGAGGCCTGCCGCCGGCCCCGCGTCGCCGCTCCCTGGCCGACGCCGACCTGCTGCGGACCATCGAGACCGCGGACACCCCCGGCGGCACGCTCAGCGCCATGGACCAGCTGGAGGCCCAGCTCCGCCTGCGTGAGCAGGAGGCCCGGGAGTTCGGCGAGTGGCAGCAGCGGATGCTCGCCATCGGCACGCCCGAAGCGCTGAGGTCGCTGGACGCGGCACTCCCCGCCTTCACCGGGGTGGTGGAGGTCGTGCCGACTCCCCAGCCTCAGCCTCAGCCCCAGCCGACCCCTGCACCGGAACCGCTGGCAGGGCCATTGGTCCAGGCACCGCCGCCCTGGGAACCGACCGCCGCCCAGGAGACCCCAGCCCCGCCGTCCTTCACTCCGCCGGTCTACGACCTGGTGGAGCCGGAGCCGGTGAGTGTCGACCCGATCGCGTCGGTTCCCCTCATCTCCGTTCCCATCGAGACCACCCCCGTGCCCGGGGCCGAGCCGGTCTTCATCGAGCCCGCTCCGCAGCTCGATCCGGAGCTCGCGCTGCTCAACACCGGGTCCCGCCCGATCATCCCGGCAACCTACGACCCGGAGCCGGAGGAGCAGGTCGACGCGACGGACCGCGCGTTCGAGGACCTGATCAGCCTCTACCCGGTGACCTCCGAAGGAGTCGCGGTGCTGCCGCCGACCACGGGGAGCGCTCCCATCCAGCCGCTGGCATCGCCGCGTGTTCCGACCGACGAGGTGGTGATCTCCGACGACGAGCCGACGACGCTGCCGGCGTTCGCGGTCGAGGCGGCCGGCGCCGAGCCGACCGCCCTCGACCATCGCGTCGGGCGTGCCGCCCGCATGTTCTGGCTGTGGTTCGCGACCAATTCCTCCGTGCTCAGCGTCGCCTTCGGCGGCGCGCTCTTCTCGCTGGGCATGAGCCTGCGCCAGACCGTCGTCGCCGCGTTCGTCGGGGTCGCGATCTCGTTCCTGCCGCTCGGGCTCGGCACGCTGGCAGGCAAGTGGAGCGGACAGCCCACGATGATCGCCTCACGGGCCACCTTCGGCGTCGGGGGCAACGCGATCCCGGCCATCGTTGCGATCGTGAGCAAGCTGTTCTGGGGCGCGGTACTGCTGTGGCTGATCGCCGTCTCCACCGCGCACATCCTCGTCGGCGCGAAGCTCAACGGGCCGCTGGGCGAGCTGCAGCTGACGGTGATCACCATGGCCGCGGGCTTCATCATCGCCCTCCTCGTCGCCGTCTTCGGCTACAGCCTGTTCGCGCGGGTGCAGTTGGTGCTGGCCATCATCGCGGCCATCCTCGTGGTCGGTCTCATCGTGGTCACCTGGCCGTCGGTGAACATCTCCACCGCGCTCACGGTCGGGGACGGCCCGTGGATCCTCGTTGTCACTGGCGTCGTGCTGGTGTTCAGCTTCATCGGGCTGATCTGGGTGAACAGCGGCGGCGACCTGGCACGCTACCAGCGTCCGTCGAGCTCCGGCGCAGCCGCGGCGCTCCTGGCGCCCCTCGGTGCGACGCTGCCCGCCTTCGTGCTGATCGCCTACGGGGCGCTGCTCGCGGCATCCAGTAAGGATGTCGCCCACGGCCTGATCACGACGCCGCTCGACACGATCGCCCTCATGATCCCCATCTGGTACCCGGTGCCGCTGATCGCGGCGACCGTGCTCAGCCTGCTCGCCGGCGTGGTGCTGAGCATCTACTCGGGGGGCTTCGCGCTGCAGGCGCTCGGCGTCCGCATCCACCGGGCCTGGTCGTCGGTGCTCATCGGGGTGCTGGTGTTCGCGGTCGCGATCCTGCTGAGCCTCACCGTCACCTCTGTGGTTCCGGTGTTCCGCGACCTGGCGACGACTCTCGCTGTCCCGGTCGCCGCGTGGGCAGGCATCTTCAGCGCCGAGATGATCATCCGCCGCCGGCGCTTCGACTCCGAGTCGCTGCTGCGCCGCGGCGGAGTGTATTCGACGGTCCGCTGGGTGAACCTCATCATGCTGGTCGTCGCCACCGCGATCGGTTACGGCCTCACCACCGCCAGCATCCCGTGGCTCGACTGGCAGGGCTACCTGTTCACCCGGCTGGGAGTGAAACTGTCCAGCGATCTCGCGGGAACCGATGTCGGCGTGCTCGCCGCCCTCGTGTTCGGCCTGCTCATCACCTTCATCGTCGGCGTGCCGGCGATCCGCAAGCAGGAGCGGTCCCGGGCGGAGTGAACGGGCGGAGTGAGCCGGCGAAACCGGGTCGCGAAACTAGACTGGGCGAATGCCAACCACCGTCGCGGACGTCTGCACCGTCGTCGAGCGACTGTGGCCGATGTCGGGTGCGGAAGGCTGGGATGCCGCCGGCCTGCTCTCCGGGAGCGTCAAGGCGGAGGTCGACTCGATCCTGCTCGCCGTGGACGCCGTGCCGGATGTCGCGGATGAGGCCGTCTCCTCCGGTGCCGGCCTGCTGCTCGTGCACCACCCGCTGCTGCTCCGTGGCGTGACCACCATCGCCGAGGACCGGTTCACGGGGGCGGTGCTCGGCCGGCTGGTGCGCGGCGGGTGCGCGCTCCTCGCCGCCCACACCAACGCGGATGTCGTGGAGACCGGAACCTCCGCCGAGCTCGCCTACCGCCTCGGCATGGTCGACGCGTCCCCGATCGTCCCCGGGTCCGCCCCCGGCCGCGGCATCGGACGGGTCGGCCGGCTGGCCGAACCGACGACGCTCGGCAGGCTCGCCCGGCGGCTGGGTGAGCTTCTTCCGGCCACCGCCTCGGGCATCCGGGTCTCCGGCGAGTTCGACCGGCCGGTCGAGACGGTCGCGCTGTGCGGCGGGGCGGGCGACAGCCTGCTCGACGAGCCCTCGGTGCGCTCGGCGGACGTGTACATCACGTCCGACCTACGGCATCATCCCGCATCGGCGTTCCGCGAGGACGCGAAGCTCGACGGCGGCCCCGCGCTCATCGACGTGTCACACTGGGCGAGCGAGTGGCTGTGGCTGGCGACCGCCGCGGACGAGTTGCGCGCGCAACTGCCCGGCCTGACCATCACGGTGAGCGGCCTGCGCACGGACCCGTGGGATTTCGCTATCGTCCAATAGCGGTCAACGATTAGAGGGCACGACACATGGCATTGAAGGCAAGCCCGGACGACCAGGCGCACCTGCTCGAGCTGCAGGCGATCGACACGAAGCTGCAGCAGCTGGATCACCGCGCGAAGACGGTCCCCGAGATCGCCGTGCTCGCGGGGCTCGCCAGCGAGGCCGACACGCTGCGCGGGGAGCGGCTTAGCGCGAACGGTGCCGTCGAGGACGCCCGGCTCGAGCTCGGCCGGGTCGAGTCGGATGTCGCCGTGGTCGAAGCGCGGATCTCGCGCGACTCCGCACGCCTGCAGGGCTCCTCGTCGGTGAAGGATGTCGCGGGCCTGGAAAGCGAACTCGCCGGCCTGCGCAAGCGCCAGTCCGACCTGGAGGAGATCGAGCTCACGGTGATGGAACGGCTCGAGGCGCTGGAGGCGACGCTGCGGGCCACGGACGAGAAGCTGGCCGAGCTGGAGTCCCGCATCGCGGGGACCACCACCGAGCGGGATGTCGCTCTCGCCGCGATCGCGGGCGAGCGCAGCCATGCCGCGGCGAACCGCTCGACGATCGCGAGCACGCTGCCGGACGACCTGCTCGCGCTCTACGAACGCCAGCGCGGGCGGTACGGCTTCGGAGCATCGCTGCTGCAGGGCGGCGTCTCGCTGGCGAGCGGGGTGAAGCTCAACGAGAGCGACATGCAGTTGGTGCGCGCTGCGGCGCCCGACGACGTGCTGCTCTGCCCGGACTCGAACGCCATCCTGGTGCGCACCAACGAGTCGGGGCTCTGATGGCGCGGCAGCTGGTCGTGGAGGCCGACGGCGGGTCGCGCGGCAACCCGGGCATCGCGGCGAGCGGCTCGGTGGTCATCGACCCGGTGACGGGGGAGATCCTGGCCGAGGTCGGCCGCTACCTCGGCCACGCCACGAACAACGTCGCCGAGTACACGGCACTGGTGGAGGGCATCCGCAAGGCGCTCGCCATCGACCCGGACGCGGAACTGCACGTGCGGATGGACTCCAAACTCGTCATCGAGCAGATGTCGGGCCGGTGGAAGATCAAGCACCCCGACATGGCGGAGCTCGCCGCCCAGGCGCGCGCCCTGCTCACGGGCACCCCGGTGAAGTTCGAGTGGGTGCCGAGGCTGCAGAACTCCCGTGCGGACGCCGTCGCGAACCGCTGCATGGACCTCCAGGCCGATATCGGCCGCTGAGCATGTCGAAGCGGGCTCAGGCCTTCGCCTGGTCGAACGCCGCCTGCAGCGACGTGATGTAGGCATTGCTCGTGTAGGTCGCACCGCTCACACTCTGGATGCTCGTGGACTGCGAGGCGAGCAGCTCCGACCTGAGAATCGGCGCGGCCTGGTTATTGATCTGCTCCGACCTGCCCTCGTTGCCGGTCAGCACGGGGGTGGTCGCGTCGGTGATCCGGCCGCCCGAGACGACGATCTGCACCTCCACGTCGCCGAACTGAGTGCGCTCGCTCGGTCCGGTGAATGTGCCGTCCGTGAGCGTCACCGTCGGCCGGGCACCCGACGAACTCGGCGTCGCGGTGGGCTGGCCGAGCGTCGCCAGCTGCCAGCCGACGGCGCCGATGACGACGACCCCGAGGCCGACCGAGAGAACGGTGCGCGTTCTTACCGACATGGGTTCACCAGTCGAACCTCTCGCTGTGCAGCTGGTGCGGTGGCAGGCCCAGCTCACGGGCGTCCGCCTCCACCAGTTCGAGCCAGGCGGACGGGCCGCAGAGGTAGAGGTCCGAGTCCAGCAGGTCGGGGAAGACGCTGAGCAGGGTGACGCCGCGCGCCGCGTCCTGGGCCGGCATCCAGCGCGGGGCGACCGGGGAGCGCGGGCCGGTCATCGTGTACAGGGTCGCGCCCTTCTTCGCGGCCAGATCATCCATCTCGCTCCAGAGGACGGAATCATCGTCGTCGGACGCACGGAGCAGCACGGTCGCCTCGCCGGGCCGCAGCGCCGACTGCTCGAGCAGGGCACGCGCCGGCGTGATGCCGATGCCGGCGGCGGCGATGGCGAGCTTCGGCGAGGTGCGGGCCGCCGGCGTGAACAGGCCATACGGTCCCTCGACGCTCACCATGGTGCCGACGGGCAGCTCCGTCAGCCGCTCCGTGCCCGCGCCGAGGTCGCGCAGGGTGATGCGTGCCGCGCCATCGGTCGGCACCGCCGAGAGGGAGATCGGGTGCGAGTGCCACCAGGTGGCGCGGGTCCAGAACCGCCAGACGAAGAACTGTCCGCCGACCGAGCCGAGGGTCTTCAGGTCGTGCCCGGCGAGATGCAGCGACACGACACCCGGCGCGACCGACTCGACACCCACGACCCGGATGCGGTGCCGCAGGCTCGACACCACCGGCTCGATGAAGCGGAAGGTCGCTATCGAGCCGAGCGCGACCACGTACAGCGTGATCCAGTAGACCCGCTGCAGCGTGCCCACCGCGAGCACCCCGCCCAGGGTGAGCTGGTGGGGGAGGGCGAACGCGACCGCGACATAGCTGAGCAGGTGGATGACGTGCCAGCCCTCATAACTGAAGCGCCGCTTCACCGCGACGAGGCTGGTCACCACGACGGTCACCAGCAGCAGGAGCCCGATGAGCGCCAGCCAGATATTCGGGGTCGCCAGCAGGGGAGTGAGCTCGGCGATCGGGTTCAGGCCCTGCTCGATGCCGTATCCGGTGAGCAGCAGCGCGGCGTGGGCGAGCAGGAGATACAGCGCCGGCTTGCCGAGCGAGCGGTGCACGGCGACCGCGCGGTCATGCCCGATGGTGCGATCGATGAAGGGGACGCGGGCGGCGAGCACGATCATCACCAGCACGAAGTCGCTTCCGACCAGTCCGCACAGGATGCCGATGCTGGACACGCTCGCCCCGATCGTCCCGAAGGGGGCGGCCCCGGATGAGGTGAAGAACAGGATCACCGCGATGAGCCCGGACGCCCAGACCAGCCCGACCAGCAGGTTCGAGGCGAGGGCGCGGCGGCGCCAGGTGAGCTCGTAGCGCGCCGCCGTAGTGGTCATGCCACAACAATCGCCGGTGATGCTTGGTAATTCCCGTAGGCTTCGAATCGGAATGGGTCGGCAAGACGGTCGCGTCGGTTGGAGACAACCGCCGAGGAACGTCCGGGCTCCACAGGGCAGGACGGTGGGTAACACCCACCCGGGGTAACCCGCGAGAAAGTGCAACAGAAAGCAGACCGCCACAGGCTTCGGCCTGGGGTAAGGGTGAAACGGTGGTGTAAGAGACCACCAGCGGCCCGCGTGATCGGGCCGGCTGGGTAAACCTCGTCCGGAGCAAGGTCAGACAGAGAGCTATGGGGCTGCCCGTCCCGCTCTCGGGTAGACCGCTGGAGGGCTGCGGCAACGTAGTCCCGAGATAGATGGCCGTCCAGATCGCGCAAGCGGTGGGACAGAACCCGGCGTAGCAGCCGGCCCATTCCCTCACTGTCCTCGATGACCCCTCCCTCGAGGATGCCGGTCAGCGTCAGCAGGCCGGATTCGACGGCCTCGCGGTCCACCGGGGCCGGCCTGCAAGCCCGTATTTTGACTGCTTCAACCCGGCGGCGAGGCACCTGTCCGGCATCCTGTCGATAACAGACACAGCGTCTCAGAAATGTCAGTGGGTCGTGCAAGAGTTGGGTCATGAACACCCTGCTCCTCACCGATCGCGAACTCCTCGCGGAGGCGGTCGGCGTGGGTGCGGCGCAGCGCGCGCTGGATGTTCGGCGAGCCGCCGTGGCGGGGGAGCTCGCATCCCGCGATGACATGGTTTGCCTCGCCGGCCACAAACGCGCGTCGCTGATGCTCGCGGAGCTGTGGGGCATCTCCTCCGCGGAGGCACAGCGGCTCGTGGATGTCGGGCTCGCAACCCGCGCTCGCGTTGCGATCGACGGGTCGCCATTGCCGGCCCGGTTCGAGTTGATCGCCGCTGCGCTGCCGCAGATGGGCGTGGAGAAGGCCGCGGTTGCGGTGCGTGAACTGACCAGGGCCAACTGTTCGTTCGAGGCACGGCTCGAGGGAGAGCGCGTGCTGGTCGAACGCGCACAGGCCTTCATGGTGGCCGATTTCGGCGTCCTGGTCAAACAGGTGCGCAATCGCCTCGACCAGGACGGTCCCGTGCCGCGTGATGCGCGACAGCATCGGAATCGCTTGCTCAGGTTCATCGCGCTACCCGACGGGATGACGAAGGTCGTTTGGGAGATGACTCCGGTGACCGCGGGCCTGGTGCGCGCCGGCATCGACGCGATCGTCTCGTCACAACTCCGGCACGGCCGCGAAGAGGGTGTCGAACATGACGAGGGCCTCGAGGAGGAGCGCTCGTTCGAACAACTGCGAGCGGATGCCGCCGAACAGATCTTCCGCCACGTCGCGACCTGCGGCCACGCGGGCGGCGACCTGCCGTCGATCACCATGGTGATCCGGATGACCCGCGAAGAGCTCGTGACCGGCGCCGGTTTCGCCTCCATTGACGGCGTCAACGAGACGATCTCGGCGACCACGGCACGTCATCTGGCGGCCGAGGCGGAGTTCATCCCGATGGTGCTCGACGGTCACAGCATGCCGCTCGACTACGGTCACCCGCGCCGGCTGTTCAGCCGGGCGCACAAGCTCGCCTTCATCCAGCGGGATGATGGATGCGCCTGGGCGGGGTGCTCGAGCCCGCCGGCCTATGGAGAGGGCCATCACCTGCGCTGGTGGTCGCACGGCGGTCCGACCGACATCACCAACGGCGTGATGCTGTGTGCGTTCCATCACCACCGCATTCACAACGATGGCTGGGAGATCGTGATGCGAGATCACGTTCCGTACGTGATCCCGCCGCCGTGGGTCGACCCGGATCGGGTGCCACGGCGGGGTGGGCGCGTGCGGCTGGATGCGGCGGCGTGACGGATGTGCCCGACGGTACAAGTCGCAAATGTGTCCTTCTTGACGACGGGTTCACGACATCGGTCCGGCCGATGACTAGCCGAGCAATTTGGCCTTTGCCGCAGTAAATTCACTGTCGGTAAGCGCTCCCGTAGCGTGCATCTCATTAAGACGCGCCAGGAGGGCCGCTATGTCGTTTGAGCCCTGCTCTCTAGCTGCATCAGTGTTGATGGTAGTTCTGGCAGCTTCGTCCCTCAGGTTCTGGCTCACGCGGTTTTCTCTGATGCCCCGGACGAGGCCTTGGATCGCGAGGATGACTCCGACACCCAAGGCGATGATTGCGATGATCCCGAATACCGATCGCGAAAAAGCAACCATGAGAATGAGCCCCACGATTGCGAGAGCGATGCCTAGCACGATCTCCCCGAGAGCGGAAAATCGATATGTGGAGGGTTTCGAGTTGGCCATGCCGTGAAGCCTATTGCTCAGGCCATGACAAGGACATCGTTCTGAGTTGCCACCGTCCGCGCGTCGTGCGCCGCCAATGTCCGCGCTTGTTGAGCGCCGCGTCGCGGTGAGTTGGTGGTCCCGAGCGTGTTGGCGTGAATTGGAACGCAGACGGGATGTCGGTTTGCCTAGCGAGTCGGGTTTCTAGTCCGGCAAAAACCGGTACCCCATCCCCGGCTCGGTGAGCAGGTATCGGGGCCGGGCCGGTTCGGGCTCGAGTTTCTTGCGGAGCTGGGCGAGGTACAGCCGCAGGTAGCCGTCCTCCTTCTCATAGCCGGCACCCCAGACCGCGTTGAGCAGGAAATGTTTGGTGACCAGCCGTCGCGGGTTGCGGGCCAGCACCTCCAGGATGTGCCATTCGGTCGGCGTGAGCTTCACCGGTTGGTCCGACCGGGAGACGGTGTGCGCGGCCAGGTTGACCGTCACGTCGCCGAAGGTCACATCCGGCTCGTCCGGCCCCGCGGAGTGCCGGCGGGTGAGCGCCCGCACTCGGGCAAGCAGTTCGTCGATCGCGAACGGTTTCGTCACATAGTCGTCGGCACCCGCATCCAGCGCGTCGACCTTGTCGGCGGAATCGGACCGGCCGCTGACGACGAGGATGGGCACCTCCGTCCAGCCGCGAAGCCCCTCGATCACCTGGATGCCGCTGAACCCGGGCAGGCCGAGGTCGAGCACGACGAGGTCCGGTTTGGCTTTCGCAGCGACATCCAGTGCGTCCGGGCCGGACCGCGCGAGGGACACCTCGTACCCGCGCGCCTCCAGGTTGATGCGCAGCGCCTTCAGGATCTGCACGTCATCGTCCACCACGAGGATTCTCATGACGCCACCGGCAGGGAGACGACCATCGTCAAGCCGCCCCCTGGGGTGTCCTCGGCCTCGAGCGTGCCGCCCATCGCGGTCATGAAGCCATTGGAGAGGGCGAGCCCGAGCCCCACACCGGTCGTGTTGTCCACATCGCCGAGCCGCTGGAACGGCTGGAACGCCTCGGCCAGCTTTGCCGCAGGAATGCCGGGGCCGCGGTCGATGATCCGAAGTTCGAGACGTTCCGCGAAAGCACTGGCCGCGATGATCGGCTTCGCATCGGCGGGGGAGTAGCGAAGAGCGTTGCTCAGCAGGTTGACCAGTACCCGCTGAAGCAGCCCCGGATCGCACAGCGCCGGCGGCAGGTCGGGCGACACGTCGACCACCAGCGTGCCGCCGCCGAGGCCGAGCTCGTCGAGGGCGATCGGCACGACCTCGTCCAGCCCCACGGCGGACAGCGCGATCGGCAGCACGCCGGCCTGCAGGCGGGACGCGTCCAGCAGGGCCGAGACGAGGTCCGCGAGCCGGTGCAGCGAGATCTCGGCCGTCTCGAGCAGTTCGTCGCGGTCCTTGTCGCTCCAGTCGACATCCGTGCTCCTCAGGCTGGACACGGCGGCCGTCGCCGAGCTGAGCGGTGTCCTGAGGTCGTGGCCGACGGCCGCGAGCAGCGCGGTGCGCAGGCGGTCGGCCTCCTCGAGCGGGCGGATGCCCTCGGCCTGACTGCGCAGCTCCCGCTGCACCAGCGCCGCCTCGATCTGCGACACGAACGCACCCAGGATGCGCCGGTCGGAGGCCTGCAGTTCCCGTCCGGTCAGCACGACGGCACCGTCGTCACCGAGGTCGACGGTGGTGCGGATGTCCGGCTCGCCCGGTGAGACGGCGCCGGCCTCGTAGAGCCGCTCGCCGCGGTAGTCGACGGTGACGCTCGCCATCCCGAACACCTCCCGCATCCGGTTGGCGAGTGCCTCGACCGCGTTCTCGCCGCGGATGATGCTGGCGGCGACGCTGGCGAGTGTCGCCGCTTCCGCCGCCGAGCGGGTCGCCGCGCGACTCCGGGACGCGGCCTGGTCGACGACGACGCTGACCAGCAGCGCCACGGCCAGGAAGATCAGCAGGTACACGAGGTGCGCCGGGTTCGCGATCCGCAGCTCGTACCGCGGTGGGACGAAGAAGTAGTCGACGCAGAGCCCGGTGAGCACGGCGGCGGTGACCGCCGGCCAGATGCCACCGACGAGCGCGACGATGACGAGGAACAGCTGGAAGACGAGCACGTCGGCGACCAGCGAATCGGACGTGCGAAGGAGGGTGAGAAGCCAGGTGAGCAGTGGAAGCTCGACGACGGTGAGCGCGAAACCGCTGAGCACCCGGCGCCTGCTCAGCGCGCCGCGCGAGTGCGGCAGTTGCAGGGTGCCCGCCGAGGCGTGCGAGACGATATGCACGTCGATGTCACCGGAGGCCCTGATCACGGTCGCGCCGATGCCCTGCCCGGTGAGGAATGCGGTAAGGCGGGACCGGCGGCTCACCCCGATCACCAGCTGGGTGGCGTTCACCCCGCGGGCGAAGTCCACGAGAGCCGTCGGGGTGCTGTCGCCGAGCACCTGGTGATAGGTGCCGCCGAGGGTCTCGACCAGCGCGCGCTGGGCCAGGAGAGCCGCCGGGTCCGCCTCGCGCAGCCCGTCCGGACTCGTCACGTGCACCGCGAGCAGCTGTCCACCGGACGAGCGGGCCGCGATCCGCGCGCCGCGCCGGATGAGGGTTTCGCCCTCCCGGCCACCCGGCAGCGCCACGACGACCCGTTCACGTGCCTCCCACTTGCCGCGGATGCCGTGCTCGTTCCGGTAGGCCTGGAGCGCGACATCCACCTCATCGGCGAGCCAGAGCAGTGCCAGCTCGCGAAGCGCGGTGAGGTTGCCGAGCCGGAAGTAGTTGGAGAGCGCGGCGTCGATGGTGGCCGCCGGGTAGATGAGACCACCGGCGAGCCGGGCGCGCAGCGCTTCGGGCGCGAGGTCGACCACCTCGATCTCGTCGGCCGCACGCAGCACCGAGTCGGGGATCGTCTCGCGCTGGGCGACGCCGGTGATCGACTGCACGACGTCGTTGAGCGACTCGATGTGCTGGATGTTCACGGTCGAGATGACGTTGATGCCGGCCGCGAGCAGCTGCTGCACGTCCTGCCAGCGCTTGGCGTTCGCGCTGCCGGGGGCGTTGCTGTGCGCGAGCTCGTCGACCAGGGCCCAGTCCGGCCTGCGGGCCAGAAGGCCCGCCAGGTCCAGCTCGTCGAGCTCGACGGAGCGGTGGGCGACGTGCCTGCGGGGCAGCACCTCGAGTCCTTCGAGCAGGCGGGCCGTGCCGGCACGGCCGTGGGTTTCGGCGATGCCGACCACGACATCCCGGCCCTGCTCCGTGAGCCGGCGCCCCTCCTCGAGCATCGCGAAGGTCTTCCCCACGCCAGGGGCGGCGCCGAGGTAGACCTTCAGGATGCCGTCGGTCATCGGTCAGCCGTGCAGTGTCGAGGGGGCTGGGTCGGGCACGATGCCGGTCGCTTTACTTCTTGCTCGCGAGCTTGGCGGCGCCCATGATGCCCGCGTTGTTGCGCAGGGTCGCCGGCACGATCTTCGTGTCGAGCTTCAGCAGCGGCAGGAAGCTCTGGTACTCCTTCGACACACCGCCCCCGACGACGATCAGGTCGGGGTGGAACAGCTTGACAAGCTCGTCGAAGTATTTCTGCAGGCGCTCCGCCCACTGCTTCCAGTCCAGGTCGTCGCGCTCCTTCGCGGCGTACGACGCCTTCGTCTCGTAGTCGACGCCGTCGATCTCCAGGTGGCCGAGCTCCGCGTTCGGCACGAGCACCCCGTTGTAGATGAGCGCACTGCCGATACCGGTGCCGAGGGTGGTCATGAGAACGAGGCCCTTGTTGTTCTTCGCCGCGCCGAACACCGACTCCGCGTAGCCGGCGGCATCCGCGTCGTTGACGAACAGGATGTCGTGGCCGAGCTTCTTCTCGAACAGCTTCTCCGCCTCGAAACCGATCCACTTCTTCGACACGTTCGCGGCCGACAGCGTGCGGCCCTTCAGCACCACGGCGGGGAAGCAGACGCCCACCGGCTCCTTCCTGTCGGCCGAGCCGAGCTTGTGCATGATCTGCGCCACGACATCCGCGATCGCTTCCGGCTCACCGCCTTCGGGTGTGGCGATCTTGATGCGGTCGCTCAGCAGCTCGCCGGTGGACGTGTTCACCACAGCGCCCTTGATTCCGGTGCCGCCGATGTCGATGCCAACCGCTTTGTGAGCCATGCCCCTATTCTGCCGTCCTGCGGCGGGCTCCGGGGGCAGGCATACAATCCACGGTAGCCGATGAGGAATCCAGCGACAGGAGTACCGATGACCGAATGGTTCTACAACAACAAGACCGGCGAGGTCCAGGAGGGCAGGCAGTCGCTCTCCGTCGATCTGGATGGCCCGTTCGACTCCCGCGAGGAGGCCGCGCGTGCCCCGGAGATCATCGCGGAACGTTCACGCACGTGGGCGGAAGAGGACTCCCGCGATAGCTGAAGGAATCCTATGAGTGCAGTAGTCTCGCGGGGTGAACCCGATTAGGTCAGCGACGACCGCCCTCCGTCGCGAAGGTATCCGCTCGGCCGGGTGGCGTTCCGCCAAATGGCTCGCCGGTCGGCTCAACCCCTTCCAGCAGAGGGCGCTCAGCACGGTCTACATCGACGATGTGGTCGCCGTGGACTGGTCGGTTCCGCACGACTTCAACGGCGGGTCGATCCCGCCGCGCGAGGGCGGCTACCGCGTCGCGTGGCTGATCACGCCCCCGGGGCGCACCAGCGGCGGTCACCAGAACGCGTTCCGCTTCATGAGCTTTCTCGAGGATGCCGGGCACCAGCTGACGGTGTACCTGTACAGCCCGTCGAAGTACCCCGCGGTGAACATCGCGGACGTGAAGCGGATGATGCACGAGACCAGCGCCTACCCCGATCTCGAGGCCGAGTTCATCCGGTACGACCCGGCGATCGGCCTGGTGCCCGAGTTCGACGCCATCTTCGCCTCGGACTGGGAGGCCACGTACGCGGCCTACCGCTATCCGGGAGCAGCGAAACGGTTCTACTTCACCCAGGACTTCGAGCCCGCCTTCTTCGCGATGGGCAGCGACTACGTGCTCGCCGAGAACTCGTATCGCCTCGGCTTCCACGGTTTCTCGGCGGGCAGGTGGCTCGCCGACAAGCTCAGGCGGGAGTACGGGATGTCGGGGGACTACTACGACTACGCGGTCGACTACGCGCACTACCGCCTCACCAACACGGGTCCGCGCACCGAGATCGTGTTCTACGCCCGCCCGCCCACGCCGCGCCGGGCGACCGAGTTCGGGCTGCTCGCGCTGGTGGAGTTCCATCGCCGGAGGCCGGACATCATCATCAACATGGTCGGCTGGGACATGTCGGGCTACGACGTGCCGTTCCCGTACGTCAACCACTCGGCCGTCGACATCTCACAGCTGAACGCGATCTACAATCGCAGCGCCGCAGCGCTCGTGCTGTCGTTGACGAACATGTCGCTGCTGCCGATGGAGGTCATGGGCAGCGGGACCGTGCCGGTCGTCAACGACGGCGACAACACCCACGGATTCTTCGACAGCACCTACATCGAGTACGTGCCGATGAGCCCGCAGGCGATCGCCGAACGACTCGTCGCCATCGTGGAGCGCCCGGATGCGGTCGAGCACGCGGCGACGATCGCGAAATCGGTCGAGACCATCGAGTGGGACGATCCGGGAGAAACGTTCATCGCGGCCTTCAACGCCGCGATGGTCGAACCGCGTTAGGCCGTATGGCACGCTGGAAACATGGACGTCACCGTCATCATCCCCACCTTCAACGGCGAGAAATACCTCGCCGAGGCGCTCGATGCGATCGCGGGGCAGGACTTCGGCGGGACCGTCGAGACGCTCGTGGTGGACTCCGGATCGAAGGACGGCACGCTGGCGATCGTGGGGAGCCGGCCGTCGGTGCGGCTCCATGAGATTCCCAATAGCGAGTTCGGGCATGGCCGCACCCGCAACCTCGCGGCCCGGCTCGCCACCGGCGACATCGTCGTGTTCCTCACGCAGGACGCGATTCCTGCGCACCCGGGCTGGCTTCGCGAACTGGTCGCACCGCTCGATGACGCGGCGGCGGTCACCGGGCTGCAGATTCCCCGGGCGACCTGCTTTCCGCTGATGAAGTACGACATCCGGTCGACGTTCGCCGCGGTCGGTCCGGCCGACCGGGTCACCGTTGAGACCTGGACGCCCGCGGACGGGGACGCCGCCCTCATCGCGCGGTCGTTCTACTCGGACGTCAACGCGGCGACCCGGCGCGCGTTCCTTCTCGACACGATCCCGCTGCGGGATGTCCCGTACTCCGAGGATTTCGCGTTCGCCCAGGACATCCTGAGGGCGGGCTACGCCAAGGCGTATGCACCGGCCGGCAGCGTCATCCACTCCAACGACCTCACCCTGAGGGAGTATGGCAAGCGGGTGTTCGAGGAGACCATCGCCCTGCGACGGGTCGGTCACACGGTGGGAGTCGTCACCCGGTGGCGCCAGTTCAGCCGTGGCGGCTACTTCATCCTGAAGGACTCGGTGCGGATCATCCGGGACCGCGACTACGGCCTGGGCGCGACCCTCGGCTGGCTGCTGAGGAACCCGCGGTACCACGTCGCCAAGTGGCGGTCGCTGTACGCGGCGACACACCTGGCGCTCGACGATCACGAGGCCATCGCGCGCGGCTCGCTGGAGACCGAGAAGAAGGCAGCGAGCTAGTAGTTCGTTGGCAGTCAGTCCTCGTATTCGTGCTGTTGGGCGGGGTATTCGCCCCCGAGCACGTCGCTGATGTAGGTCTTCGCGGCATCCGTCAGCACAGCACTGAGGTTCGCGTACTGCTTGACGAACTTGGGGATGCGACCGGTGGTGAGTCCGGCCCAGTCGGTCCAAACCAGCAGCTGCCCGTCGACGTGGGGACCGGCGCCGACGCCGATCGTGGGAATCTTCAGCTCCTCGGTGACCCGTTTCGCGCTCTCCGACGGCACCATCTCGAGGACGACGGCGAAGGCGCCGGCATCCTCGACGGCGTGGGCGTCGGCGAGCAACTGCTCCGCTCCCGCGCCGCGGCCCTGGATGACGTGGCCGCCGAGCCTGTGCTCGCTCTGCGGCGTGAAGCCGATGTGGGCCATCACGGGGATTCCGGCGTCGACGATGCGCCGGATCTGCTCGGCGCTGCGCACACCGCCCTCGAGTTTGACGGCGTGAGCCTGGGTCTCCTTCATGAACCGGAAGGCGGTGTGCAGGGCTTCGTCGGCGCTGGTCTCGTAGGAGCCGAACGGCATGTCGGCGACGACGAATGCGCGGGTGACGGCTCCCGCGACGGCCCGCGTCAGCGGGATCAGGTTGTCGACGGTGACCGGGAGCGTGGTGTCGTACCCGAACACGTTGTTGCCGGCCGAGTCCCCGACGAGCAGGAAGTCGATGCCGGCCTGGTCGAAGATCGAGGCCGTCAGCTGGTCGTAGCTGGTGAGGCCGGTGATCTTGACGCCGTTCTCCTTGGCGCTCTGAAAGTGCCGGGTGCGCACGCGCTTGAGGTTCGCCTGCGCCGCTGCCGCCGCCGTTGGTTCGGTCATACCGTCCAGTTTAGTCGCGCCTATGAGCGGGTCTGGGCGCCCGGAAGGGGTTCGTGATTGGGCCGATAGGTGATCGGCAGCCGGCGGTCGCGGCCGAACGCCATGCCGCTGATTTTCGGCCCGATCGCGCCCTGGCGGCGTTTCCATTCGGCGCGGTCGACCAGCCTGGTCACGAAGTCCACGGTCTCGGCGCCGAATCCGAGCGCGATCACGTCCTGCCGGCCGAGCTTGCGGGTGATGTACGCGTCGAGAATGGCGTCGAGCACCTCGTATGGTGGGAGCGTGTCCTGGTCGGTCTGGTCGGGCCGGAGCTCGGCGCTCGGTGGTTTCTCGATGGAGTTGACCGGGATGGGAGCGATCTCGCCCCGCGCCGCCGCTGCCTCGTTGCGCCAGCGGGCCAGCTCCCAGACCAGCAGCTTCGGCACATCCTTGATCGGCGCGAAACCTCCTGCGGAGTCGCCATAGATCGTCGAGTAGCCGACCGACAGCTCCGTCTTGTTGCCGGTGGTGAGCAGGAGATGCCCGTCGAGGTTGGAGAGGCCCATCAGGATGATTCCGCGGATGCGCGCCTGCACGTTCTCCGCGGCCGTACCGGTCAGCTTCAGCTGGTTCTCGATCGGCAGCACCAGATCGGCGATCGGCTCCACCGAATAGTGCAGCCCGATGTTCCCGGCCAGGTCGTCCGCGTCGCTGCGTGACCCCTCCGAGCTGTACCGGCTCGGCATGCTGACCCCCCACACCCGCTCGGCCCCGATGGCGTCCGCCGCGAGGGCGGCACACACGGCGGAGTCGATGCCGCCCGAGAGGCCGAGGATCACGGACCGGAACCCGTTCTTCTCCACGTAGTCGCGCAGCCCGAGCACCAGCGCGTTCCATACCTGCTCGCGGTCATCCGGCAGTACCGAGATGTCGGTCGCCGGGCTTGCCGAGGCACTTGCCGTCGACGCGAGTTCCACGCGCGTGACCTTCTCCGGCAACTCGCTGTCGGTGGCCTCCGCGACGTCCAGCTCCACGACCAGCAGGTGCTCTTCGAACTGCGGGGCACGGGCCAGAATGTCCCCGCTCGGGGAGACCACCACACTGTCGCCGTCGAAGACGAGGTCGTCCTGCCCGCCGACGATGTTCACGTACGCGACGATCGTGTTTGTCTCGACCGCTCGCCTGGTCACCAGGGGCAGCCGGACGTCGTCCTTGTCGCGCTCGAAGGGGGACGCGTTGATCACGATGAGCAGGCCCGCGTCCGCCTCGAGCACCTTGGCGACCGGGCCGCCGTCGCGCCAGAGGTCCTCGCAGATGATGAGCGCGACATCTGCCCCCTTGATCCGCAGCACGAGCAGTTCATCACCCGGGATGAAGATGCGGTACTCATCGAAGACCGAGTAGTTGGGCAGGTGATGCTTCGAGTACTGCGCCTTCACGTGGCCGTGCTGGAGCACGCTGGCGCGGTTCCGGGCGATGGCGGTCGGCGCGTTGCTGGTGCCGAGCAGCCGTGGCTCATAGGGCCCGTCGGGATGCCCGACGATGACCGGCAGGTCGCCGACGCCGGCATCGAGGAGTTGCTTCGCCAGCCGGCCGACCTGGTCCCGCGCGGCGGCGAGAAAGCTCGGGCGTGAGGCCAGGTCTTCGATCGGGTACCCGCTGAGCGCCATCTCGCCGACGGCGAAGAGGTCGGCCCCGGCGGCGGCGGCACGCTTCGCGGCGGCCAGGATCTGCCTGGCATTGCCGTCGAGATCGCCGACGACGGGGTTGGTTTGGCCAAGCGCCAAGCGGAGTCGAGGCATAGCCACTAGCCTAATAGTCGGGGCAGGAACGGCCCTGACGTGCATTAGAGGAGCCCATGGACAAGCAGCGTGACTTCGTTCTCCGAACCATCGAAGAGCGTGGCGTCAAGTTCATCCGGCTCTGGTTCACGGATGTCATCGGCACCCTGAAGTCCGTCGCGATCGCCCCGGCCGAGGTCGAGGGCGCGTTCTCGGAGGGCCTCGGCTTCGACGGCTCGGCCATCGAGGGTCTCACCCGTTCCTACGAGGCCGACGTGCTCGCTCATCCCGACCCGGCGACGTTCCAGATCCTGCCGTGGCGCGGTGAGGTCGACCCGACCGCGCGCATGTTCTGCGACATCACGACGCCCGACGGCCAGCCCGCGGTCGCCGACCCGCGCAACGTGCTGAAGCGCACCCTCGCCAAGGCGGCGGAGCGCGGATTCACCTTCTACACGCATCCGGAGATCGAGTTCTACCTGCTGAAGAGCTCGCAGTACGGTGCCGAGGGTCCCGAGCCGGTCGACCGCGCGGGCTACTTCGACAACGTTCCGGGCGGAACCGCCCACGATTTCCGCCGCCGCTCGGTGCGGATGCTGGAGGACCTCGGCATCTCGGTCGAGTTCAGCCACCACGAGGCGGGTCCCGGCCAGAACGAGATCGACCTGCGCTACGCCGACGCGCTCACCACGGCCGACAACATCATGACCTTCCGCATCGTGGTGAAGGAGGTGGCGATCGAGCAGGGCGTCTACGCCACGTTCATGCCGAAGCCGCTGTCGGGCGAGCCGGGCTCGGGCATGCACACCCACATGTCGCTGTTCGAGGGCGACGCCAACGCGTTCTTCGATGCCGGCGGCCAGTACCAGCTGTCCACCATCGGGCGGCAGTTCATCGCCGGCCTGCTTCGGCACGCGCCGGAGATCACGGCGGTCACCAACCAGTTCGTGAACTCGTACAAGCGACTCTGGGGCGGTGCGTCGCAGAACAAGCTCGGCGAGGCGCCGAGCTTCGTCACCTGGGGCCACAACAACCGTTCGGCGCTCGTGCGCGTGCCGCTCTACAAGCCCGGCAAGGGCCAGAGCGCGCGGGTCGAATATCGTGCCATCGACTCGGCCGCCAACCCCTACCTCGCGTACTCCCTGCTGCTCGCGGCCGGCCTGAAGGGCATCGAGGAAGGCTACGAGCTGCCGCCCGAGGCGGAGGACAACGTGTGGGAGCTGTCCGACACCGAGCGCCGCGCGCTCGGCTACAGCCAGCTGCCGGCGAGCCTCGACCACGCGCTCGCCCTCATGGAGGACTCGGAGCTCGTCGCCGAGACGCTCGGCGAGCAGGTCTTCAACTTCGTACTGCTCAATAAGCGCCAGGAGTGGCGCGAATATCGTGCCCAGGTGACGCCGTTCGAGCTGAAGAGCAACCTGGAGATGCTGTAGCCCGCGCTCCCATGAGAATGGCAACACTCACCGACCTCGCCAGGCTCGGGTTCGCCGAACTCGACCAGGCGACCGCCATCCTCGCGGAGCTGGACGCCATCCGGCCGGTCGTCGACGTGCTTCCGATGTTCGCGCACGCCGCTGATGCCGACCAGGCGCTGCGGATGCTCGCGGCCCTCCTGCGCCGGTGGCCGGCCCAGGCGGGCGCCCTGCTCGACCAACCGGACTCCGCCCGCCGCCTCGTACGCGTCCTCGGCGCGTCATCCGGTCTCGCCGACTTCCTGCTGCGCCGGCCCGACGAGCTGGCCGCGCTGGCGGACGGCCTGCGGCATCCCCTGCCGGCGGCCGAGTATCGCACCGACCTGCTCGCCTCGGTGCGGGGCGTCGACGGCGAGGAGCCCGCCTGGACGGCGCTCCGGGTGCGCTATCGCAGGCACCTGGTGCGGCTCGCCGCCTTCGACCTGGCCCAGCCCGACCCGCTCGGCGCGCTCGACGTGGTGGCCGCCGCGCTGGCGGATCTCGCCGCCGCCGCGCTCGACGCCGCCCTCGAGGTGGCCAGGCGCAACTCCGTCTCGCCCGCCGAGGAGGTCGCCGCCACGAGGCTGGCGATCATCGGGATGGGCAAGGCGGGCGCCCGCGAACTCAACTACGTCAGCGACGTCGACGTGATCTTCGTGGGGGAGGGCTCGGTGGAGATCGCGACCAGGCTCGCGATGGCGACGATGCGCGGCATCCATGAGACCTCCCTCGAGCCGCCACTGTGGGAGGTGGATGCGAACCTCCGCCCCGAGGGCAAGGACGGCGCCCTGGTGCGCACCCTCGAGTCGCACATCGCCTACTACGACCGCTGGGCGAAGAGCTGGGAGTTCCAGGCGCTGCTGAAGGCGCGACCGCTGGCCGGAGACCTGGAGCTGGGTTCCCGGTATGTCGAGGCCATCGCGCTGAAGGTGTGGAGCAGCGCGTCACGGGAGGGCTTCGTCGAGGGCGTGCAGCGGATGCGCGAGCGGGTCACCGACAACATCCCCGCCGATGAGCTGGACTACCAGCTGAAGCTCGGCCCCGGCGGCCTGCGCGACATCGAGTTCACGATCCAGCTGCTGCAGCTGGTGCACGGCCAGACCGACCCGGAGGTGCGACAGGGGGCGACGTTGCCGGCGCTGCAGGCCCTGGCCGAGCAGGGCTACATCGGCCGGGTGGAGTCGGCCGAGTTCGCGCGCGACTACCGGTTCCTCCGGCTGCTCGAGCACCGCCTGCAGCTGCGGGAGTTGCGGCGCACCCACCTGATGCCGAGCGATCCGGACGCGGTCCGCATCCTGGCCCGCGCGAGCGGCATCGCGTCGAGCGCCGCCGACCTGGTCGAGCAGTGGACACGCACCAAACACGAGGTACGCAGCCTGCACGAGCGGCTGTTCTACCGGCCGCTGCTGTCAGCGGTCGCCGCACTGCCCCAGGACGGGATGGTCCTCACCAGCGACCAGGCTGAGGCGCGGCTGGCGGCCATCGGGTTCCGTGACCCGCACGGTGCGCTCGCCCACATCGCGGCGCTCACCGGGGGCGTCTCGCGGCGCGCGGCCATCCAGCGCCACCTGCTGCCGGTGATGTTGCAGTGGCTCGCCGCCGGTGCTGACCCCGACTACGGCCTGCTGGCGTTCCGCAAACTGAGCGAGGACCTGGGGGAGTCGTACTGGTTCCTCAGGATGCTGCGCGACTCATCCGGTGCCGCCCAGCGGCTCACGCACGTGCTGTCGGGTTCGCGTTTCGTCGGGACCCTGCTGGAGCGCATCCCGGAGGCCGCGGCCTGGTTCGAGAACGAGGAGGAGCTGCGGCCGCGCTCCGGCGCAGCCCTGCTCGAGGAGGCCGCCGCGACGGTGGCCCGGCACGAGGACGATGCGTCCGCCGCGCTGGCCCTGCGCACCGCACGGCGGCGAGAGGTGCTGCGCCTCGCCATCGCCGCCATCCTGGGGCAGGTGAACGTCGAGGAGCTCGGCGAGGCCCTCGCCGACGTGACGACCGCGCTGCTCACCGGCGTCCTGGCCATCGTCCACCGGCCGGGCGACGGCATCGAGTTCGCGATCGTCGCGATGGGCCGCTACGGTGGCCGCGAACTCGGATTCGGGTCGGACGCGGACGTCATGTACGTGTACCGCTCCACCACCGCGACCGGCGAGGAGGCCCAGGCCCGCGCCGAGATGATCGTGGCCTTCCTGCTCCGCTACACGGAGGACCTGCGTCTCCCGCTCGACCTCGACATCAACCTGCGCCCGGAGGGCAAGAACGGCGCCGTCGTCCGCTCACTCGACTCCTACCGGGCCTATTATGAGCGCTGGTCGCTGACCTGGGAGGCACAGGCGCTGCTGAGGGCGCGCGGGGCCGCCGGCGACACTGCGCTCCTCGCCGACTTCGAGGCGCTGGCCGACAGCGTGCGGTTTCCGGAGAACATTCCCGAGAAGGACGTGCGCGAGGTGCGCCGCATCAAGGCGAGGGTCGAGTCCGAGCGGCTGCCGCAGGCGGCCGACCCGGCGCGGCATCTCAAGCTCGGTCGCGGCTCGCTGAGCGACGTCGAGTGGTTCGTGCAGCTCATCCAGTTACAGCACGGCGCCGAGATCGCAGGCCTCCGCACCACGTCGACGCTGCGAGCGCTCGAGGTCGCCCGCAAGGAGGGCTTCGTGTCGACGCTCGAGGCGCGCAAGCTCCGGGATGCCTGGATCCTCGCGTCCCGCGCCCGCAGCGCGATGACCCTGTGGACGGCCCGCACGGCCGACGTGCTGCCCACCGAACGACAGCAGCTCGAGGGCGTGGCGCGCCTGCTCGAGTACCCGCCCGGGTCGGCGAGCCGGCTCGAGGAGGACTACCTCAGGGTCACCAGGCTCGCCCGTGCGGTGTTCGAGAAGCGCTTTTACGGGTGAAACGCGGCGTTGATACTGAGAGTTAACCTTCTGTTCGCTGTGGACGTCACCTCGACACCCACCATTCGCGGTGGGGCCACCCCCGATTAAGGGCCGGCGCGCATCCTTGCACCATGGCTGGTCTGACGAGTTTCGATGAACGGCATGGTGACGAGGTCGCACGCCCCGCGATCAGTGTGATCGGCACCGGTTATCTCGGTGCGACGCACGCCGCGGCGATGGCCGAGATGGGCTTCGACGTGATCGGGGTGGATGTCGACCCCGCCAAGGTCGCCGCGCTCAGCGCCGGCGTCATCCCCTTCTTCGAACCGGGGTTGCCGGAGCTGCTGCATAAGCACGTCGCCTCGGGCCGCCTGCGCTTCACCACCGACCTCGCCGAGGCCACCGCGCTCTCCGACGTGCACTTCATCTGCGTCGGAACCCCCCAGCAGCGCGGCAGCAACGCCGCCGACCTCCGCTACGTCGACGACGCCGTGGAGCAGGTCGCACGCCACCTCACCCATGACGGCGTCATCGTGGGCAAGTCGACGGTGCCGGTGGGCACCGCGGAGCGCCTGCGGGCGACCGCCACCTGGCTCGCGCCCACCGGTGTCGAGGTCGACCTGGCCTGGAACCCGGAGTTCCTGCGCGAGGGCAAGGCCGTCGACGACACCCTGCATCCCGACCGCATCGTCCTGGGCGGGGTCGGCGGACGCTCCGAAGCCCTGCTGCGCATGGTCTACGCCCAGCCGATCTCCGAAGGGACGCCGGTGATCGTGTGCGACCTGCCGACGGCCGAACTGGTGAAGGTCAGCGCGAATGCGTTCCTCGCCACCAAGATCTCGTTCATCAACTCGATCGCCGAACTGTGCGATGTCGCCGGTGCCGACGTGTCGGTGCTCGCGGATGCCCTCGGCCACGATGCGCGCATCGGCCGGCAGTTCCTGAACGCCGGCCTCGGTTTCGGCGGCGGCTGCCTGCCGAAGGACATCCGCGCGCTCATGTTCCGCGCCACCGAGCTCGGCGCGCACAACGCCGCCTCGCTGCTCCAGCAGGTCGATGAGATCAACATGGGCCGTCGCCAGCGCATCATCGATCAGGCCGTCGAGGCACTGGGCGGCTCGGTGCTCAACCGCCGCATCGGTGTTCTCGGTGCCGCCTTCAAGCCCAACACGGACGACGTACGCGACTCGCCCGCCCTCAACGTCGCCGCCGCGCTCCACCTGCGTGGTGCGCAGGTGGTCGTGTACGACCCCCAGGCGATGGACACCGCACGTCGCCTGTTCCCGACGCTCTCCTACGGCGAGTCGACGACCGAGGCGGTGCGGGGCGCCGACCTGGTGCTGGTGCTCACCGAATGGCCCGAGTTCATCGAGGCGGACGCGGCGGAACTCGCGGCTGTCACGGCATCCCCGCTGATCATCGACGGGCGCAACTGCCTGGACCGCACGGTCTGGTCGCGCGCGGGATGGATCTTCCCCGCAACATTTTCGGCGATCGAACCCGAGGCGCGCATCGACGCCGGACCGAGAACGACACGAGCGCGAAACATCCCCGCCATCGCAGCTTCGTAGATTGAGGCCACCCGATCCCGCGGAACCCCGCGGCGTCGAAGGCCGAAGTCGAAGGGGTGCGTCATGACCGGAAACACCGTCCGTCTACAGGCGATTACGGACGTGGAGGCGTATGTGCCTCCGGCCGTGAGCTTCGACGAGTCCGAGACGCCGGGCGAGATCTACGGCGCGAACGTGTTCAACAAGGACGTGATGCTCAAGCGCCTGCCGAAGTCGGTCTACAAATCGGTGATCTCCACGATCGAGCACGGCACGACGCTCGACCCGCTGCTGGCGGATGCCGTGGCCTCCGCCATGAAGGACTGGGCACTGGAGAAGGGCGCCACGCACTACGCGCACGTCTTCTACCCGCTCACCGGGCTCACCGCGGAGAAGCACGACAGCTTCTTCGAGCCGGTCTCCGACGGCTCGGCCCTGGCCGAGTTCGCCGGAAAGACGCTGGTGCAGGGCGAGCCGGACGCCTCCAGCTTCCCCAACGGCGGGCTCCGCAACACTTTCGAGGCACGCGGTTACACCGGCTGGGATGTCACCAGCCCCGCCTACGTGCTGGAGAGCCCGAACGGGAACACCCTCTGCATCCCCACCGTCTTCGTCTCGATGACCGGCGAGGCCCTCGACCACAAGACGCCGCTGCTGCGATCGCAGCAGGCGATGGGGGAGCAGGCGGAGCGCATCCTGACGATGTTCGGCCACGAGAACCTCAACCACGTCGTCTCGTTCTGCGGGCCGGAACAAGAGTACTTCCTGGTCGACCGCCACTTCTTCCTCGCCCGGCCCGACCTGCTGAACGCCGGCCGCACCCTGTTCGGCGCCAAGCCGCCCAAGGGCCAGGAGTTCGACGACCACTACTTCGGGGCCATCCCCGAACGCGTGCTCGGCTTCATGATGGACACCGAACGCGAACTGTTCAAGCTCGGCATCCCGGCCAAGACCCGGCACAACGAGGTCGCACCAGGCCAGTTCGAGATCGCGCCGATGTTCGAGCGCGGCAACATCGCCGCCGACCACCAGCAGCTGTTGATGACGACCTTCAAGACGATCGCCAAGAAGCACGGCATGGAGTGCCTGTTCCACGAGAAGCCCTTCCAGGGCGTCAACGGGTCGGGCAAGCACGTCAACTTCTCGCTCGGCAACAACGAGCTGGGCAGCCTCTTCGTGCCCGGCGACACCCCGCACGAGAACGCGCAGTTCCTGGTGTTCTGCGCCGCCGTCATCCGGGCCGTGCACCTGCACGGCGGGCTGCTTCGGGCATCCGTCGCCTCCGCCTCGAACGATCACCGGCTCGGTGCGAACGAGGCGCCGCCGGCGATCATCTCGATCTTTCTCGGCGACCAGCTGGCCGACATCTTCGACCAGATCGCGAGAGGCTCGCTGTCGTCGTCGAAGGGCAAAGGCACCATGCACATCGGCGTCGACACGCTCCCGGTACTTCCCACCGACCCGGGGGACCGCAACCGCACGAGCCCCTTCGCGTTCACCGGCAACCGCTTCGAGTTCCGCGCGCCGGGCTCGCTGCAGACCGTCGCCGCCCCGATGGTCACCATCAACACGATCATGGCCGACTCCCTCGACTACTGCGCCAACGAGCTCGAGGCCGCCACCGCGGCGGGGACCGACTTCGACGAGGCGGTGCAGACCCTGCTCACCAGCATCATCACGGAGCATGGCGCGGTCGTCTTCAACGGCGACGGCTATTCGGCCGAGTGGCCGGTCGAGGCGAAGAAGCGCGGGCTGCTCAACCTGAAGACCACACTCGACGCCCTTCCCGAGCTGATCAGCGAGCCCGCGATGGCGCTGTTCGAGAAGTACAAGGTGTTCAACCGCCGCGAGATGCACTCACGCTACGAGATCGGGCTGGAGCAGTACATCCTCACCATCGGGGTCGAGGCGAGGCTCACGCTGGAGATCGGCGCGACCGTCGTGCTTCCCGCGGCAGTGCGCTACCAGACCGAGCTCGCGACCAACGTCGCCGCCCTCGGGGCCGCGGGCGTGGATGCCGACAAGGCTGCGCTCGACGAGGTCAGCGCGCCGATCGCCGACCTCAGGAAGGCCCTCGCGACGCTGAAGGAGGCGTTGGCAGACGACGCCGGGCACGACGCACTGGACGAGGCCGAGCACGCTCGTGACACACTCCTGCCCGCGATGGCGGCCGTGCGCACCGCGGCGGACGCCCTCGAGGACATCGTCGCCGACGACCTGTGGCCGCTGCCCACCTACCAGGAGATGCTCTACATGCTGTAGCCGGCCATCCGCCCGCGGGGACGTTCTCGTGGCGGGAGGTGGTATGTCGTGGCGGGAGACACGCCGGGCCGCGGATCCTCGCGGCGGCTGTGTGACCCCGCGGAGGGAGTTGTAATTCCCGCCACGACGCAGCGAAACCGCCGTGACCTGGCGTATATCCCGCCGCGAGGATTAATCACCAACGACAGAAGGCCGGCCCCCGAGGGACCGGCCTTCTGTGTCAACTAGACGCCGAAGTACAGCTCGTACTCGAACGGGTGCGGACGCTGCGCAGCCGGGATGATCTCCTTCTCGCGCTTGTACGACACCCAGGTCTCGATGAGGTCCTCGGTGAAGACGCCGCCGGCGGTCAGGAAGTCGTGGTCGGCCTCCAGCGCGCGCAGCGCCTCCTCGAGCGACGCCGGAACCTGGGGGATGTTCTTGGCCTCCTCGGGCGGCAGCTCGTAGAGGTCCTTGTCGACCGGCTCGTGCGGCTCGATGCGGTTCTTGATCCCGTCGAGCCCGGCCATCATCTGCGCCGCGAACGCGAGGTACGGGTTGCCGGAGGCGTCGGGGGCGCGGAACTCGATGCGCTTAGCCTTCGGGTTGGTACCGGTGATCGGGATGCGGATGGACGCGGAGCGGTTACCGGCCGAGTACACCAGGTTGACGGGCGCCTCGAAGCCCGGAACCAGGCGGTGGTACGAGTTGAGCGTCGGGTTGGTGAACGCGAGCACCGCCGGGGCGTGCTTGAGCAGCCCGCCGATGTACCAGCGCGCGATGTCGCTCAGCCCGCCGTAACCGGACTCGTCGTAGAACAGCGGCTTGCCGTCGCTCCACAGCGACTGGTGGGTGTGCATGCCCGAGCCGTTGTCGCCGAACAGCGGCTTCGGCATGAAGGTCGCAACCTTGCCCCACTCGTTCGCCGTGTTCTTGACGATGTACTTGAACTTCAGGATGTCGTCCGCCGCGTGCACCATCGTGTCGAAGCGGTAGTTGATTTCCGCCTGGCCGCCGGTGCCCACCTCGTGGTGTGCGCGCTCCAGGATGAGGCCGGAGTCGATCAGGTTGAGGCTGATCGCGTCGCGCAGGTCGGCCTGCTTGTCGACCGGGCTCACCGGGAAGTAGCCACCCTTGTACGGCGTCTTGTTGGCGAGGTTTCCGCCCTCCTCGATGCGGCCCGAGTTCCAGGCGCCCTCCTCGGAGTCGACGAAGTAGCTGCTGGAGTTCTGCTTCACCTCGTACCGCACGTCGTCGAAGATGTAGAACTCGGCCTCCGGGGCGAAGAACGCGGTGTCGGCGATACCGGTGGAGGCGAGGTACTTCTCCGCCTTCTTGGCGACCTGTCGCGGGTCGCGGCCGTAGATCTCGCCGTTGCGCGGGTTGTAGATGTCGAAGATCATGATGAGCGTCTTCTCGGTGCGGAACGCGTCCACGTATGCGGTCGACACATCCGGGATGAGCTGCATGTCTGACTCGTGGATGGACGCGAAACCGCGGATCGATGAGCCGTCGAACAGTTGTCCGACGGAGAAGAATTCTTCGTCGACGGTGGAGGCCGGGATGTTGAAGTGCTGCTGCACACCCGGGAGGTCCGTGAAGCGGATATCAAGGAACTTGACGTCCTCATCCTTGATGAACTTCAGGACCTCAGAAGAATCCTTGAACATGTGGGGTACTCCAATGAGCTTGCTACGGGAAAGGCCGAGGAAACGGCCGATTAAACGCTAAGTCAGGGCCGTTTCGCGGCAGTGTCCCCATTGTTTCGCGCGTGTTACGGTCCTGTATCGCCCGTAGGATTCATGACATGGCGGATGCGGCGGACTGGGCGGGCAAACGCATCGGCCTTCCGGAGTCCGGCCCGCGCTCGATCGCCAGGCTCGGCAGGCGGATCGGCGGCATCGCGATCGACTGGGCGCTCGCCGTCATCGTGTCGATCGCCTTCTTCCACTACGACCCGTGGGCGACACTTCTCATCTTCGCGGTGGAGCAGGTGCTCTTCGTCGCGCTGCTGAGCGGCAGCGTCGGGCACCTCATCCTCGGGATGCGCGTGGTGCCACTGGCGGGCGGCTGGGTCGGCGTGTGGCGGCCGGCGGTTCGCGCGGTGCTGCTGTGCCTGGTCATCCCCGCGGTGATCTGGGACAAGGACCAGCGCGGCCTGCACGACAAGATCGCCGGCACGGTGCTGGTCAGGAAATAACGTCAGCGCGGGCGCGCCGACCGCACCTTGAGCGGGTCGATGCCCTTCGGGATCGGCAGTGTGTTCTTGCCGAGCGAGGAGAGCCGGTTGCTCACGGCGTAGATCTCGGCTTTCGTGAGCGAACGCTTGAAGCGCGCCATCTTGCGGGCGAGCTTGTGCAGCGGTACCGCGTCGGCATCCGGTCCCACCGAGAGGAAGTGCACGTCCACGTTGGGCAGGATGCGGGTCACCCGGCGGCGCTCCTCGTCGAGCATCTTCTGCGTGCGGGTGCGTGGCCCTTCACCGATCAACACGACACCGCCGTTGCCGACGGCGCGGTACACGGCGTCCTGGGTCTTGGGGCTGACGGCGACCGGCATCTCGCTGGCGGTCCAGCCACGGCGAAGCGATGACTTCAGCACGGCGCCGACGGCCCCCGGCTGGCCCTCGATCTGGCTGTATGCGGCCTTCTCGGCGAGACGGCCGAGCACGATGAGGAAGATCAGCACACCGCCGAGCAGGCCGGCGACGATCCACAGGATGAAGCCGAACAGGTTGTCCTGCGCGAGGACGAAGCCGACGATGACGCCGACCAGGGTGGGCCCGATGAGGGCGAGCAGCATCCACCAGATCGCCGTGGAGTCGTAGCGCCGGGTCATGTTGAAGACCTGGAGCATCTGCTTCAGGCGCCCCGGCTCTTTGGTCTTGACGGGCTTGTTCTGCGTTCTGGCCATGCTGTCTAGGATACGGGTGTCGGCTGCTGCCGCGCTGCCTGCGGAACGGAATTACACCGCCTGTGCGAACCCGAGGGTTGCGTCGGCCAGGTGGCGCAGCTGCTCCGGCACCTCGCGACCCTTGCTCTGCATCGACTGCGCCCACAGCCGTCCCGCGCGGTAGGACGAGCGCACCAGCGGTCCGGCGAGCACGCCCAGGAAGCCGATCTCCTCGGCCTCCTCCTTGATCTCGACGAACTCCTCCGGCCGCACCCAGCGCGCCACCGGGAGGTGGCGGGGGCTGGGCCGCAGGTACTGGGTGACGGTGATGATGTCGGTGCCCGCGTCGTGCAGGTCGTGCAGGGCCTGGCTGATCTCCGCGCGCTCCTCGCCCATCCCGAGGATCAGGTTCGACTTGGTGATCAGGCCGGCGTTGCGGCCCTGGGTCAGCACGTCGAGTGAGCGCTCGTAGCGGAAGGCCGGACGGATGCGCTTGAAGATGCGCGGAACCGTCTCGACGTTGTGCGCGAACACCTCCGGTCGCGACGAGAACACCTCACCGAGCAGGTCGGGGTTGCCCGAGAAGTCGGTGGCGAGGATCTCGACCCCGGTGCCGGGGGACTGGGCGTGGATCTGCCGCACGGTCTCCGCGTGCAGCCACGCGCCCTCGTCCGGCAGGTCATCGCGCGCGACACCGGTCACGGTGGCGTAGCGCAGGTTCATCGCGACGACCGACTCGGCGACCCGGCGCGGCTCGTCGGTGTCGTAGTCGGCCGGCTTTCCGGTGTCGATCTGGCAGAAGTCGCACCTCCTGGTGCACTGCGATCCGCCGATGAGGAAGGTGGCCTCGCGGTCCTCCCAGCACTCGAAGATGTTCGGGCAGCCGGCCTCCTGGCAGACGGTGTGCAGGTTCTCGCCCTTCACCAGCTGCTGAAGCTGCAGGTACTCCGGTCCCATCTTCGCTCGGGTCTTGATCCATTCGGGCTTGCGCTCGATCGGGGTCTCGGCATTGCGGACCTCGAGGCGCAGCATCCGACGGCCTTCGGGGGGTGCGACGGTCATGCTGTGACTCCGACAACTATTGAGAAATGCTTCTGGATAAGGGGAACGACGTCTTCCGGCGTGACGGTGCGGCCGAGCTGGCGCGAGATCGAGGTGACCCCGGCGTCGGCGATGCCGCAGGCGATGATCGTGTCGTAGGCGTCGAAGGCGTTGCTGCAGTTGAGCGCGAAGCCGTGCATGGTGACGCCGGAGGCGACGCGGATGCCGATGGCCGCGATCTTGTCGTTGCCTATCCAGACTCCGGAGCGGCCCTCCACCCGGCCGGACTCGACGCCCAACTCGGCGAGCACCTCGATGAGCATCCCCTCGAGCCGGCGCACGTAGCCGACGACATCGATCGGCTCGGCGAGGCGCAGGATCGGGTATCCGACCAGCTGCCCCGGGCCGTGCCAGGTGATCTTGCCGCCGCGGTCGACGTCGATGACCGGCGTCCCGTCCTGCGGGCGTTCCGAATCCTCCGTGCGTTTGCCGGCCGTGTACACCGACGGATGCTCGAGGAGGATGACCGTGTCGGGGGATGTTCCCTCGACGACGGCACGATGGGTTGCGCGTTGCAGCTCTAAGGCTGTCAAGTACGGCACGGAGTTGGCGCTTAGCCCCGTGACGACGTAGTCGACCACGAATCAACACTAACTCCTCCTCCACAGCTCGCTGACCCGATCCGCTGTTTTACCTATCGTGCCCGTTCGCGCCGCGTCCGGCGGGAACGGGCGAAGGATCGACGTGTGGAGACAATCGGCGGCTATCGGCTGGTGCGCAAACTCGGTGAGGGGGAGCGGGCCGCCGTCTGGCTCGGGCACGCCTCGACGAGTTCGGCGACTGGGAACGCGACGGTCGCGGCCGTCAAGCTGTACCGGCAACCGACGACCGTGCGCGACATCGACCGGGAGGTCGAGGCGCTCACCCGGTCGTCGTCGGCGCACCTGGTCGAGCTGACGGATGTCGCGACCGCACCGGACGGCCGGCCCTGTCTCGTGCTGCGCCGCATCGACGGTCCGCCTCTCGCCCACGTGCTCGCGCGCCGCAGTTCGCTGGCGGCGGGGGAGGTCGTGACCGCGCTTGCCCCGGTCACGGCCGCCCTCGCCGAACTCCATCGGGTCGGTGTCGCACACGGCGGGCTCTCGGCGCGCTCCGTGCTGCTCGACCAGCGAGGCGCCCCCGTCGTGGCCGGCTTCGGCCATGCGGTCGTGGTCGGCCCCCTCCCCGACGGCAGCACCGCGCAGAGCCTGAGCCCGGCGGCGCGCGACGAGCAGCCACTCCTGGGCGCCGATGTGCGCGACCTGGCGGCGCTCGTCCGCGACCTGGTCGACCGCTGCCCCGACGATCCCGGGGTGCGGTCGCTGCGCGACTGGCTGGATCGGCTCGAACCGGTCTCGGGCGCGCTTCCCGCTCTCGCCGACCGGCTGTTCGACCTCGCCCCGGCGGTGCCGCTCCGCGTCGAGGAGCCGGCGGCGGTGGCGCGAGTCGCGTTCCCCGGCAGGGCTGTCGACGTCGTCGACGAGGTGGCGCGGCCGCTGCTCGCCGGGGGATGGCTCGATGACGGTCCGGTGGTGGTCGCGCAGCGGGCGGTTCGAGAACGCCTCGGTGCGGTGGTCGGCTCGGTGCGTAAGCCGGTGTGGGTCGCGGGGGCTGTCGGCCTGGTCGCGCTGGTGATCGCCTTCGCGGTCGTACCGTCGGTCGGCACCGCGCGGGGGGAGCAGGGAGCGACCGCCAGGCCGACGGTGTCACGGACCGCCGCCGGCGGCCCCGCGCCGGAGGCGGTGGCGGCCCTCACCGGCGACGATCCGGTCGCCGCCACCACGGCCCTGGTGTCGGCACGGGCGAGCTGCATCGCCGAGCGGTCGACGGGATGCCTCGGCACGGTCGAGCAGTCCGGCTCGGCAGCGCTGGAGGCCGACAGCTACTTCCTGCGGCAGCTCCAGGCGGGCGGGACGGTCAAGGACCGGCGGCTGGACGGATCGCAGCCGACGCTCGTGCAGCGGCTCGGCGACTCGGCGATCGTCGGACTGGGCGCGCAGACGGCGCCGGGAACCTATGCGGCGTCGGTGCTGGTGGTGCGGGTGGACGCCGGCTGGCGCATCCGCGACCTCAGCACCGGCGCGAGCGGCTGAGGCCGGGTCAGATTCCGAGCTTGGCGGCGAAGTCGCCGCCCTCCAGGCGGTTCTTCACGGCGACCAGGAACCGGGCCGCATCCGCGCCATCGACGATGCGGTGGTCGTAGGAGAGCGCCAGGTAGACGGTCGAGCGGATCGCGATCGCGTCGAGACCGTTGTCGGTGACGACGACCGGCTTCTTCGTGACGATGCCGGTTCCGAGAATCGCCGACTGCGGAAGGAACACGATCGGGGTGTCGAACAGGGCGCCGCGCGATCCGGTGTTCGTCAGCGTGAAGGTTCCCCCGGCGAGCTCGTCGGGCTTCAGCTTGTTGTCGCGGGTGCGCGCGGCGAGGTCGGCGATCTGGGCGGCCAGGCCGGCGATGTCGAGCGAGCTGGCATCCCGGATCACGGGGGTGAGCAGGCCACGCTCGGTGTCGACGGCGATCGAGATGTTCTCCTGCGGCGGGTAGACGATCGTGTCACCGTCGATGGTGGCGTTCACGATCGGGTACGCCTTCAGTGCCTCGGCGGCGGCGAGCGCGAAGAACGGCAGGAAGCTGAGCTTCTGGCCGGTCTTGGCCTGGAAATCGGCCTTCACCCGGTCGCGGAAGTTGGCGACCAGGGTGACGTCGACCTCGACGACAGAGGTCAGCTGCGCGGAGGTCTGCATCGAGATGACGGCGCGTTCGGCGATCACCTTGCGCAGGCGTGACATCGGCACGCTGGTGCCACGCAGCGGCGAGGTGGCGAGCGGCGCGGCGACGGCCGGGGTCGGTGCGGCCGTTGTGGTGGCGGCGTTGATCGGCGCGGCGGAGAGGATGTCCTCCTTGCGGATGCGCCCGCCGACGCCGGAGCCGGAAATGGTCGAGAGGTCGATGCCCTTCTCGTTGGCCAGCTTGCGGACGAGGGGCGTGACGTAGCCTGCGTTGGCGTCGGCCGGCACGGCGACGGGAGCGGGCGCGGCGACGGGAGCGGGAGCGGCGACGGCTACAGGAGCGGGCGCGGCGACGGGAGCGGGCGCGGCGACGGGAGCGGGCGCGGCGACGGGGGCCGGCGCGGGCGCCGGCACGGCAGGGGTCGGCGCGGCGGCGACGGGTGCGGGAACCGGTTCCGGCTCGGGCGCGGCGGCGACCGGGGCGGCTGCGACGGGGGCGGCGACGGGTTCGGGTGCCGCAACAGGCGCGGGAGCGGCGGGTTCGGGTGCCGCCGCGGCGGGGGCAGGGGATGCGGGGGCGGCGGCGCCGGAGCCGTCACCGATCGTGACGAGCGGGGTACCGACCTCGACGGTCTCGTCTTCGGCGACGAGGATGGCCTCGATAACACCAGCGATGGGCGAAGGGATCTCGGTGTCGACCTTGTCCGTCGAGACCTCGAGCAGCGGCTCGTCGACCTCCACGCGGTCGCCGACGTTCTTCAGCCAGCGGGTCACCGTGCCCTCGGTGACACTCTCTCCGAGTGCCGGGAGGTTGACGGATTCGCTCATCAGTGGTGCTCCTTATGCGGGTTCAGTTAGGGGTAATTCTATTTGCGCTGTCGCTCACATCACGTGGAGCGGCTTGCCTGCCAGGTAGAGGAAGGCCTCGCCGAGCGCCTCGTCCTGCGTGGGGTGGGCGTGGATGAACGGGGCGATGTCCTCCGGGTAGGCCTCCCAGTTCACGACCAGTTGCGCCTCCCCGATCAGTTCGCCGACCCGTGCGCCGATCATGTGCATGCCGACGACCGGCCCGTCGTTCAGGCGGACCACCTTCACCGATCCCGAGGTGCCGATGATGTGGCTCTTGCCGTTGCCGGCCAGGTTGTAGTCGTAGCTGGTGACCCGGTCGGCGCCGTACTGCTCGACGGCCTTCGCCTCGGAGAGCCCGACGGAGGCGACCTCGGGGTCGGAGTATGTGACCTTCGGGATGTGGGTGTCGGGAACGACGATCGGGTTCAGCCCGGCGATCTCCTCGACCACGAAAATGCCCTGCTGGAAGCCGCGGTGGGCGAGCTGCAGGCCGGGGACGATGTCTCCGACGGCGTAGACGTTAGGCACGTTGGTCGCGAGGCGCTCGTTGGTGAGCACGAAACCGCGGTCCATCGCGATGCCCGCCTCCTCATAGCCGAGGTTCGCGGTCGCAGGACCGCGGCCGACGGCCACGAGCAGCAGTTCGGCCTCGAAGGTCTGGCCGTCCTCGAGCGTGACGACGACACCCTGGTCGTTCTGGGTGACGGACTGGAAGCGCACACCCAGGCTGAAGTTGATGCCGCGCTTGCGGAACGCACGCTCGAACTGCTTGCTGATCGACTCGTCCTCATTGGGCACCAGGTGCGGCAGGGCCTCGATGATCTGCACGTCCGCGCCCCACGACTTCCACACGCTCGAGAACTCGACGCCGATGACGCCGCCGCCGAGCACGGCCACCTTCTTCGGCACGAAGTCGAGCTGCAGCGCCTCCTCCGAGGTGATGACCCGGCCGCCGATCTCGAGACCGGGGAGTGAACGCGAGTACGACCCGCTGGCGAGGATGATGTTCTTGCCCACCAGCGTCTGGTCGCCGACCTGAACCGAGTTGGGGGAGGCCAGGCGGCCCTCGCCCTCGACCACGGTGATGCCGCGGGCCTTGATGAGTCCCTGCAGCCCCTTGTACTTGCTGGAGACGATGCCCTCGCGATAGGCGGTCACGGCGGCGATGTCGATGCCCTCGAAGGTGGCGGTCACGCCGTACTTGGCGGACTCGCGCGCGACATCCGCGACCTCGGCCGCGTGCAGCAGGGCCTTGGTGGGGATGCAGCCGACGTGCAGGCAGGTGCCGCCCAGTTTGTTCTTCTCGACGAGGGCCACGCTGAATCCGAGTTCACTGGCACGCAGCGCTGCGGCGTAACCGCCGCTGCCAGCCCCGAGGATCACGATGTCAAAATTCTGCTCGGACAAGCCAGCGGCTCCCTCATGTGGACGATGCGGCTCGATGTTTTCGCGCCCTGAAAACCTTACTACTTGCGCGAAATGTCCTCGGTCAAAGTAAGCAGTGCGCGAACAGCGACACCGGTCGGTCCCTTTCCGGTGAAGCCGTACGGCGACCCGGTGTTGTTCGAGGGGCCGGCCATGTCGATATGCGCCCACGGGATGCGTGCTTCGCCGGCGGCATCCTTGCCGACGAATTCCTGCAGGAAGACACCGGCGAGCAGCATCCCCGCCGCCGTGCTGCCGATCTTCGCGTTCGCGATGTCGGCGACGTCGGAATTGATGAGTGGGCGCAGCTCGCCGGGCAGCGGCATCGGCCAGAATGTCTCGCCGGAGCGGCGGGCGGCATCCACCACCCGCTCGACCAGGTCGTCCTCTCCCATCACGCCCGAGTAGCGGTCGCCCAGCGCGACCCGCTGCGCTCCGGTGAGGGTCGCGACATCGATGATCGCGTCCGGGTGCTCCTCGCTGGCAGCCACGATGCCATCGGCGAGCACCAGGCGACCCTCCGCGTCGGTGTTCAACACCTCGACGGTGCGGCCACCGCGGATGCGCAGCACGTCATTCGGGCGGATGGCCGACCCCGACGGCATGTTCTCGGCGATGCACAGCCAGGCGGTGAGCCGCACGGGGAGGCCGAGCCGGGCGGCCGCCAGCACGACGGCCATGACGGTCGCCGCCCCGGTCATGTCGTACTTCATCCCCGCCATGGATGCCGGCGGCTTCAGCGAGAGCCCGCCGCTGTCGAAGGTGATGCCCTTGCCGACGAGGGCGAGGTGCCGGGCTGCCCCGGCCGGCGAATAGCGCACGACGACGAGCCGGGGCGGCTGCACCGACCCCCGGCCCACACCGAGGATGCCGCCGAAGCCGCCGGTCTCGAGTTCGGTCTCCGTCATGATCTCCACCTCGACGGGCAGGCCGGCCGCGAGTTCGACCACGGCGTCGGCGAAGGTCTCGGGGTAGAGGTGCGACGGGGGAGTGTTGACGAGGTCGCGGACGCTGTGCACGGCGGTCGCGACCGCCGCCGCCCGCTCGGCAAGAGCGGCATCGGTGGCCGGCGAGACGACCGTGATGCTCGTCGCCGGCAGTTTGGTCGCCTCGAGTGAAGCCTGGCGGTACTCGGTGAAGGCGTAGGCACCGAGCGCGGCGCCCTCGAGCACCGCGAGGGTCTCCTCCGGCGAGGTGACGGGGAACGCGAGCGCCAGGGAGCCGACACCGGCCAGCTGTCGCGCGGCCGCTCCCGCCGCGTAGCGAAGCGCGTCGACGGTGGGCGTGCCGCCTCCGAGGCCGACCAGGGCGATGCTTCCGGCCGTGCCGATCGCGGGGAACCGGCGGACCGTGTCGCGCCCTCCGGTGACGCCGACGGCGGCGAGGGAGGAGCGGAGGGAATCGAATTCGGCGCCCTCCGCGTGCAGCACCGGGCCGTCATCCGAGCTCGAGACCGCGAGCACCAGCACATCGGCGGCGAGTTCGAGCGCGGGACCTGGGCTGAGTGTGAGTGTCGCGACCGTCATCCCGTCATGGTATCCGGCGCCCATAACGGCCTGTTCGCTGTGGGCATGACTCCAACCCGCGCGGGTGCGACCGTGGGTCCGGACACCGCGGATAGAGTGAATTCATGCGCGACCCAGAAGGCCTCTATGAGCTGAACCACGATGTTGCGGTGCCCGCCGGGCTGCCGCTGATCGCGGCGCTCACCGGGTTCGCCGACGCCGGCTCCGGCGTGAGCCAGCTCAGCGAGTACCTCACCGAGTCGGTCGATCACCGGGTGGTCGCGACCTTCGACACGGACGCCCTGTTCGACTATCGCGCCCGTCGCCCGACGATCCAGTTCGACCAGGACCACGTGTCCGACTATTCGCCGGCACGCCTGGCCCTTTCTCTCGGTACCGACGAGATCGGCCAGCAGTTCCTGTTCCTCACCGGCTTCGAGCCCGACTTCCAGTGGGAGCGGTTCTCGTCGGCCGTGATCGGCCTGGTCGAGCGGTTCGAGGTGAAGACGACGACGTGGATCCACGCGATCCCGATGCCGACCCCGCACACGCGACCCATCGGGGTGACGGTCAGCGGCAACCGCACCGAGCTGATCGACTCGATGTCGATCTGGAAACCGACCACCCAGGCGCCGGCGACCGCGCTGCACCTGGTCGAGTTCCGGCTGCAACAGCTCGAACATCCGACCGCCGGGTTCGTGCTGCTCGTGCCGCACTACCTCGCCGACACAGAATACCCGGATGCGGCGGTGACGGCCCTGGAGAGCATCGGCGCGGCGACCGGCCTCATCTTCCCCACCGACCGCCTCCGCGAGCAGGGTCGCGAATTCGTCTCGAAGATCGACGAGCAGCTGGCCACCAACCAGGAGCTGGCCCGTCTCGTCGCCACCCTCGAGGAGCGTCACGACTCCTACATGGCGGGCAACCCGCTGCGGTCGCCGCTCACCGATGAGGCGGGCGAACTGCCCTCCGCCGACGAGATCGCGGCCGAACTGGAGAACTTCCTCGCGATCCGGCGTGACGGCGAGAACGGGCAGCCGGGCTTCGGTCTGAGTTGATGGCCTGAGCTGATTCAGGGCCGATCTGGGTCGGCCCGGACCTGGCCGGCCTGAAGTGCACTGAACTCACCCATACGCTGGGAGAGTGAACTCCCGGCGGGCCTGGCTGATGTGGGGCGTCGCCGTCTTCGCCTACCTGGTCGCAGTGCTGCAGCGCACCTCGATGGGTGTCGCCGGCATCGCGGCGACGCAGCGCTTCGAGATCTCGGCAACCGTGCTGTCGACCCTCGCCGTCGTGCAGCTGATCGTCTACGCCGCCCTGCAGGTGCCGGTCGGCGTACTCCTGGACCGTTTCGGCCCGAAGGCCCTCATCGCGACCGGTGCCGTAGCGATGCTGGCCGGGCAGCTGCTGCTCGCCTTCGCGCCAGGTATCGGGGTGGCGATCGTGGGGAGGATCCTGGTCGGTGCCGGTGACGCCATGACCTTCATCTCCGTGGTCAGGCTGCTCGCCACCTGGTTCCGTGGGCGCACGCTGCCGGTGCTGTCGCAGTGGACGGGCAACATCGGCCAGATCGGGCAGCTGCTGTCCGCGATCCCGCTCTCCCTGGCGTTGCACTCGCTGGGGTGGACGCCGGCCTTCCTCGGCGCGTCGAGCCTCTCCGCGATCGCCCTGGTGCTCGTCGTCGTGGTGCTCGCCGACCGCCACGCCGACGTCCCCGCGACGGCACCCGTACCCGGTGCTATGAGGCGGCTGCGCGACGCCCTCTCGCGACCCGGGACCCAGCTGGGCTTCTGGTCGCACTTCGTCACCCAGTCGACGGGCACCGTGTTCACTCTGCTCTGGGGGTTCCCGCTGCTGACCGCGGCGCTCGGCTACAGCCCGTCGGAGGCGTCGGGCCTGCTGACGCTCATCGTCATCACCGGCTTCGTCGCGGGACCGCTGCTCGGGCTGCTGACCGCGCGGTTCCCGCTGCGGCGATCGAACCTGGTGATCGGGATCGTGGTGCTGCTCGCCGTGGCCTGGACGGCGGTGCTGGCCTGGCCGGGCCGGCCGCCGGCCTGGCTCCTGGTGGTGCTGGTCGTGGCGCTGGGTATCGGCGGACCCGGCTCGCTGATCGGATTCGACTTCGCGAGGAGCTTCAACCCGCTACGCAATCTCGGGTCGGCCAACGGGGTCGTCAACTCGGGCGGATTCCTCGCCAGTTTCGTGATGATGTACCTGATCGGACTCGTGCTCGACCTGCTCGATCGCGCCCGGGTCGCCTCCGGTCACGCGAGCGACCTCTACTCCTGGGACTCGTTCCGGATCGCGCTCTGTGTGCAGTACCTGGTGGTGGGCGCCGGGATGGTCTTTCTCGTGCTCGCGCGCCGACGCACCCGCGCACGGCTGCACCAGGAAGAGGGAATACAGGTGGCCCCGTTGTGGGTTGTACTCGTCAGGTCGCGCAGGGGACGGAAGACGTGACTGCGGAGAATACGTGTCACGGGGCGTGATTGGCAAGGGCTATCTGCATTCCGTGCAATAATTGACTCAGGACCCTTTCATATCCATTGGGATGACGAACACATTCGTTGTGGGCGTGCCACGGACTTGACATGGGTCCTTGTGTTGCCCGCACGGCGTTGCCCGCATGCGGGCGCGATGTAAGCCAAGAAAGGTGTCACCATGGCTACCCGAACTAAGACAGCGGCAAGCGCTGCGGTGGATGAGGTCAGCGTCGACCCTGTCACCCCGGCCGGTAAGACAACAGGCAGGACAGCGGTTCGCAAGGCGGCCCAGGCGAAGGCAGTCCCTGCCGCTAAGGCGCCTGCCGCTAAGGCGTCTGCTGCTAAGGCTCCCGCCGCCAAGGCGCCGGCGAAGCGCGGCGCGAAGGCGGTCGCCGACGAGCCGGACGACAACGACGAGGTCGACCTCGATGAGGTCGATGACGAGGTGATCGCCGCGGTCGAGATCGTCGATGTGGTCGACACGAGCGCCGACGATGTCGCCGCCGACGATTCCACCGACGATACGGCGGAAGAGAAGGACGACGACAAGGAGGATGAGGAGGAGCTGCCCGCGGGCGCCCTCGTGCTCTCCCTGGTCGACGATGAGGACGAGGTCCCCGTCTATTCCTCCGCGATCACGGGCGCCACGGCCGACCCGGTCAAGGACTACCTGAAGCAGATCGGCAAGGTCGCGCTGCTGAACGCGGCCGAAGAGGTCGAACTGGCGATGCGTATCGAGGCGGGCCTGTTCGCCGAAGACAAGCTGTCGCAGATGTCGCCGGCCGAACTCAAGTCCCAGCTGGGCCGGGAGCTCGCCTGGGTCGCGAAGGACGGCCAGCGTGCCAAGTCGCACCTGCTGGGCGCGAACCTCCGCCTCGTCGTGTCGCTGGCCAAGCGCTACACCGGCCGTGGCATGCAGTTCCTCGACCTGATCCAGGAGGGCAACCTGGGCCTCATCCGTGCCGTCGAGAAGTTCGACTACACCAAGGGCTTCAAGTTCTCGACCTACGCCACCTGGTGGATCCGCCAGGCGATCACGCGCGCCATGGCCGACCAGGCGCGCACCATCCGCATCCC
>FSXQ01001279.1_pt1 | contig 67911 bp, 52 predicted proteins | sample 1638011 | NCBI WGS metagenome assembly FSXQ01 (sample SAMEA3914789, study PRJEB12502) | metagenome | biome: forest; material: soil | place: Canada | collected 2011-07-03 | depth 0.3 m | reverse complement strand
GATCGGGGCGCTGGCCGGTTGTGCGCTGGGCAGCGCGTCGGCCGCGCTGGCGATGGCGGTGCTGGGCGGGTTCGCCGGCTGGTGGTGGAGCACGCGCGCCACGGCGGCGCCGGCCGGCAAGCCCGAGCTGGACATGGCCACGCTCGTGCGCCGCGTCGCGGTGCTGGAACAGGAGGTCGGGCATCTGCGCGAGGTCGTGCGCGAGATGCGCTTCGACGACCTGCCATCGGCCGCCGCGAAGGCGCGCGAGCCCGCGCCCGCACCGGTCGAACCGGCGGCGCCGCCGCGAGCCACGATGGCCGCCCCGGCGCCGCAGCCAGCCGCCGCGAGCGTCGCAGTTGCGCCCGTGCAGGCGCCCGCTCCGGTGCCGCGCCCGGTCGAGCCCGCCATCGCCGCCGCGGTGGCCACGCCGGCCCCCGCCGCGGCCCCGCGCCGCGTGGTCGCGCCGCCGCCACCCGCCGTGCCGCTGCGCGACCGCCTGCCCCCGGTCGTCTCGCGCTGGATCTTCGGCGGCAACACCATCGTCAAGATCGGCGTGCTGATCCTGTTCCTGGGCCTCGCGTTCCTGCTGCGCTACACCGCCGAACGCGTCACGGTGCCGGTGCAGTTCCGCTACATGGGCGTGGCGCTCGTCGGCGTCGTGCTGACCTTCCTCGGCTGGCGCCTGCGCGATCGCAAGGACGCGGCCGGCGGGGCCGGGTACGGCCTGATCCTGCAGGGCGCCGGCATCGGCGTGTTCTACCTGACCGCCCTCGGCGCGCTGCACCTGGATCCGCTGCTGTCGACCAATGCGGCCTTCGCGTTCATGGCGCTGGTCTCCGTGTTCGGCGCGCTGCTGGCCGTCAGGCAGGACGCGCCCTGGCTCGCCTTCGTCTCCATCGCCGAAGGCTTCGCCGCGCCGGTGCTGGTGGGCGGCGGCAGCGGCGCCTACATGCCGCTGATGTCGTACATGGCACTGCTGGACATGGGCATCCTGGCGATGGCCTGGTTCAAGGCCTGGCGTCCGCTCAACCTGGTCGGCGCCGTCGCCACGTCCACGCTGGCGGGCGCCTGGGCGCACCAGCACTACGTGGACGCCGACTACGCCGGCGTGCAGGCGTTCCTGGTCTTCTTCCTGTTGTTCACCGTCACCGGCGTGCTGTTCGCGCGCCGCGCGCTGGCCGCGGGCGACGCGCCGTCGCGGGAGCTTCCGCTCGCCGCGCGCGCCCTCGACGCGCTGCACCAGGTGGGCCGCGTCGACAGCACGCTGACCTTCGGCGTGCCGCTGGCCGCGTTCTCGCTGCAATACCTGCTGGTGCGCGACATGCACTGGGGCCCGGCCTGGGCGGCCTGCGCGTTCGCGTTCTTCCACATCCTGCTCGGCGGCGCCCTGATGCGCGGCCGTCATGCGCGCTATGCGCTGCTGGGCGAGGCCCACGTGATCGTGGGCACGATCTTCGGCACGCTGGCCATCCCGCTCGCGCTGCAAGGCGTGTGGACAGGCGCCACGTGGGCCGTCGAGGCCGCCGGCATGTACTGGCTCGGCGCGCGCCAGCGCCGCACCTATGCGCGCGCGTTCGCGCTGGTGGTGGTGCTGGGCGCGGCCCTGCGCCTGGTCGAGGGCCTCTCGCTGGACTTGCGCGGCGACGTGCCGCTGATCGCCGGCTCCGCGCTGGGCATGGCCATGCTGGCCGTGGCGCTGTGCGCGGTCGACCTCGTGCGGCGCCGGATGGCGCAGGCCCAATGCGGCGGCGTCGAGCAGATCGTCGCCACCGCGGTGCCTTTCGCCGCCGCCTTCGCCTTCGCGGCGCTGGCCTGGATGCTGTGCCCGATGCTGTGGGCCGGCGCGATCACGGCCTGGATCGGGTATGCCTGTGCAGCCGCCTGTGGCCGGCTGGCCGCGCCGACCCTGCGCGTGGCCGGCGTGCTGCTGCACCTGGGCGCCCTGACGGCGATGACGGTGTCGCTGCAGATCACCGGCGATGCGCCGGCCCCGGGCCATGCCATGCAGAACCTCGTCGCCGCGCTGCTGATCGGCGTGGCGCTGCTGGCCACGGGCTGGCTGGGCCTGCGCGATGCGTGGCGCGACGCCACCGCGGGCACGCCGCGCCCGGTGCCGATCGCCAGCAGCGTCGGCCTGGTCGTGGGCCTGGGCGTCGCGAGCGCGAGCCTGCTGTTCCAGATAGCGCCGGCCGACGCGGCCCTCGTGTGGCCTCTCATCGGTCTCGCGGCCGCGTGGATCGGCACGCGCCTGCGCGCGGGGGCGCTGGTGGGCTCCGGTATCGCGCTGCAGCTCGCCGCGGGCGTCGCCAGCCTGGTGTTCGGCCATTCGCTCTGGAACTCGCTGGAGCCCGCGGTGTCGGTCGCATCGACGCTGTGGGCCCCGCTGCTCCTGCCGGCCACGGGCCTGGTCGTCGGCGACCTGCTGCGCCGCGCCTCGGCGGCGCGCGCGCGCGCCTGGTGGCACTCGATCCCGATGCAGTGGGCGCTCGTCGCGTGGAGCCTGTTCTGGTGGTCGCGCGTGCTGCCGCCGGTGGTCTGGCGCGCGCTGGAAGCCTCGACGTCACCCGACGCGTTCGACGCGTGGCCGCACTGGCAACTGATCTGGCTCACGCTGACCGCCGCCGCCGCGACGGTGATCGCACGCTGGCGCGATTGGCGCGTGCTGGGCCAGGCCACCCTGGTCACGGTGCCGTTGTGGATCGTGGCCGCGGCGGCCGCCCCTCAGGGCGTCGCGCCGTCGGCGGACCTGGGCTGGGCGGCGTGGCCGCTCGCGCTGCTGGCGCATCCGTGGTTGCTGCGGATGCAGGCGGGCTGGCGCGGGCCGCTGTCGGACGCGCCGCTGCGGCTCGCGGGCTGGTGGTTGTTCATCGCGCTCGCCACGCGCGAGTGCGTGCTGCGCGTGGCGCCCGCCGTCGCGCCGGATTCCGCCTGGGGACTGCTCGCCGCCATGGCCGTGCCGGCCCTCGTGCTGATCGCCAGCGTGCATCCGACGCTGCTTCAGCGCTGGAAAGCCGGCGCGGCATGGAACACCTGGCTGCACATGGGTTGCGGTGCCCTGGCCGTCTGCCTGTTCGGCTGGCTGTGGGTCGCCAACACGAGCGCGGGCAACGCCGCGCCGCTGCCGTGGGTGCCGCTGCTCAATCCGCTGGAGATCGGCGCCGGCGTCGCGCTGCTGGCCATCGTCGGCTGGGTGCGCGCGCTGCCCGCCGCGTGGCGCGAGCGCATGCCGCCCACCGTGCTGCCCGCGGTGCTGGGCGTGACGGCGTTCGGGCTGGTCACCGGCATGGTGCTGCGCACCTGCCACCACTGGGCCGGCGTCGCATGGAACGTCGACGCGCTGTATGCGTCGAGGCTGACCCAGGCCGCGCTGTCGGTGGCGTGGTCGCTGATCGGCGTCGCGCTGATGCTGCTGGGCCATCGCCGCCTGCGCCGCGTGCTGTGGATCGTCGGCGCCGCGCTGTTGGGCGTCGTGGTGGCCAAGTTGTTCCTGGTGGAGTTGGCCGATCGCGGCAGCCTGTCGCGTATCGTGTCGTTCCTCGTCGTCGGCGGCCTGATGCTGGCCGTCGGCTACTTCGCGCCGATGCCGCCGCGCCGCGACGGGGCGGCGCCGGCCGCGCCGGACGCTCTGGGAGAGCCCGCATGAAGATCGCCGCGTTCGCCGGCCTCGCGACGCTCGCGCTGGCCTGCTCGCAGGCCGGCGTGGCCGCGCCGGCCGGCGCCGCGGCGCCGCTGCCGTTGACGCTCGCGGGCACCGGCCCGTACTACACGGTGAGCGTGAACGTGACGGCGCGCCAGGCCTCCGGCCGGCCGGACCTGTCCGACCTGCGCGTGCGCAACGCCGCCGGCGACGCGATGGCCTTCGCCTGGGCCGAGGCGCCCATGCCGGCGCCCGCTCCGCAGCGGGTGCCCGCCCGCCTCTACAAGGTGCCGCTGCCGGCCGCCGACGCCGCGTCGTCCATCGGGGGCCGGCCGCGCCAGGCCTGGATCGTCGACGCGCGCGACGCGCGGCTCGACCTGATGCAGCTCGAGCTCGGTCTCGAGCGCGGAACGCAGGGCGCCTACACGCTGCGCATCGAGGCCAGCGACGACCTGCAGAGCTGGCGCACCGTCGCGGAAGAGGCGCAAGTGGTGCAGCTGCAGGCGCTGCCGCAGGTGGGCGCGGCGGCCGCGCTCGCCACGCAGGCCGGCCGCGCGCAGCTGAAGTCGGATCCCATCGACCTGGACGCCGTGCCGGCGCGCTACCTGCGCCTGACCACGGCCCCGCGCTCGGCCATCCCGCCGCTCGTGACGGCCACGATCACGCGCGCGCCGCACCGGCCGGCGCCGCCGCCGCTCGAATGGACCCCGGCCATCGCGGCGACGCGCTGCGACGCGACCTCGTGCGAGTACGCGTTGCCGCGCAACGCGCCCGCCGACGCGCTGCAGGTCGCGCCCGCCGAAGTCGACACGATCGGCCAGGTGATGGTCGCGGGCCGCGTCGACGCGGCGCGTGCGCAGCCGCCGCGTCACTCACTGCTGCGCGGCTCGCTGCACGCGCTGCGCCTGAAGGCCGACCGGTCGGCGGAGCGCACCGGCCCGGCGTGGGAAGACGTGGCCGAAGGCAACGTCTACTGGCTGACCCAATCCTCCGGCGCGCCCGAGCTGCATTCGCCGCCGCTGCTCCTGGGCGGCGGGTCGTGGTCGGCGCTGCGCCTGGAGACCTTCGGGCCGATCGCCCAGCTGGGCCACGCGGCGCCGACGATCCGCATCGGCGTGCGGCCGCGCCAGCTCGTCTTCGTGGCGCGCGGCGCGGGCCCGTTCGCGCTCGCGCGCGCGACGGCCGGCGAGCAGACGGCGCCGATGTCGCTCGCGGCGCTGATGCCCACGCGGGCGCCGGACGCGCCGCTACCGGCGGCCACCGCGACGGTGGCGGCGCACGCGGCCGAGCCGGCCCCGTCCTTGCCGGCGGCCGACGCGGTGCGGGCCGGCGCGCCGACGTCTTCCAACTCGCCGTGGCTATGGGCGGCGCTGCTGGCGGGGCTCGCGCTGATGGGCGCGATGGCGTGGTCGTTGCTGCGCAAGCCGGCTGCCAAGTCCACGGCCGACGGCGCCTGAACGAGGGATGCAACGCGGCAAGGAGCGCCGCCAGCTACTCCCGCGCCAGCGCGTTGCGGGTCAGATTTGGCAGTGGTTCCGAATACCCCCTCGGTGTCCGATCTCGTGGCTGATTCGCGGGGTCAGGACAGCGGCGCGTCGATGACCAGGCGAGCGTCGAGCTCGCGGATGCGGTCTTCGGCGTAGTAGCCGCCGTATTCGGTGTCGCGCAGGAAGGGGCGGCGACAGGTCTTGCAGCGCCAGACCTCGCAGCGGTTGTAGGGGAACCAGGCGGGGGCGATTGGCGCGTCTGGAGACCACGCGTTGGTGCCGCCGGGGTGGTACTCGGCGACGGTGGGATCGTCGATGGACGTGTCGCGCAGCGTACCCATGCGCTCCAGCGCGTCGCGGGCGCGGCTGCCGGGCATGGCTTCCCAGCCGGGGCAGACGAGAGCCCCACAGGCCGAGCAGGGTGTGCGCACGCGGCCAGCGCGCGCGAGATCGACCAGATCATCGACCGTCAATTGCGGGGAGGTCATCGAGAGCGGGTTCCAATGTGTGCGGATCCTCGCACGAACCGAAGGGGCCGGGCTCGCTCTCCTCAAGCACAACTGGCGATCAAGCCATCCGGTATCTCTGGTACATTCGCTGCCCTGCAACCCGCGCATCCCTTCGTCATGAATGCCAAAAGGACTGTTGAGGCACCCAGGCAGCGGCGTACCCAGGAGCAACGCTCCTCGACGACGCGAGCCAAGGTGATAGCCGCCGCGATCGACTGCCTGTATCGCCTGGGTTACGCAGGTACGACGACGGCCGCGATTGCCTCCGCTGCCGGGGTGAGTCGTGGCGCCTTGCTTCATCACTTCCCGAGCAAGGACGAACTGCTCATCGCGGTCTCCAGCGAAGTCCTGACCAACAGCCTTCAGGGATTGTCCGCAGAGCTGCTGGAAATCGAAGACCCCAAGGAGCGCCTCCTCTCGCTGCCTGAACTGGCGTGGAAGGGCATCCTGACGCCCGACTACATGGCGTGGCTTGAGATCTGGCTCGGGACGCGTGGAGACGACCAATTGCGTGCCCGGTTCGGCCATGCTTATGACGTGGTGAACAAGCAGGCGGCGAAGGCCATGCGCGCCATGGCCGCCGAGGCCGGCGTCAAGGATCTCGCCCGGATGGAACACCTGCGCAAGGTGTTGCTTGCAGCGCTGCGGGGGCTCGCCATCGAAGGCGCCATTCTCGCCGACGTCCGCGGCTTCAACCCCGCGGTCGCCGAGATGCGCGCCATGGTCGAGCACTTCATCGCCGCGCCGGAAGCGACGGAAAAGCCGGCCGGAAAAGCGCCGGGCAAGCGAGCCTCGGTGCCCGCGAAGCGCGCAAAGAGGTAGATGCGCAACTGGCGGCCCGGCTGGCTGGCGGGCCAACGCTGCCTCAGGCCGGCCCTCAGAAGTTGGCGGTGACCGTGACTCCAATGGTGCGTGGACGCCCCGTTCCTGCGGTGTAGAGCGTCGACGACGGCGTCGTGTGGAACAGCGAGAGCTGCGGTTGCGAGTTCGTCGCGTTGATCACGAAGACGGCAAGGTCGAGGCCGTCCAGCAGGTCAAACGTCGTCCCGGCACGAAGATTGAGCTGGGTCGTGTCCGGATCGAGCGGAATCGTGGGGTCGTAAGACGTGACGGCCGCTGGATCCTGCTTTTGGGACCTGGCCGAATTGTGGCTCCGGTAGACGTAGTCGGCCCGCACGTAAGAGCTGTGATCGGCCAGAACGAAGTTGTACTGGAGGGCTGTCGTCGACGTCCAGGGCGCGACGCCCAGCGTTGTTCCGGACCTGATCAGGGTTCCCGCGCCCGTGCCCACGTCCTTCGTGTAGTAGGCATCCGTGTAGCCGATCGCTTGGGACAGCTGCACGGGCCCGAACCGGCTTTGCAGCGTCAGATCAAAGCCGTTGCTGACCGCCTTGCCGGCATTGAACGTGACGGGAAAGCCGCAGGTCAGCGTGACGGACTGCTGGATGCGATTCCAGTCGGTATGAAAGACGCTCGCTTCGAAGGCCAACCGATTGCTCAAGGCCAGGCCCTTGGCACCGACTTCATAGCTCATCACGCTGTCGGACGAGAACGTCGGCGGCGCGCTGGAGAGCCCCAACTCTCCAAGAGCGCCGGCGCACGTCGGACCCACGGCACCGTTCACGCCGCCGACGCGATAGCCCTTGGAGGCCGTGGCATAGAACATCGTGTTCTTCTCCGCCTGGTAGGTCAGGCCGACCTTTGGCGTCGACGGCGTCTCTTCCTGCTTGCCTTGATGGGTGACCGGAGCCGGCCCGACGAACGAGCCCGCCTGGAAATGGTCGAAGTCGAGCCGGGTTCGGGCGACCCGCAGACCGAGGGTTGCCTTGAGCTTGTCGGTGATTTGATAGTTCGCCTCGCCGAACACGGCCAGTTGCCGATCGCGGGTGCTCAAGTCGCTGTAGAAGTCATACAACCCGAGGTACTGGGGCGGCAAGGGCACCGGGGCCGTCACGCCGGTGTCGGCGGTCTGCTGATTTGCCTGCTGTTTCGCGTCGGAGTAGAAGAGCCCGGCGATCCAGGTGAGCCGGCTGTCCGGATCCGACGACTCGAGGTGGAACTCTTCCACCAAGTTTCGCTGCCGACTCTTCGACACCGATGGAGCGGTCGCGCCGGCGCCGGCGCTGTAGGGGCTCATGCCGAGCAACTGAGGAATGACGTTCGTGTAGTCGTTGGTTGCCGCGGCGTCGCGTCGGAAGTAGGACATCGAATTCACGATCTTGACGCCCCCCAAAGTTCCCTCCACCTTCAAGGCCGGCAGCACGAAGCGGTCCGATGCCGGCTGTGCCAGCCTGTTCCCATTGCGCAAGACGCCGGCATCGCGGTCCGAGAGGTGAACCCAGTAGCTTCCCGAATCGTTGACGTCCGAGTTCTGGTAGTAGACCGAGGGCGTGATCATGACGTCCGAGAGCGGCTTGAACCCGACGGCGGCCCGGAACACCTGCATCTCGCTGTGGTTCGCACGCCGGTCGACCGTCGTGCCGTTGAAGGCGCCGGCGGCATCGGTGGCGACCCGATCGACGAATCCGCCGTCCTTGCGCGTCCAGGCGCTCGCCCGAAAGCCGAGTTCGTCCTTGATGATGGGAGCGCCGTAGGCGATGCCCGCCTCGTAGCTGGGATCGCCATTCGCCGTGTGCGATGCCTCGATGCGAGCGAAGCCGGCCGCCTCCTTCATGGCGGGCTGCGGTGTGATGAACCGCACGGAGCCGCCTTCCGAACCCGCACCCCAGAGGGTTCCCTGCGGCCCGCGAAGGACTTCGACCCGCTCCAGGTCGAACACCTGGGGAAAGGCATTTCCGCTGTACTGTCCATCGAGCTTGCGACTCTGAATCGGCGTGTCGTCGATGTAGACGCCCGTGGTGTCCGCGGTATTCCCGCCTGTCACGCCCACGTTGCCGGACATGATGCCGCGAATCGCGATGAAGTTACCGCTGCCGGCGCCGAAGGATTGCTTCTGGAACTCGACGCCAGGCGTCAGGGCAGCGATGTCCGCCATGGAGCGCACGCCCTGGCGCTCCAGGGTGCCGGCATCGATTGCGGACACGCTCAGCGGCACCTTGATCAGTGGATCGGCACGTCGCTGCGCAGTGATGACCACCATTTCGACCGTGTTCTTGTTCTCGGCCGCCGAGGCTTGACTGGCTGGAGGAGTGGCCGCGGCGGGCCCGCTGGCGGGCTGGGCAGCCGGCTGTGGCGCCTCCGCAGCAACGGCGGCGGCCACCGGCAACAGCGAGAGCCCGCAAAGCAGCAGGGCCGCAGCCTGGCTCACATGCGTGCGGCGATGCGCTCGCCTGGAGGTTCCAATCGTTTGAGTCCTGGTCATCTCAATGTTCTCTTGGTAGTGGGTCTATGTTTTACAAACAATCTGACCGGGTTGTAAGTGTGAGGTCCACCGCGTTGATGCGCCCGCTTCGTGCATCGCTGACGACTGCTGCACGCCATGATGACCCAGAACCTCCTTGTACGGACCATATACATTCCTTCTTGACGGCTTGTTTGTGTTGGGATAGACGCGAGCGCAGGCCCTGACGGCAGGCCAGGTCCCTAATAAATCCGTAAACACATTCCGTCAAGATGGTTTGTATCTGTGACTATCAAATGCATTCGGCACTAGGATCCCATCGCTTGGGCGCCCTTCTGAACTCCGATCCTTCAACACAAAGGGCGCAAACGCAATCAACGAGCACGGATCAAGACAGACATGAGAACTCCAGGCAGCCGGGCTGCACACGCAGCCATTGCGGCCTCTCCGGCACGTCGGCGCCAGACCATCGCAGCCACCACCATTGGCAACGCTCTGGAGTTCTTCGACTTCACCGTGTACGGCTTCCTGGCATTGGTGACTGGAACGCAATTTTTTCCCACCTTCGATTCGAACGGCCAGCTGTTGCTCACGGTGGCGAGCTTCGGGGTGGGCTTCATCATGCGGCCGTTGGGCGGCATCGTGATCGGGACCTATGCCGACCGGGCGGGTCGCAAGAAGGCGATGACGTTGACGATCTCGTTGATGGCACTGGGCTGCGCAATGATTGCCTTCGCTCCCACCTACGCAACCATCGGCGTTGCAGCGCCGGCAGTCGTCGTGCTGGCCCGGTTGATCCAGGGCTTCTCGGCAGGCGGCGAGGTGGGTGCATCGACGACACTTCTGGTGGAACACGCCACGCCTGCAAATCGCGGCTACATGGCCAGTTGGCAGTTCGCGAGTCAAGGCCTTGGCGTGATGCTCGGCGCCGCGGCAGTGGCCGCGCTGACGTCTTGCCTGACGCCCGCGGCCATGAAGAGCTGGGGCTGGCGTTTGCCGTTCGTGGCGGGCATGTTGATTGCGCCGGTCGGCATGTACATCCGCCGCCACCTGGAGGAGTCGCTGCACATCGCATCGGCCAAGGCCGCAAGGCCGCGCGAGAGCAACCTGAGGATCGTGTGCAGCCAGCACGGAAGGACCGTGTTGGCCGCCATTCTTTCGATTGCCGGCAGTACCACCGCCGCTTACGTCGTCACCTTCTACATGCCGACGTATGCCGTGCGCGAACTCGGACTCACCCCCGCGGTCGCGCTGCTCGCTGCGGCGCTGACTGGCCTGATCTCGTTCGCCTTCGCTCCCGTCGTCGGGAAGCTGTCGGACAGCGTGGGCCGCAAGCCACTCATCCTGTGGAGTCGCATCGCGTTGGCGGTGCTGATCTATCCGGGCTTTCTGTGGCTCAATTCCTCGCCCACGCCTGTCGTGCTGTATCTGGCCCTCGGCGCGTTCAGCCTTAGCCTGGCAATGCAGACCGTGCCAGGCATCACGATGTTGCCGGAGATGTTTCCCAAGGCGGTGCGCGCGAGCGGCATGTCGTTGGTGTACAGCGTGGGCGTCGCGCTTTTTGGCGGGTTCGCCCCCCTCATCAGCACCTGGCTCTTGAAGGCCACGGGCAGCAAGCTCGCACCGGCGTGGTATCTCGTCGCAATGACGCTAGTCTCGCTGATGGGCTTGTCATGGCTGCGCGACCAGACCGGCCGCGACATCGATGCCAAGGACGCACACGCACCCGACTGAACGCCCGGCCCACCGTCTGTGGAAGATCAACCTCAAAATCATCTGGAATCCCATGTCCATGCAACCCTCAGCAGCCGCTCGGCATTTTTCGGGCACGTATGTCGAAGCACGTGCCAAGTTCCTCGACGCGGCCCGCCAGCGCGACGCGGCCATCGATTCGTTCGTGCTGGACGGGCACCTCGGCGCACTCGGCGAAGAACTCGCCACGGATGTCGCACTGATTGGCGCCCATGACGCAGGAAAGCTGTTGCTCGTATCCTCCGGTACCCATGGACCCGAAGGCTTCTGCGGCTCGGGTACGCAGTTGGCTGCGCTGAACGACTCCGAACTGCTGTCGCGGCTCGAGCAGGCCGGCGTGGCGCTGCTGCTGGTGCATGCGGTAAATCCACACGGTTTCTCTCACCTGCACCGAACGAACGAAGACAATATCGACCTCAACCGCAACCACGTCGACTTCAGCGCGCCGCTGCCGGCGAACGATGAATACACCGAGGTCGAGCCGCTCGTGCTGCCGGCCACCTGGCCGCCTGCGCCTGCCGACGAGGCGGCGCGAACAGCCTACATCGACAAGCGAGGGATGCGCGCCTTTCGGGCCGCCGTGACGAAAGGCCAGTACACATCGCCCGAAGGCCTGTTCTATGGCGGCACCGCGTCGGCGTGGAGCAACCGGACCATGCGCGCGATCCTGCGCAAATACGCTGCCTTGGCCACGCACATCGGCTGGATCGACGTTCACACGGGTATTGGCCCCTATGGCCACGGCGAGAAGATCTACCCGGGGCGAAACGCGCCCGAAGACCTTGCGCGCGCCAATGCCTGGTGGGGTGCCGACGTGTTTGCTCCGTTCGCCGGCGACTCGGTCTCCGCCGACGTATCGGGTCCGGTGATGTCGACCGCGTACGACGAATGTCCGCAAGCCAAGGTCGCGCCGATGGGCCTGGAATTCGGCACGCTGCCCGACGATGAGGTCCTGAAGCGCCTTTGCGCCGACACCTGGGCGCGTCGCCACCCGGACGCGCCGCAAGCGCTGCAGCGCGAAATTCGAACACAGGTGCGCGACGCGTTCTATTGCGACAACGACGAATGGAAGGGCATGGTCCTCGGACAGGCCCGCGTCGTCTTGCTGCAAACACTGCAAGGACTCCGCAAAGGCTGAGATGGGTGGCGCCTGGTGATCGACGAGGGTTCAGAACCCGGTGATCATCGATCGATGTGCGCAGGCGCCGGTCATGGCGCCGTCGCCCACGGATATAGCCACGTTGCCGAACGCGCGTGCGGCGTCACCGCAGGCGAAGACTCCGGAAACGGTCGTCTCCATCAAATCGTCGCGGCGGAGAAAGGGTCCGGTAGGGCCCTCGTCGAACGTGCAGCCGAGCTGCGCGGCAAGCGGGCTGGCCATACGCGTGGCGCTCATCGTGAAAAGGCCGTCCATCTCCAGCCTCCGTCCATCCGCCATGTCGACGGTCGCCACGCCGGACAGTCGCAGGACCGGCATGGACTCGATCAAGACGCCGCGCTCTTCCAGCCGGTGCTTCTGCGCTTCGTCCGGCTCGAAGGCGCCGTTGAGGAACAGGGTGACCGAGCCCCAATCAGGCAGCATCATTGCTTGGTGCACCGCCATCGGCCCGGTCGCAAGGACGCCGATGCGGCCGTTGTTCAGCTCGTAGCCGTGGCAGTAAGGGCAATGGAACACGCTTTTGCCCCAGCGTTGCGCCAGACCTTCGGTTGCAGGCAGTTCATCGACGACGCCGGTCGCGAGCACCAGGCGCATCGAGTTCAAGGACACCGTCGACGCCGTGATGAGGAAGTCATCGTCGGCTCGCTTGATTGCGGATACCGCTGTGTCGGTCAACCAGTGCACGTTGGGATACGCCAGCAATTGCGCCTTGGCTTCTTGGGCAATCGCCTGCGGCTCGTGGCCGTCGCGGCCCAAGAATCCGTGCGAGGTGTCTGCAAAGCGATTGCGCCGCTGGCCGGCGTCAACGACCGCGATGCGCCGACGCGCGCGTGCGAGTTGCAGCGCAGCGGACATGCCGGCGTAGCTACCGCCGACGACGATTGCATCAAATTTCATGGGTCAAGGCCTCTGGGGAGTGTCCTCGGACGACCATTCGCCGATGAAAGTCGGCTGAGAGCTCAGCGAGCGTGATGGCCTCGAGTCGCGTTTTCAACAAGGCCTCGGCCCGCTGGAATGCCGTGTCCAACGCCGCATTGACGGATTGCTCGACCAGGCAGGAGGGGGTTTCGTTGCGGTTTCCCATCGCGAAGAATCCGGGGCCGCCGAGCGCCTCGTGGATATCGGCGAGGGTCACGTTTGCAAGAGGACACGACAGCACCCACCCACCGCCATGGCCCTTTGCCGAGTCAACGAAGCCGGCTGCGCGTAGCCCCGACATGAGCCTGCGCACGACCACCGGGTTGGTCTGCATGGCTTGGGCCAGCCTCTCGGAGGTCGTTGGCCCGTCATTTTCTGCCATGTGCAACAGCACATGCAGGACGCCGGAAAGTCTGCTGTCTTGTCTCATGCAACATTATTAGTTGCTTGAAACCGTCGATGAAGAAGGCGCTTGCATTGACCCCACGATCTGTGCGGCCGTTTGGCCCGATCGCCCCATCTCGAGGGTTGCTTCGCGCGCTCAGTTGAACAGCGAGACGGACTGTGCCGTGGTGTAGGCCAGCAGCCCCGGCAGGCCTCCGTCGACCCCGTGACCGGACCGCTTCTGCGGCTCGAGGTAGCTGTTGACGAAGTCCTGCATGGAACTGAAGGCGGCCTCGGCGGACGAATACACGGCGACGCACCCCACCTCCAGTTCACGTGCAAGTCGATAGGCGTCCGCACTTCGACTCGTCCAGACGCTGGCCATCAGGCCGTAGTCGGACGCATTGGCTTGGGCGAGTGCGTCATCGACACTGGTGAATGTCTCCACCGTCAGGAGAGGGCCGAAGACCTCTTCACGGGTGATGCGACCACCGCGCGACGGCTCGATCACGAGCGCGGGACGAACGAATTGGCCCGCAGGGTCGAGACTGTCCGAAGGACATCCAAGTTCTTGCAGGCGGCCCTCTCCGCGAGCGACTTCGAAGTACTCCAGCACCCGTTCACGCTGGGTTGCGTTGACGAGCGGGCCGAGCCGGGTCGCCGGCGCCAACGGATCGCCCAGGGGCCAGCTCGCGGCCGCCTTTTCCAGCCCCTCGATCGCTTCGGCCAGGCGTGATCGCGGCACCAACAAACGAGTTCGGGCTGCGCACCACTGCCCGGTGTTCCAGAAGGCCGAGAAGAAAACGCCTTGCCAGACCGCCGGGTCGTCGAAGGCATCGTCCAGCATGATCTGCGGCGACTTTCCGCCACACTCGAGGATCACGGGCTTGGCACGCACGGTCACCGCCGAGCGCGATACAGCCAGGCCGGCGGCGGTCGAGCCGGTGAAGCTCACCAGGTCGATGTCGTGGTGTTCCGCCAGCAATCGCCCGGTGGTCGCGCCGTCGCCAAGCGTCACGTTGAATACGCCGTCCGGCAGGCCGGCTTCGGTCGCCAAGGAGGCGAGCAGCCGGGGCGCGCGCGGCGCATTCTCCGACGGCTTGAGCACGACCGCGTTGCCCGCCGCCAGCGCCGGAGCGATGCGAACGATGGCGGCCATCACCGGGAAGTTCCACGGCACGATGGCGGCGACAACGCCGCGCGGCCGGCGCCAGGACAGGGTCAGCAGCCGGGATTGTGCAGCGGTGACGTCGCCCTGACAGACTTCGGCCATGCGTGCGTAGCGGCGGATGAACTCGGGCGCCTGGGCAACCAGCGCGCGTGCATCCCCCAGCGGCCGTCCGACTTCCAGCGACTCGAGAAGTGCCAGGTCGTCCACGTTGCGTGCGACGAGATCGGCGAAAGCCAGCAAACGCGCGGTCCGCCAACCGGGCGCCTGCCGCCCCCACTCGCCCTGGAACGCGCGTCGGGCACTGCTGACCGCGGCGTCGACGCCTTCGGCGCCCAGGCACTGGCTGGCTCCCAGCGACTGCCCGTTGGCCGGATTCAGGTGAGCGATGTCGGCGTCGCACTGCGACCACTCCTTGCCACCGATCCACGATTGACTGGTTCGCGCCAGCAGCGCGGCGTGTTCTTGGATCATCGAAAGCTCCTGAAGAGGTCAGCGGCCTTGTCACCGATCATCAACGCGGCCGCATGGGTGTTGCCGCTGATATGACGCGGCATGATGGAGACGTCGGCCACGGCGAGCTTTTCCACGCCGCGCACCCGCAAGTCGGGTCCGACCACGGCGCGGTCGTCCGAGCCCATGCGGCACGTCCCGACCGGGTGATAGAGCGGCCCCGAGGCCGCACGGATGAATTCGTCGAGCGCCGCATCCGATTCGGGCGGCGACTCGAGCAACTCGGCCAAATGGGCGCCCAAGGGGCCGCCCTGGACGATCTTGCGGCACAAGCGCACGCCGCGGCGCATCGTCGCCATGTCCTGCTCGGAATCGAGGAGGCGAGGCAGGATCAGAGGCGCGGCGAAGGGATCATTGCTCGCAAGCTTGACCGCGCCGCGACTTTCGGGGTGATTGACCGATGGAACGACCATCACCAGCGGCTGCCTGGGATCTGTCTGCGCCGGTCCGGTGAACCCGAACGCGGCAAAATGAATCTGCACGTCGGGGGAATCGAGACCGTCTTGCGTGCGCACGAAGGCGACGGATTGCGCCGTCGGAGTGGTCGCCGGCCCGCCGCCCGCGAGCCAGCGCGCGAGGGCGATGGTCTTGCCGGTGCTTGTCGCATGGTTGTTGAGCGTAGCGACATCGAGCCGCGCGCGCATCCAGGCACCGGCGTGCTCCATCATGTTTGCCCCCACCTCCGGTGCATCGACGACCGGCCGTATGCCCTGTGCAAGCAGTTGCGCGGAAGGCCCGATGCCCGACAGCATCAGCAACTGGGGCGTGTTGATCGCGCCGGCGCTGAGCACCACCATTCGGTCGGCCCTGACCATGTGCGTTTCGCCATCGGGGGACATATATTCGACGCCCCGTGCGCTGCGACCGTCGAACACCACCCGCCGTACGCGGGCCCCCTCCATGAGCCGGACACGACGGGCCGCGACCGCAGGCTGCAGGAATGCGTCAAACGGGCTGTGGCGCCGGCCGCCGCGTTGAGCGGCCTGCACGTACCCGACACCGTCCTGCACCGCACCGTTGTAGTCCGGCGTGAACGGGATGCCGGCGATTTTCGCGGACTCGACGAACAGACGCGTGACGGGATGAACGTAGCGCAGCGCACTGACCGACTGCGGGCCCGTGCGTCCCCGCAGATCGCCCTCGATCCCGCACACCGCCTCCATCCGCCTGAAGTACGGCAGGACGTCGTGATAGCCCCAGCCAATGGCGCCGAGGTCGCGCCAGGCGTCGTAGTCGGCCGGTGCGCCGCGCACGAAGATCATGCCGTTGATCAATCCGCTGCCGCCCGGCCCCAGCCCGCGAGGCCATGGCTCCGACCGGTTGTTGCGGGTCGGATCGGGCTGGCTGACGTAGCACCAGTCGTAGCGCTCGTCCCCGATCGTGCGCACCAGCGCAGCGGGGATGGCCGTCGTCTTCGGCCGCTGCTGCTTGCCAGCCTCCAGGACGGCGACACGGTGACGACCGCCTTCGGATAGACGGGCGGCCAGTGCGCACCCGCTGCTTCCCGCGCCGACGATCACGTAGTCGAAGCATTCGTCAGACATGGCGTGTCGCCCTCCGGACGGTGAGGTCGGTCCGCGCCATCACAGCGTGAATCCCAGTTTCATGCCGACCGTGCGAGGACGCAGCAGCACCACGTTGGCCTGTCCTGTCGCGACGTGATATGCGGTGTTCGCGGACAGTTCCCCGCGCTCGTTCGTGGCGTTCGTGACGAACGCCTGCAAGCGCCAGTGATCGGTGCTGACCCCGGCGCGAAGGTCCAGCGAGGTGTAGGGATCGAGCCTGAACTGCGGGGACGTCGTGCTCGCGTCGAACGAGCTCTCGCGGGCGCCGACATGGCGCAACGTGCCCCCGAGGAAGCCATCCATGTCTCCGGTCAACCCGAACGCGTAGTCCGAGACGAGCGAGGCACCGAATCGGGACGAATTCGGCAGCCGCTCGCCCGATCGAGCGCCGAGCGAAGCGACATCGTCGGTCAACTTGGCGCCGATAAAAGTCAGCGCCAAGGTGTTGCGCCAGCCGGCCAGCGCAAGCACCGTCGCGGACGCTTCAAAGCCCTGGCTGGAAGCGCGGCCGCCGTTGGTCAGGTAGTTGAGGCCCGTTGCCGAGGTGCCGCTGAGTTGGATACCCTTCCAGTCGATATGGAAGACGTCGGCAGCCAGGTCGAGACGATTGTCGAAAGCGCGCGTCTTGTAGCCGAGTTCATAGTTCACGAGGGCGTCGCTCTTGAAGCTGGGCGCGACACCCGGGATCGACACGTTCGGGCCGCCCGGACGATAGCCGGTGGCCGTACGCGCGTAGAAGATGCTGTCGGCGTCCAGGTGGTAGCGCGCCGTCAGCATGTAGAGCGTCTTGTTCTGCGAAGAGCTGGCCGCAAGCGATCCGGGCGGCAACAGCACGCCGCCCGTCGTCTGGGTGAAGCGCTGGTCGATCCAGCTCTCGCGCAGGCCGGCCGTCACGTCGAACGCTGGCGACCACGCATAGCTTGCGTTGCCGAAGGCGGCGGATTCGCGGTAGACCGATGCCAGGCCGATGCCCAGCGCAGGGTTGAATACCGGGTTGGCCGCGCCGTCGCTCGTATAGCCCGTCAGCGTCTGATCGTTGCTTGCCGTCTCACGAGTGAGGAAGCCGCCCATCTGCCACTGCAAGGCACCGGTCGACTTCGACACCAGGCGCAGTTCCTGCACGAACTTGTCGACGTTGATGTTGAAGTTGGCGCCGGTGGTCTGGGCCGCCGGCACGGTCGGCGGGAAGCCCACGGCCGCCGGATCGGACAATGCGGCTCCAAGCGCGGAACCCGTGAAGTCGAGCCCGATCGCGCTGCGCGTGTGGGACTTGCTGGTGATCGAGATGACCTGGGCGGCGTCGAAGCCGTACTGAACGTTCGCGCTGACCTGGTCGAAGCGAACTTGCGACGACTCCTGGCGAGAAAGCGCCTGGTCGAGTGGCCCGTTCACAGGAGCGTGCGTGGCCAGGCTGTGGAGCGCCGAGTCGGAGCCGCCGCGATCGAGCTCCTGATCGTGAACCGTCAGGCGAATGTTCCACCGATCGTCCGGCTTGAAGCCGAGACTGGCGCGCACGACGTGCTGGTCCAGATCATTCAGGTTGCGCTGGCCGAGTTTCGGATTGTCCGCCCAGCCTGCGTCGTGTTGGCGGGACGCCGACACGCGCAAGCCGAGCATGTCCTTGAGCAGCGGCGCGTTGAGCAGGGCCGAAGTCGACCAGTTCGTGCCGCCGCCCTGGGTGGACGACACCTCGGCCTCGCCCTCCGCCTCCCAGCGACGAAGGCCCGGCGCACGCGTCACGTACGAGATGAGGCCGCCAACGGCATTCGAGCCGTACAGCGTGCCCTGCGGACCGCGCAAAACCTCCACGCGTTCGAGGTCGGCAAGCCCGATGTCCATCTGGGTGATGGCGCCGGCGGCGAATGAAGAACTGGACCCGGTCGGAACACCATCGACGACGACGCCGACCAGAGGTGAAATGTCGCTTCCCACGCCGATTCCGCGCAGCGTGACCGTACCGTACCCCTGGCCCGAGCCGGTGAACTGCAAGCCTGGAACGAGCGCTGCGAAGTCCGCGAGGCCTTTGGCACCGATCTGGTCAAGCGAATCGCCGGTGATCGCCGAGACGGCGCCTGCGACCTCATTGATCTTCTCGGAGCGCTTCTGCGCCGTGACGGTGACGGTCTGAAGCTGCGTCGCTGCAGCGTTGCGCACTGCGCCATCGGATGTGCCGCCGGCGGGCACGCTCGTCCGGGAAGGCGCGGCCTGGCTCGCCGAGCCGGATGGCGCAGGGGCCACATCCTGCGCCCAAGCGCCCTGGACGATCGCCGGGGAGAGCCAGGCGGCACAGATCGCGGAACACAAGGCGGTTTTCTTCATCAGCATGACACACGCTCCTCTTGGAAAGATTCGATGACAATAGAAACAGGATGACTGGTTTGTTATTTCTCGGCTTTTGCGATCGACTATTCGCCGGACGCCCGGGTACTCAGGTCCAGCAGGTTGAAACGCTGCGCCGCATCGCAAATCCGCTCCCAGTTCTGCGCCGACGCGCCACCCATGTGTCCGCCGGGAACCACCTGGGTATGCCACGAGGGGGCGCAGCCTTGGAGTGCAAGCGCGAATGGCAGGTTCGGATCTTTCTTCCCGTGCAAGGCAAGCACCGGACGAGCCAGCGTCGACAGCGGCAGCCCCCAGGGGGCGCGGTAGCACAGATCCACCTCGTGATCGGTCGCCTCCGAACCTTGCCGCGCGCCCTCGATCATGAACTCCGTCAGCGCGCCTGCCATCGCGTCACCGGCCGCCGCCTGTTTGCGGACGCGGATCAGGGTCTGCTTCCAGATGAATCTCCAGACGCGTTCTCGCAGCATCAGGTCGAACATTGCCCGGGTCACCAGCGGCTGCCGGCGCCAGGCAGGATGGAAGCGATCTCCGGTCGTATTCACGACAATGGCGCCCACGACCCGCTCCGGCGCGGCAAGTACCGCGGCCAATGCATGCGGGGCGCCTGCGGAAAAGCCCGCGACGACATAGCGATGGATCCCGAGAAGGTCGGCGACATTCGCGACGTCACGTGCCGGATCGCTGAACGTGCGGAGGGCGAGGGGCGTCGAACGACCTAGTCCCGGCCGATCTAGGCAGACCAGGCGAATCCCTCGAACCGCCGCGGCCTCATGTCCCAAAGCCGCTTCCAACCTGCTGGAGCCGCCGCTGTGGAAATAGAAAAGAGTGCAGGCTCCACGGGAATCCCCCAGATCACAGTATGCGACCTGGCGGCCGTCGACATAGGCAGCAAGTCTGGACTCGACCCGCCGCCCGAGCACGCTGACCCGGGGAACGGATGTGGCGAGCGGAGCGAGTGCCTTCATCCGGAGCATCGCGGTCATCGGTTCACTTCGCCTTCGCAGCGATGGCGCCGCCCTTGCGCGGCACGCGGGTCGATCGCACGGAGCGCGCGACGGACCTCGTCGTCGCGGGCGGCATGACCTGCTCGAACAAGCGCCGCATCTCAGCCACCGCGGGCTCCAGGTGATCGACGCGTCCGGCGATCACGCCTTCGATGGCCAAGCCTCGCATCGCGCCGACGAACAGCACACGAATGTTCTCGATCCGCCGAGGGTTGGTCACGCCGGCGTCCTTTGCCAACTGACGCATCGCGGCGGCCGCGCGCTTGTTGACGCGTTCGTAAGCAGCGCGAAACTGCTCGGCCAGGACAGCGTTGGCCCGGGTGCCAAGCCAGATCTCGAGCCAGGCCATGTATCCGGGGGTCTGGATCCCCTCCCAGGCAAGCTCCGGCGTTGCCAAGAGGCGCTCGCGCGGGTCGGAGATCGCCATCAGTTGCTTGCCGTAGTCAGACAAGCTGTCGTCGAGGACATGCTCGACGACGGCGATCAGAAGTTCATCCTTGCTGGGGAAATGATGAAGCATCGCTCCCCGGCTCGTACCTGCCGCTTCGGCGATCGCCGCGGTCGTCGAGTCTGCAAAGCCCAGGCGCGCCAGGCAATCGATGGCCGCGGAGATGAGCTTCCCGCGCGTCGACGCCGTTCGCTCTTCCTGCGTGCGGCGGCTGCGCGATTGCATGGTCGATACCGAGTCTGAGACGTCTGGCATGGGAGGCGGTGGTGTCAATGATCGAACGACTGTAGCGCCGGATTCGAATTTCCTTAAACATACAAACCAGCTTGTATGTTAATAAGAAAACGCGTAGAAGCCCCCGGGTCGCTGCCGGCTGCGGCCACCAGCGCGTCTGAGCCGGCGCGGGCGATCGGGCCGAGTCAGTCGCGCGATGCAATGAACGTCTTGGCGGCGTCCAAGAGGACGAGCGGCCGATCCCGATGAGGCGAATGCCCGCAGCACGGCAATTCAAGCAGCACCGCCCGCGGCAGCGCACGCGCCACGCCATGGATCTGCTCGAGCGTCCCGTACTGGTCGTCCAGGCCTTGCACGGCCATCACCGGGCACTTGATCGCGGGAAGCAAGGGCCGGATGTCGAATGCCTTGAAGCTGGGGTCCAGCCAGGCATCGTTCCAGCCCCAAAATGCCGAATCGACATCCGCGTGATAGCGCGCCAGCCTGTCACGCAGATCGGCCGCCATGTAGGCCTCGCGAGCGGCCCGGATGCTGACGAGGCCGGACTCCTCGACAAGGATGTGCGGCGCCGCGACAACCAGTCCGGCCACTGACGCGGGAAACGTCGCCGCATGGATCAACGCGATCGAGCCGCCGTCGCTATGGCCGAACAGCCAGACCGCCTCGGTGACGCCCATCGCCTTCAGCAGCAACGGGAGCACTTCGTTCGCCTGGCGATGCATGTAGTCGGGCCGCCACCGTTCATCGGACGGGCGTGGCGTCGATTGGCCGTAACCCGGACGGGAATACACCAGCCCGCGCATGTCCGCCGCTTCGCAGAAGCGATCCGGGAAGTCCCTCCACATGGCGACGGAGCCCAAACCTTCATGCAGGAAGACGACCAGGGGCCTGTCGCGCCGTGCCTCCGTGATCCAACGGTGTTCGATGCGCAGGGGGCGCCCGTTCCAATCCAGGTCCGCGAAACGCACCTCGCTCATGAGGCTACCCTCCGCCTGACGGCTGCGGTGTGACCGACTTCGGAGGGAACGCCTTCGGGCGGCCGGGCGGCGCTCATGCGCCGCGCTCCAGTTCGCGCAACTTGAAACGCTGGATCTTTCCCGTCGCGGTCTTCGGCAACTCGTCGACGAACTGGATGAAGCGCGGGTATTTGTAAGGAGCCAGGCGCTCCTTGACGAAGGCCTTGAGCGCACTGTCGTCGACCTCCTGGCCGTCCTTCAGCACCACGAATGCCTTCGTCTTGGTGAGGCCGTCGGCATCGGCGGTGCCGATCACCGCGCATTCGAGCACCGCGGGATGCCGCATCAACGTGGACTCGACCTCGAAAGGCGAGACATAGATGCCGCTGACCTTGAGCATGTCATCGCTGCGGCCGGCGTACGTGAAGTAGCCCTCCGTGTCGCGCACGTACTTGTCGCCGCTCTTGGTCCAGGCCCCCTGGAACGTGTCGCGCGACTTTTCGCGGTCGCACCAATACATCAGCGCGGAACTCGGCCCCTTGATGAACAGATCCCCGACTTCGTTGTCCCCGACCGGCCAGCCGCCGTCATCGCGAAGCTGGAGCTCGTAGCCGTCCACCGCCTTGCCGGTCGTTCCGTAGCGCACATCGCCGGGACGGTTGGACAGGTAGATGTGCAACATCTCGGTCGAGCCGATGCCGTCGATGATGTCGCAGCCGAAGTGTTCGCGAAATCGTTGCCCGATCTCCGCGGGCAACGCCTCGCCCGCGGAGGAGCACATGCGCAAGGCCACGTCGGCGCGCGCCGGGAGTTCGGAGGACGACAGCATTCCGGCAAAGCCGGTCGGTGCGCCGAAGAAGACGGTGGGACGACGCTGCGTCCAGCGCTTGAACGTGGCCTGCGGCGTCGGCCGGTCGGCCATGAGCACCACGCTGGCGCCGACCGACAATGGGAAAGTCAGCGCATTGCCCAACCCGTAGGCGAAGAACAATTTCGCAGCGGAGAAGCAGACGTCATGTTCGGTCAGGCCCAACACCGCCTTCGCGTAGAGCTCCGCCGTGTAGAAGGGATTGGCGTGCGTATGCACCGTGCCCTTGGGCTTGCCCGTCGATCCGGACGAGTAGAGCCAGAAGCCCGGATCATCGGGCCGCGTGGCCGCCGGCGTCGACGAGGGATCATTGCGCCGAAGAAGTTCAGCGACCGAAACGATGCCGGGCGGAAGTGCCCCCGCCGGGTGCGAAACGATCACGCTGCGCACCTCGCCGCCGCCATTCGCCATGGCGGCGGTCAATGTCTCGAGGAGCGCGCCCGAGACGATCGCGGCCTGGGCACGACTGTTGTCCAGCATGAAGGCGTAGTCGCCGGCCGTCAGCAGCGTGTTGACCGCCACGGGAACGATTCCAGCGTACATCGCGCCGAGAAAGCAGACGGGCCAGTCGATGTTGTCCTGCATCAGCAGCAGCACGCGATCTTCCCGGCGCAGGCCCGCTTGCACCAGCGCGGCAGCCATTCGCCGCACGCGATTCGAGAGCTCCGCATAGTCGATCGCCTCATGGTCGTCCAGGTAGGCGATCTTGCTGCCGCGGCCTTCGTTGAGCGCCAGCAGGTGAGCGGCGAAATTGAAGGTCGGGCCGGGCGGCAGGCTGGGCAGGTCATTCATGGTCGGTCTCCGGTTCTTCCATCGGGAAGCGGGCTCTGGCGGCCCGTTCAGTTCGTCGTCGTTGGCAGATCGGCCAGCACGGCCTGGCTCGCCTGGATCGCGGCGCGCCGGTGATAGAAGGACAGCGCGCGCAGGCCTCCCAGTTCTTCCCCGCCCCCGGCCCGGCCGGGGCCGCCGTGCATCGACATGGGCATCACGTTGCCGTGTCCCGTGTGCATGGCGGAGACGTCGGGCGAAACCACGTGGACCCGTCCGTTCGTCGACGCGAGATCCGCGGCGACTTGCGCAAGCGCGGCATGCTCGGTGCCGTAGACCGACGTGACCAGCGAACCCCCGCCGCGGCGTGCGAGCGCGACAGCGTCGCCGATGCCCTTGCAAGGCACCAGCGTGGCCACGGGACCGAAGACCTCCACCTCGTGGACACGCGGCCGAGGTGGCATCCCTGACTTGAGGCTGTCCGCCTCGATGTTGGCGCGCACGGATCGCCGCGCCACGGCAGGATGCGAGCGGATGATGCCCGCCGTCTCGGCGGAGCCGGTGAACGAGACGACGTCGAACGGCTGCAGCGCGTACATCAGGCCGGCCGACCCGCCGCAGACGACGGACAGCGCGCCAGGAGGAAACACCCCGGCATCGACGATGTCCTTGACCATCCGCTGCGCCAGCCAGGCCGTCGCGGTGGCCGGCTTGACGATCACGGGCACGCCGGACAACAGGGCCGGCGCCGCCTTCTCCCACAGGCCCCAGGACGGGAAGTTGAATGCGTTGATGAACAATGCAACGCCAGGCGTCGGCACCGACGCATGTTGCGACTGGAACAGCGCGTCCTTGCCGAGACGGGCCGCCCCGCCCTCGAGAAGCAGGTGCGCATCGCCGAGGGTGTCGCCGAGCCTCGCATAGTGTCTCAACGTGAAGATGGCGCCGTCGATATCGACCGCCGAGTCGCTCTTGATGGTGCCGCTGTTGGCCGTCGCGATCTCGTAGTACGCGTCCCGATGGGTCTGCAGCACCTCGACCGCGGCCCCAAGCAGCTGCGCCCGCTGCCGGTACGTCATGGCGCGCAACGCGACACCGCCCCGCTCTCGCGCGAACGCAAAGCCGTTCGGCAGGTCGAGGCCGGTTGCATCCACACGGACCAATTCCGAGCCCAGCACGGGATCGACCAGCGCCGTTCCAGCGCCCAGTCCCTGCTGCCATTGGCCGGCGAGATAGTTCGGAAGAAGTTCCGTCATGGTTTCGGCGTCCTCGAAAATTCGATCCGGCCTTCCGGCAGGAGATACAGCACGAGCGCCCGGCCCGCCGTCACCGTGGGCCGATGGGCGCTGCCGGGTGGATAGACGCACCAGCCGGCCTCCCGTTCGTCGAACCTCGCGTCGTCGTCGATCGGCATGATCAGATCGATCTCGCCCTGTGGATGGGTGTGATGGGGGCCGACGATGTCCTTCATGTCGACGACGTCGACGGAAAAGCGATGGAGGTCGTCGGACGCCGGGAAGACGCGGCCGTAGCGAATGCCGCCGCCTTCGCGTTCGCACATCCACCCTCCCGCGACGCCGTCGAGGCAGGCCTGCCGGAAAGCGTCGAATGACGCAGACCCGGCGCCATGGTGGGCGTTCAGCCAACGGTCGAGTTCGCCGTCCAATGGACGATCGACCAGCGCGCGGGTGAACCCGGCCACCAATTCGCGAAAATGCGGTTTCGACATGTTGGACCTCGCTGCACGTTGGCTCGGCGCGATTGCCAATCCAACTTGAATGCACTATTGTTCACGCCGAGCGTACGGCCGCGCACCTTGGCGGTCAAGCACTATAATTCATATTTCAGGGTAACTAGGGGGAGAGAACGTTGGACGACAAAGCGCCGGTGGACGAATTCGCTGCTGCGGCGACGGAAGTCGAGGCCAAGAATCCGTTGCTGATCGCCTTTGGCGCACGGCTGAAGACCCTGCGCGCGCGTCGCGGGCTCACTCGCAAGGCTGTCGCGCAAGCGGCCGACGTGTCGGAACGCTACCTCGCCAACCTCGAACACGGCACGGGCAACGCGTCGTTCCTGATCCTGGTGGAGATCGCGAAGGCCCTGCAGTGCTCGATTGCGGAAGTGATCGGCGACGTCACGACGACCTCGCCCGAGTGGTTGATGATTCGCGAGATGCTTCAGGGCAAGACCGAAACGGATCTCGCCAGGGCCCGCCTCGCGATCGGCCAGGCGCTGGGTACCGAAGGCGATGTGCAGGAGAAGCGCCACCGCGTCGCCCTGATCGGCCTGCGCGGCGCCGGCAAGTCGACGCTGGGCAGGATGCTGGCCGAAGACCTTGGCGTGCCGTTCATCGAGTTGAGCCGCATCATCGAAGACGTCGCCGGGTACAGCGTCCGGGAGATCCAGGATCTCTACGGCGTCAATGCCTACCGCCGCTACGAGCGCCGCGCGCTCGAGGAAACGCTGCAGATCTATCCCGACCTCGTGCTGGCGACGCCGGGCGGGCTCGTCTCCGATCCTGCGACCTTCAACATCCTCCTGAGCCATTGCACGGCCGTGTGGCTGCAGGCGGCGCCGGAAGACCACATGAACCGCGTCGCCCTGCAGGGCGACATGCGCCCCATGGCGGCAAGCCGCGAGGCGATGGATGACCTGCGCCAGATCCTGGCCGGCCGCTCGGCGTTCTATTCGAAGGCGCAACTGAGCGTCGACACCAGTCGGCAGCCGCTCGCCGAGACCTATCTCATTCTGCGCGACAAGGTCCGCGAGGCCATTGGCCCGCCGGGTTGAAGAAACACTCGAGAGAGGATGCACTTTTGTGCATGTCAGGATTGACGCCTCAGTTTAATGCACTATGATGCATGTACGCGATGCCGCGATGATGCAATATCGTGCAACCGACTGAGGATTCCACATGAACTCTTCCAACGCCAGTCCCCGCGTGGACTACCGCACCGAACCGTCCAACTATCGGCATTGGAAACTGAGCATCGAGGGGAACGTCGCCAGGCTGGCGCTGGACATCGCGGAAGACGGTGGCATCCGCCCCGGCTACAAGCTCAAGCTCAACAGCTACGACCTCGGCGTCGACGTCGAATTCCACGACGCGCTCAACCGGATCCGCTTCGAGCACCCGCAGGCGCGCGCGGTCATCGTCACCAGCGCCAAGGACCGGATCTTCTGTTCCGGCGCCAACATCTTCATGCTGGGCGTCTCGACGCACGCGTGGAAGGTCAACTTCTGCAAGTTCACGAACGAGACTCGCAACGGCATCGAGGACAGTTCGCGCCATTCCGGCCTGAAGTTCATCGCGGCGGTCAATGGCGCGTGCGCCGGCGGCGGCTACGAGATGGCGCTGGCATGCGATGAAATCGTGCTGGTCGACGATCGCTCCTCGTCCGTGTCCCTGCCCGAGGTGCCGCTGCTGGGCGTGCTGCCCGGCACCGGTGGCCTGACCCGGGTCACCGACAAGCGCAAGGTGCGGCATGACCTGGCGGACATCTTCTGCACCAGCGTCGAAGGCGTTCGCGGCCAACGCGCGGTGGAATGGCGCCTGGTCGATGCCACCGTCAAGCCGGCACAGTTCGGCGCCTACGTGCAGGAACGCGCGAGGAAGCTCGGCGAGTCAAGCACCAAGCCCGTCGGAAACAAGGGTATCGCGCTACCCCGCATCGAGCGCGCCGACTCCCCCGAGGCGATGCATTACGAGCACGTGAGCGTCGAGATCGATCGCACGAAGCGAACCGCGACCTTCACTGTCAGGGCCCCCACTGGCCCGCAACCCACCGATATCGCCGGCATCGAAGGCGCGGCCGCGGCCTGGTGGCCGTTGGCCATGGCACGCCAGCTCGACGACGCGATCCTTTGCATGCGCACCAACGAGCTCGACATCGGCACCTGGTTGCTCAAGACTGCCGGCGATGCGGGCGCAGTCCTGGCGGCCGACGGCCTGCTCCTGAGGCACCAGGATCACTGGCTCGCCCGCGAGACGCTTGGCGCGATGCGCCGCACGTTCGCTCGCATCGACGTGTCGTCGCGCAGCCTGTTCGCACTGATCGAACCCGGCTCCTGCTTCGCAGGCTCCCTGGCGGAACTGGCTTTCGCGGCTGATCGCGCCTACATGCTCGCGCTGCCGGACGACGAGGCGCGTGCCCCGAAGGTCACGCTCGGCGAAATGAACTTCGGCGCCTTGCCGATGGTCAACGACCAGTCGCGTCTGCAGCGCCGCTTCTACGCGGAAGCTGGCCCCATGGACGCCGTGCGGGACGCCGCCGGCCGCCCTCTCGACGCCGACCAGGCGCACGCGCTGGGCCTTGTCACCGCGGCGCCGGACGACATCGACTGGGACGACGAGATCCGGATCGCGATCGAAGAGCGCGCCAGCATGTCGCCGGACGCGCTGACGGGCCTCGAGGCCAACTTGCGTTTCGCCGGCAAGGAGAACATGGCCACGCGCATCTTCGGACGACTCACGGCCTGGCAAAACTGGATCTTCCAGCGCCCCAACGCGGTGGGTGACAAGGGCGCACTGAAGGTCTACGGCAAGGGCGACAAGGCCCAGTTCGACCTCGACCGCGTCTGACGCGCACGAGGTTCTTCCCGTCTCGCTCGCGTGTCGCCACCCGGCGGGTGCGCGCATCCCCACGTCTTCAGCAGGAACACAGATGTCCACGATCAACTACACCGACAAGATTCCGAACAACGTCAACCTGGGCGAGGATCGCACGCTCCAGCGTGCGCTCGAACAGTGGCAGCCGAACTTCGTCAACTGGTGGGACGATACCGGCCCTGAAGGCTCGACGGACCACGAGGTCTATCTCCGCACCGCCACCAGCGTCGATCCGCAGGGCTGGGCCACCTTCGGGCACGTCAGGATGCGCGACTATCGCTGGGGCATCTTCCTGAATCCGGGCGATGCCGAGCGCAAGGTGCATTTCGGCGACCATGCGGGAGAGAAGGCCTGGCAGGACGTGCCCGGCGAACACCGCGCCAACCTGCGCCGCATCATCGTGACGCAGGGCGACACCGAGCCCGCGTCCGTCGAACAGCAACGCCACCTGGGCCTGACCGCCCCGTCGATGTACGACCTGCGCAACCTGTTCCAGATCAACGTCGAGGAAGGCCGCCACCTGTGGGCGATGGTCTACCTGCTGCACAAGCACTTCGGCCGCGACGGTCGCGAGGAAGCCGATGCGCTTCTCGAGCGTCGCTCGGGTGACGAGAACAATCCCCGCATCCTTGCAGCGTTCAACGAGCAGACGCCCGACTGGCTGGCGTTCTTCATGTTCACGTACTTCACCGACCGCGACGGCAAGTTCCAGTTGTCAGCGCTCGCCGAATCGGCGTTCGATCCGCTCGCCCGCACGACGAAGTTCATGCTGACCGAGGAGGCGCACCACATGTTCGTCGGCGAAAGCGGCGTCTCGCGCGTCATCAACCGCACCTGCCAGGCGATGAACGACCTGAAGACCGACGACGTGCAGAAGATCCGCGCCGCCGGCGTCATCGATCTGCCGACGATCCAGCGCTACCTGAATTTCCACTACAGCGTGACGATCGACCTGTTCGGCGCCGACCAGTCGAGCAACGCGGCGACCTTCTACAGCTCCGGCTTGAAGGGCCGGTACGAGGAAGGCAAGCGCAGCGACGATCATGTGCTCAAGGGCCGGACCTACAAGGTGCTCGAAGTGCAGAACGGGCAGCTCGTGGAGAAGGACGTCCCGATGCTCAATGCGCTCAACGAAGTGCTGCGCGACGATTTCATCAAGGACTCGATCGCGGGCGTCGAGCGCTGGAACAAGGTCGTCGACAAGGCAGGCATTCCGACGCGCCTGACCGTCCCGCACAAGGCCTTCCACCGAAACATCGGCGCGCTGGCCGGCATCAAGATGTCGCCGGACGGCCGCGTGGTGAGCGACAGCGAATGGGCGGCGAAGAAGGACGGCTGGCTTCCGACCGCGGAGGATCGCGCGTTCGTGGCCTCGTTGATGGGCCGCGTGGTCGATCAGGGCAAGTTCGCGAACTGGATCGCCCCGCCGGTCATGGGCATCAACCGCCAGCCCGTCGACTTCGAGTACGTGCGCTTCAACTGAGTGAGAGAGACCGGTGGCCGACTTTGACCACCGGCCAACTGGAGACAAGTCATGGACATGGCCGTCGACGTGTCGGCGATCCGGCAACACCTGATCGACCCCGAGATCTGCATCCGCTGCAACACCTGCGAAGCGACCTGTCCCGTCGATGCGATCACGCACGACGATCGCAACTACGTGGTGCGTGCGGAGGTGTGCAACGGCTGCATGGCCTGCATCTCGCCGTGCCCCACCGGCTCCATCGACAACTGGCGCGTCGTGCCCGTCACCCGCGCGTACTCGGTCGAGGAGCAACTGACCTGGGACGAGTTGCCCAAGGAACTGACGCCGGAACAGCTCGTTGCCGCCGGAGTGTCCGAAGGCGCGGAACCGGGCGATCCCGTCGCCGCGGAGACGGCCACGGCGACCCTGGAATCAGCCGTCACCGGCGCACAGGCGTTCGACTCCGCGGCGTATGGCGCGACGGTGCCGCCCTGGTCGGCCGCGCACGCTTACAGCAACCTCTACGGCCCCAGGCAGGCGACCACCGCCAGCGTCGTCGGCAACTTCAATTGCACCGAGGCAGGGTTCGCCAGCGAGACTCACCACGTCGTGCTCGACTTCGGCGCCATGCCGTTCCCCGTGCTCGAGGGGCAGTCGATCGGCATCGTTCCGCCGGGATTCGATGCTAGCGGACGGGCGCACGTCGCGCGCCAATACTCGATCGCGAGTGCGCGCAACGGAGAACGCCCCGGCTACAACAACCTCTCGCTGACCGTGAAGCGCGTGACGGAGGATCATCTCGGCCGACCGGTTCGCGGCGTCGCGTCCAACTACGTCTGCGATCTCCAGGTTGGCGACACCGTGCAGATCATCGGACCATTCGGCACGTCGTTCCTGATGCCAAACCATCCGAAGTCCAACATCGTGATGATCTGCACCGGCACGGGCAGCGCGCCGATGCGCGCCATGACGGAGTGGCGCCGGCGCCTGCGCAAGACGGGCAAATTCGAGGGCGGCAGGCTGGCGCTGTTCTTCGGCGCACGCACTCAACAGGAACTGCCGTACTTCGGGCCGTTGCAGAGTTTGCCCAAGGACTTCATCGACATCAACTTCGCGTTCTCGCGCGTCCCCGGCCAGCCCCGACGCTACGTGCAGGACGTGATGCGCGAGCGCGCACCGGATCTTGTCGAGCTCCTCAAGGATCCACAGACCTATGTCTACGTCTGCGGCCTCAAGAGCATGGAGGAAGGCGTCGTGCTGGCGCTGCGCGACATCGCCGAGGACGCCGGCCTGTCGTGGGACGCGCTCGGCAGCACGCTCAAGCGTGAGGGCCGCCTGCACCTCGAGACCTATTGAGCGGCTGGAACCGATCCTGCCGTCACGGCCGCGATCCTCGGTCTCTCCAGTGCCTGGGGCAAGACCGGCGTCGAGGCGCGTTCGACGCCCGGCTTCATCGTCAACCGCATCGCCCGCCCGTACTACGCCGAGACTCTGGCCTTGCTTCAGGAGCGCGCCGCAGAGCCCGCGATGCTCGATGCCTGCCTGCGCGGAGCAGGCTTTCGCATGGGCCCCTGCGAACTGATGGATCTGATCGGCCACGATACCAACCTGTCCGTGACGCAGTCCGTCTTCGAAGCCAACTATGGCGACAAGCACTTCGCCCCTCGTTGGTGCAGCGTGAACTGGTCGACGGTGGATTGCTCGGCCGGAAATCGGGGCGCGACTTCTACGACTACAGCACCGCGACCCCACCCGACGAAGCGGGACCATGCGAGGCGAGCATCCCCCCGGCCATACGGATCGTGCTGCACGGCGAAGGCGCGGCAGTGCAACGCTGGATAGCCTCTCTTCAGGAACACGGCGTCGCGTCTGCGCGCCAGGCGGGGAGCGGCTGGGTCGGCCTCGAAACCGAGGTCGGCCAACTCCGCCTGACCGACGGGCGGCCCGCAACCCTCGTCGCAGTGCGCGAGAACGGGCCCGAACTGGCGGTCTTCGATTTGCCCATCGCGCCTGCCGGCGGCGGCCCCGCAGCGGCGCTTGCATGGGCGGCGTCCAGAAATTCGTCTGACCGATGGCGCGCAGAGGCATCGCAATGGCTCTCGGTCGCCGGGTGGACTCCGCGTCGGATCGCGGACGTGGGGGGGGCCTGGTCGTCGCCCGAGCGATCGCCATGCTGATCAACGAGGCGGCGGACGCCGTCCTGCAAGGTGTTTGCACGCCCGCTGCCGCAGACGCCGCCATGAAGCTGGGCGTGAACTACCCGGCGGGCCCGTTCGAATGGCTCGCTGCCTGGGACATCCAGGCGGTGACGCGCTTGCTCGACCATCTCGACGACCAATTCCGCGGTGAGCGATACCGCGTCAGCCGCGCACTGCGACAGCGCTCGTGGCTGCAGGAGGCCAAACCATGAAGTTCGCCGTCGATGCCGGCGATCTTCGTGTTGACCTCGGCGACGATGGCGCTGCCGAGGTGATCCGGGCCAAGCCGGTCTCACCGGCTGAATGCTTGGGTAGCCCCGTGAGCACGCCACGTATCACAGGATGCTCGCCGTCTTTTTCCCGGCCACCCTGCGTCGAGTCCGTCACAATCCGCAATCCCCCATGCGCGAACGACTTTTTGAGCTCAGCCATGGCGCCACTCCCGATTCCCCAGCGTATTGGCTTCTTCACGAAGCATTTCCCAATGACCACTCGTTCTTGCAGCACGCGCCTGCTCCCTTCCGTCCTCGCCGCGGCGTCCTTCATAGCCATGGCAGGGACTGCCTTCGGCGCACCGCACCCCAAGGCCCGCCCCAGGCCGCACGCTGCCGCTCGCAAGCCAGCGGCATCCACCGAACCCTCGACGACGACCGACGCGAACGGAGTCTCGGTGCCGATTCTCGCCAACAAGGCATGGGTGCTGATGGACTTCAACACGGGGAAGATCCTTGCTTCCTTCAATGGGGACGAACCTCTTCCGCCGGCCTCGCTGACGAAGATGATGACCAGCTACCTCGTGGAGCAGGGCCTCAAGGGCGGCAAGCTGAAGCCGACGGAACCCGTCACCATGTCCCTGAACGCCTGGTGCCGCGGAGGCAAGGATGGCGACAGTTGCATGTTCGTTCCGCTCAACGCCCAAGCCTCTCTGATGGACATGCTGCGCGGGGTCGTCGTCGACAGCGGCAATGACGCGTCCAAGGCTTTGGCCGAGCACATTGGCGGCTCGGAGTCTGGATTCGCAGCCATGATGAACGCCGAAGCGGCGAGGCTGGGAATGACCCATTCCCACTTCGAGAATTCGGCCGGGCTGCCCGACCCGAACCACAAGGCATCGGCGCGCGACCTCGCGGTGCTCGCCCAGGCCATCATTCGCAACAGCGCCGAGTACTACCCGATCTACTCGGAACACGAGTTCACCTACAACGGCATCAAGCAGGGCAATCGCAATGCGCTGCTCTACACCGACCCGACGGTCGATGGACTCAAGACCGGGCACACGGACGAAGCTGGGTACTGCCTGACGGCGTCCGCCAAGCGGAACGGCATGCGCCTGATCTCGGTCATCATGGGCGCCAACAGTACCCAGGCCCGGGCCGATCAGACGCGAGTCCTGTTCAACTGGGGCTACGGCAACTTCGAGGAGGCGACTCCCGTCCAGGCCGGCGCGACCTTGCTCGCCGCAAAGGTGCTGTACGGCGTGGCACCGGACGTTGCCGCTGGTCTCGCACAGGCGTGGACGCTGGTAGTGCCGAAGGGAAAAAGCGCCACGGTTCAGACGTCGATCTCGCTGACCCCGGGCCTGACGGCGCCGATCGCAAAAGGCGCCGTGATCGGCAAGATCGTGGCCACCGCTGACGGAAAGCAGCTCGGAGAGGCGCCGATCGTCGCGCTTGCCGCCGTGGAGCGCGCCGGGTTCTTCAAGCGGCTGGGGCAACGCATCTCCGGGTGGTTCTCGAAGTAGGGCAAATCTGGGGCAAGGCCGTCCTGGTCGGCCATAAGTGGCTGTCACTCAAATGAACATCGTCGCCGGCCACTTCAAGTGCTCGCCAACACTCGAAGGTGCTCGACAAGGCACGGCGCGGTGGCCTTTGCATCGTCGGCGGCATCGCGACATGCGTGACTTTGCTCACGCTCACGGCGGAAAGGTCCATGAGCGACCGCTCGTGTCACGGTGCTGTCGCTGTGCCCGCTGACACTGGTCGCCGTCGCCGCCGCCGCGTCGACAAACGATCGAGAGAAAAGGCAAACCCGTCGAAAGCCGGGGACGCAAAGCCTCCGGACTAAGGCGCGCGAGCGCGATGTCAGCGGGGTTGCCCAGCACGAGCCTCGCTGCGTCCACGCAGCACTTCTCTCTGCGAATTACCGCCCTGGAGAGAAGCCGTGACCTGCCGCTCATTCGTCATTTGCCCTGCCGCCCGTCCAGTGGAGCTGCTTCGTTGAGCGTGCCACCATGCATCTCGACGTCGTCCCTCGCAAGACCGATCTCGCTCGTGACATGATCCAGCGCCGCCATACGCTGCCACGTTCGCAGCGCATGTTCCTGATCATGATCGATGGCCGCAAGTCGCTCCGGGATCTGTCCGAGGCTGCTTCGCAGTTGGGCATCGACAACGCGGCGCTGGCCTCGCTTGCCAATGCGGGTCTCATCCAGTGGTCGCGCGACGACAGTGCGCCAGAACGCGCGCCGGTTGGAATCATGCCGGCTTCAGGACTGGCAAATGCGACTTCGACTGCGCAACGCAGCGTCCCTCTCGTGGCGATCAAGCTCTACGCGATGGATCTGCTGGCGCTGCTGCTGGCCGGCCAGGACCATGCACTGCGTGACGCTGCACGCCAGGTGGGCGACGCCGACAGCCTGCGCGTCTGGCTCGTGCGTTGCGCCGACGAGATTGCGCGGCTCAACAACTCCGATCGTGCCGAGCTGTTCCGCGTCCGCGTGGAGTCGCAACTGCCACCGGACTTCCTCGCCCAAGTCGCCGCCTGACCATGTCCGACCTCATCCAGCTCGGCCCGCGGGCACTGCCCGCATCGCTGCGCCTGCTCCCCGGCATCGACCTGCGCGATTTCGGATCGTCGCTGATCCCTCGCCCAGCCATGGCCGGGCCGGAGACGGACGCAATGTACCGATCGTTCGATGCGGCGGCTCCGCGCTGCCTTGAATTCCCGTTTTCCACCGCCGCCATGGCGACGGCGGAGCCGGCGTCGGGCTCCGCACGCAAGGTCCCACGATGAAGCTCAAACTGAAGATCCCTCTCTATTTTGGCGGCGCATTGCTGCTGTCCCTGGTCGCCGGCCTCGGTGGCCTGTTTGTCGTCGGGCACTCGCTCAACACGTTCAGTTCGGAAGTGATGCGGCAGGTCGACGACGAACGCGCAATCGCCTCGCTGTCGGGCCACTTCAAGACCCAGATCCAGGAATGGAAGGACACGCTGCTGCGCGGGTCGGACGTGAATATGCTCGAAAGGCACCACACTGCCTTCCTGAAGCAGCAGCAGGCCGTTGCCGACGGCGCGCAAGCGCTTCAGGGCAGGCTCGAGAACGCCGTCCTCAACGCCGAGCTCGACAAGTTCATTGTTGCCCAGAAGAAGATGACGGCCGGCTACGCGGAGGGATACGACAAGTTCGTGAGGACCGGGTTCGACTCCTCGGTGGGCGACATGGCGGTTCGCGGCATTGATCGGGAGCCAGCCCAGTTGCTCGACGACCTGGCGGGCAAGATTGCCGAGCGTCGCGGCAAGGTGGCCGATGCCGCCTTCGCGGGAGGCAAACGTGCGATCTGGCTCGCGCTCGTCGTGATGCTCGCGGCATGTGGCGCTGGCATTGCAGTTGGCGTGGCGCTGGCACGAGGGGTCGTGTTGCCGCTGTTGATGGCGAACGGCGTGGCCAAGGACGTGGCAGCGGGCGACCTCGCGAAACCGATTGCCGCCGACGGCGACGACGAAACCGCAAGCTTGTTGCGCGACTTGTCGGAGATGCAGGGACAACTGCGCAAGCTCGTGGGCAGCGTCAGGGAGAACGCCCACGGCCTCGAACGCGCGAGCGCCGAGATCGCCCAGGGCAACCAGGACCTGAGCGGCCGCACCGAGAAACAAGCAGCTGCCCTGCAGATCACGGCGTCGACGATGGAACAACTTGGCGCGACGGCGAATAACAGCGCCGAAGGAGCCCGCAAGGCCAGCGAGCTGGCCAACGAGGCTCGGGACGTGGCGACCCGGGGAGGTGCGGCGGTCGAGCGCGTCGTGACGACCATGCGGGGCATCAACGAAGGTTCGCGCAGGATCGCCGAGATCATCTCGGTCATCGATGGCATTGCCTTCCAGACCAACATCCTGGCCCTGAACGCCGCTGTCGAAGCCGCGCGCGCTGGAGAGCAAGGTCGTGGATTCGCAGTGGTGGCCACCGAGGTGCGAAGTCTTGCCGGACGCAGTGCGTCGGCTGCGCGCGAGATCAAGTCCCTGATCGCTGCGAGCGTCGAGCAGGTTGAGGAGGGCTCACGACTTGTCGACGTGGCCGGCAGCACCATGCAGGAGATCGTCTCGTCCATTCACCGCGTCAGCGACCTGGTCGGCGAAATCAGCACCGCGAGCGCTGAACAGCGCGCGGGTGTTGTCCAGGTCGGTCACGAAGTCGGCCGCATGGATCAGGTCACCCAACAGAACGCAGCCCTCGTCGAGGAAAGCGCGGCGGCCGCTGAAAGCCTCAAGCATCAGGCGCACGAGCTGGTCAAGTCCGTTTCGGGGTTCCGGCTGTAGGCCTTGCCCGTCTTCCTGCCTCTCGAGGCTGGCGAGCCGGCAAGGTCCAGGAGCCGAGACCGCTCCGGGGTCGCTTTCGCTCCGTCTTCCGCGAGCTTCCACAACGTGGCGAGGACGGCATCGCCCTTGCACGGCTCGACGATCCAGCCCTGGATGCCGGCGGCCGTGCCGCGCTTCTTCACGATCGGGCTGCGCCCGGTCGTCGGCTGCACGATTCCTGTGGAGTGCCGTCGCGCGGTCGCGATCCGGAGGTCGGCTGCGTGCGAGGCCGCCATGGGCGGCCCTGTTCGTCGCGAGCAGGCCGCCGCCACGTCTCGATGCGGTATCAAACCGAGGGTTTTCCTTGATCTCGCGCGACGGCCTGCACTGCCCGTGAAATATCCAGCGACAAATCCATGCCCCGGGAGGCCCTGCGGTCTCGGCACCGAATTGAGGTATCGATGCCAAAATCAGGGAGCTCTCCATGACATTTTGATGAAACCATTGTCTTCCGTCGTTTCCGGCCTTGCCGCGTCGCCCGCCCAGCAGCCGACTCGCTCCAGCGCCGAGCTGTTGAGCGATTCCGCCATCTACCGCCGCACGCCCCGGGGGCAGCGGGAACTGCTGCGGGCGCCGGATCCCGCCGCGACGCCCGCGCTGCGCATCCTCGCCCGCCTCAATGGCTATACCGACCTGCGTCGTCTGATCGACCTGTCTCCAGGCGACGCCCGCGAGATGGGCCAGGCCATCGGCCAGTTGTTCAACGACGGCCTGATCGAGTTCGTCGACAAGTCGATGTGACCGCCCCGGGCACGCCCCGGAGGCTCAGCGCCGGCGCAGGCGGCTCGACGTGAAGCCGATGGCCAGCAACCCACACGCGAACAGCGCCAGCGTCGTCGGCAGAGGCACCGGCTGGAGGGGCTGGGCGAGCAGCGAACCCGCGTACGAGCCCGGCTGTGTCACGTGGCCGCGCACCTCCAGCACGTAGTGGCCGGCGCCGAGCGCGCTTGGCGGAACAAGCGCCACCGTCTGCTCCAGGCCCGACACGGGTGCGCTGACGGTCGTCCACGAGACGAGGGGCGTTCCCGACGCTGGATCCGTCACGAGGTTGACCTGCAGATCCGTGATGCCGAACAGCACGGGGTGGCCACCGCCGTCCGTGAAGTCGATCGCGGCGGCGATGCTGGAGACGAGAAAGCTGCCGTCGAGGCTGAACGACCAGCTGTCGAGGAAGTTGTAGATGCCCGATGTCGTCCCCGGCACCACGTTCGAGTTCTGGAACGCGACCGAGGTCGAGGCATTGATCGGCCCCGGCTGCAGCACGCTCGCGAAGTCGGCGCGCGCGGTGCCTGCACCCAGGACGGCGCCAGCCAGCAGCGCGGCGCGAACAAGACATTTGGACATGTGATCCCCTTGGTTTCGCCGCGACACGCGGCGCCCTCGGGAGCCATGTTGGAACTCGGCCGTGACGTGCGGGGCTTCTGCCCGACAGCACGCCATGGCCCCTGCGGGCTGATCCGGCCGGACCGGGCATGAGCCCCGATCGACAGCCGCGCGGGCACAGGGACCATGCGCTGCGTCATGAATTGGTCATATGCCGGCCCCGCTCTGCGGACTCGCCTCGCCAGCCCTGCGCCCGCCCTCTTCCAGCCTCATCGTCATGCCCCAGATTCCCCTGCGCAAAGCTCGAATGGACATCCCCTTGAAGACCACGGCGAGCGACGTCTTCGCCGCGCCACTGCCACCCGGCGAGTGGTTCGTGGAAGGTGTTCAGGGACGCGGCGGGCGAGGAGGACTTGGCCGACGTGGCCGTCGCCGACTTCCTCGACGGACTCGCCACGCGTCAGATCGTGTTCGTGCCCTGGGGTTGAGGCACGTCCGCGGCGGGGCGCGCGGGTCGATCCGGCTGGGGAAACAGCAGGCAGCGCACCCACCGGCGCGCGGCGCCGCCGGCCTGGTAGACGCGGGTGAAGTCCGCCGCGGGCGAGCGTTCGTCGTCGAAGCGCAGGCCGCTCAGCCAGCCCGCGCTGATCGCCTCGCGCGTCCACACGCGCGTGACGCGTCCGCGAAAGCGCGGCACGGTCTCGTCCTCGCCCAGCAGCAACTGGATCTCGTAGCCGGCGTGGGACAGCGCATCGTCGGCAGCGGTCAGCACCTGCAGGCCACCATCGCTGAGATTCATCAAGAGGCCCGCGCTCGCCTCGACCGCGTCGGACGGCTTGAACACCCACACCGGCACATGCGCCCGGTGCATGGGCACGCGGAAGCACTCGACGCGTCGGTGGGAACGGTGATCTGTGGAAGCGGTGGACACGATGCGCCCCTCGTCGAAGATCGAATGGGGCGAGCCACCAGCATATCCGTCATCGGTGACGAATGCTCCCGCGTCGTTTGTCCCACTCGCCATCCGGGCGATCCGGACCACCAACGGGCCAGTCCGGTGCCGCGAACTGTCACACACCGTGAGTAGTCTCCGCTGCTTCGCGATACGCACTTCGGTCCGTCATGTTCAACCGCGCGCGCGCCCGCCCTGATTGCCGCTGTCACGCCCTCGCCGCCCGGTCGCGTACGCTCGCCATCGCGCTGGCGGGCGGCATGCTTGCGATCGCCGCGCAGGCCGATACCGCGACGGCCATCTGGCAGATCGACGATGCGCCCGACGAAATCCATCTCAGCGACCGCGCGGACGCGGGCGTGGGCGTGCAAGTGCGACGGCTCGTCGACTCGGCCGCGGCACCGCGGCGGTCCGAGCGCGCCGCGGCCGGCGGCCGCTTCGCCGACATCGTCCGCAGCGTCGCGGCGACCGAGCGCCTGTCGCCCGCGCTGATCGATGCGGTCATCGCCGTCGAATCGGCGTACCAGGTGCACGCGGTGTCCCGGCGCGGCGCGTCGGGCCTGATGCAGCTGATGCCCGCCACCGCGCGGCTGTACGGCGTCACCGACATCTTCGACCCGGCCCAGAACATCGCTGCCGGTGCGCACCACCTGCGCGGCCTGCTCGACCGCTACGGCCAGGATGTCACGCACGCGCTCGCCGCCTACAACGCCGGCGCCGGCGCGGTAACGCGCGCCGCCCTGGAGCGCCGCGCCTGGCCCAACGCCGAGACGGCCGCCTATGTTCCCGCGGTCCTGGGTCGCTACGCGGCCCGCCGATCGACCGAACCACCCGACGGCGTGGACGACAGCAGCCGCTGAGGCTGCGCGCGCCACCACCTCTTCGCCCAGCACCGCTCCGTACCGTGCACGCCGGATCATCGACATGAGACTTCGAACCACCCTCCCCTTCGTCCTCGTCGTCGCCGCCACCCTCGCAGGGTGCGGCGGAGGCGGCGGCGGCGATTCGTCCGGCAACGGCGGCGCCGCGCCCGCGTCCGGCCCCTACGCCTGGGTGCTCAAGGCGAACGGGCCGACGGGCTCGCTGACGTACGGGCTGTCGCTGGTCAGCCCAGGCAAGCCCGACACCGAATACACCGTGGAGTACGGCAGTTCGGTGCTGACCGACACCCGCCTCGTCTCCACCGGCAGCGTGGACGCCACCCAAGCGAAGACGGGCGCGCTGCAGCCGTACGCGCTGGTCTACATCGTCGGCGGCGACGTGCGCCGCGTGCCGCTGCAGGCCAACGGCAGCTTGCCCTCGACGCTGGTGCAGCGCGCGCATTCGACCACCGCGTGCAAATTCCTCACCGACGGCAACGATCACCCGGTGGGCGACGCCATCGACTACGCGGCGCCGGAGAACACGCGCTTCGTGGTGTCGACGGCGGGCGCCGACGGCCAGTGCGGCACATCCGACGACGGCACCGCCGAAGTGCGGCTGTCGGCCACCGGCGGGCTCGTCTTCACGCCGTCGTCGGGCGGCAGGTTCATGGGGCTGTTCCGCGACGCCGCGACGCTGGCGCCGCGCGGCTGGATCTTCGAGCGCGGCGTCGCCTACTGGGGCGCCGGCGCGGGCACGTCGGCGGCCGTGCGCGCCGACAGCGCCCCGGCCTGGCAATCCGTCGTGCAGGCCGCGCCGACCCTGGCATTGATGGACGACGGCACGCAGTTGAGCATCGTCGACTTCTCCACAGGTACCAAGCCCGTCGAAACGCTGCTGGACGCCGCGACGACCGGCGGTGGCGGGTGGGTAGGCATCGGCTTCGACGCCGACGCGTTCTATGCCTACCGCAACACCGGCAGCGGCACGCAATGGACCGTGATGAAGGTGACACGCAACACACCGCACGCCACGGTGCTGGCGACCGGCGCCGGCCAGCTGAGCGTCGCGAGCATGGGCACCACGCTGATGTACGTCACGGTGCTGGCGCCCGACACCAACTCGCTGGTGGCCGTCAGCAAGTCGGTCGGCGTGCGGATGCAATTGCTCGAATCCACGCCCGCGTCCACGCTGACGACGGTGCAGACCGGCGCCAGCGGCGTGCACGAGCTCTGGCGCATCGTCAACATTGGCACCGCGGCGCTGAACTACCAGCTTGAGTTCATCGACGAGGCCGGCTTGCGCCTGTACACGACCGCCGCCGGCGGCTACCCGATCACCGCGCCGGACGCGCAGGTGCAACGCTTCGACACCAGCGAGAGTCGCAACCGCTTCGTGTTCGCGAGCGGCTATGGATCGCGCGCCTTCGGCGACGCGGCGCTGATGGGCTTCGACGCCACCAGCCACCAGGTCACCACGTTCGGCACGCTGCCCGGCAACGCGAGCTTCGGCACCGACACCGTCTACGCGAACGCCATCGGCGGCCCGGGCAGCGCGATGGCGGGCTTCGCCGCTCGCTCGGTCGACGGCAGCATCCAGCCGACTGGCGCGCAGGTGTTCTCCTTCGATTTCGGGACGGCCGGCAGCCTGAAGTTCGCGACGCAGTCGCGCTAGGCGTGGCAGCGAGATCGCGATGATTGTCCAGGTTTGCCCGCCCGGAACCGGCGGCGTGCGCGACTACGCGGACGCCCTTGCCCGCGCGTGGTCGGTGCGGGACGTCGCATCGCAACTGATCGAAGGCACGCCCGGGCGCCTGCGGCCCGCGCTCGATGCGCTGCTGCCAGCAGGCGGCAACACGCCGCTGCATGTCGTGCTGCACTTCTCGGGCTACGGCTACGCGCCGCGCGGCCTGTGCGGCTGGCTGGCCGACGATCTCGCGGCGTTCAAGACCGTGCATGCGGAACGCGTGCGGCTCGTGGTGGTGTTCCACGAACTCTTCGCGACCGGCGCGCCGTGGCGAAGTGCGTTCTGGCTCGCGCCATGGCAGTCGCAGGTAGCGCGCCGTCTCGCGCGGCTGGCGGACGGCCTGTGGACGAACACCGGTGGGCACGCGCGCTGGCTGCACGAAGCCACCGGCGGCGCAACGCCGTTGCGGATGCGTCCGGTCTTCTCCAACGTCGGCGAGCCGGTGGATCCGCCCGTTTGGGCCGTGCGCGAGCCGCGCGCGATCGTGTTCGGCTCGGCCGAGACCCGGGCCCGCGCGTTCGCCGACCTGCGCGCACACGCGCCCGCGTTCGCGCGGCTGGGCGTACGCGAGATCGTCGAGGTCGGCAGCGGCGACAGCCAGTCGGCGTTGGGCCGGGCTGCGGGCCTTTCGATGCGCCACCTGGGCCGCCTGCCGGTGACCGAGCTCGGATCGCTGCTGGCGGGCTCGCGCTTCGGCTTGCTCGACTACACGGCGTGCTATCTCGGCAAGTCGGGCGTGTTCGCCGCGTACGCCGCGCACGGCTGCGTCGCGATCAACACCTGCGTGCGCGACGCCGAGGCCGACGACCTGCGCGCCGGCGTCCACTACATCAACGCGCGCGCATCGTTCGACGCGGACGCCGAGGCCCTCGCCCTGATGGCGTTGCGACTGCATCGCTGGTACGGCGCGCATTCGCTCGCGCTGCAGTCGCATCAGTTGCTGCAGGCGGCGACCGCCCCGACGCCGGCGCCCGCGCTGGCCTGATCAGAGCGCCAGGATGCCCGCGCGCAGTGCCGCGGACAGGCGCGCGGCCAGGTAGGCGCAGCCCGCGGCGTTCGGGTGGGTGTCGTCGGCGTCGATGTAGGTCGTGGCATTGGCGAGCGTCTGCCACGGGCCGTCGCTGTCGGACGGCGCCGCGCTCGCGCCGCTGCTGTTCGACCACCCGCCGTTCATGTTGTCCACGAAGATCCAGTGACCGCCCGCGGCCGCGAGCGCCGCCTTGATGACCGCGGCCTTGTCCAACTGCGCGGCGTTGGCCGGCAGCACGGGCGGCGGCTGCCAGGGGCCGATGGCCGCCAGCACGGCGTCGGGCAGCCGGGTCCGCAGGTTGGTGTAGTAGCGGGATACCGCCGCCGCGAAGCCGGCCGCGGCCTCGGCCGCGCTGGCATAGGGCGCCAGCGCGGCCGAGTTGTTGTCGTTGAGGCTGCCCGCCGTCACGAACAGGTCGGGCAGGCTCGCGGTGATGGACGGCACGCGGGCATCGAAGGCATTGCCGGCGTCCAGCGTGTCCGTGCTGGCCGAGTTGCGCGCGTAGCCCGTGCCGCCGATCGCGTCGAGATCGACATGCGGAATGTTCAAGGCGAGCGCCGCCTGGTAGAACAGGCCGCCCCAGCCCCAGACCGTGGTGGGCGCGCCGCCGTACGAGTCGGTCATCGCGGCGAACGAGGCCTCGGTGCTGCGATCCCAGGCGGACACGGTGTCGCCCGCGGCCACGATCAAGGCGCAGACACCGCGGCTGGCCATCGAGTACAGCGAGATGCGGCGCGGCGCGCTGCTTCCGAAGTCGAACTTCAACGTCGTGTTCTGGCTGGCGATCGGTCCGCCCGAGAGGGACGTATTCATCCTGGCCAGGGTCTGCGTCGCATCGGCGCAGCCCAAGTACTGGCCGTCCGCGACGAGCGTGACGGCGTTGTTGGCGCCGTTCACGAGCACCTCGAACGCGCCGCCCGTGTGGATGAAATGCAGTCCGACGCGGCCGGTGCTGCCCAGCGTCGCGGCGGGATGGTCGACGGCCATCGGGATCACGCCATACCCGCCGACGTTGCCGGGCGACTGCGGCCAGAGGTCGCGCCGTCGGCCATAGACCGCCGTCGTCGTCGACAGGTTGCTGCCCGCATCCTCCGGCAGCGGCGGGATGAACTGCGCGTCGGTGCCGAAGCTCGAGGCGGCGGACTGTGCCGCGCCCTGGGTGACGGCCAGCGTCGTCGTGGTGGCGATCGTCGGCGCCGTCGTGGCCAGCGCCGCCTTCAGCCGGGTCAGCACCGCGTCCGCCGGCGTGGGTGCCGGCGGTGGCGGTGGCGGTGGCGGTGGCGGTGGCGGTGGCGATGCGGGAGGCGGTGGGGGAGGCGGCGTTGGAACCGGCGCCGGAGGAAGAGGCGGAATCGGCGTGGGAGTGCCTCCTCCGCCGTTGGCGCCGCACGCGGCCAGCAACGGCAGTGCGGTGCCTTGAGCGGCGGCGAGCGCGAAGAGGCGCTGCAAGGCGACGCGCCGCGATGTCGAATCGGGCGCGTCAGGCGACACGGTGTCTGTCATGCACGGGGCTTCCAAGGCTGGCCGGCAGCTCGCGCTCGAGCACACGGCGGTATTGACACAGGTAGCCGTCGATGGCCGCCTCCGCGCCGAACAGCGCGGCGCGGGCGCGCCCGGCCTCGGCGATCCGCACGCGTTCGAGCGGATCGCGCCGCAGCACCTCGACGAGCCGCTCGGCGCCGTGCGCCGCCCAGGCGGCGACATCCGCGCCGTGGACCAGGCGTGGCAGGTAGGTGGCCACGTCGGCACCCACCTCCGTCATCGGCGTCTCGCCGGTCGTGATCACCGGGCAGCCGCAGGCCATCGCCTCCAGCACCGGCCAGCCGAAGCCCTCGGCCAGGCTCGGGAAGAGCAGCACCCGGGCGTGGCTGTAGGCCGCTTCCAGCACCTCCGGCCGCAGGCCCTGGAAGAAGCGGACGAAACCCCCGCGCGGGACGCCGGAGAGCACCCCCGACAACGCTGCGTCAGGCGGCGGGCTCACCATCCACAACGGCAGGGGCACACGACCGTTCGCCAGCGCAGCACGTGCGTAAGCGGCGTACAGGTGCACAACGCCGACCGCATTCTTGTACCACTGGCCCCCGCCGACATGCAGCAGACAGCCGCGGCGGTCCGCCGGCAACCCGGCGCTCTCGAGGAGCGCGCGCGCCGCTGCCGGCTCTAGCGGACGCAACGGATGGCTCAGGCCGTTGAGAACGACTTCGGACAGGCCCTTCGGGGCGCCTGCGAACGCATGCAGGTCGCTTCGCGTGCGCTCGGAGATCGAGATGAAGTGTCGCGCCTTTCGGAAGCCCGCACGGATGTAGCGCTGGTAGATGCGGCCGGTGAAGGACGTCGGGTTCTCGGGAATGTCGCCAAGCGCCGAGCGCAACGCCAGCAGATCGTGGCAGTGCACGACATGCGGACGCGCCGCGGCGTGCGGGATCCACGGACCCAGCGCCTGGTCGCAAAAGACGTACAGGGTATCGGGCGGATCGTCGCGCATCGCCGCGCGCATGCGGTGAGGGAACACGAGGTACTGGTCGACGTAGCCGGCCCACTTCGCCAGCGGGCCGCGCGTGACGCGCGCGCGCAGGACGGCCTCCGGACGACGCAATGCCACGCGATGGCCGCGGCGCTGGTACGCGTCGTGCAACATCTGCGCGAACTGATCCTGGCTGCGCAGCCCGAGGAAGGCCGGGTGCGTGAAGAGCACGATGTTCACGGTACCGCCTTGCCGAGGCCCGTGGCGTCGACCCGCCGATGGCGCAGCAGGCAATGGCCGAACCAGCCGATATTGGCCAACAGCGCGACGGACGCGGTGAGCGTCATCAACTGCAGGTTGCCGGCGACCGTGGACACGTCGAAGAGACGCAAGCCGGCGATCGTCGCCAGCACGCCGCCCGCGATGCCCAGAGCGGCGGGCAACACCCAGCCGCGCGCGCAAGCGACGGTATAGAGCGCGCCCGACCAGGTCGTCAACGCCGTCGCCAGCACCATCCAGACCAGCTCCGCGCCCAGGCCGGCGTAGTGCGGCCCCAGCACCCACAGGATGGGCGCCGGCGCGAGGATGGCGGCGGCCACGAGCAGGCCCAGCAGCGCCGCGAAGAACGCGTTCAGCGCCACGAAGCCCGACTCCAGCTGCGTCGACTGCTCGGTGCGCGCGAAGTACGGCATGACCAGCGTGACGACGACCGACATGACGACCGCGAAGCCCGCGCCGATCCGGCCCAGCGCGCCGACGTCGGCGATCTTCTCCGCCGAGCCGAACACGCCCACCAGCCACACCGCGAGCTGGCCGTTCAGCACGTAGTAGATGCAGTTGGGCGCCTGGCGACGCACCGAAGCGCGCAGCGCCGGCGCATGCCCGCCGCGCGTGCCGCCCGCGTCCCCGAGCTGGCGGCGGAGGTACGCGCGCCAGAATACGTAGCCGGCCGCCGCCGCGAGCAGGTTGAGCGCGCTCGCGATCGTCGCGTCCAGCAGCACGAGGCCCGCGAGCGCGAGCATCGCGAGGCGCATGGCGTTCATCGCCAGGTCGGCCTTCTGCTGGATCGCGACGTGGCCCGCGAGGCGCGCGATCGACTGCGCGATGGTATTGCGCACGTTGAAGAAGGCGCACAGCGCGCCGATCGCCACGAGCGCGAGCGCCTGAAGGATCGAGGCCTGCTGGTGGCGCAGCATCAGCACGAACACGGGCACGATGACGCAGGGCGCGGCCAGCGCGAGCAGCGACTGCAGCGCATGCGCGTCGTCGACGAGCGCGCGCAGCGCTGCGCGCCGGCCGGCGAGCTTTCCTCCGATGGCCATCACCGCGTTGGCGACGCCCAGCTCGGTCAGCACGTTGGCGACACCGACCAGCGCGATCGCCAGCGTGTAGTAGCCGTATTGAGTCGGCGCGAGCGCGCGCACCAGCACGATGCCCGACACGAAGCCGATGGCCTGCACGAGAGCCTGCGTCGAGGCGACGCCGAACAGCCGCTTGAGGCGCGACCGGGTCAGCAGCGCGGTCATCCGGCGATCCTTGCGGCGGGCCGCCGCGCCAACGCGCGCGGCGCGCGCCTCGCCAGCACCGGCGCTGGCGCAGGCACGGTCGCCGGTGCGCCCGCGACACGACATGCCGCGATGCACAAGCCGGCGAACAGCCAGCCGTAGACGTTGATCGAGCCGTTGCCGGTGATCTGTGCGATCAGGATGACGTAGCCCGCGTAGGCGAACAGCATCATCGGCAACGGGTCGCCCGAGCGCCGCGTCGCGCGCACCACGCGGCGCAGCAGCCACGCCACGAACACGACGCGAAAGACGATGTAGGCGATGCCGCAGGCCGTGCCGAGGTCGACCATGTGGCGCGCGTAGTCCGTCTCGGCGTACACGCCCGGTTCGATGCCGTCGATCGTCGCCTTCAGCAGCACCGCCGCGTTGCCGCCGAACCCCAGGCCGAAGCCCAGCGGCGGGACGACGTCCGTCAGGCGGGTGAAATCGACGAAGCCGATCAGCGCGCGGCCGAACACGCCGCCGACGCCGCTCTCGTCGCGCGCGGCGGTGGTCCAGCGCGTCGTGAAGGCGGCGAAGCTTTCGGGGAACACGACGGGATAGAGCAGGACGGCGGCGACCGCGAGCGTGGCCGGGATGAGCGCAGCCCGCCTCCGCGTGCTGCCCGCGCGGCTCAGCAGCGCCACGGGCAACGCGAACAGCAGGATCATCGCGGTTTGCAGGATCGTGCCGCGGCTGCCGCTCAGCGCCACGCAAGTCAGCACCGCGGCGCCGCCGGCGACAAGCGTCGGCAGGCCCACGCGCCGGCGCGCGGCCGGCAGGATCACCAACGCCAGCAGCATCGAGAACGCCGTGTTGTCGAACTGCTGCTGGCCCACGTTCGAGCTGAACGTGCCGGCCGGCCGCACGTGCGCAGTGTCGACGGCGAGGTTGCGGAACTGCAGCAGCTTGTCGTCGGAGCTGCCCACGTTGACCGCCGCACCCGGCGGCGAGAAGAACTGCAGGGCCACCAGCAGCGCGATGGGCACCGCGAGCAGCAGCGTCAGCCGGGCAAGCCGCCGCAGGTCGTCGTGCTCGAACTGCTCGCCGACCAGCAGGGCCAGCGGCAGGTAGAAGAAGTATGCGCGCCAGCCGTACGCGCCCAGCAGCAGCCGCAGGTCGCTTTGCGGCCCGAAGGCGAACTGCAGGACCAGGAGCAGCACTCCGCCGGACGCGCCCCACGACACGACGCGCGTCATCGCGTCGCCGCGCGGCCACAGCCGCCAGCGCGTCGCGATCACGCAGGCCCAGACGACGAACGGGTCGCGGATGAAGAAGATGTATTGCCCGAACTCCGGCAGCAGGTACTTGCGCGCCGCGCCCTCGAAGATCGCCAGCAGGTAGACCACGAACACCAGCCGCACGACGCGGCGCCGCGCCAGTTCGCGCGCCGGGGAGCTCGCGAGCGCGGCGGCCCGGGACGGCGCGGCGCTCGAGAGCCGTCGCGGCCCCGCCGCCATGTGCGCCGCGGCGTCAGCGCGCGCCGGCAAGGCATGCATCGGACAGCACCCGGAGATAGTCGCGCGCGACACGGTCAGGGGTATGGCGCCGCAGGTGGTCCGGGGCACGCGCCCGGTACTCCTCCCGCAGGCCGGCGTCGCCGAGCAGCGCCTGGATGCCGTCAGCCAGCGCCGCGGGATCGTCGCGCGCCACGACCAGGCCGCAGTCGCCCACCGCGTCGGGCAGGCCGCCGCTGCGCGTGACCAGCGGCACGCAGCCGCAGGCCAGGCCCTCGAGCACCACGACGCCGAAGGGCTCCTCCCACACGGACGGCACGACCAGCACGCGGTGGCGGTTGAGCGTCGTGACGAGCTGCGCCGCGACCTGCCAGCCCACGAAGCGGATGCGATCGGCGACGCCGGCAGCATGGGCCTGTGACCGCAGCGCGGCCGCCTCGGGACCGTCGCCGACGATGGTCAGCCCGGCCGCGACGCCGCGCGCGGCGAGCAGCTGCAACGCGGCGACGAGCCGGTCCACGCCCTTGTCGCTGACGAGACGCCCCACGAAGACGAGGTCGCCCTGGCGCGGCGCGCGCTCCTCGACGGCGAACACGTCGTCGGCGTAGGGATTGGGAACGATCGTCGAGTCCACCGGCAGCGAGCGCGCCACGGCCTGGCTGATCGCGATGTTGGCCGCCTTGGCCAGCACCGCCCGCTTCACACGCGCGGCGAGCCCGCCGGGCGGGATCCACGTGTGGTGCGCCACGACCCAGGGCCGGCGCAGCAGCAGTTGCGGCCAGGCGAAGCGCAGGCTGATGTTGTTGTGGAAGACGACGTCGGCCCGGCGCACCAGCGCGAACAGGCGTGCGGCGGACGGCCGACGCACGACCTCGAACGGGTCACGCTCCGGGCCCGTGGCCGCGCTGCGCGTGACCAGCACGACGCGGTGGCCCGCGCGGTGGAAACGGTCGGCGAGCAACGCGGAGATGGTCTCGATCCCGCCGATGGACGGGTGGAACGGGACCGAGCAAAACAGGATGTTCAAGGTGGAAGCCAGGCCGGCGGCGCGGGGCCGGACCGGCCCTGTCCGCATCGCTGCGGCCGGGGAGCTCCGCCGAATAGTCCGCCATCCTAGGCAGCGAATGTGGCAGGCGTGCGTCAGGGCGCCATGGCTAGATCGGTTGTCGGGCGATTGCCTGCCCCTTGTCAGTGAAATTCCTGCACCGGGTCACGAACTTGCCCCACGAGCTAGCCACGATGACACGCGGCGGACACCCGTTCGGGGGTCGAATCGCGTCTTCCCGGCCGGTCGGGACGACTTCCGCACGGCCTGCCGTGCACCATCGCGCCGCGGCACCTGTTTCCACTCGTTCGACACCCGCTTCCATGATCGAAAGTTCGCAGCACCACCGCCGATATCTGACCCGGGGCCCGCACGCGGCCCCGGATCTGGATAACGGGGAATACCGATGCGCGAGTTGGATGTGGATGCGGCGACGCGGAGTCGCTCGAAGATGTTGCTGCTGAGTCTGTTCCAGGCAGTCGCCTGCAGCGTGACGCTGAGCGGTTGCGGCGGCGGCGGCGGCGCGGGCGACTCGGGTCCGACGCCCATCGCATCCGCGCCGGCACCGTCGGCCTCGCAGTCGGCGTTTCCGGGCCAGGGCGCGCTGGGGTCGGGGACGCCGACGCTGGCATCGTCGGCCATCGCGACCGGCAGCACCAGCGGGCTGTCGTTCAGCTTCACGCTGGCGGCCGCGCGCACCACCAGCGCCGGGGTCTATGGCCAGGACGGTACCCTGGTGCGCACGCTGTGGCGCGGCCAGCGCCATGACGCGGGCACGCACGCCGCGACCTGGGACCAGCGCGACGACCGCGGCACCTTGATGCCAGCCGGCCAGTACACCGTCAAGGTCGCGCACCACGACGTGCAATACGTCTGGGAAGGCGCCATCGGCAACACCTCGGCGCGCGCCGGCGCGGCCGTGCTGCATCACTCCTTCCGCGGCCCGACCAGCTTCGCGAGCGTTCCCGGCGGCTTGCTCTACGCAGTCGGCTACAACGAGGCGCAGAGCGCGATCAACGGCTTCGCGCTGGGCAACGTCCAGCTCAACCAGAGCCCCGTGCGTGTCACGTCGAGCTTCATCAGCCCGGACATGATCGCCGCCGACACGCAGCGTGTGTACTGGGCGAGCACGGGCCAGGGCATGTCGAAGACCACCTTCGTCGCGGCGCTCGACATCGCCACCGGCGCCAAGAGCGCGTTCAGCGCCGGCACGCCCCTGTGCCTGCAGCTGATGACCGACGGCACGACCTGCTACGCGTCGGAGACCTTCCCGAGCGTGCTCGACCCGAGCAGCAACGACAACACCAACCCGGCGACGGGCATCGCGGTGCAGCGCTCCGGCGCCCTGCTCGCGGTCGCGTACGGCGCGGCCGACGAGATCCGCCTGTTCGACAAGACCACGGGCCAGTTGCAGCGCACGATCCATGTCGCCCTCAACGCAGGCACGATCAACCAGGTCGCGATGAGTCCCGCAGGCGACCTGTGGGTGGTGTCCGGCACGACAGTGCTGCGCTACACCGCGCTCGCCACCACGCCAGCCGTCGCGGCGTCGATCTCATCGCTGGCCAAGCCGCTGGCCGTCGCCGTCGATCCCGCCGACGACAATGGCGTCTGGATCGCCGACGGCGGTGCCAGCGAGCAGCTCAAGCGCTTCGACAAGGCAGGGACGCTGCAGCAGACCATCGGCGTTGCCGGCGGCTACGGCACCCAGGTGCAACTGGCGTCCGACCGGCTCAACTTCACGTTGAGCCCGGGGGTAGAGCGCACCACGCTCGCGATCGACGAAACGCACGCCGTATGGGTGCTCGACACTGCCGTGAACCGCATGCTCAAGTTCGCGCCGGACGGCAGCCTCGGCGACCAGGTCGCCTACCTGCCCGCCAGCTACACGACGTCGACCGACGCCGGCAATCCCTCGCGCGTGTTCGCGAACTTCATGGAATACAGCGTCGACTACGCCAAGGGCCTGAACGAGCCGAAGGCGTGGACGCTGGTGCGCAACTGGCTCGCGGCCGTGCCGCCCGCCCTTCAGGTGCCCGCGGGCGGCGACCCGGTCTACACGTCCGCGAACTGGGGCTGGACCGGCTTCCGCACCGTGGTGACGCTGTCCAACGGCCGCACCTACGCGCTGTTGGGCCTGAAGGAGAAGAACGCGTTCGTCGAGCTCACCAGGGACGGCAGCGTGCGCCTGATCGGCTGGCTGCGCGACGCCGGCGACGGCGACACCCGCGTCGTGCTCTACGAGAACGGCGACCTCGGGTGGTCCCACTCGGACGGCGACACGCAGTCGGTGCTGCGCCTGCCGCTGCAGGGGTTCGACGCCTTCGGCAACCCGATCTGGCCGCTCGCGCCGACCACGCTGGCCACCGCGCCGGCGACCATCAACACGCCCGCCGATCCGCCGCTGACGTTCACCGGCATCGTCGGCGCGCGCTTCCCGCTCACGGCGTCAGGCAAGGTGGTCTTCTTCAACCCGTCGGTCGACGCGGGCACCGCATTCCATCTGGGTGCGATCGCGCAAGGCGGCTCGATCTGGAACTTCACGGCCAGCCCCAGCGGCCCGATCGACGGCCTGGGCACATTCCAGACGAAGAAGGACGACCCGACGCTGCAATACGGTGGCAACCTGGTGCATGCGCTGGGCCGCGACATCGTCTACGGCTACCACGGCGAGTACTACACCGACCTGGGCAACGGCAGGTTCGGCGAAGCCAACCAGTTCATGCACTTCCTGGACGACGGCCTGTTCATCGGCGAGTTCGGCGTGGCCAGCACGCGCGCCACGACGACGCCGCAGCCCGGACAGAGCGGCAACGCGTTCAGCTCCACGTTGTTGCGCGCGAATGGGCAGGCCTACCTGTATCACAACGACGAGTCGTCCTGGGGCGGCGTTCAGCGCTGGCGCATCGCGGGCATCGACGACATCCAGGAGCTCAGCGCAGTCGGCAGCAGCGGCAGCCAGTTGCTGTTGAAGTAGGGTGCGCGGGGCGGGCCGCGCACAGGCCATCCCGCAAGGACACACCGGCGACATGTTGATTGCACAACATCGCGGCCTGGCCATCTGGCAAGGGAGGCGCGCGTGCGGGTCGATCGATGGAGTCTGCTCGCACTGCTGCGCTTCGCGCTGGCGACGATCGTGGCGATGGTGCATCTCGGCGAGAGGATGCCGATCGGTGCGCTGGCGCCGTTGCCCATGCTGGGCGGCTTCGAGGCCGTGCTGGGTTTCCTCGTGATCAGCGGCTATTCCGTCACGGTGTCGCTGGAGCAGCGCCCGGACGGATTCCTGCGCCGCCGATTGCTGCGCGTGTTCCCCTCTTATCTCGCCTGCCTGGCCCTCACCCTCGGCGTCATGGCGTTCGTGCAGCACAAGCCCTTGCCCGGCGTCGGCGAGATCATGGCCAACGTGCTGCTGCTCAACCAACTGGTCACGCACACGTCGATATTGCTGCCCGCGTGGAGCTTGTCACTGGAGTGCTGGTTCTACGCCTTGCTGCCGCTTCTCGCCCTGCTGCCGGCCCGGCATGTGCGCCGGATCGCGTGGCTGTCGTTCGCGGCGTTCGTCGCGTTCACGGTGGGACGCACGCTGCTGCAACTGCCCTACTACGCGGGCGTCGGCCATGGCGCCAACGTGCCGTTGCTGGCCTTCGCCTGGGTCACCGGCTCGCTCATGGCGCGCCGGGACGCCGATGCCGCGCTGGCCTGGCGCGACTTGCGCTGGATGTTCGCCGGCCACATCGTGCTGGACGTCCTCATCCAGGCCGGCCACCGGATCAAGCATCACGAGGCGGCCCGCTTCGCGATCGACGACCTGCCGGGCTTCTGCCTGCAGGCCTTGACGCTGTGGGTGCTCGTGCGCTGCCTGGCCCGGGTGATCGCGCCGGCGACCACGCCGCGCATCCGCTCGCGCTGGATGAACGCGCTGGGGGACTGGTCGTATCCGCTGTACCTGGTGCATGTGCCGATCTACGCGCTCGTCGTGAGCATGGCCGGCGCCGCGGCCGGCGCCACGCAGGGCGCGTTGCCGATCGCGGCGTTCGGCCTCGCGCTCGTGGCGGCCATCGCCTTGCACCATGGCGTCGAACGGCCGTGGCGACGTCCCGCGCCGAGGCGACAGGTCAGCGCGCTGGCCGGCGAATCCTGAGCCGCGGGGAAACGTCACAAACGATCCCTACCATCGCCCGATGCCCGCGCAGACCCTGCCCCGAACCCTGGTCGTGAACTTCAACGCGCCCGAGCTGAACCAGCTGGCGCTGGCGCTCGCGCACGCGGGCCGGCTCGAGCGCTACGTGCGGCCGTACGTCAACAAGGGCCGCGGCTGGGAGCGCCTGCTGGCGAACGTGCCGCTGGCCGGTCGCGCCTATGCGTCGACCTTCGGCCGCCGCCTGATGGACGACCCCGCGCTCGTGCGCCTGACGCGCGAGGCGGGCGTGCTGCCCGACGTGCTGGCCGCCACCGCGATGCGGCTGCAGATCTTGCCCGACGCCACGCGCCGGCGCTGGACCAGCGCGCTGATCAAGTCCCTCCGCGAGTCCGTCGCGGACAGCGCCGCACGCCTGGCGCCACACGCGGAATGCGTCGTCGCCTACGAGGGCTTCGCATTGCCGGCCTTCGTGGCCAGCCGCGCCGCGGGCAGCGGCCGCACCGTGCTGAACTACCCCGTCGCGCACCACCGCGTGCGGCGCCGCGAGCGCCTGGAAGAAATCGACCGCACCCCGCTGTTCGCCTCGACATGGCCCGACTTCGACGACTGGCCCGCGGGCCACGAGCAACGGCTCGACGAGGAGATCCGCCTGGCCGACGCGGTGCTGGTGGGATCGACCTACGCCGCCGACAGCTTCGTCGCCGAGGGCATCCCGCGCTCGCGCATGAAGGTCATCCCGTACGGAGTCGACTTGCGCACGTTCACGCCGCGCGTCGACGGGGCGCGGCGCGACGGCACGCGGTTCGAGGCGATCTTCTCGGGCCAGATGACGCAGCGCAAGGGCCTGTCCTATCTGCTGGAGGGCTGGCGCCGCTTCGCGCGCCCGGACGCGCGCCTGACCCTCGTCGGCCAGGGGGTGGGCGACCCGCGCGCGCTCGCGCCCTACGCCGACCTGTTCCGCCACGTGCCGCACCAATCGCGGCCGGCGCTGGCGCAACTCTATCGGGCGTCGGACGTGTTCGTTTTCCCGACACTGGTCGAGGGCATGCCCCTGGTCGTCCTGGAGGCGATGGCCTGCGGCCTGCCGGTGATCGTGACGGCCAATGGGCCGGCCGACATCGTGCGCGACGGCGTCGACGGCTACGTGATCCCGGCGCGCGACGCCGACGCCGTCGCGGACCGCCTGGAGGCACTGCGACGCGACCCGGCGCTGCGCGAAGAGATGGGCCGCAACGCCGCGCGGCGCGCCGCGGAATTCGGTTGGCAGGCCTACACGGCCAAGGCGCTGACGTGCCTCGGCGAGCTGTGCGCCGCGCATCCCACGACGGGGCCGGCAGCCGCCGATCCGCTCAGGCCGCAGGGTGCTTCCTGCGAGTCTTGATGGCGCGCGCCGGCGTGCCGGCATAGACCGTCCACGGCTGAAGGTCGCGCGTCGCGACGCTGCACAAGCCCAGCACCGCACCGTCGCCCACCTGCACGCCGGGGCCCACGACCGCACGCGAGCAGATCCACGCGTAGCGTCCGAGCGAGATCGGCTTGTTGATCATCGGAAAGGCCGGATCGTCGTAGTCGTGCGTGGAGCCGCACAGGTAGGCGTCCTGCGACACGATGCTGTGCGACGCCAGGCGCATCGGGGCCGCGTTGTACAGCACCGCGCCGTCGGCAACGGCCACCGCATCCTCGCAGACCAGGTTCCACGGCGCCCAGAAACGCGCGCCGGCATAGATGCGGCAGTTCGGGCCGAGCTTCGCTCCGAACAGGCGCAGCACGAAGGCGCGCCACCGGTGCATCGGCCGTGGCGTCGGCCGGATCAGCACGAGCCACGCGATGCCCCACAGGAAGCGGCCCGCACGATTGCGCAACGTCGTGCTGGGACCGAGATAGGGGTCGGCAGAGGAAGGCAAGGGCGGCGAAGGCAGGTCGATCATCGGGCGAGCCTGAGGCCGCGATGTGTCGGGGTGTTGACATGCCGCGAGGGGGTCCGACCGGACCATGCACCGCCATTCGTGCGTCACATCACGCTCCTACATTGCAGCCACCGGTTCGGGCGGCTTGCGCGCGCGAAGTTCCCTGCTAGCCATGCTGCCCATGTCCACCCCGCTCACCGCCGATCCCACGCCCTTCGTCTGGAAGACTTCCCCAGCGCTGTGGACGATGATCGCGCTGTCGGTGCTCGCCGCGATCGGTGCCTTCTTCCCGGCGCTGCGCTTCATGGTGGCCACGTGGGACCAGGTGCCCGAATTCGGCTACGGCTATTTCATCCCTTTCGTCAGCATCTACCTGATCTGGCAGCGCAGCGACCGCCTGCGCCTGCGCGACTGCCACGGCTCGTGGGGCGGACTGTGGCTGGTCCTGGGCGGACTGTTGCTGGGGCTCGTCGGCGCGCTAAGCGCCATCCGCATGGCCAGCCAGTACGGCTTCGTGCTGGCGCTTTTCGGCATCGCCGTCACCTGGCTCGGCTGGCAGGGCACGCGCATCATCGCGGCGCCGCTGGCCATGCTGGTGTTCATGATCCCGCTGCCGCAGTTCCTGCTGCGCGAACTGTCGGAACAGCTGCAGCTGCTGTCCTCGCAACTGGGCGTGGCGCTGATCCGGCTGTTCGACATCAGCGTCTACCTCGAAGGCAACGTCATCGACCTCGGAACCATGAAGCTGCAGGTCGTGGAGGCCTGCAGCGGCCTGCGCTACCTGTTCCCGCTGCTGGTGCTGGGCTTCATCGCGGCCTACCTGTTCCGCGCGCCGGCGTGGAAGCGCGTCGTGCTGGTGCTGTCGACGATCCCGATGACGATCCTGATCAACAGCCTGCGCATCGGCCTGATCGGCGTGACCGTGGAGCGCTGGGGCACGAGCATGGCCGAGGGCCTGCTGCACGACTTCGAAGGCTTCGCGATGTTCATGTTGTGCATCGCGCTGCTGGGTGCCGAGATGGCGCTGCTGACGCGCGTGGGCAACCAGCGCGGCCGGCTGCGCGAGGCCTTCGACTTCGACGGTCCGCCCGCTCCGCCGCCAGGCGCGCTGGTCGCATTCCGCAGCGTGCCGCTGTCGGCGATCGGCACGGGGCTGCTGGTGGCCGGGGTCGCGCTGGTGCTGGCGTTCGAGCCCACGCGCGAGCAGACGCGCCCGTCCCGCGAGAGCTTCTCCGCGTTCCCGATGCACCTGCCGGGCGACTGGCAAGGCCGCCCAGACACGCTGCCGTCCGACATCGTCGCGTGGCTGGCGGTCGACGACTACCTGCTCGCCGACTTCGCGAGGCCCGACTCGCCGGGCGTCAACCTCTACAGCGCGTACTACGCCACGCAGAGCGGTGGCGGCTCGGCGCATTCGCCGCGCACCTGCATCCCGGGCGACGGCTGGAACATCGGCGCGTTGTCCGTCGCCGCGGTACCGCTCGGCGGCGGCACGCTCCCGGTCAATCGCGCGGTGATCGAAAGAGCCGGCCAACGCCAGCTCGTGTACTACTGGTTCGACGAACGCGGCCGCACCCTCACGGACGAGCTGCAGGTGAAGTGGTACATCCTGCGCGACGGAATCGTCCGCAACCGCTCCGACGGCGCCCTGGTGCGCGTGGTCACGCCCATCCTGCCGACGGAGACCGAATCGGCCGCCGATCGCCGCCTGGCCGACTTCCTCGAGGCGGTGCAGCCGGGACTGTCCGCCTACCTGCCGCGCTGATGCGCGGCACGCGACGCGCCTTTCGCCGGGATTGACTCGATGCCGCGACGACCGCTGCGCACATCGGCCTGGGCCGGCGGCCTGCTGGCGATCTGCCTGTTCACGGGTTGCGCCGGCAAGGCCGAACGCATCCAGGCCAGCCTGGACAAGGCGGCGCGCTACATCCGCGACGGTCAATGGGACAAGGCTCGCGCGGAAACGCGCAACGCGCTGCAGATCGATCCGAGGAATGCCTCCGCCTACGCGCTCTCGGCACGGATCGCGGAGGGTGTCGGCGACTATCCGCACGCCTGGACGGCCTGGCAGCAGTCCGCCGAACTCGCGCCTGGCGACCTCGACACGCGACTCGCGATCGCCCGCCTGCGCCTGCTCAGCGGCGACACCGACGGCGCCGACCGCGACCTGGCGCTCATCCTCGCGCAACGCCCCGACCATGTCGGTACCCGCACGCTGCGGGCGGCCGTCGCGGCGCGGCGCGGACAGTTCGACGATGCGATCCGCGACCTGCGCGAGCTCGTGGCCCACGTTCGCCCGCCCCCCGTCGACGCCAGTCTGCTGCTGGCGTCGCTGTTGTCCCAGCAGGGCGATCGCACGGGGGCGGTGCGCCTCCTCGAGTCCACGCTCGCCGCGGCGCCCGACGACATCGCCCTGCTCGCCGCCACGGCGCAGTTGTGCGAGTCCGCGCCCGGCGACGCCGCGCTGGCCGCACGCGCCCTCCACTTCCACCGCCGCGCCGCACATGCCGCGCCGCAGGACCTCGCGCAGTGGCGATCCTGGGCCGAGTTCCACGTGCGACGGCGCGAGATCGCCCAGGCCGAGGCGGTGCTTCGTGCCGCATTGACGGCCGACCCGCGCATCGACGCGGAGGCCGCGACGCTGGCCCTGGTCGCATTCCTCGACGAGGAACGCGGCACCTTGCCGGCCGAAGCAGCGGCGCTCGCCGCCATCGACGCCCATCCCGACCTCCCGTCGCTGCGCATGCGGCTAGCCGAACTCTACGACGAGGACGGCCGGCACGACGAGGCCGGCCGCATGCTGCGCATGCTCGCCGAGCGTGCGCCGACCTCGGCCTCCGCGCTCGCCGCGCAGGACGTGCTCGCCGAGCGCGCCGCAGCAGACGGGCACGTCGACGAGGCCCAGGCCTGGCTCGCGAAGAGCCTGCGCGTCCAGCCCCGCGACACGCGGGCCCTGCGCCTGCGCGGACGCCTCGCGCTCGCCGGCGGAACGCCGGCGGCCGCGATCCCCGACCTGCGCTCCGCCGTGCACGACGCGCCCGCCTCGCCCGAGTTGGTCGGGATGCTCGCGCAGGCGCACCGCGCGAACGGCGAGCCCCAGCTCGCGCGCGACGTGCTGGCCGACGCCGTCCGCTTCAAGCCGGACGATCCCGCGCTGCGGCTGCTGATGGCTGCCGACATGGCCGACGCCGGCGACACCGCGGGTGCCGGCCGCGAACTCGACGTCGCCATCGCCCGCGCGCCGCGCGACGCGCGCGCCTACGCCGCGAAGGCCCGGCTGGCGATGGCGCGCCGCGACGTCGACGCCGCGGAGAAGATCTGGCGCGCCCGGCTGGCCGCGGCACCCGACGATGCGGACGCGTGGCTGGATGTCGCGGCGATGCGCCAGTTGCGCCACGATCCCAAGGGCGCGCTGGCCGTGTTCGACGACGGCGAGAAGCAGGCGCCGGGGCGCCTCGCCATCGCCGTGGCGCGCGCCGAATGGCTCGCGCGCCACGGCGAGGCGGACGCCGCCGTCGCCGCCTACGAACGGCTCAACGCCCGCGCGCCAGGGGACGCCTCCATCGCCAACAATCTCGCCTGGCTGCTCGCCCAGCGACGCGACGATCCGGCGAGCCTGCAGCGCGCGCTGGCGCTTGCCCAACCGCTGGCCGGCAGCGTCGAGGCGCGCCATCTCGACACGCTCGGCTGGATCCTGTGGCGCCTGGGCCGCACGGCTGCGGCCACCGCGACGCTCGAACGCGCCGCGCGCCTCGCGCCCGACATGCCCCTGATCCAGCTGCATCTCGGCCTGGCGCTGCATTCGGGCGGCGACACGCAACGCGCGGCCGTGCTGCTGCGCCGCGCGCTGGCCAGCGGCGCGCCGCTGCCGGACGACGCGGAGGCGCGCCGGCTGCTCGCGGGTTGATCAGGCCGGCGCCCGGCTCATGACCATGCCGGCCAGTTCGAACGGCGCGAGCAGTTCGGCCATGGCCTCCATGTCGGCCATGCGCGTGGTGTGCTCCTCGATCACGACCAGCGTGGTGTCGGCCAGCGGGAGGAACGCGAGCGCATCGGCCGTGTCGAGCACCGGCGGAAGGTCGACGACGACGATGCGGTCGTCGTAGCGCGCCTTCATCTCGCCGACCAGGTCGCGCGCGACCCGCGTCGACAGCAGCTCCGCCGACTGCGCGACCGCGGCGCGGCCGGCCGGCAGGAACACGAAGCGCTCGATCCCCGGGTTGACGAGCAGTTCGGGAATCGGCACGCCGCTGAGCAGGTGGTCGCCGAGGCCCGCGGCGCCCTCGAGTCCGAACAGGCCCTGCAGGCCGTCGCCGCTGAGGTCGGCGTCGACGAGCAGCACGGTGGAATCGAAGTCCGCGGCGATCGCGAGCGCGAGGTTCAGCGCGCCGAGCGACTTGCCGGCGATCCGGCGCGGGCAGGTCACCGCCAGCACGCGGTGTCCGTCGGCGCGCATCTTCTGCAGCACCTGGTTGCGCAGCATCTTGAAGGATTCGGAGAGCTCCGAGCGATCGGATTTCACCACGCCGATCCGCTCGTGAAGCGCCAGCCGCCCTGCGGGAAGAACCCGCGTGCTCGTGTACTCGATGCGCGGGGGCGCCGCGTGCACCGGTGCCGCGGGCGTGGCGGCGGCGTGGCGTGCAGCGCGGGCGATGGGCGAGCTCGCGGGCTGCGCGTGCGCGTTGTCTTCGGCGACATACATGATGGCGACTCCCCGGGGTTCAGTTGGTGATGCGGCGCAGCAGCCCGTACCAGGCGACGTCCAGCGGCATGTAGAAGAGGTGGAACAGCGCCAGCGCGACGACCAGCAGCGCGACACCGCCCGCGATCGCCCAGCGCAGGCGCAGCTTGCGGCGGCGCAGGCTCGCCGGGTCGATCGGCAACGGCAGCACCGCGAGCATCGGCACCCTCAGCGTGCGCACCGCGTCGCGCACCGAGTGCACGCTGCGGTCGGCCGACTCGCGCGCCAGCGGCGTGCCGATGCCGCCCAGCAGCGCGAGGGCGATGCCTACCATCAGGATCAGCACGCGGTTCGGGCGCACCGGCTTCTCGGGGTAGATGGGGGGCTCGATCAACGTGAAGCGCTCGGCCTTGCGTTCGCGTTCGAGCTGCTCGGCGACCTGGGCCTGCATCTGCTTTTCGCGCAGCTCCTTGAAGCGGCCGCGCGACGAATCGAGATCGCGCGCCAGCTCCAGGTATTCGCGCTCGGCCTCGGGCGTCTGGCTGAGGCGCGAGTCGAACTTGTCGAGGCGCGCCTGCACGGCCGCGCGCTCGGCCTGCATCGATTGCAGCTGCGCGTTGGCCGTGTCGAGCTCGTCCTGCAGGTTCGTGTAGACGGGGTTGTCCGGCTTGCGCTTGATGAACGTCAAGTCCTTGCGTGCCGGCGTGCCACCGCCCGCGCCGGCCTTCACTGCGCCCTCGAGCACGGCGTAGGTGCTCTCCAGGCGCGTCACCTCCGGGTTGCCCTGCGGGTACTTGCGGCGCAGCTCGGCGATCTGGGCCTGCAGCTCATGCAGCTTGGTCTCCCGGGCCGCTGCGCCGCCATCGGCCTTGACCGCGCTCTCCAGCATCGCGTAGGTGCGGCGCAGGCGCACGAGGTCGGGATGATCGTCGCCGACCTTCTGCTGCAGCACGGAGATCTGCGCACGCAACTCCTCGAGCTTGGCCTCGCGGTCGGCGGTGTCGTCCTGCAGTCCGGTCTGCGCCTTGAGGTTGGCGATCTCGCGACGCAGCCGCTTGATGTCAGGGTGCTCCTCGCTGTACGTGCCGACCAGCCCGGCCAGTTGGGACTGCAGGGCGACGAGCCGATCCTGCGGGTCGGCGATTGCGCCGGCCGCGCCCTGCACCGCGATGTTGGGCTTGGTCTGCGCCAGCTGGCGCGCGAGCGACGCCCTGCGCTCGCCCAGGAACGCGATCTCGCGCTCGATGCGCTGCGCGTCGTCGTAGGTGCGTTCGCTGCCCACCTGGTTGGTCTGCGACAGGTCCGGCGTGCGGCCCTGGTTCTTCAGCTTGTAGTCCGACAGCAGCTTCTCGAGCTCGGACACGTGGTTGCTGACGCGCACCAGCTCCTCGTCGAGGAACGTCGTCGTCTCCGCCGCCTTCTGCTGGCGGTTCTTCACGTTCTCGTTGAGGAACAGCGTCGTGAGTTCGTTGGCGATCTTCTGCGCGTTGCCGGCCACCTCGCTGTCGTACGAGAGCGTGAATGCGATCGTCGACTTCACCGGCGAGCCGGTGCGGCGATCGGTCACGTCGGCGCTGATCGGCGTGAGCTTGATGTCCGATCGCATGCGGTCGAGGATCTCCTCGCTCGTCTCGCGCTGGCGCAGCTTGCCGTAGAGGCCGTACTTGTCGACCATGTCCAGCAGGGTCGCGCGCGTCATCACCTGCTGGCTGATGACCTGGATGCGCTCATCGGCAAAGCTGGTCACCGTGGACCGCACGAGCTCCTGCGGAATCTCCTGTTCCTTGATCAGGATCGTGGCCGTGGAGCGATAGACCGGCGGCAATGCCACCGCGACGATCACGGCGACGGCCAGCAGCGCGCCGCCGACGCCCAGCGCGAGGCCGCGTCGGCGCGAGAGGACGGCCAGGTGGTCGCGCAGGTTCCGCCCGCTATCGAGGCCGGGCTCGTGGGCGGGGAAGTGATCGGTGAGGATGGCGGCCATGGTGACGGTGCGGGGGTTCGGATTCGACAAGGTGCGGTTCGCGCCGCGGATCAGCGATGCGCCTCGAGGCGCTGCCATTCGTAGCGCAGTGTGATCGCCACACTCGCGGCATGCGCGCGCAGGCCCTCGAACGCGACCGCGGATCGCTGGTAGTCCGCCGTCGCACGCAGGCTCAGCTGCGGCGAGACCTGCTTGCTGACCGCGGCGCTGAGCGTCTGCAGCCGCGACACCTGGCCGCCCGCGATGCCCTGATAGCGCGAGCTCGAGCGCGTGTACGACAGCGTGCCGGACAGCGTCTCCGAGTACGAGTGCTCGATCGCGGCGCGCAGCGTGTCCGCCAGCACCGTGACACCCGCGCCGCTCGGATCCTGCTGGCGCACGGCGCTGGCGCTCAGCTTGGTCAGCGGCGTCAGCCGGCCTTCGTACGACGCGTTGTATTGCGCTCCCCAGCGCGCACTGCGGCCGGTCCGCGCGACGACGATCGGAACGGCGCACGTCGCGGCGCCGGCGGGGCAAGCCAGCACCGCCGCCAGGACACTGGTGCGCGTGCGAAAGACGCCGAGCGAGACGGCGAGGTCACTGGTTTCGCTCAGCGCGTGGCTGCCGCCCACCGTCAGGCTGTCGGTCATCGAGCGGACGGCGTCGTCCAGGGTCCGGTAGTCCTGGTGGACCATGTTCGCGTTCACACTGTCGCGCTCGTCGAGCAGGTAGCGTAGCAATGCGGAACCGGAACCCTCCTGGTAGTCATGGGCGCCGGCCAACGACGCCGAATAGCGCGCGCGATTGATCGCCAGCGCGCCGCTTGCGGTCAGGCGTTCCGTCAGCTGGTGCTGCCAGCTCGCGTCGCCGCCGGCTTGGCGCTGAAGGCCGCGACCGATCAGCACGTCGGCGCTGCTGACCGGCGTCTGCAGCGTCTCGTCGCGGCTGGTCTTCACGTCGAACGCGAACGTGTCGACCGGGTCGGTGAGCGTGTGTGACAACGCCAGGCTGTCCTGCCATTCGTTCTGGTGCAGGTCGCCACGCAGCGCCAGGCCGACCAGGGCGGCGTTCAGCCGCGTGGCCGTGTTCTCCGTCTCGCGCGACCCGACAAGGCCGCCCGTCATCGAGACGAGCCCCACGCGGTTGCGGCGATCGAAGGCCAGGCCATAGTTGTCATTCGCAGCACTCGAGACCTCCAGGCTGGGGACGGCCACCCACGACGCCGCCTGGGCGAACGCCGGAGCCATCACACAGACCGCCGCGAGACAGGCGGCCCCCCGACCCCGATTCATGGCACCAGCAACACATCTCCGCTGCGCAGCGTGATGTTCTGCGCAAGGTCGCCGTCCTTGAGCACATCGCCGTAGCGAAACGGGATCGTCGTCGTGCGACCGTCGATCTTGCGCACCACGCGGATGTCGTTTTCGTGCGCGAACGGCGTCAGGCCGCCTGCCAGCGTCAGGGCCTGCAGCACGTCCACGTCGCGGCCCACCGAGAAGTCGCCCGGCTTGTTGACGCGCCCCAGCACGTAGATGCGGTAGCTGGCGACATGCACGACGGCGACCGTCACGACCGCGTCGGGGATGAATTTCTCGAGACGCTTCCTCAACTCGTCGCGCAGCTGGTCGGCGGTCTTGCCGGCCGCGATCAGCTCGCCGGCCAGCGGAAACGAGATGCCGCCGTCCGGCCGAACCAGGGACGTCGTCTTGAGCGTGTCGTCCTTCCACACCGAGATGTCCAAGCCGTCCTCCGGGCCGATCACGTAGGCCGACGACGGCGGCACTACCACCGCGCTCGCGGCCGGCGCGGCGGCCACCGGCACCGCCGGCGGATCGCCCCAGGCAGCGGACCTGTTCGGCGGGATCGGTGCGGCCGAGGCACCCGGCGCCCGCGCGTCCAGCGGGAAATGCAACGATGCACAGGCGCTCACGGCGCCGGCGAGCATCGTCGCCGCGGCGGCTCGCGCAAGTCGTTTCATCGAGGAAGCAATCATGGGGATCATGGCTGGGGCTTCTGGCCGGGTGGCGTGGGGGTCAGACGCTGCTCATCGACGCGGTCGCGGTAGTCCTGGACGAGGTTGAACATCTCCACCTGGCCGAGGCCCAGAAGCGGGTCGCGCTGCCCGACGACCTCGGCGAGCCCCTTCTTGCGGTATCTGTTCAGCAACTCGGCGCCGAGCTCGATGAGCTTGTGGTTCCTGCCGGTGCACACCTCGACCTGCGCGACCTCGTTGTCGTAGCGGGACTTCATCTGCGCCTGGCTCGCGTCCCAGGCGTGCATGACGTACGCGAGCTCTGCGGACCTCGCATCGAGCGCCGCGTCGCCGCCGCGCTTCTGCTCCGCGAGCTGTTTCTCGAGCGCGACGACGCGCGCCTGCAGCTCGAGCCGCGCCGTCTCGCCGGCCTTCAGCGCGGTCGCCGCCTGGTGCGCCGCGGCCTGCGCTCGCGGGATCTCCTGCGCCTGAGCCGACAGCTTCTTCTCGGCTTCGGCCTTGTCGGCATCGGCGCGCGCCTGCGCCGCCTGCGCGTCCTGCACCTGCTGCTGCATGTTCTGCATCTGCAGCTGGGCGCGCCGCGCGGCGCGTTCGGCCGACTTGTCCTGCGCGACGGCCGTGGGCGGCAGCAGCACGCACACCGTGATCAAGCAGGCGAGCAGCGGACGCAAGGGGAATGGCATCGCGATCGTGGCCATGGTCAGAAGCGAACCGCCAGGTCGAGTTGCAGCACGTCGATGGACAGTGGCGCGCCGCTGATCGAGTCCGCGCTCATGAGGCGAAGCGTGGCAGCCGTGTCGCGGCCCAGGCCGTAGCTGCCACCAACCGTGTAGCCCTTGGCGTCGGTGCCACCGAGGCGGAAGTCGCTGTCGGTGAAGGCGTCGAGCACCGCGTCGCGTTCCACGTGCTTGTAGGCCGAGAACAACTGCCAGTTGCCGACCTTGTTGACGTCCGCGTCGCCGAAGCCCGCGCGCAGGAGCCAGCCCGCCGTCTTCGGCGCGACGTCGGCCCCCACGCGGGCCGAGACGGCGGCGCGCCGGAATCCGACGTTCCTGACGTAGTCGCCTGTCAGCAGCACGTGCTTGCCGGCGATGAGCGGCACGTCGATCGCGCCGGTGAAGTCGACGAGGTGGTAGTCGGACGCGAGGCCGAGCAGCGGCTTCGTGGCGTCGGACGAGATGTTGTAGTACGTGTTGCCCTTCTGGGCGAACTGCACCGCGGTGAACTCGTTGATCGCGCTGCCCGCGGGGCTCGTCTGGCCGACGATGTTGCGATAGTCGTAGAACGCCAGGCCCGCCTTGGCGCTGACCTCCCCGAGAAGGTGGTTCGCGTCGACGCCCATCTGCGCGCCAAGCAGCCACTTGTCGCCGTTGGACAGCTCCACCTCCTGCACGGGCATCGCCGCCAGCGTGAGGAAGCCCCGCGTCGCCTGGCCCAGCGACGGCAGCCATTGCACGGCGATGCCGTCGAAGCTCAGGTCGTTGGCCCAGACGAGATCGGTGCCGAACCACGGATTGCCGAAGCGGCCGGCCACGGCGTTGAGCGTGCCGCCCTTGCGATAGCGGATGTTCGCCCGATCGAGCGCCACCGTGTAGCGGTTGTTGTAGCTGCCCAGCGTCTGGTTCGACGACACCGGGCTGGTGGTGCTGCCCGTGGTCAGCCGCACGTCCGTCGTCCAGTTCTCGTCGATCGCCGCCGCCACGCCCACGCGCGCGCGCACCAGCGTGCGGGTGCGATCCTCGTTGGTGTTGAGCAGCACCAGCGAGCGGGCCTGGTTGGTAGCGGTGACGTTGACCGCCGGCGCGTTGCCGGTGATGAAGTTGTCGTACTGCTCGCGCACGCGCACGTCGCCGTACCACTGCACGCGACGTACCCATTCGGGCACCGCCCCGGGACCGGCCCAGCCGTCCTTTTCCGCCTGCGCGATCAGCTCGGCGCGCAGTTCGTCCTTGATCTCCTTGCGCACGAATGAAGGGATATAGGGCACGCGCACCGTGCCGGCGGGCACCGACGCGGAATCGGCCGGCACCGGCGCCGCGGCGGCCGGCTTCGCAGGGGGCGCAGCCTTCGCCGGCAGCGTCGCCTCGGCGAGCAGGAGGTCGGCCCGCTCGCGCGACAGCACACCCTGCTCCACCAGCATCGAGATCAGCTGGAGGGTGGACGCACGCACCTTCTCGATGTCGGCCGCATCGTCGGCATGCGCGGGCGTGAACGCGCACGCGACCGCGAGGGCGATCGCGCCGCGGGCGGCGCGCTGGACGGAAGGGACACGAGGCGGATGCATGGTGACGTGGCGTTGGAGGAGGTTCAAGAACGGTTGCTGAGCCGCAGCTGGATCTGGCGCATGGAGCTGGGCGGGACGTCGCGCAGCGGCTGGATGTCCATCAAGGCGGCCTGGATCTGCTGGTCGACCTCGCCGTTGCCGGAGCCGTTGACGATGTCGGCACGCGTGACGCGGCCGTCGTCCGACAGCCAGATCTTCACGACCACGCGGAACTCGTCGTGCAGCACCTTGCGGTTGCGCGACAACGCATCGAAGAACGCGCGCTGCAGCAGGCCCGAGTAATACGCGCCGGAACCGCCACCACCGCCCTGACCGGCGATGTCCTGGCCACCTTTGTTGGCACCGAGGCCGAAGCCGTCGCTACCCGCGTTGCCGTCGGAATCGAGTCCCAGCGGCTTGTCGGACGATGGCTTGTCGGCCGGCTTCGGATCGTCGGGCGTAGGCGGCGCCTTCGGCTGGTCGATCTTGACCTCTTCCTTGATCTTTGGCGGCTCCGGCGGCTTCTCGGGCGGCTTGGGCGGCGGCGGGGGCGGCTGCACCAGCGCGATCGAATGGATGCCCGGGCCCTTGTCGGCCGGATGCGCCAGGAACGCGCGCAACGCGAGCGTGCCGAGGACGATCGCCATCAGTGCAACGATTCCGAGCAGCAACGGCCGCAGCCACGGCCGGCGCGCCGGCACGTCGTCGTCGAGGTAGAAGGGATCCACGATGCGTCGCGCGCCGCGCGCCCTACTTCACCAGCCGCTGGGTGACGAGGCCCAGCTGCGTGATCTCGAGGCGGCCCATCAGGTCCAGCACGTCGATCACCTTCTCGTAGTGCACCTTCGCATCGCCCTTGATGACCACCGGGAAGCTCGGGTTCACGGCCTTGAGCTGCCGCAGGCGATCCTCGAGCTCCTGCATCGAGACCGGGTAGGTGTCGAGGAAGATCTGCCCGTCGTCGCGGATCGTGATGGCCTTGGTCTGCGGCTTGGCCAGGCTGGGCGCGGCGCTGGCCTTGGGCAAATTGACCTTGATGCCCTGCACCGATGCCGTCGTCATGATGATGAAGATCACCAGCAGCACGTACGCCAGGTCCAGCATCGGCGTGATGTTGATGTCGTCGTACGCCTTGTTGGCGGCCTGGACTTTCATGGCTGCCCCGTCACAGCGAATACTTCTCGGCGATGCGCGAGATGAATTCGTCGACGAACACCTGCATGTCCGAGGTCAGCTCGGAGATGCGGGAGCCCAGGTAGTTGTAGCCGAACAGCGCGGGAATCGCGACGGCCAGGCCGGCGACGGTGGCCACCAGCGCCGCCGCGATGCCCGGCGCGATCGCGTTGACGTTGACGTCACCGGCCGCGGCGATGGCCGCGAACGTGATCATCACGCCCACCACGGTGCCGAGCAGGCCCAGGAACGGACCGCCCGCGATCGCGATCGTGAGCAGAACCATGCGCGAGTTCAGTTGTTGCGTCTCGCGCACCAGGCGCGCGTCGATCGTCGATCGGATCGCATTGATGGTCTGGTCGGTCAGGTTGCCGTGGTGGTTGGCTTCGGCGTACATCGCGAAGCGCGCCCGCACCTCGTGCGCACCGACGGCGTAGAGGCGGTACAGCGACGAATGGCGGAAGCGCGCGGCAGCGGCCTTCTCGGCGCTCGCGTCGGCGCCACCCGGCTTGATCGCTTCGATGAAAGCCTCGAACTGCACCTTGAACTTGTCGTTGTCGCGGCTCGCGGCCTGCACCGCCCGCGTCTTGACTATCATCACCGCGACGCTGATGACGAACATCACCATCAGGATGCCGATGACGATCCAGCCGTCCACCGTCACGGCGCTCAGCAGGATGCGCAACGTCGACGGCCCGCCCGAATCGGAACCGCCCTCGGCCTGACCGTAGACGAGCAGCTTCTGGTCCGGCCCCTGCGACATCGCCGCGACCTTGATCCACGACGCGCTGCGCGCCGTCGCCGCGATCTCGAGCTCGTCGATCTCGCCCTTGAAGCCCTGCCCGATCGTGGCCGCGCCGTCGGTGGTTCCGACACTGCCGGACGCCTTGCCGACCTCCGTGCCGTTCACGTAGACGACGAGCCCGTCCTTCGCGACGACCGCGACGTGCTGCCACATGCCCGCGCCGACGCTGCCGCCGGCCGGCGTCCACAGGCTGCCCGACTGCGCCACGACTTTGCCGCCCTGCAGCGCGACGCGCAGTCCGCCCGGGCCGTCCTGGGCGAACAGCGTCGCGTCGGCCGTGCCCGAGGGCTTCACCCAGAACGACACCGTCATGCCGTTGGCGCTCGTCTTCAGCGAGGGCGACGCCGCGATCTTGATCTGCGCGTTGCCGTCGAACGAGGCGTCCGCGCCGATCAGGCCCGCGGCACCGGCCTTGGCGGTCGACGAGGCGGCGTTGTTGGCGTTGGCCGTCGCGTCCTGCGGCGCGGGTTGCCTGTCGTCGAAGTGGTACACCAGCGCCGTCCCGGCGTCGTAGAACGACTTCGCGTCACTCGCGGGCGGCGCCTTGTCGTTGCCGTAGTACACCCAGATCGAGTCGGCGTTCGAGCCCGCGGCGACTTTGGGCACCAGCACCCAGATCAGCGCGAGCTCGTTGAGGCCGTCGAACTTCTCGATGTGGAACTTCAGCGGCGTCTTGTCGTCGGCCGCGATGAAGCGCAGGTCGGAGCCGTCGGGCTTCGCGTCG
>FSXQ01003668.1_pt1 | contig 71888 bp, 77 predicted proteins | sample 1638011 | NCBI WGS metagenome assembly FSXQ01 (sample SAMEA3914789, study PRJEB12502) | metagenome | biome: forest; material: soil | place: Canada | collected 2011-07-03 | depth 0.3 m | reverse complement strand
GCAGATGACAGAGTCGACGGCCATAGCGACAGCTCCACCGCGAATGGAGGGCCTTCCGCCGGAACCTCTAGCGTCACGTCATCAGCCGAAATCGCTTTTGCGTACTTTGTCAACGTGTCGAGGCTCGCGATTCTTCTGACGAATATCCACGACGACTTGGTCAAAAACCAAATTGGCTCGACGAAGATCGGCTCATGCTGACGACCAAAATTGACTCGTCCCGAAGTGTGGAGCGTCAGCTTGAATTCGGTCGTCGATTCGATGGTTCTTTCCGGTCCAACCATCTCCATGCTCTCGAGAGACACCCGTCCACGCACATGACCCTTCGTAGGGATGGTCGGGAACGTCACCACGACCGACCCGTCCCGCTCGGAGACGACCACGTTCATGAACCGCAGGAGCCTTTGACCGTCTCGCAAGAGAATTCGCACGCGCCTAGCTATACACCTTGCGGGTGCGACGTAGCGTGTCGTTGCAGAACGAGAATTTCACCTGTTGCCAAAATGTTGCCACTGGCCGTTTTGGGCGCTTGTGGCCCGCTAAAGAAAAATGCCCGGACACCAGTAAATTACTGGCATCCGAGCGGTTGTGACCCCAACCGGATTCGAACCGGTGTTACCGCCGTGAGAGGGCAGCGTACTAGGCCGCTATACGATGGGGCCGCAAGTGGACAACTCATCGAGTATGCCATATCCCGGCAGGGCGGCCAAACGGCTACGGGTTCGCCTGTGCCAGCACCTTCAGCGCCCCCGGCTTCACCTCGATCTCGATCGGCAACGGCCCGATCCGCTCGCCGTCGCCGTATGCGACGACGCCCTCCGCGGCGACGGTCACCCTCTTCACCTTCACCACACTGACCCGCGGGTCGGTCAGGTGCGTGCCCTTGAAAACGCGCGGGAAGATGCGCAGAAACTGGATGCGGGTGAGCCGCTCGACGATCAGAACGTCGAGCAGGCCGTCATCCACCAGCGCGTCGGGCGTGACCTTCATGCCGCCGCCGAGGGAGATCCCGTTGCCCACGGAGATGAGCATCCCCTGCACCACCCGAACCTCGCCGTCGAGCGTGAGCGTGTAGGTGATCGGCTTCAGGCCGACGAGTTCGTACAGCAGCGCGATGTTGTACCGCATCGGGCCTTTCGGCCAGGTCATCAGGTTGGCCCGCTCGTTGACGACCGCATCGAATCCGGCCGAGATCATGCAGGCGAACCAGCGCTGGCTGCCGTCGGACTGGCTGACCAGGCCGGCATCGATGGTGCGCGCCGACCGCTGCAGCTGCGCGAGCAGCACCGCGATCGCGGCGGCCGGGTCGTCGTGCGGGATGCCGAGGGCGCGGGCCATGTCGTTGCCGGTGCCGGAGGGCACGATCCCGAGCGGCACGCTCGTTCCCGCAACCAGGTTGGCACCCAGGTTGACCATTCCGTCTCCGCCGACGACCACCAGGGCGTCCGGCTTCGACGCGACGGCCGTCTTCGCGGACACGATCAGCTCGGCGTAGCTCGCCTCCATCAGGCGGATCACGTCGTGCCCGGCATCCGACAGGGCCTTCACGACCGCTGGGCCCACCCTGCTCCCCTTGCCGAAGGATGCGGTCGGGTTGATCGCGACGAAAACGCGCTTGGGCTTCGCTGCCTCGGGCATGGGACCTCTCGACGTGCACGGTGTTGCGCCAGTGTATTGGCGGCAGACCGCCTTCGTCACGCGACGGTCCCTGAGCTGGTCGAAGCGCCCCTCGACCAGCTCAGGGACCGAGGCGTCAGCGACCGAGCTTCAGCAGTCGCAGCAGCTGGGCGTTCAGGGCGACCACGATGGTCGACACCGACATGAAGACGGCGGCGAGCGCCGGCGGCAGCAGGATGCCGACCCCGAACAGCACGCCCGCGGCCAGCGGGATTCCCACGATGTTGTAGCCGGCCGCCCACCACAGGTTCTGGAGCTCCTTGCGCCAGGTGGCACGGCTCAGCGTGATCACGTCGGCGACGGCGCGCGGGTCGCTCGTGGCCAGCACGATGCCCGCGGACTCGATGGCGACATCCGTTCCCGCGCCGATGGCGATGCCGACGTCGGCCTGAGCAAGCGCGGGTGCGTCGTTGACCCCGTCGCCCACCATCGCCACGCGGTGCCCCTCGCCCTGCAACCGGCTGACCACGGCCGACTTGTCGCCCGGCAGCACCTCGGCGAAGACCTCGGTGATGCCGAGCCGGGACGCCACCCAGTTGCCGACCTCGTGCGAGTCGCCGGTGAGCATCGCCACGCGCACACCACGTTTCGCGAGAAGCGCGACGGCGTCGACGGATTCCGGCCGGATCACATCGCCGAGCGCGACCAGCCCCAGCACGGCACCGTCCGCGAGCACCAGCACGACGGTCATCCCCTCGGCGGCATGCTCGCGATTGGCGTGAACGAGAAGGGGTGGCAGGTGGATCCCCCGCTCGGTCACCAGGCGCAGGCTCGCGACCGTGACGATCCGCTCACCGATCCGTGCCTCCGCCCCGCGACCGGCGAGCGCCTGGAATTTCGCCGATCGCGCTATCTTCAGCTTTCGGCCGCGCGCCTCGGCGACGATCGCCCGGGCGATCGGATGCTCCGACTTCGCCTCGACCGCCGCGGCGAGCTGCAGCAGCTCCGCCTCGTCCACCCCGGGTGTCGGCACGATCGCCGTGATGCCCTGCCTGCCCTCGGTGAGCGTGCCGGTCTTGTCGAAGAGCACGACATCCACCGTTCTCGCCCGCTCGAGCGCGAGCTTGGTGCGCACCAGGATGCCCGCCCTCGCCCCCTTCGTCGTCGCGATGAGGGACACGAGCGGGATGGCCAGCCCGAGCGCGTGCGGGCACGCGATGACGAGCACGCTGACGACGCGTTCCAGCACGAAGCCGGGGTCGTCCGGCTTGAGCAGGAACCACACGGCGAGCGTGATGATCGCCGCGCCCAGCGCCACGTAGAAGAGCAGCGCCGCGGCGCGATCGGCGAGCACCTGCGCACCGGACTTCGAGGCCTGGGCATCCTCGACCAGCCGGACGATACCGGCCAGCGCGGTGTCGCCACCGATCTTCGTCACCCGGACGGTGAGCGCTCCGTGCCCGTTGATGCTGCCGCCGGTCACCGGCGCACCGGCGGCTTTCGGGACCGCGGCGGACTCGCCGGTGAGCAGTGCCTCGTCGACCTCCGATTCCCCGTCGATCACCTCGCCGTCGACCGGGATCGCGGCACCGGGGCGCACGATCACCGTGTCGCCGACCGCGAGCCGGGCGACGGGAACGACCTTCCCGCTCGCGAGCTCGGCCTCGTCCGGCAGCAGGCGGGCGAGCTCGCCGAGTGCGTTCTGCGCGCCCATCACCGCGGACATCTCGATCCAGTGGCCGAGCAGCATGATGGTGATGAGGGTGGACAGCTCCCACCAGAAGTCCATCCCGTGCAGGCCGAGGGTGACGGCGGCGCTGTAGCCGAACGCCACCACGATGGCGAGCGAGATCAGGGTCATCATGCCGGGCTGCCGGGAGCGCAGTTCCGACCAGCCGCCGCGCAGGAAGACGAGGCCGCCGTGAAGGAACAGCGCGAGCCCGAACGCGGCGGGGATGTACTGGCTGCCCTCGAAGCGCGGACCGCCGAGTCCCAGGATGTGCTGCAGTCCAGTCGAGAACACCAACGTCGGCACCGTGAGCACCAGGCTCACCCAGAACGTGCGGCGGAACTGCGCGGGGTCGTGCGCGCTGTGATCGCCATGCCCCGCGTGCTCCGAAAACGAAGGAGATTCGTCCATCTCCGCGTGGTGGTGCGCAGAATGGTCCATTTTCGACGCGATGTCCTTCGTTTTCGTAGCGCGCATCACTTCTCGCCCCGGTTGCCCAGCTCGAAGACGCGCAGCAGTTCGGTGACGGCGAGCTCGCGCTGGTCGCCGCCCTCGGCGAACATGTCGGTCACGTGGGTGCGCAGGTGGTTCTCGACGATGAGCTTGTTCAGGCTGCCCAGCGATTTCTGGATGGCGAGGGACTGGGTGATGATGTCCACGCAGTAGTCCTCCTTCTCGATCATCTTCTCGAGGCCGCGCATCTGTCCTTCGAGAATTCTCGCGCGGTGCAGCGCCCGCCGCTTCAGTTCGTCGATCATGGTCATATGATACCCCCAGGGGGTATTAGAGCGCGAGTACAGTCGTACGCATGCGAGTGACGAAACAGGAACATGCTGCCCTGATCCTCGAGGCCTCGGGCAAGACGCTGGTGGTGGATCCGGGGTCGTTCACGACGGCACTGGTCGGCCTCGACAACGTGGTGGCGATCGTGATCACCCACGAGCACGCGGACCACTGGACCGCGGAGCAGCTCACCCGCATCATCGAGCGCAACCCGGGCATCAAGCTCTATGGGCCCTCCGGCGTCGCGACAGCCGCCACCGATTTCGACATCACCGTCGTGAACCCCGGCGACACGATCGAGGTCGAGCCGTTCACCCTCAAGTTCTTCGGCGGGCAGCACGCCGTCATCCACGACTCCATGCCGGTGGTCGACAACGTGGGCGTGCTCATCAACGACACGCTGTACTACCCGGGCGACTCCTTCTTCGTACCGGTCGGCGTCGAGGTGGACACGCTGGCCGCGCCGATCGGCGCCCCCTGGCTGAAGATCGGCGAGGCGATGGATTTCATCATCGCCGTCAAGCCGCAGCGGGCGTTCGGCGTCCATGAGATGACGCTCTCGGTCGCCGGCAAGGGCATGAGCCACCAGCGCCTCAAGTGGGCGACCGAGCAGGGCGGCGGCGAGTACATGCCGCTCGAGCCCGGGGAGTCGCTCGACCTCTAGCTGAGAACCGCGGCCTAGAGCCCCACCGCGGGCAGGATGACACCGTCGATCACTGAGAGCAGGAACTCCCGGTCGACGGGCTTGCGCAGGAACAGCGTGCGATAGCTCGCCATCGACGCACTGACCAGCGACAGGGTCTGGATGTCGGCGTCCGCCGGGATCTCGCCGCGATCGATCGCGCGCTGCAGGAACATGCGCGTGGCGCGTGCGCGGGGGTCGGTGATCGCCTGGTACGCCATCTCCGCAAGCTCTGGAGAGCGTGACAGCATGGAGACCAACCCGGACATCACCTGGAGTTTGCGCCCGGCATCCTCGATGGAGTGCGGCTTGATCATGCCGACCAGGTCGCCGCGCAGCGTGCCGGTGTCCGGGAGGTCGGCGGGATCGAGGTTCTTCGTCTTCATGCAGGCGACCGCGTCGATCACGAGTTCGGCCTTCGAGGGCCAGCGGCGATAGAGCGTCGCCTTTCCCGCCTTGGCGCGCGCCGCGACCATGTCGATGGTCATTCCGTCGTACCCACACTCGGCAAGCACGTCGAGTGCTGCCTCGAGGATCTCGGGGTCACGGGTGTGGTCACGCTTTCGACCGAGTTTGGGTGCGGTGTCGAGCTGCGTCATTGCGGCTTTCTCCCCTTCCATTACAGGCCATATGATACCACTTAGTTCTGGAACTACCAATATCCGAAACTCCACAGTTTCGTATATAGTAGCTCCCATGACTTCGATCGACACCGCCCCTTCATCCCGCCGGTGGCTCACCCTCTCGGTGGTGGCCCTGGCCCAGCTCATGGTCGTTCTCGACTCCTCCGTCGTGAACATCGCACTCCCGTCGGCCCAGGCCGATCTCGGTTTCACCATCTCCGAACGCCAGTGGATCATCACCGCGTACTCGCTCGCCTTCGGCAGCCTGCTGCTGCTCGGTGGCCGCATCTCCGACCTGATCGGCCGTAAGCGCGCCTTCATCATCGGCCTCATCGGGTTCGCCGGGGCGTCCGCCCTCGGCGGCGCGGCCACCACCTTCGGCGCCCTCGTCGCGGCCCGTGCCCTGCAGGGCGGGTTCGGTGCGCTGCTCGCCCCCACCGCTCTCGCGGTGCTGACGACCACCTTCGTCATCCCCAAGGAACGCGCCCGCGCGTTCGGTGTCTTCGGCGCCATCGCCGGCGCCGGCGGTGCCGTCGGCCTGCTGCTCGGCGGGTTCCTCACCCAGGACGTGAACTGGCGGTGGAGCCTGTACATCAACGACGTGATCGCGGTCGTGGCAGTGATCGGTGCCCTCGTCTTCGTGCCGTCGATCGCTCGCAGCGGACCGCGCCCGAAGCTCGACGTGCCCGGCACGATACTCGTCTCCGGCGCGCTGTTCAGCCTGGTCTACGGCTTCTCGAACGCCGAGAACGATGGCTGGAACTCGTTCCTCACCTGGGGCTTCCTCGCGATCGCCGGCATCCTCCTGGTCGCCTTCGTGGCCTGGCAGCGGCGGGCGACCCACCCCCTGCTGCCGCTGCACATCATCCTCGACCGCAACCGCGGAGCCGCATACAGCTCGATCCTCATCGCCGGCTCGGCGCTGTTCGGCATCTTCCTGTTCGTCACGTACTTCCTGCAGGCCTCGCTCAAGTTCACGCCGATCCAGACCGGCCTGGCCTTCCTGCCGATGATCGGAATGCTGGTGCTCGCGGCGCAGCTGGGAACGAACCTCCTGGTGCCGCGCTTCGGCCCGAAGGTGCTGGTGCCGATCGGCATGACGCTCGGCGTGATCGGCATGGTCCTGCTGACCCGTCTCGACCTGCACAGCACCTACGCCGCGAACGTGCTCCCCGCGATGATGATCATTGGCTTCGCGATGGGCACGATCATGCCGGGATCGATCCAGACCGCGACCCTCGGCGTCGATCGCCGGTTCGCCGGCGTCGCCTCGGCCCTGGTGAACACCAGCCAGCAGGTCGGCGGATCGATCGGCACGTCGCTGCTGAACACCCTCGCTGCGACTGCCGCGACCGGCTACATCGCGTCGCACCTGCCGCCCACCGCCGCCGTCGTGGCCGAGGCCGCCGTTCACAGCTACACCACCGCGTTCTGGTGGGCCGCCGGATTCTTCGCCTTCGGTGCGGTGCTCTCCGCTCTTCTGTTCCGCCGGCGCGAGCAGGGACGCGCGATCGCCGCGGCCCAGATGGCCACCGCCGAGGAGCCGGTCGCCGTGCACTAGGGCTCCGAACTCCCATCGCACGCGCACCTTTTCCGAGGGATACTTGGGGTCTGGGAGCGATCGAGGGAGATTGATGACCATCACGACGAACGCGGGTGCAACGCACGCGACCGCAACGCAGGAGAAGGGTCTCGCCCCGGCCAGGGCCGCGCAGCTCGAAGCCGTGATCGACCAGCTGGCCGAGGGCGAGGCCGCCTGGGCGGCCATGAGCCTCCCCGCACGGGACGCACTGCTGGGGCGCGTGCACGACGCCGTCGCAGAGAATGCGGCGAAGTGGGTGGATGCCGCGGTCGTGGCGAAGAAGCTCGATCCGGCGTCGCCGCTGGTCGGCGAGGAGTGGCAGAGCGGGCCGTACGCCCTGCTCACCTCGCTCGCTGTGCTGCGGCATAGCATCCGGGCTCTCGCCGACGGGCGCAGCCCGATCGCGGGCCGCAGGCTCGGCAGGGCGCCTGGCAACCGGGTGACCGTTCCGGTGCTGCCCGCCAACTCCTATGAGTCACTGCTCTTCCACGGCTTCCACGCGGACGTCTGGATGATGCCGGGGGTGAGCGCGCAGCAGGCGCGTGATGATGCGGGGCTGGGCGAGAAGCGTCCGAAGGACACCGACGGGGTCGGGCTGGTGCTCGGCGCCGGCAACATCACCTCGATCGCGCCGCTCGACGTGCTCTACGAGCTGATCGCGCACAACCGCGTGGTGCTGCTCAAGCTGAACCCGACGCTCGACGCGCTGCACGAGCCGCTCGAGGCCGCGTTCGCGCCGCTCATCGAGCTGGGACTGCTGCGCATCGTCACCGGCGGAGGCGACGTGGGCGGCTACCTCGCCCACAACGACCGCATCTCGCACGTGCACATCACCGGCAGCGCGGCCACCCACGACGTGGTCGTCTGGGGTCCGGGCCCCGAGGGCGCCAGGCGCAAGGCCGCGGGCACGCCGCTGCTGAAGAAGCCGATCACCAGCGAACTCGGCGGCGTCGCCCCGGTCATCGTGGTTCCGGGCACCTGGTCGAAGGCCGACCTCGCCTTCCAGGCGGAGCACGTTGCCACGATGCGCCTGCACAACGGCGGCTACAACTGCATCGCCGGCCAGCTCGCCATCGTCTCCAGCGACTGGCCGCAGAAGGACGAGTTCCTCGCCGCGCTGCGGAAGGCCTTCGACGAGGCGCCCCGCCGCGACCCGTGGTACCCGGGCAGCGACAGCCGGGTCGACCAGGCCGGAACGAGCTACCCGGCCGCCGAGAAGCTCGCCGGCGGCAGCCGCCTGCTCATCGACCTGAAGCCCGGCGACGACGCCTCAGCACTCGAGACCACCGAGTACTTCTCCCCCGTGTTCGGCGTGATCGAGGTCGCCGGCACCGGCCAGGCCTTCCTCGATGCCGCCGTGCAGACCGCCAACGACGACTTCGTCGGCACGCTCGGCGCCAACGTGATCATCGACCCCGCGACCCGCAGGAAGCTGGGCGCCGGATTCGATGAGGCCATCGCCCGCCTCCACTACGGCAGCATCGCCATCAATGCGTGGACCGGCGTGGTGTTCCTCGCCGCGGGTGCGCCGTGGGGCGCGTTCCCGGGCCACACGCTGGAGAACATCTCCAGCGGAATGGGGGTCGTGCACAACGCGTTCCTGCTCGCCGACACCGAGCGCGCCGTGCTCAGCGGGCCGTTCCGGCCCTTCCCACGCTCGATCGCCGGTGGTGAATTCGCGCTCTTCCCGAAGCCGCCGTGGTTCGTCAGCGCGCGCAGTGCGAAGCGCACCGGCGAGCTGCTCTCTGCCTTCGCCGCCAAGCCCTCCTGGCTGAGGATGCCCGGAGTTTTCATCTCGGCCTTCCGCGCCTAGTCTCGTCACCAGCACCACACCGAATCGAAGGAGATCACCGTGGTATTTCGTGGACCATTGCCCGATGTCGACATCCCGAACCTCAGCGTCTACGACTACCTGTTCGGCTCGATCGACGCCGCCGACATCGACCGGGTCGCGATCGTCGACGGCACGTCCGGTGCCGAGACGACCTACAAGCAGCTGATCGGGCAGATCGGGCTCGTGGCCGGTGCGCTGGCCGCTCGGGGGCTCGGGACCGGCGACGTGGTGGCGCTCCACTCGCCCAACCTGCCGATCTTCGCGGCGGTGTTCCACGGCATCCTGCGCTCCGGCGCGACCGCGACGACGGTGAACGCGCTCTACACCGGCGAGGAGATGGCGGGCCAGCTGGGCGACTCCAAGGCGAAACTCATCTTCACCGTCTCGCCGCTGCTCGAGGCGGCGAAGACCGCCGCGACAATCGCCGGTCTGCCCGACGAGAAGATCATCGTGCTCGACGGCGCCCCCGGCTTCACCTCGCTCGGCGAGTTGATGGCGGAGGGCCACACCGCGCCCGAGGTGAGCTTCGACCCGGCGGAGCACGTCGCGGTGCTCCCCTATTCATCGGGCACCACCGGCCGGCCGAAGGGCGTCATCCTCACCCACCGCAACCTGGTCGCGAACGTGCAGCAGTCGCTGGGATTCCTCGGCGCGACGCCGGACGACCGCATCCTGGCGGTGCTGCCGTTCTTCCACATCTACGGGATGACCGTGCTGCTCAACATGGCGTTCAAGACGCGAGCGCGCCTCGTCACCATGCCGCGGTTCGATCTCGCGGAGTTCCTGCGCATCATCCAGGACTACCGGGTGACCTGGGCGTTCATCGCGCCGCCGATCGCCGTGGCGCTGGCGAAGCATCCGCTCATCGACAGCTATGACCTGTCGAGCATGAAGTTCATCGTGTCGGGCGCCGCGCCCTTCGACGGCGCGCTCGCGTCGGCGGTCGCCGAGCGCCTGCACTGCCGTGTCACGCAGGGCTACGGCATGAGCGAGATGAGCCCCGTCTCGCACACCATCCCCGTCGACCGGCTCGACATCCCGCTCTCCTCAGTGGGCCTCACGATCCCCAACATCGAGTGCAAGCTCATCGATCCGCAGACGGGCGACGAGATCGAGATGCCGAAGGAGGGCATCAGCAAGCCGGGCGAGCTGCTCTGCCGCGGCCCGAACATCATGAAGGGTTACCTCAACAACGAGGAAGCGACGCGCAACACCCTCGACCCCGACGGCTTCCTGCACACGGGCGACATCGCGAGCGTCGACTCGAACGGCGTGGTCTACATCGTCGACCGGCTCAAGGAGCTCATCAAGTACAAGGGTTACCAGGTGGCGCCGGCCGAGCTGGAGGCGCTTCTGCTGACCAACCCGAAGATCGCGGATGCCGCCGTGGTGGGTGCGCACGACGCGGACGGCGAAGAGATTCCGAAGGCCTTCGTGGTGCTGCAGCCCGGAGCCGAGCTGAGCGCCGACGACGTGATGGCCTTCGTGGCGGAGCACGTCGCCCCGCACAAGAAGGTGCGCCAGGTCGCGTTCATCGACGTGATACCGAAATCCACGTCCGGCAAGATCCTGCGCAAGGACTTGAGGGCGTTCAAGACCGTATGACGTCGTTCTCGACCGACCGGCGGGGACGCATCGCGATCGTCACGATGACCGGGCCGGCGATGGGCTACGAGTTCTTCGCCGAGCTTCCGCGGGTGTTCGGCGACCTCGACGCCGATCCCGGCGTGCGGGCGATCGTGCTCGGCGGCAGCGCCGGCAACTTCTCCTTCGGGCTCGACCTGAAGGAGGTGGCGCCGCTGTTCGCCACCGTCGCCGGACCCGGCGCGGGCGCGGCCGAACGGGTGAAACTGCTCGCCCAGGTGAAGGAGTGGCAGGCCGCGCTGACGGTGGTCGCGTCCTGCCGTACGCCGGTGATCTCCGCGATCGAGGGCTGGTGCGTCGGGGGCGGGATCGACCTGGTCGCGGCCACGGACATCCGTCTCGCCTCCGCCGACGCGAAGTTCAGCGTGCGCGAGACCCGGGTCGGCATCGTCGCCGACCTGGGCAGCCTGCAGCGGCTGGTCGGCATCGTCGGCGACGGCCACCTGCGCGAGTTGGTGCTCACCGGCGGCGACATCGATGCCGTTCGGGCGGAGCGCATCGGGCTCGTCAACACGGTGTATCCCGACGGTCCGTCGCTGATGGATGCGGCGCTCGCGCTCGCGGCACAGATCGCCGAGAACTCCCCGCTGGTCGTCCGCGGCGTGAAGGATGTCCTGGACGCCGAGCGCGCACCCCGCGTAGAGGCGGGCCTGCGCTACGTCGCCGCCTGGAACTCCGCCTTCCTGCCGAGCAAGGACCTCGGCGAGGCGTTCACCGCCTTCACCGAGCGGCGGAAGCCGGAGTTCAGCGGGGAATAGCTTCAGCGACGATCGACCGCGTACCGCAGGTACAGCACGCCGTTCCGGAATCGGTGCTCGTCGAGCAGTCGGAGGTCGAGCCGGAGGTCGTCGGGCAGGAACGCCGTGCCGCCGCCCACGATCACCGGGCACAGGAACTGTCCCAGCTCGTCGACGATGCCGGCACGCAAAGCTTCGGCCGCGAGGGTCGGGCCGCCGACGCTGATGTCGCCACCGAGCGAGCGCACCGCCTCGGCGTCGAACCGGCGTTCGAGACGCGTGCGCTCCGTGGTCACCGAGTCGAGCGTCGTCGAATAGACCACCTTGTCGGCTTTCCGCCACAGTTGCGAGAAGTCGGCGACCACGTCGGGCTCGTTGTCGGCAACGGCCGGGTTCTCCCACACGCGCATCACCTCATACATCCGCCTGCCGTAGAGGTAGGTGCCGACGGGACGCTCCAGGTCGTTGACGAAGGCGTGGACCTCGGGGCTGGGCGCGCTCCAGTCGAAGTCGCCGGCGGCATCCGCGACATAGCCGTCGAGCGACGTGATTGCGGTGTAGCTGATCATGATCCGAATATTGTGTACCACACCCCGTACACGCCGGCCACGCACATCACAGCGGTGACGATCCACCCCATTGTGGCTGCCAGCCGGCCGTTCACATGCATGCCCATGATCGTCCTGTCGCCGGAGATCAGCATGATCACGATGAGGAACGGGCCGGCCGCGATGCCGTTCACGATCGCGCTGAGCACGAGCAGCTGGATGGGATTGTGGCTGACCAGGCTGAGCACTGTGCCGAGGATGATGCCGAGCACCAGGATGCCGTAGAACACGGGCGCCTTACGTACGCTGCGATCGAAGCCCCACTCCTTCTGCAGCAGGCCCGCCATGCCAGCCGCCCCCGATGCCGCCAGCACGGGCACCGCGAGCACTCCGCTGCCGATGAACCCGATCGCGAAGATGATGCTCGCGTAGCTGCCCGCCACCGGGGCGAGCGCCTGCGCGGCCTCGGCTGCGCTCGACACGGTCTTGTGGTGGGCACCCAGCGTCGCGGCCGTCGCCGCCATGATCGCGAACATGATGACGACAGAGAAGGCCATGCCGGTGAACACGTCGACCCGCGCATCCTTCAGCTTCTTCCTGGCCTCGGAGGCGGTGCGCTGGTCGAGGCGGGGTGCCGTGTTGCCGCCGAGATCTTCTTCGCGCAGTTCTTCGACCCGCTGGGCGCTCTGCCAGAAGAACATGTACGGCGAGATGCTGGTTCCGAGCACCGCGACGACGAGGCCGAAATAGGCCGGGGTCAGATGGAAGTGCCCTCCGACCAGCCCGCGGGCAACATCCGCCCAGTCGAGGTGGGCCACGACCAGCACCGCCAGATAGACGAGCAACACCAGGCAGAGCCACTTGAAGATCTTCCCGATCCAGCTGAACGATCCGAAGACCAGGGACGCGGCGATGGCGACCCCGGCCACGGCACTCCACAATGGGGCGGGTCCGGCATGGAGCAACTGCATGCCCTGGCCGATGGCCATCAGGTCGGCACCACCGTTCAGCACGTTCGCGACCGCGAGTGCCGCCAGCAGGATGCCGATGATGAGCTGCCAGCGGCGGGAGAACCTCTCGCGGATGAGCCTGCCCAGGCTGTTGCCGGTCGCGAGCACCATGCGATCGCAGATCTCCTGTGCCGCCATCATCAGCGGCAGCGTCACGGGCACGGTCCAGAGCAGCCCGTTCTGGTAGGTCGCCCCCGCCTGGGAGTAGGTCGCGACCCCCGAGGGATCGTCATCGGCGGCGCCGGTCACCAGACCCGGTCCGAGCACGGCGAGAAAGCGGCGGATCGGCGATCTCTTCCTTGTCGTCGTCATGCGGGCATCACCAGGTCGGTGACCGCTCGGCCGTGCGTCGGGTTCGGGTCATGCGCGAAACGCTACGCGTGGCGCAGCCGGCGTTCTAGGGGGTTGCGGTGCTCATCCCTTTCACTACGACGTTGCCGCCGGAGAGCTTCGCGCGATACATGGCCAGGTCCGCCGCACGCAGCAGATGGTCACCGCCGACGGGCAGTTCCTGCGTGGGGCCGACCGCGACGCCGACGCTCGCCGTGACCCGCAGGTCGATCGGAAGCATCGGGTATGGCTCGGCGAGCTGCACCCGGATGCGCTCCGCCAACTCGACGGCATCCCGCTCGCTCACGATCTGGCAGACGATCACGAACTCGTCGCCGCCATAGCGTGCTACCACGTCTTCCGTGCGCACGGCCTCCTCCAGCCGACCACCCACCTCGCGAAGCAGCAGGTCGCCGACATGGTGCCCGAGGCGATCGTTGACCCGCTTGAACCCGTCGAGGTCGACGAAGACGACGCCCACGAATCCGGGCACCGCCCGCATGTCCCGTTCCAGCGTCTCCTCGAGCAGCCGCCGGTTGGGCAATCCGGTGGCCTCATCATGCATTGCCGCGTGCTGCAACTGGGCGCGCAGCCGCAGGTTCGCTATCGCCCTCCCCGCCTGCCCGGCCAGCGCATCCGCCAGCGGGGAGGCCTGTTCATCAAACCGTCGCGGATGGTGGAAAAACGTTCCCAGCACGCCGAGCGGCTGGTCGCGTTGGTGCAGCGGAGCGACGATCATGGCCTGTACGCCGGACTGCTCGAACGCGCGACCGACAGCCGGAGCCATGGCCCGGGCCTCGTCGATCCCACTGATCTTGACGACTGCCGGCAGGTTTCGCGCCTGACCGGTGAGCGTCTCGATGTCGTCGAGCTCGGTGAACGGGTTGGTACCGGCGACGTGCTGGAAGTGACCGGCATCATTCAGCAGGTAGACGACCGCCTCCTCCGCCGCGAAGGCCTTGGCGGTGGTGTCGACGAGGACTGCCGCGAGCTCATCCTCGGTGTTCGCCCCGGCGAAGGCGATGGAGGCAGCGATCACGAGCTCAAGCCGGTTCTGGGTGCGCTCGGTGAGGGCGTTCCGGCCCTGAAGGTCGTCAGCGAACCCGCGCTGGGCGGTCGCGTCGAAGAACACCACATAGCGCCAGCCGTCCACATCGCCACTGGACTCGATGAGCACGGGATGATCGACGCCGTGCGCACCGGCGATGAAGCCGAGCGCCGGAAGGTGGGAGTTCGACAGCGTAGCGGTGTTCGCCGCCGAACGCACGAAGTCGGCGATATTCCGCCCGACCAGGGAGGACGGAGACTGCCCGGTCAGCGCGGCGAACCTGGCATTCGCACGGACGATGACGGCGGCCGCGTCGATCTCCACGAGCCCACACGGCAGTGCGTCGGCGAGCTCGCCCATTCTGATCTCCAACTGTCGGGGTCTGGAACAGCGAAATCAGCATAAAGCTACGAAGGCCGTAGTGCCACAAGAACTGGCTGGGGTACCTGGACTCGAACCAAGAACAAAAGAATCAGAATCTTCCGTGTTGCCAATTACACCATACCCCACAGCGCCGAGCCGAAGCCGGGCCGACTAGCCACTCTAACCTACCGCCAGCGGGTGCTACAAACGGGTTGGCCACCATTCGCGAGTGGCAGAATGCGAGGGTGCCTGGCATCCTCGACGTCATCGGATCGTGGCGGCTCGAACCCGTCTCCCTCGTCTTCGCGGTGATCGTGGCCGCCCTCTACGCGGCGGGACTGGTGAACCTGGCGCGGCGCGGCATCCGTTGGCCGGCCTGGCGCACATTGTGCTTCTACCTGCTCGGGGTGGGCTCGTACGTGGTCGTGAACCTCGGTTTCCTCGGCGTCTGGAGCATGGAGCTGCGGTTCGCGTTCACGACCCGGATCGCCCTGCTGCTGTTCGCCGTGCCAGCATTGCTCAGTCTCGGGGCGCCCGTCGCGCTGGCCAGGCTCACGCTGCATGGCGTGTCCCTGGAGCGGCTGAACGCGGTGCTGAAGTCCTGGCCGATCCGGCTGGTCGGCAACGCCGTCTTCGCACCCCTCTTCGCGCTGGCGGCGTTCATGGTCTTCGTCACGCCGCTCGCCGGCACGCTGCGGCAGAGCACGCTCGCGCAGACGATCCTGTCCGTCGCCGTGCCGATCGTCGGCCTGCTCATGGTGCTGCCCGTCATCGAACAGACCAACCAGCGCACCAGTTTCTTCATCACGGTGGAGTTCCTGCTGGTGTTCGTCGAACTGATCCTCGACGCCATCCCGGGCATCCTCATCCGGCTCAACGACCACATCCTCGACCGGGTGGGGCCGGTGGTCGGGGCGGTGCCCGACTGGTTCCCGAGCCGGCTGCGGGACCAGCAGCTGTCGGGCGACCTGCTGTGGTTCATCGCCGAGATCAGCGACATCCCGATCCTCATCCTGCTGTTCGTGCGCTGGTCGAAGGTGGACCGCAAGGAGGCGAAGAACCTCGACGACCTCACCGACGAGGAGATGGACGCGCTGACCCAGCAGCACCTCCGCGGGCCGCGCGACTAGAGCCGGGACTCGAGGCGCGCGATGCGCGCGAGGGTGACCTCTTTGCCGAGCAGCTCCATCGACTCGAACAGCGGTGGGCTGATGCGCTTGCCGCTGAGGGCGGTGCGCAGCGGGCCGAAGGCCTCGCGCGGCTTCAGCCCGGCGCCGTCGACCAGCGACTCGCGCAGCACCCGCTCGATGTGCTCGGCGGACCAGTCATCCAGCTGGGAGAGCGAACCGGATGCCGCGTCGAGAACGAGCGCGGCCCCGTCGCCCGGGAGGGCATCCGCGTCGTACTCGATCTGGTCGGTCGTCTGGAAGAAGAAGCCGAGCAGCGACCAGGCATCCCCGAGCACCTGCATGCGCTCCTGGACGAGCGGGGCCGCCTCCCGCAGGATGGCGCTCTCGAGCGGGGTGGGCGGGTTGGAGATGAAACCCGCGAGGTAGGGCACCAGCCGGGCCGCGAAGTCCTCCGGCTCGAGCATGCGGATGTGGTCGCCGTTGATCGACTCCGCCTTGCGCAGGTCGAACCGGGCCGGGTTGGGGTTCACGTCGACGACGTCGAAGGCGGCGACCATCTCGTCGATGGAGAACACGTCCCGGTCGTGCGTCAGCGACCAGCCGAGGAGCGCCAGGTAGTTGACGAGCCCCTCCGGGATGAAGCCGCGCACCCGGTGGTGGAACAGGTTCGACTCGGGGTCGCGCTTGGAGAGCTTCTTGTTGCCCTCCCCCATCACGTAGGGCAGGTGCCCGAAGCGGGGCACGAAGTCGGTGACGCCGATGGCGATGAGCGCGTGGTACAGCGCGATCTGGCGCGGGGTGCTGGACAGGATGTCCTCACCACGCAGCACGTGCGTGATCCCCATCAGGGCGTCGTCGACCGGGTTGACGAAGCTGTACAGCGGCGCGCCGTTCGGGCGCACCACGACGAAGTCGCTGAAGCTGCCCTCCGGGAAGGTCACCGGTCCGCGCACCAGGTCGTCGAAGCTCAGGTCGCCGTCGGGCACGCGCAGTCGCAGCGCCGGAACGCGGCCCTCGGCCCGGTATGCGTCGCGCTGCTCGTCGCTGAGATCGCGCTCGAAGTTGTCGTAACCGCGCTTCGGGTCGACCCCGTTTGCGAGGTTGCGGGCCCCCATCTCCTCGGGGGTGACGAAGCTCTCGTAGAGGTAGCCCGCTTCCCTCAGTCGCTCGATCATCCCGAGGTAGATCGAGGTGCGCTGGGACTGGCGATACGGGGCGTGCGGGCCGCCGGTCTCGACGCCCTCGTCCCAGTCCAGGCCCAGCCAGCGCAGGGCCTCGAGCAGCTGCTCGTAGCTCTCCTCGCTGTCGCGAGCGGCATCCGTGTCCTCGATGCGGAAGATGAGCTTGCCGCCGGTGTGGCGCGCGTAGGCCCAGTTGAACAGGGCCGTGCGGATGAGGCCGACGTGGGGTGTGCCGGTGGGCGACGGGCAGAACCGCACCCGCACGTCGGCGCCGGTCGCTGTGCTGAAGTTGGCTGGCATGGCCCGTCAATTCTAGGCGCGCGGGTCTAGGTGTACTGCCTAGGCGCGCAGCCGCACCGGGTTGGTGAGGGTGCCGATCCCCTCGATCTCGACGGAGACCGACTCACCCGCCACCAGCGGGCAGGCGGGTGCGGTTGTGCCGATCAGGATCACATCGCCGGGCAGCAGGGTCCACACGTCCGACACCCGCTCGACCGCGGCGGCCACGCCGGTGACCGTGCCGGCCGAACCGGCGAGCAGCACCTGGGCGCCGGACGGGTCGAACTCGGTCTCCATCACCGGTCCGATGGGGGCGAAACTGTCGTAGCCCTTCGCGAGCGCCCACTGGCCGGACCCGAGCTGCTCGGCGGCCGTGACATCCGTGCCGACCGTGTAGCCGAAGATGACGCCGGCCGCGTCCGCCGCCGGAACGCGTTTCGCGACGCTGCCGATCACCACGGCGAGCGCGCCCGCCGCGGTGATCGCGCCGGCGGGCGGCAGCTGGATGGCGTCGCCCGGCCCGACCACCGCCGTGTTCGGTTTCAGGTAGACCATACCGTCGGCGGTCACACCGACCACCTTGGAGCGCGGGATCACCGGCGCCAGCAGCCTGGCCTGCCCGACCGGGACCCGCTCCCCTGTCGTGTCGAAACCGCCGAACAGCGGATCGCCGGCGAGCACGACGAACTCGTCCCCATCGAGGATGCCGTAGCGCGGGTCCTCGCCCGCGAGGGCGAAGCGGGCGATCTTCATCGACTAGGCGTCGAGTCGCGTCATCCAGCCGTGCCGGTCCTCGACCCGCCCGTACTGGATGGCGGTGAGCTCCCCGCGCAACGACATGGCGAGGCTCTCGTCGCCGTCGAGATGCGTGATCTCGAAGTCATCCGCCTTGAGCCTGCCGATCGGGGCGACGACCGCGGCGGTGCCGCAGGCGAAGGCCTCGACGATGTCGCCGGATGCAGCCCCCTCGCGCCACTCGTCGATGGTCACCTGGCGACGCTCCACCCGGTGTCCGCGGTCCTCCGCCAACTGCAGGATCGAGTCGCGCGTGATGCCCTCGAGGATCGATGCCGACGCGGGCGTCACCAGCGTGCCGTCTTTCTTCACCAGCACGATGTTCATGCCGCCCAGCTCTTCGAGGTATTTGTTCTCCTCGGAGTCGAGGAACAGCACCTGGTCGCAGCCGTGGTCGTAGGCCTCGGCCTGGGCGACCAGCGACGCGGCGTAGTTGCCGCCGGTCTTGGCGGCACCCGTGCCGCCCTTGCCCGCGCGCGAGTAGTTCGATGACAGCCAGATCGACACCGGCGACAGGCCGCCCTTGAAGTAGGCGCCCGCGGGGCTGGCGATCACGTAGTAGTTGACCTTCTCCGCCGGCCGCACGCCGAGGAACGCCTCCTTGGCGAACATGAACGGGCGGAGGTACAGGCTCGTGTCGGGCGCGGTCGGCACCCAGTCGCCGTCGACGGCGATGAGCTGGCGCAGGGACTCGATGAAGTACTCGGTCGGCAACTCGGGAAGGGCGAGCCGGCGGGCCGAGCGCTGCATGCGAGCGGCGTTCGCGTCGGGCCGGAAGGTCCAGATGGAGCCGTCCTCGTGGCGGTAGGCCTTGAGCCCCTCGAAGATCTCCTGCGCATAGTGCAGCACGGCCGCGGCGGGAGACAGCTCGATCGGACCGAACGGCTGCACCCGGGGACGGTGCCAGCTGCCGCGCGCCGACCAGCAGATGTCGACCATGTGGTCGGTGAAATGCTTGCCGAACCCCGGGTCGGCGAGAATCTCCGCACGCTCCATCTCGGCGAGCGCCGCCGGATTGCGGTGATGGGTGAACTCGAGCGTCGACGGGGCGAGGAGGTTCTTCATGGTGGTCCTTTTATTCGGTCTTCCTATTAAGTATTCTGCCCCTCCAGCACCCGGTTCGCGATCGCGTCGCCGATCTGCGAGGTGGAGCGTTTCACGGTCGCGTTCGCCGCGAGGTCCGCGGTGGCCGCCGCGGTCACCCTGGCCGCGGCATCCGCCAGCCCGAGGTGATCGAGCAGCAATGACACGGAGAGGATCGCCGCGGTCGGGTCGGCGAGCTGCTTGCCGGCGATGTCTGGCGCCGACCCGTGCACCGGCTCGAACATCGAGGGGTGGGCTCCGTCGGGGTTGATGTTGCCCGAGGCCGCCAGTCCGATGCCGCCGCTGATCGCGGCAGCGAGATCGGTGAGGATGTCGCCGAAGAGATTGTCTGTGACGATCACGTCGAATCTACTCGGGTCGGTGACCAGGAAGATAGTGGCGGCGTCGACGTGGAGATAGTCCACGACGACGGACGGGAACTCCAGCGCGACGCGGTCGAAGATGCGCTGCCACAGGTTGCCGGCGAAGGTGAGCACGTTGGTCTTGTGCACCAGCGTGAGCTTGTTGCGCCGGGATGCCGCCCTGGCGAAGGCGTACCGCACCACCCGCTCGACACCGTAGGCGGTGTTCACCGAGACCTCGCTGGCGACCTCGTGCGGAGTGTCCCGTCGCAGCACACCGCCGACGCCGGCATAGGGCCCCTCGGTTCCCTCCCGCACGACCACGAAATCCACGTCCCCCGGGTCGCGAAGCGGCGACTCCACCGAGGGGAGAAGCTGCGTGGGCCGCAGGTTCACGTAGTGGTCGAATGCGAATCGCAGTTTCAGCAGGAGCCCCCGCTCGATGAGTCCCCCGGCCAGCCGAGGGTCCCTCGGGTCGCCGCCCACCGCGCCGAGGAGGATCGCGTCGTGCTTGTCGAGCGCGGCGAGGGACTCGTCGGTGAGAATCTCCCCGGTCTCCAGGTAGTGGCGCGCGCTGAACGGGTAGTGGGTCGGGGTCACCCTCGCGTCGCCAGGCAGCGCCGCCTCCAGCACCTTGAGGGCTTCTGCGATGACCTCGGGTCCGATTCCGTCGCCCGCGATGACCGCGAGGCTGAATTGTGTGGGCATGCCCCAACCGTACCGAAACGCGTGAATGCGTGTACCGTGCACACGGGAAGCACGAGAAAGGACTCAATCATGGGTATCGGAACGGGAATTTTCCTGTTTGTCGTCGGAGCCATCCTGGCGTTCGCGGTCAACATCCAGCAGTCGGTCATCAACCTGCACATCGTCGGCTACCTGCTGATGGGGGCGGGCGTCGTCGTGTTCGTCATCTCACTCATCATGGTGCTGCGTCACCGTTCGACGGTGTCGACCACGCGCGCGGCCGTCGACCCCGCGGGCACGGAGCGCGTCGTGGAGAACAAGACCACCAGCTCCTAGGACGGCACAAGAGCGGCGCGCCCCACGTCATGATTCGGGTTCAGGGTGGGGCGCGTCATCACCGCCGGGCGGCGAGCCGCTCCAGCGTACGCTCGTAGAACCGCACCAGCGCGCCGTTCGTCTCGCCGTCGAGGGCATCGCGCGCGGCGGCGATCGCCGCCGGGATGTCGCCCCGCCGCTCCTCGAGGTCGGCGAGCGCCGCGCTCACCCGTCGATCGCGCGGCATGGCACGTAGTTCCGCGACCGCCTGGTCCAGTTCGGTGGCGCCCACGTGGCTGCGTGCCACCAGCGCGCCCACCCTCACCACCGGCGCCGGCCACACCCGCACCAGCCCGTAGTAGAGGGTGACGATCGTCACCCAGTCCGTGTCCTCCCAGCGCGGGGCGGACGAGTGCAGTCCCGAGATGCCGGCCTGCAGGGCGAACCGGCCGCCGCCCGGCAGCGCGCGGGCGGCCAGGGCGAGACCGCGCGACATCCGCTGCCTGCCCCAGGCCGAGCGGTCCACCTCCGCGAGGGTGAGCGGGATGCCGTCCGCGGAAGTCCTGCCCGGCCGGCGGGACTCGCCCAGCTCGATCAGGGCCAGCAGGCCGAGGGCCTCGGTCTGCCGGCCGAACTCGGCCACCACCGCCTCGGCGAGACCGTGCGCGAGGGAGCCGAGCCGGGCATCCGTCAGCTCGTCGCCGGTGTTCGCGGTGTGGCCGAGCGTGTACACGCCGTAGATGGTGGTGAGCACCGCGTCGAGACGGTCGAGCCGCGAGTCACCCTCCGGCCACTCGAAGCGGTGCCCGGACCGCTCGATCGCCCGTTTCGCCCGGGTGAGGCGGGCGGCGATCGTCGGCTCCGGGATGCCGAAGAAGGCGGCGATGTCGGCCGTCGGAACGCCGCACACGATCCGCAGGGCCATGGCCACCTGCTGTTCGGCGGAGAGAGCCGGATCGCAGGCGATGAAGACCAGCCCGAGCCGGTCGTCGTTCTCACTCGTGGCCTCCGGCGGCTCCTCCACGAGGAGCGGCAGTTTGGCGGCGAGCACCGCGTCGCGGCGGAGGCTGTCGATGGCGATCCGTTTCGCCGCCGTGGTCGCCCAGGCACCGAGATTGTCGATGCGCGTGCCGGCGGCGATGAGCCCGGCCGCCCTCGCGAAGGCCTCCTGCGCCGACTCCTCGGCGAGGTCCAGGCTGCCGAACGCGCGAAGAGTGGCCCCGACTACGCGGGGCCACTCCTCAGCGAACGTCTCGTCGAACGACGTCACATCACCATGTCCCAGATGGGACGCACCTCGATGTGGCCGCTCGTCGGGCAGAGCGCGGCGAGTTCGCGCGCCTGCTCCGGGCTGTCCGTCTCGATGATGTAGTAGCCGCTCAGCACCTCGGTGGTCTCCGCGAGCGGGCCGTTCGTGTAGACGGCCGGCTTGCCGCCCGTCGCCGGGGTCACGCTGAAGCCGACGTTCGGCCCCTGCAGCGCCTCGCCGCCGAGAATGGCGGCACCGGCCGCGGCGACCGCGGCGGCGAAGGCCCCGTGCGCCTTCATCGCGTCGCTGTGCTGCTCCTCGGTGACGGTCGCCGAGTCCCAGTTGCCGTCCATGATCAGGATCAGGTATTTGTCGGACATCTTCTCTCCCTCGTGTCGGTGTTCGTTCGAACCATCCATACGACGAACGAGCGGTGGCCGAAATCGACACCGTTCGCGAGAAAGTTACTCCGTGATGTCGATCTCGCGCAGCACGTCCGCCTTAATGGTGGCGCGCACCGACTCGAGCACCGACTCCGGTACCGGCGAGTCGACGGTCAGCACGCTCAGCGCCTGGCCGCCGGCCTCGCGCCTGCTGATCTGCATTCCGGCGATGTTGATGCCGGCCTCGCCGAACTCCTTACCGTAGACGGCGACGATGCCGGGACGGTCGGTGTAGAGCATCACGATGAGGTGTTCGGCGAGCGGAACCTCCACGTCGTAGCCATCGATCTCCACGATCTTCTGCGCCTGCTTCGGCCCGGTGAGGGTTCCCGAGACCGAGACCTGGCTGCCGTCGCCCAGCGTTCCGCGGATGGTGAGCAGGTTGCGGTACTCGTCGCTCACCGGATCGGTGACCAGTCGCACGGTGATGCCGCGCTGCTCCGCGAGCAGCGGCGCGTTCACGTAGCTGACCGATTCGGCGACGACGTTCGAGAAGATCCCCTTCAGGGCGGCGAGCTTCAGCACACTGACGTCGAACTCGACGATCTCACCGCGGATCTCGACGTCCACGCTCGTGACGGCGCTGCCGGCCAGGCCGGCGAACACCTGTCCCAGTTTCTCCATCAGCGGGATGCCGGGGCGCACGGTCGGGTCGATCACCCCGCCGGCGACGTTGACCGCATCCGGCACCAGCTCCCCGTCGAGCGCGAGACGCACGGACTTCGCGACCGACACGCCCGCCTTCTCCTGCGCCTCATCCGTGGACGCTCCGAGGTGCGGGGTGACCACCACGTTGTCGAGGGCGAGCAGCGGCGACCCGGTCGGCGGCTCGCTGACGAAGACATCGAGACCGGCGCCGGCGATCGTGCCGGCGGACAGTGCCTCGTAGAGCGCCGTCTCATCGATCAGCCCACCGCGCGCGACGTTCACGATGAACGCGGTCGGCTTCATGAGCTTCAGCTGCGGCCCGGCGATCATGCCCGTGGTCTCGGGAGTCTTCGGCATGTGGATGGTGACGAAATCGGACTGCGCGAGCAACTCGTCCAGGCCGAGCAGCGTCACGCCCAGCTGTTGCGCCCTGGCGGCGGTGACGTAGGGGTCGTAGGCGACGACGCGCATGCCAAAGGCCTGCATGCGCGCGGTGATGAGGGCACCGATGCGGCCGAGACCGATGATGCCGACCGTCTTCTCGAACAGCTCGACACCGGTGTACTTGGAGCGCTTCCACTGCCCCCCGGCGAGCGAACCGTGGGCGGCCGGAATGTGGCGGGCCAGGCTCAGGATGTGACCGACGGTCAGCTCCGCCGCCGAGATGATGTTCGAGGTGGGCGCGTTCACCACCATGACGCCGGCCTCGGTCGCAGCCCTGATGTCCACGTTGTCGAGGCCAACGCCGGCGCGCGCGATCACCCTGAGCTGCTGCGCGGCGGCGATCGCCTCCGCGTCAACCTGGGTGGCGGACCTGATGAGGATGGCGGCGGCATCCGCGAGCGCGGCCAGCAGCGCTGGGCGGTCGGTGCCGTCGACGGTGCGCACGTCGAAGTCGGGACCGAGAGCCTCGACGGTAGCGGGGGAAAGTTCTTCGGCGATCAGCACGATCGGCTTTGCCACGTATCGAGTCCTTCAGTTGTGAGAGGGGAGCGTTGCGAGAATACCAGAGTGACCCCGGCCGTTCCGGTCGCGGCTGCGCCACCGCGCAGGCCGGACGAGTGCTAGCCGTAGAACTTGCTGAAGCCCTCTTCGAGGCTGAGGATGAGCGCGGCCGCGGCAGCCAGCGCGATCAGGAAGATCGCGGCCCGGGCCAGGAGGCCGCGCCGCCGGCCGACCACGAACGCGATCGCGTAGACGACCGGTGCGATCAGCAGGTCCGGGATGAGAATCACCCACGGGATGACCGCCGACTGCGACAGCCCGAGATCCTTCGAGATCTGGTTGGTGTGGTTGATCCCGGCGATCACCAGCACGAAATTGGAGATCGCCTCGAACAGGTCGTAGGCGAAGAACAGCCCGAAGATGATGGCGATGACCGCGCTCACGATGCCGTAGCGGCCGCGTTCGGCCGACTCGGCATCCGTGTCGACGGCCTTCTCGACGATGTTCTTTTCCTCGCTCAACTCACACCGCCCAGGATGAAGGGCCATGGTGCCACGATGACGAGACCGACCAGCAGCCAGAGGATCCGCGATCGCAGGTGGCCGCCACGGGTGAGTACGAGGACGCCGGCGAACCACAGGGCGGGCGCCGCGATCGAGAGCCCCTCCCCCAGGCGGTACATGAACAGCGGGACGATATCGACGACCGACGGCGTGATGTGCGACACCGCCACGATCCAGCCGACGAGGTAGAGCACGAACGCGCCGGCGAAGATGCCGTAGACCACCAGCAGCACCGAGCTGGTCTGGGTGATCTCCTCCGCCGTGGCGACGACCGGGGCGGTGACCTCGGGCGACTCGACGTGCGTCGTGTCGCGCTCGGTGCCCCAGCTGAGCGCCTCTTCGTCCGGATCCGCCGCCATGACTGAACCTTAGCCGAGCCTGAGCTGAATAACCTCGACCACATTGGGGAACAGCGGGTGATCATTCTGGAGGCCGGTGATCTGCTCTGCGAGCTCGGGGGCCGACGCCCCGCTTCGGAGCAGGGCCTGCAGTTCCTGGCTCTCGCTGTCATCCGGCACGTCGAAACGCAGTGCCGCGCCCACCGCGTTGAGCAGGTCCCAGGCCGGCATGCCGCGCTCGGCCAGCTGGGAGGCCGGCCCGATGAAACGCTCGTTGCGGCTCAGCTTGCGCATCGGGTTGCGGCCGACCCGCTCACAGGTGTCGGGCAGGTCGGGATTCGAGATGCGCTTCAGCGTCTTCTCGATGTAGGCCTGCTGCTCGTCGGGGTCGAAACCGTGCTTCGCCACGAGCAGCGCCTTGGTCTCGGCGAGCACCGCCCGCACCTCCGCCTGCAACTCCGGGGTCGCGAGCGCCTCGCGGATGCTCACCCAGCCACGGTCGATGCCGTGATAGGCGGCCGCGGCGTGGGCCGTGTTCACGGTGAACAGCTTGCGCTCGATGAACGGCACGAGGTCGTCGACCCAGGTGACGCCGTAGATGTCGGGTTCGGCACCGTGGAACGGGCTCCGGTCGACCACCCACTCGAAGAACGACTCGATGGTGACGTCCAGCCCGCCGGCCTGCTCCGGCACGATGCGGTCGATGGCGCAGTTCGCGAAGATCGCGTTGTGCGCGGGTGCATGCTTGCGCACCTCGGCGGCGAGGATGTCGGTACCCCCGATCGCGTTCTCGCAGGCAATCACGGCGAGCTTGTCATCCTTCGGGTCGCGGGCGTCGAGACCCTTGGCGATGACCGGCGCGATGTACTGCAGGATGCGCGCTCCGACCGCGGTAGTGAGGATGTCGGCGTGAGCAATGGCGTCCACCACCTCGGCCTCATGGGTGCGGCTGTTGATGGCACGGTAGTCGTCGACGACGCTCGACCTGGCGCCGTCGCCCACCTCGTGCACGTGGTAGCTCGGAGCCGCCTGGAGCTCCGCGATGATGTCGTCGTTGACATCGGCGAAAATCACTTCGTACCCGCTCTCGTGCAGGAACTGGGCGACGAAACCGCGCCCGATGTTCCCGGCCCCGAAGTGGACAGCTGTCGTGGTAGCCATGCCGCACAGCCTACTCACGCGAGGTACTGGACGACCGTCACCACTACGACGAGCAGGAGGAGCGCGAAGGCGGGCACCACCGCGAGAACGAGGCGCCGGCGAACCACGGCATCGGCCGCCCGGCGGGCCTTCGCGAGCTCCGACTCGGATCCGGCCGACTCGCCTAATACAGGCACGGGATCACCCGCCAGCGGGTGCGCCGCGAGTAGTCGAGATAGCGAGCGCCGAACTCGGTGCGGAGCAGGGATTCCTCAAACGAGATCCGGTACGCCACCGCCAGCAGAAGCGGAATCGTCGAAAGGGCCGCCAGGGGTTGCGAGAACAGCAGCGACATCCCGACGAATTGGGCGACGAGCCCCAGATATCCCGGATGACGCACCAGCCGATACGGCCCACCGGTGTCCAGCGGCGAATCACCGCCCTGGTCGACCGGTGACAGCTGGTAGCGGGACCCGAGGTGAGCCATGGCGAGGGCCCGGAAGGCGACCCCCGCGCCGCCGAGGACGGCTCCCGCCACGACGAGCGCAACGCCGGACCGTGCGGGCAGCATGATTCCGAGCACCGGCGAGAGCGCCAGCGCGACGACCGTGCAGATCGTCATGATGCCATCGACGAGCCGTGAGGCAGCGGTGACCGCGAATGAGCGCTTCGGCGCGAGCGCCCGTTCGACGACGACGCTGGCGAGGCCGATCGCCAGCCAGAGGAGAAAACTAGTCACGGGCCGAGATCGTGCGGCGCAGGCCGACCGCCGACAGCACGATTCCGATGACGGCGGGGCCGAGGGCGAGCACGAGCAGTCCCCACTGGAGATGCACGCCGATGCGTCCACTGTGCCGGAAGGCGACGAAGACCGGCAGTCCGAGCACATCCTGGTGCAGGTCGAGATCGGCGGTCGCGTGCGAGGTCGCGTTGCCGCCGGACACGAACAGCGCGCCGCACACGACCAGCGCGATCACCCACAGGGCGATGGCGACCGCGCCGGGCGTGACCAGCGTTGCCCGGACGATTCTCTTGTCATGACGGGAATTCACAGGCCGACCTTTCCTTCGATCATCGGAACACCCCAGCGGCGGCCCTCCACCGCTCGGGCGAGCAGGAACGTGGCGACGACGAGACCCAGCACGATGCCGAGCCTCACGGGGACGACAAGGGCGGCAAGGACCGGCACGACGAAGGTCAGCGCCGACACCAGCAGCACGCTGCACACGACGGTCATCACGATCTGCCCCAACGCGTTGTCACCGGACACGGGAACCGTCCAGCCGCACAGCGCGGCGACCACCAGCGCTAGCGCACTCGACTCGGCCAGGCCGGCCAGCGCGGACAGCGGCGCCACGCCGGGCAGCGCGATCAGCGCGAGGCCGGGCGCGGCCACGAACGTCGCCACGGCGATGGTCACGATCGCCTGGGACGTGACCCATGACGTCACCGGGAGCCCGATCAGCTGCTGGGGAGGCAGCCGTGCCGGGAAGACGCCGCGCAGCCCCCTCAGGGGGCTGGCGACGAACACTGCGATGACCACTTCGATCGCCGGTACTGCCTGCGGACGGAGCAGGCCGGGCAGGTGCCAGGCGATGACGACGAGCGTGACATTCGCCAGGAACGCTCCGACGATGTTCGCGAGCGAGGTGGCATCGCGCACGACATAGAGCAGGTCGGCCACCGGACGGACGAACGGCGACCCGCCGCCCCAGGTCAACCAGACCGTGCGCCCATGACCCTGGTCGGTCGACCGGGCGATGACCAACACGAACGCGGCACCCGCGGCGAGCGCGCAGGCGGCGCACGCGAATCCGAGTGGCGCCGTGACCGCCGTCCCCGTCGCCGCGTCCGCCGCCACGAGGGGCAGGAGCTGGACGACAGACGCGAAGCTCCCCGGCTGGGCGAGAAGAAGGAAGCTCTCGGCCACCAGTGCGGCGGCAGCGCTGATCCAGACGACCATGGCGATCGGATACCTGGCGGCGTTCCAGCGGGACGATCGAAGCAGGAGGTACGAACCGCAGAGCGCTCCCACCCCGACGAAGAGGCCGATCGCCAATGAGGAGGCGACCAGGGCGAACGCCTCGCCCACCGGGTACCCGAGCCCGACGAGCACGCAGCCGGCGGGAGGCAGCGAGACCACCACGCAGGCGCAGGCGAGGGCGACGGTCGGGGTCCATGCGATGCCGGCGATCGCCCGTCTCGACAGCGGGAGGGTGGAGAGCACCGCCTCGACGCGGCCGGACTTGTCCCGCGCGGCCTCGGCAAGCAGCACAGACAGTCCACCGATGACGAACATGCCGAGCACGGCAGACAGGGCGAGAATCGGCCGGTCGACGGCGGTGCTCGCCTCCGCGTGGAGGTACCACAGCCGGCACAGCCATAGGATTCCGCCCGCCACGCTCGCCACGAGTATCGCGTAGATCCACCGCCGCGCCCGCGCAGGAACCCGCGATCCGATGGTTCGCCGCACCATGACGACGACGATGCCCTCCATAAGACGAATCACGGCACGGGTCTCCGGCTCTGCCGCCTGACCGCCGCGAGACCGTTGCGCACCGTTGGTTCCAGATGCTCGTGACCGCCGATCTCGGCGACGGTCGCATTCACGATGGGCCGGCCGTCGTGGAGCACCACCAGCTGGTCGGCGATCCGGGACGCGAGGTCGAGATCATGGCTGGACGCGATCACCGTCATGCCGTCGTCGCGAAGCTCGATGAGCAGGGCCTCCAGCGCCCGCGCGGCGATGAAGTCCAGCCCGATGAACGGCTCGTCCAGGATGAGCAGTCGCGGGGAGGACACCAGGGCACCGATGATCTGCGCCTTTCTCGAGGTGCCCAGGCTGAGGGCGGAGAGCGGCTTCCGCTGGGCCAGCGGAAAGTCCAGCAGTTCCGCGAAGTGCTCCGCCCGCTCGAGGCCCTCGCTGACGCTCACTCCACGCGCCCGGGAGTAGGCGAGGAGGCAGTAGTTCCAGTACTCGCGCGCGGTGAACTCCCCCAGCACGTCCCGGCTCGAGTCGCTGACGTAGCCGATAACCCCGATGCTGGCGAGTGCGCGACGTGCCGTGGGCATCCCATCGAGACGGCACGTTCCGCCGGCGACCCGATTGAGGCCCAGGATCGCCCGGATCAGCGTCGACTTGCCCGAGCCGTTGGTGCCGATCAGGGACAGCAGGGCGCCCCCGTCGAGGCGGAACGACACGGGGCCGAGCCGGAAGCCCTGGTAGGTGACCGACAGGTCGTCGACCTCAAGCATGCGACCCCGGCCCCTGCGCCCGGCGGCGCACTGCCGACCAGAGCCGTCGCCCGTCTCCGGTCGCCGGCGTGAACCCCCAGGCCTGGTAGACGACGAGAGCCAGGACGCCGAGGAGTTGGGCCAGCGGAAGCCGGTCGTCGAACAGCCGGGACGGCGCACCGAGGTACGGAAGCACTATCGCGGCCGCGACCAACAGCAGGAAGGCGATTCCCGCGAGCGGGCCGGCAGCGGCGGTCGCGGCGGTGGCGACCGAGGCCCGTTCCGAGAAGGTCACTCCGGCGACACCGGAACCGGCGTAGCTGCCGGTGGGCCGGGAGCGCGTTGCGCGCGCGACGAGCAGGTGGGCGAGCTCGTGGGCGATGGCGCTCGCCACGAGCACCAGCGACGTGAATCCGATGATGGCGGCGATGGCGCTCCCGACGAACAGGGCGCTCGCCACCGTAGGCATCGCCAGGAGGGAGATGAGGTACGCGGCCACGACGCCGCCGAGGGCGATCCAGGTCGTGGGCTGGTAGGCCTCGACGCAGGCCCTGATCACACCGAGCACCGTCGGCGGATACCGGCGCCGGGAGGCGAAGGCCCGCACCGGCAGCACGCGGATCGTCATCATCTCGAGCGCATGGATCGGAACCAGGGCCAGCCGCGCGCCGAATTCGGCCAGGAACGATCGGTTGAGACCGACCAGCTGCCGCCGATTGAGGTCGGTGAGGAACTCGTCGAGAGAAACGCGAACGAGCTGTGCCGGAAGGTCCATCCTCATCGCGAGCTCCCTCGCGAGTCCGTCGACCTCGATCCACTCCCCCAACAGGGACGCGACCAGCGCCCCCGAAGGGTTGAGCTGGACGTGTTCCCCCAGCGCGTCGACCAGGCCGGTGCGACTCGCGGACACTCCCGGAGCCAGCCGGGCGCAGGCGGGTGATCTCACGGTGAACGCTGGGCAGGTCGGCGAGTCAGCAGCCGCCGCTGAAGTAGCGCCGGACGGCATTGACGCAGGCCTGCACGGATCGCGCGTTGCAGACGGTGCAGATATAGGCGATGACGGCGATCGCGATGGCGATGATGCCGACGACCACGGCCGCGATGGCCCAATCGACCTCCGCCGGGCGCGGCGCAGACCTGTCGATGACGCGGGGGTCGAAGAGCCGCGAGCGCGGACCCTCCTCCGCGAGACCGAGGGAAACGGGTTCCAGAAGTGCGAGAGACATGGGGGCCTTTCGATGCAGGGATGGATGTTCTGACAGGGACGCTACGCACGCCCGAACTCGCGGAGGTCGGCATCGAGTCGCCAATCGCGTAATTCACCCTCTAGATAACCCATTGATCTACACCTCATGCATTTATACCTGGCCTGTTACACGCGCGTCATGCGGATGCGGTTGACTTCAGTGACGTATGGACCTCATCGGCGTTGAACAGACCAGGGTCGCCGCGACACGCGACGACCTGGCACTCGCGCCCGGCGAGCACCTGCTGGGCGGCGGCACCTGGCTGTTCTCGGAGCGCCAGGACGGGTTCGACGCCCTCGTCGATCTCACCGGCATGGGCTGGCACCCGGCGACTGAGACGGATGCCCTGCTCACGATCGCGGGAACCTGCACGATCGCGACACTGGCGGCCCTCCCGCACAGCCCCCTTTTCGCCCAGTGCGCGAACTCGCTGCTGGCCTCGTACAAGATCTGGAACGTGGCGACGGTGGGCGGCAACATCACCCTGTCGCTGCCCGCCGGACCGATGACCTCTCTCGCCGTGGCGTACGACGCGACACTGCTGCTGTGGACGGCCTCCGCCGAACGACGTGTCGCCGCCTCCGACTTCGTGAGCGGCGTGCGCGAGAACGCCCTCGAGCCGGGCGAGCTGGTCCGCGCGATCGAGTTCTCGCAGACGGCGCTGCGCGAACCGGTCGGCTTCCGCCGCATCGCCCTCTCCCCGCTCGGCCGCACCGGCACCCTGGTGACCGCCCGCGCGGGCGAAGAGGTCGTGTTCTGCGTTACCGGGGGCACCTCGAGGCCGGTGCAGCTGCGCTTCGACCGCATGCCGTCGGAGCGCGAACTCACGGCATCCGTCCGCGCGATCGACTGCTGGTACGACGACGCGCACGGCGCGGCGGACTGGCGGGCCGCCATGAGCCTTCGCTTCGCCCTCGAACTGCGTGAGGAATTGTCGTGAGGCTGTCGGTGAACGGCTCCGCCTACGAGGTGGAGCCGAAGCCCGGCCAGGTACTGCGCACGCTGCTGCGCGACCTGGACCACTTCGAGGTGAAGAAGGGCTGCGACGCGGGCGACTGCGGTGCCTGCTCCGTGCTTCTCGACGGCACGCCGATCCACTCCTGCATCTACCCTGCGCACCGGCTGGAGGGCGTGTCGATCACGACGGTGAGCGGACTCGGCACGCCCGAGGCGCCGCACCCGCTGCAGCAGGCGTTCGTGAACGCGGCCGGATTCCAGTGCGGATTCTGCACCGCGGGCATGATCGTGACCGCGTCGACCTTCACGCCGGAGGATCACGGCGACCTGCCACGGCTTCTGAAAGGCAACCTCTGCCGCTGCACCGGCTACCGCTCGATTCACGACGCGATCACCGGCGTCGACAACACGGTCGTCGCCGCGACGAGCTCCCCCGCGGGCAAATCGTCGAAGGCGCCCGCAGGCATGCGGGTAGTGACCGGGCGCGAGGAGTACACGCTCGACCTGAAGACCACCGGGCTGCTGCACCTCGCGGTGCTGAAGAGTCCGCACGCGCACGCGCGCATCCGCTCCCTCGACACCTCGCGGGCGGAGGCGCTGCCCGGCGTGCACGCCGTGCTCAGCCATCGCGACTCCCCCGCCACGCTGTTCTCGACCGGTCGCCACGAACACCGCACCGACGACCCGGACGACACCCTCGTCTTCGACACGGTGATGCGGTTCCGCGGCCAGCGGGTCGCGGCCGTCATCGCCGACAGCGTGCGCATCGCCGAGCGGGCCCTGTCGCTGATCGAGGTCTCCTACGAGGAGCTTCCAGCCGTGTTCGATCCGGCCGTGGCGCGCGCACCGGGCGCGCCGCTGCTGCACGGCGACAAGGGCGCCGACCAGAGGGTCTCCGAGCCCGGGCGCAATGTGCTCGCCCAGATGCACGGCGAGATGGGCGACGTCGATGGCGCGCTCCGGGATGCCGCGGTCACCGTCTCCGGAACCTGGCAGACCCAGCGGGTCAGCCACGCCGCACTGGAAACCCATGCGACCCGCGGCTGGCTGGATGCCGACGGGAGGCTGGTGCTGCGGACCTCCAGCCAGGTGCCATACCTGGTGCGGGATGAGCTGTGCCACATCTTCGATCTTTCTCCAGACGCCGTCCGGGTCTTCACCGCTCGCGTGGGCGGCGGGTTCGGGGGCAAGCAGGAGCTCGTCACCGAAGACCTGGTGACCCTCGCCGTGCTGAAGACGGGGCGGGCGGTGCAGTACGAGTTCACCCGAGAAGACGAGTTCACCGTCGCGTCGCCACGGCACCCGATGATCGTCTCGGTCACGCTCGGCGCGACCGCCGACGGCACCCTCACCGCGATGGCGGTCGACGAGCTGATGGACACCGGTGCATACGGCAACCACGGCATCGGAGTGATGTTCCACAGCGTGCACGAGTCGATCAGCGTCTATCGCTGTGCGAACAAGCGGGTGGATGCCGAATCGGTCTACACGAACAACCTCCCGTCCGGCGCCTTCCGCGGCTACGGCCTCGGCCAGGTGATCTTCGCGATCGAGTCGGCGATGGACGAGCTGGCGCGGAAGCTGGGGATGTCGCCCTTCGAGTTGCGCCGCAGGAACGCGGTCGTGCCCGGTGACGCGATGGTCGTCGTGAACCCCGACGAGGAGAGCGACCTGCTGCTCTCCAGCTACGGCCTCGACCAGTGCCTCGACCTGGTGGAGGCGGCCCTCGCGCCCTCGGTCCCTGAGCCTGTCGAAGGGCCCTGGCGGCACGGCACCGGGATGGCCCTGGCCATGATCGCCACGATCCCGCCGCGCGGGCACTTCGCCGACACGGCCGTGACCCTGCTTCCCGATGGCACCTACGAACTGCGCGTCGGCACTGCGGAATTCGGCAACGGCACCACGACGGTGCACGCCCAGCTGGTCGCCACCGCGCTCGCCACGACGGTGGACCGCATCCGCATCCGGCAGTCCGACACCGATGTCGCCCGCTACGACACCGGCGCGTTCGGCTCGGCGGGGGTCGTGGTCGCCGGCACGGCGCTCCTCGCCGCGGCCGCCAAATTGGAGGAGCTCATGCTCGACCGGGCATACGAACTGACCGGCGTGCGTGGAACCGTCGTCGATGGCGGGGTCTTCGCAGGACGCCTGGTCGCGGCCGGCGAGCTCGGTTCGCTCACCGCCGACGGCAGCCATGACGGCACACCGCGCTCCGTCGCGTTCAACGTGCACGGATTCCGCGTGGCCGTGAACCCGGGGACCGGCGAGGTGCGCATCCTGCGGTCGGTGCAGGCGGCGGATGCCGGAACCGTGCTCAACCCGGAACAGCTGCGCGGGCAGATCGAGGGTGGCACCGCCCAGGCGATCGGCACAGCGCTGTACGAGGAGATGCGGATGGACGGCGAAGGCCGGGTGACCACCACCGCGTTCCGCACCTATCACGTGCCGCAGTTCGCGGACATCCCGGTCACCGAGGTGCTGTTCGCCGATACCTACGACGAACTCGGGCCGCTCGGCGCGAAGTCGATGAGCGAGGCGCCGTACAACCCGGTCGCGCCGGCCCTCGCCAATGCAATCCGGGATGCCCTCGGGGTGCGCCCATACGAGCTGCCGATGTCGAGAGATCGCCTCTGGCGGCTTATGAATGAAGCGGATTGAGCTGCGCGCTGGAGCTTTGGCGATCGCATCGCGATCGCGCGACGCCGGCGCCGACGAAGCTGCGCTTCGTCGGAGGTCTACGCGGGTGAGGTCTCGACACGCTCGACCCGCCCGATCACGACCGTCGCGTCGTCGTCCTCGATGATGCGCACCGCGAGGTCGGCCGCCTCGAAGATCGCCGCGGATGCCGGCGCCTGCCGCTCACTCGCCTCGACCAGCAGGCTGCCGCCCGGTGCCAGCCACTCCCCGGCGACCGCGGCGACCCGGCGCTGCACGTCCAGCCCGTCCGCGCCGCCGTCGAGCGCGACGCGATGCTCGTGATCGCGGGCCTCCGGCGGCATGAGCGCGATCTCGCCGGTGGGCACGTATGGGGTGTTGACGGCGAGCACGTCGATGCGGCCCCGCAGGCGACCCGGGAGGGCGGCGAACAGGTCACCCTCGAATACCCGTTCCGGCGGGAGATTGCGGCGCGCGGCGCGGACGGCGGCAGGATCGACGTCTGCGGCGACGAGGTCGAGGGCGGGCATCCGGTCGAGCATCGCCGCGCCGATCGCCCCGGCCCCGCAGCACAGGTCGACGACGACCGAGCCGGGTCGGCACAGCCGCAGCGCCTCGTCGACGAGCAGCTCCGTGCGGTGCCGCGGTACGAAGACGCCCGGGTCGACGGAGACGCGGATCCCGTGGAACCCCGCCCAGCCGAGGATGTACTCGAGCGGCTCGCCGCCCACGCGTCGCCGCACCATGTCGTCGAGATCGGCGCGATCGGGGTCGGCCCGACTCTCGGCGAGCAGCAGCGCCGCCTCGTCCTCCGCGAACACGCAGCCCGCGGCCCGAAGCGCTCGCACGATCGTTGACTCGTCTATGAGTACCACGCTAGGCGACCTCCGCGAACTGCCCAAGATGGTTGGATTTCGGGCAGTGAAACCAACCATCTTGGGCAGTTCGCGGAAGGGCGCGACTAGCGGCGGTGGATCGAGCCAGTCGTCGTCGCGAGCGGCTCGGTGGTCGCGCCGGTGCGCACCGAGATGATCTCGGCGAGGATCGAGATCGCCGTCTCCTCGACGGTGCTCGCTCCGAGGTCAAGGCCGATCGGAGAGTGCAGCCGGCGGAGATCGGTGACTCCGCGCTCCCGCAGCGACGCGACCCTCCGGTCGTGCGTGGTGCGCGACCCCATCGCCCCGACATAAAACGCAGGAGTTTCGAGGGCCATGGCCACCAACTCCGCGTCATACCGGGCGTCGTGGCTCAGGATGCAGACGATATCCTTCGTTTTCAGTTGCTGCGCGGCGAGCCAGGTGGTCGGCCACGAGACGACCACCTCGACTCCGGGGAAGCGCTGCTGCGTGGCGAACAGCGGGCGCGGATCGCACACCGTGACCCGGTAGTCCAGCAGACGGGCGTTGGCGGCGAGCGCAGCGGAGAACTCCATCGCCCCGAAGATGATCATGCGCGGGCGGCTCGGCGGCGGCTCGACGAAGACCTCGGGGTCGTCTCCCTCGCAGACCAGGATGACCACCGGGCTGTCGGAGCGCAGGGACGACTCGAGCTCGGAATCGAACAACTGCACGTGGATGCGGAGCCGGCCCCCACAGGTGAGTCCCACCGAGAATGCGGTCTCGTCGTCGACGCCGTACTCGACCGTACGAGCGACGCCGTCCTCGAGAACCTCTTCGCACGCGGACACCACGGCCGCCTCGACGCAGCCACCGGCGATGCTGCCGATGACGGCATCCCCGTCCCAGGCCATCGACGTGCCGACCGTTCGGGGCGCACTGCCCTCGATCGAGACCGCGGTCGCGACCGCAAGACGACGGCCCGCGTCGCGCGCGGCGAGCAGTCTGTCGGCGATCTCGAACATCCCGACAGTGTGCCAGCCGACTATTTCGAACCGATTACGCCCGGAGGGATCAGCCTTCCGGCGGCGGATCTCCGGCGAGCACGGACAGGATGTTGCCGCCCGGGTCGGTGAACCAGGCCTGGTCGGGACCGTACCCTGCCGCCCGCCCGCGCATTATCCCGTTCTCGTCCTGGTGCAGCCCGTCGTACTTCAGCATCTCGACCCCGGCGGCGGCGAGAGCGTCGACGGCTGCGTCGATGTCGTCGACCGGAAAATTGAGCACCGTATAGGTCGCGGGCTCGTGGTTCGGCTTCGGGTAGATGAGCACCCGGGTGCCATTGACGAGCCGAAGTGAAATGAGTCCGCCCATGCCCTCGTCGACCACTGTGAGTCCGAGCTTGCCCTCATAGAACTCCCGAGCCGCCGCGGTGTCGGTCGTGCTGAACCCGCTGAACCCCGGTGATGTCTCCAACATGGCCCCATTATGCTCCTGAACATGCTGACCATCACCGGCGCCGAGAAGATCGTGATCGACGAGACGACCGAGGCGACAGGCACCCTGCACGTCGAGGCCGGTGGGGTGGTCGACCACCCCGTCCACGGCGAGACGATCGACGTGAGCGGCTGCATCATCACGCCGGGCCTCGTGAACGCCCACCACCATCTGCTGCAGAGCGCGTTCCGCACCCTGCCCGGCACCCGGGGCGTCGTCATGTCGGAGTGGCTGCCGACCATGGCCGCCGCCTACGCGCGAGCGGGAGTGGATGCCGAGTTGGCGAACGCGGCGGCGGCCGTCGGCATCGCCGAGGGCCTGCTCAGCGGAGTCACCACCGTCGCGGACCACCACCTCACCTGGCCGGCCGGAGCCGACACCGTCGCGATCGCGACCGCCACTGCGGATGCCGCTGCCGCGCTCGGCGGGCGCCTCGTCTTCGTGCGCGGCTCCGCGCGCGACGACCCGCAGGAGGCGGCTGCCTCCACGGAGGAGATCATCACCGCGCTGCTCCCCCGCACGGTGGACGGCATGCTGCAGCTCGCCGTCGGCCCGGCCGGCGTGCACAGCGACAGCCGGGAGACCTTCGAGCTGATGGCCGAGGTGGCGGCGAAGCACGGCCTGCGCCGCCGCACCCAGGCGAACGAACAGGTCGATGTCGCGATCGCACTGGAGCGGTACGGGATGCGGCCGCTCGACGTGCTCGACGAGTGGGGCTGGCTGGAACCCGGGGTGACCATCGCCCACCTCTGCGACGTGACCGACGGCGAGATCGCGCGGCTGGCGGCATCCGGCGTCACCGCAACGCACGCGCCCGGCTGCGATCTGCCGATGGGCTGGGGCATCGCGCCGGTCGCCGCGCTCCGGGCCGCGGGCATCACCGTGGGGCTCGGCACGAGCGGCGGCGGGAGCAACGACGCAGGCCACCTACTCGCGGATGCCCGGCTGGCGATGCAGGTCGCCCCGTTGGTCGGGCCGCCGATCGCTGCGCGCCAGGTGCTCGGCATGGCGATGGCCGGTTCCGCGCTGGGCCTCGGCCGGCCGGAACTCGGCAACCTCCGCGTGGGATCCGCCGGCGATCTCTGCGTCTGGGATGTCTCCGGGGTAGCCGACGCCGGCGTCGCCGACCCGGTGGCCGGCCTGCTCTGGGCGTCCCCAGGTCGCCGGCCCAGGCACGTCGTCGTCGCGGGACAGGTTGTGGTGCGGGACTACCAACTCGTGTATGCCGACGAGCGGACGCTCGTCGAGAGCCTCCGGCGGCGCCTACACCAACAAGACCGGCTCTGAGCAGAGGGAACTGTCGGTGCAGGCCGCTCGTCTCGATGAGGATTAGTTGAGTGGGTGAGTAAGTAGGTTAATTGCGATCCTTCGCAACTCTCAGACAGCCAATCGAGCCGTCATATCCATAGCCTCATGCCGTCCGGTCTCAAAGACCGGCGGACTATGGAGAGGCACAGATGGCAAACACACGCAGAATCGGAAAAGTCGCTGCGCTGGCAGTAGGCACCATTACCCTGGCGGCTGCTCTGAGCGGATGCGTTAGTGAGTATCACGGCCCTCTCGGAAACTGCTACCCGTCATACAATGCTGGGTCAGCATACGGAAACTTCTCCGCGCAGCAGAGCGGGCCTGGCGGTGGCATTCAATGGGGCGCCTACCCGAACAGCAGCGTGAAGGCGACGCGGTACTTGGTCGATGTGTACGTGGGCACTAAACGAGTTGACCACAAGGACCAGAACTATGCGCCTCATGGCTCCGTAAGCTACAAAGATGTCGCTGGGCGGGCAGGACAGATATTTGCTCTCACCGGTGCGGTCTACAACGGATCCAGCAACACTCTCCTGTTCACTCTGCAATGCAAGATCTCGTAGAAAGGCTTCACTTTGTCGAACGGCCAGCTTTCGGCGACCGATCTCGCCTGGATAACCTTGCGCGTTCAAGCCGACTTAGCAGGCACTTCATTGGCGAAACTGCGACTTGCAGCGAGGCCGTTGGATGGAGGTCCGTCAGGTCACGACGAGATTGAGATCGAGGTGAGAGGTGAGAATTTCGAGCACACCTTCCCCGTCGAGGCGCACTCAGCCGAGGATGGACTTGTCAACGTAATGTCGGTCGTCCAGGACGACGCGATCGATCAACTTGGCAGGGGTTGGCCTGAAATGTACGCAAACGGCGAATTCGTCAATGTGCTCGTGCCGGGACTCGATGCGACCGAACACGGCTGCTGGCTTTCGGGAGAATCGGCCGTGTGCCGAATCGGGGAACTCCATTCGCTTGCTGGTGGGATGATCCGCTGGTAGTTGCGATCGCGCCGAAGCTGGGCGATTCTCGTTTGACTGCTTGGCGGCGCAACATCGCCGTCGTGTTGGTCGGCGTTGCCATCGGCTGTGGTTCGTGGTCCCCGGCCGCGTGCCTTGTCGTGGGGGCGATAGCGGTAACCATCGCTCCGACAACGGGACTTCGCGTAACCGTTGGCCTGGCTGCGGTCGCCTCGCCGTGGTTGCCTTGGCCCGCGCCGGCGCTGTTGGCAGTAGCGGGTTGGTACGCTGTGTGGCTCCTTCAGAAATCGCCAAGACCGAATCGGACGTCCCACCGAGTTCGCGTATCTCAGGTCATCGTTTCGTGCTCAGTCGGTTTGGCGGCCGGTGCGATAGCGGCACTCATCGCCTCGAATAGGCTGATCGGCGAACCGATTGTTCTCCAGTTGCAGAAACCGGCCCTCGAGTTCATAGTCGCTGCGGTGATTGGATTGTCTGCGCTCAACGCGGTCGCGGAAGAACTCCTTTGGAGAGTTGCTCTGTTTTCTGAAACGGACACGAGACTTGCGATTCCCGTTGCAAGCCAAGCGATTTCATTCGGTGCCGCCCACTGGGCGGGAATCCCCTATGGCTGGAGTGGCGTTATTTTGGCCGGAGTCTTCTCTGTGGCGCTTGTCATGATCAAGTCGCGCTGGGGGTTGTCGGCGACCTTGCTCGCTCACTTCGGCGCCGATCTGGTGATTTTCTCCGCGGTCGGGTGGACAGTAATATTCGCTCCGGGATAAGGACCGACTCCGACAAAGCTCGAGCGCCGCCTACAGCTCCAGCACTAGCCGCGGGCAGGCCGCCCTCGAGACGCAGATGTACATCACCGTGTCGAGCGCCTGCTCGCCGGGCGTCAGGATCGAGTCACGGTGGTCGACCTCGCCCTCGACCACCGTCGTCTCGCAGGTGCCGCAGGTGCCCTCGCGGCAGCTGGACAGCACGAAGATGCCCGCCTCCTCGGCGACCTCCAGGATGCTCTTCTCCGGCGGCACCTCGAGCGTCTCGCCCGAGAGTTCGAACTCCACCTCGAACGGGCCGTCCCAGACCGGAGCTGTCAACTCCTTGGCCTCGAACCGCTCCACGTGCAGCCGCCCCGGGCGGGCGAGCGCCTCGACCGCCTCGATGAAGTGGGCGGGGCCGCAGCAGTACACCTCGGCATCCGTCGCGAGCACCGATGCGAGGTCGATGCGCGTGCCTTCGTCGGAGATGTGCAGGGTGCCCTCGTACGGCAGCAGCGCATCCCGGGTGCGCCCCGAGTAGTGGAACTCGTACTCGACGCCGGCCTCCTCCGCTGCCAGCACCATCGAGGCGATCGGGGTGATGCCGATTCCCGCGGCGAGAAAGAGGTACTTCGTGCCGGCGACCGGGCGGAACGCGAAGTGGTTGCTCGGGCCGGTGATGTGCAGCGTGTCACCGATCGCGACCACGTCGTGCAGCCAGAGTGAGCCGCCGCGGCCATCGGGCTCGCGCAGCACGCCGATCCGCCAGCGTCCCGGCTCCGACGGCATCAGCGAGTACTGCCGCTCCCCCGCCGGCACGGCGACGTCGATGTGCGCGCCGGGTTGCCAGGGCGACAGCGGAATGTCGTTCGCGGGCGCGAGGTCGAGCAGCACCACGGACGATGCCGCGAGCGTGCGCCCGACGACCACGACATCCCGGCCGCTCACGGCTTCTCCTTGACGACGAACAGGCGATAGCCGCCCGGCTCGACGGCATGCCAGCGATGACGGATGCCGCCCTCGAAGTAGATCGAGTCGCCCGCCGTCAGGATGGATGAGTCGCGCCCCTCGAAATCGACGGCGACCGTGCCGGAGACGACGTGCAGAAACTCGTCACCGTCGTGCTCGAAGAAATCACCGGGCACCATGTTGTCGCCCGTGAACTCCATCGGGTGGAACCGGCGACGCCCGTGAACGAGCAGCCGGCCCCGGCCGTCGCCATACGGTCCGCGGGAGCCCTCGTCTGCCCTGACCACCACGACGTCCTCCTGCTCCGGCGAGTCGTCCTCCGCCGCCGCGATGAGCTCCAACTGGCTGGAGCCGAGCGCACGCGCGATCCGTTCGAGCGACCCCATGCTCGGGCGGGCGCGCCCGCGCTCCAGCTGGCTGAGGAACGGATGCGAGAGTTCGGCGATGCCGGCGAGCTGTACCAGCGTGAGTCCCTGGGCACGCCTGAGCTCCCGGATCCTGCTCCCGATCCGCTCGGCCTGAAGGTCGATGGATGCCTCGACAGTGGTAACGGTGTCCTCCTGACGTAGACAGGTCATTCGAGCATTCAGGACTCCGTCGGCCGTCGGCAACCCGATCCCCGGACTCGTAACATCTCGCAACGACACCGTTACACGTCGGAAACAGGACGTCCTTAGATTCGGTGATGTTGAGGATATCAACATTCGAGTGCGGCCGAACCAACGGTGCGGCGGCCGCGCACATCGAAATGCTGGGAGGCGCCGCACTGTTGTCGAACCTCCCGCGCCGCCTCGAACTCCTCACCAACGCCACCCTCCCGGATGGCTCGGTGGTCGACGTCGAGCTGTCCGGCGGGATCGTGAGCAGGGTCGTTCCGGCACAGGGACTGCTCGCCGACGGCATGCTCGACCTCACCGGCTTCCTTCTGCTGACCGCCCCGGCGGAGCCGCACGCCCACCTCGACAAGGCCCTCTCCTGGGATCTCATCGATCCGCCGATGGGCGACCTGGGCCTCGCGATCAGCTCCTGGCGGGCGTACTCCAGCGTCATGACGACGGACGGGATCGCCGACCGGGCCCTGGAGGCCGCGCTCCTCCTCCTGCGCAACGGCACGACCGCCGTGCGCTGCCACGTCGACATCCTGGGCGGCCCCGAGCCGCTGCGCGGGATCGAGGCGCTGGTGCGGGTGCGCGAGCAGCTGCGCGACCTGATGGACATCGAGCTCGTCGCCCTGACCGGTGCGGAAGCCCTCGACGAGACGGTCGAGGCCGCCCTCGACCTCGGCGTGGACCTGGTCGGCGGCGCACCGCACCTCGCGCCCGACCCGCGGGCCGACCTGCACCGGCTCCTCGCGATCGCGGAGCGGCGAAACGTCGGCGTCGACCTCCACACCGACGAGGGCCTCAGCGGCGACCCGACATTGCTCGAATTCGCCCGCCTGGTTCGCGGCTGGCACCAGCCGGTCTCGGCCGGCCATTGCGTGCGGCTCGGCACCCTCGACGCCGCGGACCTCGACGAGGTCATCGCCGAGGTGCTCGCCAGCGACATCGGCATCATCTCCCTGCCGATCACCAATCTCTACCTGCAGGGCTGGCAGCATCCGGTCTCCACGCCACGCGGCCTGACCGCGCTGCGGGCGCTGCTGGATGCCGGGGTGCGGGTGGGCGCGGGCGCCGACAACGTGCGCGACCCCTTCAATCCGGTGGGGCGCAGCGACGCGCTGGAAACGGCATCCCTCCTGGTCACCGCCGGACACCTCACCCTCACGGAGGCCTACGCCGCGGTGAGCGACGGCGCACGCTCGGTCATGTCGCTGCCGAAGGCGGGCGTCGTCGAGGGCGCGGCCGCCGAACTTCTCGCCGTGCGTGGCGGCAACCTCTCGGACGTCGTCGCCAACGCGTCCGCCGACCGCTACGTGATCCACGCCGGCTCACTGGTCGCCCAGAGTTCGGTGACCTACGAGACCGCCTCCCCAATCCGCAGTTCCCCCCTAGTGAAAACGAGGTAGCTGACCGTGTCGACGACAGCTCCAGCGCAGAAACCAAAAACACAGAAGTCCACGGCGGCTACCGGCTCCAGCACCCTGCTCGACTTCCGCAACGTCGCCATGCAGTTCCCGAACGGTACCATCGCCCTGCACGGGGTCGACCTCACCGTGAGTCGCGGGGAGTTCGTGACCGTGGTCGGGCCGTCCGGCTGCGGCAAGTCCACCCTGCTGCGCATCGCGTCGGGCCTCGAGACCGCGAGCGAGGGGACCGCCGAGGTCGACACCGACCGTATCGGCTACGTCTTCCAGGACGCCACCCTGCTCCCCTGGCGGAACGTGCAGCGGAACGTCGAGCTGCTCGCGGAGCTGCAGGGCGATAACCGGGGGGCACGCGCCACCAAGGCGAAGGAGGCGATCGACCTGGTCGGCCTCAGCGGCTTCGAGGGAAGCCTGCCGGGGCAGCTCTCCGGCGGCATGCGGATGCGGGCGTCGCTCGCGAGGTCGCTCACCCTCGCGCCCGAGCTGTTCCTCTTCGACGAACCCTTTGGCGCCCTCGACGAGATCACCCGCGAGCGCCTCAACGACGAACTGCTGAAACTGTTCACCGAGCAGCAGTTCGCCGGCCTGTTCATCACCCACTCGGTCTCCGAGGCGGTCTACCTGTCGACCCGGGTCGTCGTGATGTCGGGTCGCCCGGGAACCATCGTCGACACCTTCGACGTGCCGTTCCCGATGCCGCGCGACCCTGACATCCGGTTCACCGCTGAGTTCGCGGAACTGGTCGGCAAGGTCTCCCACGCGCTCAGGGAAGGACACCACTGATGTCAGGAGCAGAGACGATCGTCGCGTCCCCGCGGGATGCGGCGATGGAGCGCAGGGGCGAACGCCAGCGGCGCGCGTACGCCAGGGCCCGCGGCTCGCTCATCTGGGTGCCGCCCATCATCGTGTTCGTCATCCTGGTCGGCATCTGGTACCTCGTGGCGTTGTACTACGACAAGGTGCAGCAGCTCGCATTCCTGGTGCCGTATCCGCACCTGGTGTTGAAGGAGTTCTTCAACGACCAGTACTTCAGCCCGCAGCTCTGGCAGGACCTGCTGAACTCCACCCAGGTGGCGCTCACCGGCCTCGCGTTCGCCATCGTGATCGGCATCATCTGGGCGACGCTGATGTCGATGGCCAAATGGGTGGAGCGCTCGCTCTACCCGTATGCGGTGATCCTGCAGTGCGTACCGATCCTCGCGCTCGTGCCGCTGATCGGCATCCTGTTCGGCTACGAGTTCCCGTCGCGGGTGATCGTGACCACGATGATCGCGCTCTTCCCGATGGTCTCGAACACGCTGTTCGGCCTGCTCGCCGCCGACCGCTCGCAGCGCGAGCTGTTCCAACTGCAGGGCGCGTCGAAGCTCACCACGCTGCTGAAGCTGCAGTTCCCGGGTGCGATGCCGTCGATCTTCCTCGGCCTGCGCAATGCGGCCGGCCTGTCGGTGATCGGCGCGATCGTCGGCGACCAGTTCTTCCAGCGCGGCAACCCCGGGCTCGGGGTGCTCATCCAGGTGACCACCTCCCGCGCGAACGGTGCCGGCACCTTCGCCGCCATCATCATCGCCTCCCTGCTCGGCATCGTGGTGTTCCTGCTGTTCGGCTGGATCGCCCGTCTCGTCGTCGGCAAGTGGTACGACTTCTGATTCTTTCCCTCCCGCACCAATCCCGCACAGCACAGCACAACCAACCAAGGAGAAACGATGCATAAGACAGCACTTCGCTCCGTCATCGCCACCGGCATGGTCCTCGCCGCCGGTATCGCGCTGACGGCCTGTTCCAGCAGCACCCCGTCGGGCGGCAGCAGCGCCACGGCGGCCATCGGAACCGACCTCTCCAAGGTCTGCCCGGCGACCATCACCATCCAGACGGACTGGAACCCGGAGGCGGACCACGGCCAGCTCTACGAGATGGTCGGACCGAACCCGACGATCGACACCAAGAGCAAGACGGTGACCGGCGACCTCTACTCGGGCGGCAAGCCGACCGGCGTGAAGATCCAGGTGCGTGCGGGTGGCCCGGCCATCGGCTACCAGACGGTCAGCTCGGAGTTGTACAAGGACAAGAGCATCTACCTCGCCTACATCTCCACGGATGAGGCACTGCAGTTCTCCAACAAGCTGCCCACCACGGCGGTGATGGCCGAGAACGACATCTCGCCCCAGATGATCATGTGGGACCCGGCCACCTACCCGAAGGTGAAGACGGTGGCCGAGCTGGCGAAGTCGCTCAAGCCGGGTGGCACGGTGCGCTACTTCAACGGTGCCGCGTACATGAGCTACCTGACCGGCTCCGGAATCCTCCCCGCAGCGAGCACCGACGGCAGCTACGACGGCACCCCGGTGAAGTTCGCGGCCGACAAGGGCATCTCCGGCCAGCAGGGCTTCGCCACGGCAGAGCCATACATCTACGGCAACGAGGTGTCGGCCTGGGACAAGCCGGTCGCCTTCCAGCTGATCAACGACACCGGATACCCCATCTACCCCGAGGCCCTCTCGGTGCGGACGGGTGACCTGTCGACCGACTCGGCCTGCCTCACCAAGCTCGTGCCCGTGCTCCAGCAGGCGGACGTGGACTACTTCAAGAGCCCGGCCGCCGCGAACAAGCTGATCGTCGACCTGGTCAACCAGTACAACAACGGCTGGGTGTACGACGCGAACGTCGCGAACTACGCGGTCAAGGAGATGAAGAAGCTGAAGATCGCCTCCGATGGCAGCAACGGCTACGTCGGTGACTTCGACAGCGCGCGGGTGGCGAAGGTGATCTCGATCGACACCCCGATCTTCACCGCGACCGGCGACGCTCCGAAGGCCGGCCTGACCCCGGGCGACCTGTTCACCAACAAGTTCCTCGACAAGTCGATCTCACTCGGCTTCTAGAAGAACGACGAGCAACCACCGATGACGACGACAGCGCGGCGTGGCTCAGACACGCTGAGCGGCAAGCGGGCCGTCGTCATCGGTGGGGCTCGCGGCATCGGTGGCGAGATCGCCACCAGGTTCGCGGATGAGGGCGCCCGGGTGAGCGTGCTCGACCGGCTGGTCGACTGCGGCTCGAAACTCGCAGCCGACATCGGCGCGGACTTCCATGAGGTGGACCTCGCCGACCCGCACTCGGCCCGGTCGGTGACCGAGGCGGCCGTCGGCGCGCTCGGCGGGGTCGACATCCTCGTGAACAGCGCCGGCATCCTGAGGCTCGGCCCCCTGCTCGACACCACGACCGAGTCCTGGGACGAGATCTTCTCCATCAACACCCGGGCGATGCTCACCACCATGCAAGTGGCCGCCCGCTCGATGCTCGACGCCGGGCACGGCGGCACCATCATCAACATCGCGAGCATGGCGGCCAAGAAGGGCGGCGCGAACGAGGGTGCATACGCCGCGTCCAAGGCGGCGGTCGTCGCGCTCACCCGGGTGGCCGCGCTCGAGTGGGGCTGCCACGGAATCACCGCCAATGCCGTCTGCCCCGGCTACATCCTCACCGAAATGGGTGCGGACACCCGCACCGAGAAGGATGTCGAGACCTGGGCCTCATACTCGCCGCTCGGCCGCATCGGCCGGCCCTCCGACGTCGCCGGCGTCGCCCTCTTCCTCGCGTCGACTGACGCGGGCTATCTCACCGGACAGGCGATCAACGTCACCGGCGGGATGGTCATGCACTGAACCAGAGAGAACCACATGGACAACATCGCAGCCCTCGAAGCCGAACTGCGCGAGCTGCTCGGCGACAAGGGCGTCAGCACGGAACCCGCGGCGCTCGAGCGCGCCTCAATCGACGGCTCACGGCTCTCCCCCATCATCAGCGAGCAACTGCCGCTCGGGCTCGCCGACCTCGTCGCCTACCCGGCGACCGCGGAGGAGGTGGCGATCGTGGTCGCCGCGGCGGTGCGCCACGGCGTGCCGGTCACCCCGCGCGGCAAGGGCACCGGCAACTACGGCCAGGCCATCCCGCTGTCCGGCGGCCTCGTGCTCGACCTGTCCCGCGCCCGGGCGATCATCGAGATCGGCGACGGGTTCATCACGGCGGAGGCGGGCGCCTCGATGGTGTCGCTCGAGCAGACCGCCAACAAGGCGGGCCAGCAGATATTGATGTACCCGTCGACGGCGAACTCGTCGATCGGCGGCTTCCTCTCCGGCGGATCGGGAGGCACCGGCTCGATCAGGCACGGCTCGAACAGCAACGGCTTCGTCGTCGCGCTGGACGTCGTCCACGCCCTGCCGGACGCGACCCTCGTACATGTCGAGGGGGCCGACGCACAGCCATACATCCACAACTACGGCACCGCCGGAATCATCGCCAGGGCCACCGTCGCCCTCGAGCCGCTGCAGGACTGGCGCGCGTTCTTCGCCAGCTTCGACACCTTCGACCAGGCGATCACGCTCATCCGGCCGTTCGCCGCGCTCGACCCGACGCCCCGGCTGGTCTCGGCCGACCTCCCGGTGCTGGCCAATGCGCTGCCGGCCGACCCTGGCATCCCGGCCGACCGCGCCAGCCTGCGCGCCATCCTCGACCCTGCTACGGTCGCCGAGGCGACCCGGCTCGTCGAAGCGGCGGGAGGACGCGTCGAGGAGGTGCGCGAGGGGCCCCAGGCGTCGATGAAGATCAGCATGATGTCGTACAACCACCCCATCGAGTTCCTGCAGAAGGCCTATCCCGACACCTACTTCCACGTGGAGGTCTCCGGCGACGCGCTGGTCGACCGGATCGACGAGGTGCACGCCGTGTACCCGGGCGGGATGCTGCATATCGAGTCCCAGCACGGCCGGCCGATCGGCATGCTCGCCGGCATCTACAGCAGCGCGGATGACGTCTACGCCGGCTTCGCCCGGCTCACCGAGCTGGGGGTCGGCTTCCACAACCCGCACCAGTGGTTCGTGGACTTCGAACCCGAGCGCACCATCGCCCTCGCCGCCACCACCGACCCGCAGCGCCTGCTCAACCCGGGCAAGCTGGTCGACCCCACCCTCGTGACCGGACGGAAAGTCTCATGACCCGCGACCTCGTCGACCTTGATGGCCCCTCCCTCGCCGAGACCCTCACCGAGGACTCGATCATCGTGCTGCCGACCGGCGCGATCGAGCACCACGGCCCGCACCTGCCGCTGTCGACCGACTTCCTCATGGCCGACCTCATCGGCCGGGCCGTGGTCGACGCGGCGGCGGCGAAGGGCCACGACGTCTGGCTGCTGCCTACGCTCGCCTACACGAAGTCGGACGAGCACCACTGGGCGCCGGGAACCATGTGGCTGAACGCCACCACGCTGCTCGAGACCGTGGTCGACATCGGCCGCTCCGTCGCCGGCACTCGCGCGAAGACGCTCGTGTTCTTCAACGGCCACGGCGGCAACATCGCGCTACTGCAGGTGGCGCTGAGGGAGCTGCGCCGGCGGTTCGGGTTGCGCACCTTCCTCATGGGCACCGGCATCCAGGCGCACGCCGACCAGCCCGGTCCCGACGAACTGGGCTTCGGCATCCACGGCGGCCACAGCGAGACGTCGATGATCCTGCACCTGCGGCCCGACCTGGTCGACATGTCGAAGGCCGAGCGCTGGGTTCCCGAGCACCTCGCGGCCAACGAGCTGATCAAGTTCAACGGCGGTGCGGTCAGCTTCGGCTGGCTGAGCAACGACTTCGGCCCGGCCGGCGTGATCGGGGATGCCACGGGAGCGACGGCGGAGTGGGGCAAGGTGATCTACGACCGCGCCATCGTGAACGGCGTGAAGGCGATCGACGAGATCGCCGCGTTCCGGCCGCTGCCATGACCGAACCCGCCAGCCCCTGGGTGATCGTCACCGACTGGCTCCCGGCGAACGACGACCCGGTACGCCCGCAGATCACGCTGTCGACCGTGACACCGGCCGGCGAGGCCGACGCCCGCACCGTGCTGCTCAGCGAGTACGACACGCACGGGTTCTACTTCCACACCGACGCCATGTCGCGCAAGGCGAGCAACATCGTCAACAACGCGTCGGTCGCGCTCACCTTCCTCTGGCCGGGTTTCACGAAGCAGCTCGTCGTGCAGGGGAGGGCCGAGATCGCCCCCGCGGGCGAGATCGCAGACGCCTATACGCGCCGCTCGCCCTACCTCAAACAGCTCGCCTGGCTCAACACCTTCGAGTTCGCACAGCTGCCACTGGATGAGCGCCGCGAGCGCTGGGCCGCCTTCGCAGCCGGGCATCCGGATGGGTTCGACCCGCCCGACACCTGGGTCGGCTTCCTGGTGCGCCCCACCCGCATGACCTTCTGGACCGGCGACCCGGATGCCACGAGCCACCGCGTGGAATACCGCGAGTCCTCGGGCGGCTGGACGGTCGCCTACCTCCCCGGCTAGATGCGGACCAGCATCTTGCCGGTGTTCTGCCCCACCATCAGGCCGCGGAACGCCTCGAGCGCGTTCTCGATGCCGTCCACGATCGTCTCGTCCCACGCCAGCCGGCCCGATGCGACCAGCGGTCCGACCTTCTCGGCGAACTCGCCGAGCAGATGGCCGAAGTTCACGATGGTGAAGCCGATGAGCGACAGTGACTTCGTCGTGAGCATGTACAGGTTGCGGGGGGCCGCCGGCGCCTCGGTCGCGTTGTAGCTCGCGATCGAGCCGCAGATGGCCGCTCGACCGAAGTCGTTCATCGCGAAGATGGCGGCCTCGAGGTGGTCGCCGCCGACATTGTCGAAGTAGACGTCGATGCCGTCCGGTGCGGCGGCGGCGAGCTGACGCGACACCTTGCCGTTCCTGTAGTTGAACGCGGCGTCGAACCCGTATTTGGTGGTGAGCAGCTCCACCTTCTGGTCCGACCCGGCGCTGCCGACGACCCGGGATGCCCCGAGCACGCGCGCGAGCTGACCCACGGCGCTCCCGACCGACCCCGCAGCGCCGGAGACGAACACGGCCTCCCCCGGTTTCAGGTCCGCCACCGCGGTGAGTCCCACCCACGCGGTGAAGCCGCCGACGCCGAGCGGACCGAGATAGACGGAGGGCGAGATGCCGGGCAACTCGTCCCGCTTCGTGAAGTGCTTCGCCGGGCCCTGGGCGACATCCCGCCAGCCGGCGTAGTGGTCGACCAGGCCGCCCACCTCGTAGCCGTCCGCGTTGGACTCGATCACCCGGCCGACGGCGCCGCCGAGCATCGGCCTGTCCAGCTCGAACGGCGGAATGTACGACTTGGCGTCGTTCATGCGGGCGCGCATGTACGGGTCTACGGAGATGAACTCATTGCGCACCCGGATCTCGCCGGAGCCGAGCGGCGGCAGCTCCACCTCGACGAACGCGACGTCGTCGTCGGTGACGTGGCCCACGGGCCGTTTGACGAGTTTCCACTGGCGGCTGGTTGCGGTTGACATACGATCCCCTTCGATCCGTTACCGACGTTACCCGAGCTCCCGTGAGATGGTGGCGAGGGCTTCCGCGAACCACGCCTCCCGCCCGGCTGAGGTTCCGCCGGAGAGATTGACGCCGCGCACGCCCTCGATCTCGAGCAGCCCGCGCGAGAGTTCGACCGCCGCGGAGATCCCCGCCACGAACGGGTCGGCCGCCGCCAGGATGCGCGCGAGGTAGCCCTCCGGCAGCACCAGGGTCGTGAAGCTTTCGAGCAGCGCTGCACTCTCCTGGTCGACCACGACGGGCACGCACGGGATGAAGGCCATCGCGACTCCGAGCTGCTGCGCCCGGTCGATGAACTCGCGCACCGGCGCGACGCCACCGGCGTGGTTCACGAAACAGACCTCGGCTCCGGCACGCATCTTCTCCAGCAGCCGATCCGGCCGGCGGTCGACCGGGGGCGTGGCGGGGGCCTCGCCGACGGAGACCAGGTGTCCGGCGGCGCGAGCCAGCGCCGCGAGTTCCGTGCTGTCCAGGTCGAAGACCGGGGCGGCATCCGGGCGGTCGCCGGTAAGCGTATGGTCGCCGGTGACGCAGTGCACCGCAGCGACGCCCACATCGGCGAGCGCCGCCAGTTCGCCCTCGAGGGCGACCCGATTGCGGTCCCGGCAGTTGAGCCCTGACCAGACCTCGACCCCGGATGCGCGGATGAGTCGCGAGCGATAGGCGGGTGAGAACTGCACGCGCGCGTTGCCCGCGTCGCCGGCCAATACGACATCCACCTGGCCGGCCAGTATGCCGCCGCACTCGGCGATGGATGCCGCGTCGAGCGCCCTGGCCGGGAAGTCGGCGACCACGACCTGCCTGGTTCGCATCAGCTCGCGCATCGGGCTGGCCGAGACCGGAGCCGTCTCGCCCGCCCATCGCACCGTGGGCAGGTCGAGAAACACGCAGCGGCTCGGAGACACCTCGCAGCTGCCGTCGAAATTGACGCCCCCGCACGGGCCGAAGTCCATGTGCTTCGGGCATTCGAGCAACCGGTCCATGACGGGAGCCTACGGATGCTGTGTGACGACCGCGTTTCGTGCCCGCGCGCCCGTTTGTTGCTCGCGCGCCGCGATTTCCGGGCGCGCAGGCAACAAACGGAGGCACAGGCCCCGGGATAATGGGCGGATGACCTTCGACCTCGTCATCCGCGCCGCATCCGTGCTCATCGACGGCGAGTTCCGGCCGGCCGAGGTCGGGGTGACGGATGGCGTGATCGCCGCCGTAGGCCCCGAGCGTCTCGAGGGCCGACAGTCGGTCGAGCTGGTGGACGACGCAGTACTGATCCCCGGCGTCGTCGACACCCACGTGCACATCAACGAGCCGGGTCGCACGGATTGGGAGGGATTCGCCAGCGCCACGCGGGCGGCCGCTGCCGGGGGCGTGACGACCGTCATCGACATGCCGCTCAACAGCATCCCACCGACCACGACCGTCGAGGCACTCGACCTCAAGCGTGAGGCCGCGGGGACGAGCGTGGTGAACGTCGGCTTCTGGGGCGGCGCAGTGCCGCAGAGCCTCGGGCACCTGCGTGAGCTGTGGGATGCCGGCGTGTTCGGCTTCAAGTGCTTTCTCTCCCCCTCCGGCGTAGACGAATTCGAGCACCTCTCGCCCGCTCAGCTCGATGCCGCGATGGAGGAGATCGCGGGGTTCGGCGGCCTGCTCATCGTGCACGCGGAGGACCCCGGCGTGCTCGACGCGCATCTCGATGCGGACGGCGGCACCGATTACCACCGCTTCGTCGAATCCCGTCCGCCCGAGGCCGAGGTCACGGCGATCGAACGGGTGATCGCCGGGTCGCGAAAGCACGGCACCCGCGCGCACATCCTGCACCTGTCATCGGCCGCGGCGCTCCCCACGCTCAGGGCCGCGCGCGCCGAGGGCCTCCCGATCACGGTGGAGACCTGCCCGCACTACCTCGTCTTCGACGAGGAGCACATCCCCGACGGCGGAACCCAGTTCAAGTGCTGCCCGCCGATCCGCGACGAAGCCAACCGCGAGTTGCTCTGGCAGGCGCTTCTCGACGGCGACATCGACATCATCGTCACCGATCACTCCCCCTCGACCGCGGAACTCAAGTTCGCCCACGGCGGCGACTTCGGTCTGGCCTGGGGCGGCATCGCCGGCCTGCAGACGGGACTGTCCGCCATCTGGACCGAGGCGCAGCGCCGCGGCATCCCGCTCACGCGCGTGCTCGAGTGGATGTCCAGCTCGACCGCGCGCTTCGCCGGTCTCGAAACCAAGGGTCGCATCGCCGTCGGCGCGGACGCCGACCTCGTCGCCTTCGCACCGGCCGACACCTTCACGGTCCATGCGGACGAGCTGTTGCACAAGAACCCGGTGAGCGCGTTCGACGGCCGCGAGCTGCACGGGGTGGTGCGTACGACCTGGCTCGCCGGCGCGCCCGTGACCGACGACACCCGGGGCACCCTGCTGGTGCGGGGATGAAACATCCGCGTCACATGGATTTGGGATGATCGGGCATGGCAATCATCCTGGGTGACAACCAGTACGGCAAGGCGGAGTCGCGCGTCGTGCGCATCGTGCGCGACACGGCCCGGCACGAGATCCGCGACCTCAACGTGACGACCGCGCTGCGCGGCTCGTTCGAGCCGGCCTATCTCGTGGGCGACCAGTCGAAGGTGCTGCCGACCGATTCGCAGAAGAACACCGCGTTCGCGTTCGCCAAGTCGAAGGGCATCGAGACGATCGAAGGTTTCGGCCTCGAACTCGCCCGTCACTTCGTGCACGATGTGGACCCGGTGGTGGGCGCCCGGATCGAGATCGAGGAGTACGCCTGGGAGCGGGCGGTCGTCGACGGCGAGGAGCATGACCACACCTGGACACGTAAAGGCCAGGAGATCCGCACGGCGGCCGTCACGGTCGACGCCACCGGCGAGTACGTGATCTCGGGCTTCAAGGAGCTGACCATCCTCAAGTCGACCGGCTCCGAGTTCGCAGGCTTCCTGAAGGACGAGTACACGACCCTGCCGGAGACCCACGACCGCATCATGGCGACGGCACTCGACGTGAAGTGGCGCTACGACGGTGTCGGTCACGACTACGACCGCATCTACGCCGACGCCAAGACGCTCATGGTCAAGGAGTTCGCGACCCTCCAGTCACTCGCCCTGCAGCAGACGCTCTGGCGCATGGGCAGCGCCGTGCTGGAGACGTACCCGCAGATCGCGGAGATCCGGCTGAAGGCACCCAACAAGCACCACTTCGACTACGACATCGACCGCTTCGGCGTGCCGAACAGGGGCGAGGTCTTCGTCGCCGCCGACCGCCCGTACGGGCTGATCGAGGCGACCATCACCCGCGACGATGCGTCGGATGCCGGCGACGCCTGGCGGTCCAGCGCGGGACTCGCATGAGTGACGAGACGTGGCTGAATCGCGCGATCGAGCTGGCGGTGGACAACGTCGCCGCCGGCGGGGGGCCTTTCGGCGCGCTCATCGTGCGCGACGGCGTGGCGGTCGCTGAGGGGCAGAACCGGGTCACCCGCGATCTCGACCCGACAGCGCACGCGGAGGTCGTGGCGATCCGCGCCGCCTGCCGTGCGATCGGCGACTTCTCGCTCGCCGGCGCCGTGCTGTACACGTCGTGCGAACCGTGCCCGCTCTGCCTGTCCGCGGCGCTGTGGGCGCGGGTCGACCGGGTCGTGTTCGCCGCCGACCGGCACGACGCCGCACGCGGCGGGTTCGACGACCGGGAGTTCTACGAACTGTTCTCGACGCCGCGCGAGGAGTGGCACCTGCCGATCGACTCGCTGCGGGTCGAGGCCTCGCCGGCGCCGTTCGACGCCTGGCTCGCGCACGAGGCGCGCACCGACTACTGACGCCGAAGGCGGGTCGAGCGTGTCGAGACCTCACCAGCGAACGACGTCGGCGAGGTCTCGACCAGCTCGACCCGCCTAACTACCGCGATAGGTGCTGTACGCGTACGGGCTGAGCAGCAGCGGCACGTGGTAGTGCGAATCATCCGAAACGGTGAACGTGATCGTGACGTTCGGGTAGAACGTGGACAGGGCGGACGTGTCGAAGACGATCGTGTAGATGCCGGCCGGGAGGGCATCCGGCCCGAGGTCCGCAACGCGGCCGTCCGCGTTCGTGACGGCGATCCCGAGGATCTCGCCCGACTCGTCGTGCAGCGACACCGGGACGCCGGTGGCGGGCGTTCCGGCGGCGGCATCGAGCACGTGGGTGGTGACGTGGCTCACGCGGTCCGCCCCCACAGCTTCTCGATGCGCAGCAGCGCGATGTCACGCAGCTGCTCGCCGACGATCTCCAGCTCCGTGCTGTTCGGCAGCTCGAGCCGGCGCTCCAGCTCGGCGAGGATCTCCCGTTTGCTGCGGCCCGCCGCTCGGATGATGAACACCCGCCCGAAGCGCTCCTCGTAGGCCTCGTTGCCCGACCGGATCGCCTCATCGAGGTCACCGTCCTCGTCACCGAGACCGGCCTGCTCGGACCGGCTGAACTCCTGCGACGCGCCCTCCCCGACCGGTTTCTCACCGATGCGCGGATGATCGGCGATCGCCTGCTCGATCTCGTCGGCGGAGAGCGGGGTCGCCGCATCCGATGCCGTGCTGAACAGCGCCTCGAACGACTCGAATGGTGAGAACGCGATGACATCGTCGACCCAGCGCGGCACGGCGAGGCTCGCCATCAGCCCGCCGCGGAGTTCGTCGTCGCCCACCTCTAGCATCTCAAGCCCACCATCGACCTAACATTACCCATGTGACCTCACTCTCCGGGATCGTGCTCGCCGCCGGCGCCGGCACCCGGATGGGCGCGCCGAAAGCGCTTCAGCGCACGCCCGGCGGGCGCGGCTGGATCGACATCGCGGTGGAGCTGTTGCGCGGGGCCGGCTGCGAACCGGTGTTCGTCGTGCTGGGCGCCGCGATCGTCGACGTGCCGGCCGGGGCGGTGGCCGTGGTCGCCCGCGACTGGGAGCTGGGGATGTCCGCCTCGCTCCGCGCCGCCCTCCGCTCGGCGAGCGGTGACGCCGCCCTCATCACTCTGGTGGACCTGCCCGAACTGCCCGTGTCCGTGGTGCGGAGAGTGGCGAGCGAGCCGGTCGCGGCAGACTCGCTTCGGCAGGCGGTGTTCGAGGGGCGGCCCGGGCATCCGGTGCTCATCGGCCGCGACCACTGGGCCGCGGTGAGCGACTCGCTCAGCGGGGACCGCGGTGCCCGCGACTACCTGGTGGCGAACGGGGTCGACGAGGTCGAGTGCGGCGACCTGTTCGACGGCCACGACATCGACCGCTAGCCTTCCAGCTCGTCGAGCGCGGCGAAACGCGCACTGATCTCGACCACCCGTGAGCGCAGGCCGAGCACCGCGGAGGCCAACAGGGTCACGACGCTCTCGGCCGCCGCATAGCTGTCGAAGGCCGAGACGGTGTCGACCGGGCACTCGATGAAATGGGTCACATCGCGGGAGTAGCGCCGTCCGGTCGGGTCCGTGAGGAGGATCGTCGGGATGCCGGCCAGGGAGTGCACGAGTGCCGCGAACGAGGACGGCCGGCGACGGAACCCGGCGAGCACGACCACGTCGTCCGGCCCGAGCGATGTGAGCTCCTCGGCGATCGACTGGCCGGGCAGCGGCGCGAGATCGACGAAGTCGCGGGACTGGGCCAGCTGCTGCCTCAGGCGCAGCGCGATCGGGTAACTGTTGCGGTAGCCGATCACCAGCACCCGGCGCGCATCGGCGATGAGGCGCGCGGGAGCGTCGAGCGAGAGCCCGGCGAGAGCGGACCTCAGGTTCGCGATCTCCCGGGCGAGGTGGGCCTCGAAGTCGGTCGCGGCGACCGTTCGCGGTGCACCGCGGAGGCCGCGCACGTGGTCGCGCAACTGCTCGGCACTGTCGAAGCCGAGCCGGCGGTACAGGCGCGAGACCGTCGCCTTCGACACGCCGCTGAGAGACGCCACCTCGGTCGCGTTGTAGACCGCGAGATCATCGAGGTGATCGCGCATGAAGTCGGCGGCGCGCTGCTCCTGCGGGGAGAGCTCCGCGTAGCCCCGCTCGATGCGACCGGCGAGATCAGTCATCGGCCACGGCGAGCACCGCCGCCTCGAACGCGTCGAGCGCGGCTGCGACATCCGCCTTCTTCACCGCCTCATCGGGATGGTGGCTGATGCCGCCGCGGCAGCGCAGGAACAGCATCGCGATCGGGGTGAGCGCGACAACGGCCATGCCGTCGTGGCCGGCCCGGCTCCAGAACGCCATCGGTTCGGCATCGCCGGTGGCACGGATGCCCGCGCCGATCGCGCGCATGAGTCGCGGGTCGCACGGCACGGCATCGGCCCGATACAGTTCGTGCTTCTCGAGGTGCAGGCCGCGGCGGGAGCAGATCTCCTCGGCCGACGCCCAGACCTCGGCGAGTGCTCCATCCCGTTCGTCATCGAACTCGGCGCGCAGGTCGAGGCTCAGCTCGACCCGGCCGGGGATGACGTTCACCCCGCCCGGGAAGGCCTGGAGCCTGCCCACCGTGCCGATCACGCCGCGCTGCTTCGAGATCCGCTCGACCTCGACCACGAGCTCGCTCGCGCCGACCAGGGCGTCCCTGCGTCGATCGAAGGGGGTGCCCCCGGCGTGGCCGGCCTTGCCGGTGATGGTGATCGCGTAGCGGCGGGCGCCGGCGATCGAGGTGACGACGGCGAGGCGGCGGTCGTGGTCCTCGAGGATCGGGCCCTGCTCGATGTGGGTCTCCAGGTAGCCGACATAGTTCTCCGGGCGGCGGAACGCGCCGGGCAGCCGGGCCGGGTCGAGTCCGAAGTCCTGGAACGCCTCGGCCAGGGTGATGCCGTCCTTATCGGTGAGCGACCACCAGTCCTCGTTCCAGGTGCCGGCGAGCGCGCGGCTGCCGAGCAGCGCCATCCCGAAGCGGGTACCCTCCTCGTCGCTGAACGCGACCACCTCGAGGGCGAACGGCAGCTCGGTGCGCTTCTCATGGATGCGCGCCGCCACGGCGATCGCGAGCAGCACCCCGAGCATGCCGTCGTAGCGCCCCGCGTCGGGCACGGTGTCGATGTGCGAGCCGATCAGCAGGGCGGGCAGGCCGGGCTCGCGGCCCTCCAGCCGGCCGCACTGGTTGCCCGCGGCGTCCTGCCAGGTGCTGAGGCCCGCCTCGGACATCCACTCCGCCACGAGGGCATTCGCGGCCTTGTGTTCCGGCGACAGGTGCACCCGCTCCAGGCGATCGGGCCGGCTGGAGATCGTGGCCAGCTGCTCGCAGCGGTCCAGGATGACGTCAGTCTCAGTTGGCATAGAAGTCCAGCGCCGCCCCGACACCGCTGCCCGCCGTCGCCGCAAAACCGGCGCATCGCAGCACCTGCTCGAGCGCGGCGAGCGTCAGCAGCACGGTGTCGCGGCGGGCGTTGAAGCCCATGGTGCCGATGCGCCACACCCTGCCCGCCAGCGGACCGAAGGAGGTGCCGATCTCGATGCCGAAGTCCTGCAGCATCGCCCCGCGCACCGCGGCGTCGCTGACGCCCTCCGGGATCCGCACGCCGACCACGTTGTTCATGCGCACCGACTGGTCGCCGAACAGTTCCAGGCCCAGCGCGCTGAGCCCCGTCACCATCGCCGTACCGTGCAGGCGGTGCCGCTCCACCGCGTTCGCCATGCCCTCCTCCACGAGCAAGCGCGCGCACTCGCGCGCGGCGTACAGCATGCTCGTCGCCTCGGTGTGATGGTTGAGCCGCTTCGGGCCCCAGTAGTCGAGAATCTGGCTCAGGTCGAAATAGTTGCTGCGGATCGGCTGGGCGGAGATGGCATCCCCCTCCACCCGGATGCCGGCCTCGATGCTCTTGCGGGAGTTCACCCGGTCCACCGCCGGCCGGCTCAGCGTGATGGGCGACGAGCCGCTCGGCCCGGCGAGGCATTTCTGCAGGCCTGCGGTCGCGGCATCCACCCCCCAGGCGTCCGCCTCGAACAGGTTGCCACCGAGGGATGCCGTGGTGTCGGTGTAGAGCAGCGCTCCGTGCTTCGCAGAGAGAGCGCCCAGCTCGGCGAGCGGCTGGGCCACGGTCGTCGAGGTGTCGCCGTGCACGATGGCGACGAGTTTCGGCTGGGCGTCGAGGATCGCCTTCTCCAGCTCGGCGACGGTGAAGACGGTGCCCCAGGCGCGCTCGATCACGTGCACCTCGGCGCCGCAGCGCTCCGCGATCTCGCGCAGCAGGTGGCCGAACCGGCCGAACACCGGCACCAGCACCCGGTCGCCCGGCTCGATCAGCGAGACGAACACCGCCTCGATGCCGGCGCGGCTGGTGCCATCGACGAGGAGTGTCGCCTCGTTCGTGGTGCGGAACACGTCGCGGTACAGCGCCATCGTCTCGTTCATGTATCCGGTCATCGCGGGGTCGTACTGCCCGACGAGCTGCGCGGACATCGCGCGGAGCACCCGCGGGTCGGCGTTGATCGGTCCGGGCCCCATGAGCAGGCGCTGCGGCGGGTCGATGGGCAGGATCTGCATGCGGGCTCCTCGTGAATCATGTGTTTCAGAATCGACTCTACCGGAATAGTTGTTTCACGGACGTTTCGTGCCGTGGCGGGGGCTACGCCGGATCGCGGCGGTTTTGAGTCTTCGCGGCGGGAGGCCCGCCTCCCGCCGCGAGGATTCTCGCCCGCCGCGAGCGGAGAATGGATGCCGTCGAGCCTCTGCGGTGAAGTCTCGACCAGCTCGACCCGCTCTAGGTGACGAGTTCGCGCCCTAACTCGATCAGCGCAAGGTCGCTGTACCGTGGCCCGACGAGGCAGAGCCCGACCGGGCCGTGCGGGGTCGCGTACGCCGGCACGCTGAGACCCGGGCGCCCGGTGAGCCCGGCGACGCAGGTCAGCCGCAGGGTGCTCGCCCGGAACGCCTCCAGCTCCTCGGCGGTCGCGGTCGTCGAGGGGGCGGCCGCCGATGCGGACGGAAGCAGCAGTACCCGCTCCCCGAGGAGGTCGTCGAGGCGCGAACGGGCGGCGTCGAAGGCGGCCGCCGCGGCGAGACCCTGCTCCTCGGTGATGCCGCGAGCGAACGCGAAACGCGCGGCGATGTCATCACCGAGGGCGCCGGGGTGCGCGTCGACCCACTCGCCGTCGGACTGCCACGCCTCCACCGCCTGCGTCATCCGGAACGCCTCGAACAGCTCGTCGAGGTCGCCGAGGTCGATGGGCACCGCGTCGACCCGGAATGCGGCCCGGACGGACGGCGTGCACAGCTCGAGCAGCGCCGGCGCGTACACGTAGTCCGGGGTGACGGCCTCCTGCGCTTCGAGGTCGAGGGTCACGGCGGCGGAACGAGACAGCGTGTCAGGGTCGCGGGTGAGCCAGCCGACGGTGTCGAAGGAGGGCGCGAGCGGCAGCAGGCCGCTGCGGCTCACCGCACCGTGCGTGGTGCGCAGCCCCCACAGCCCCTGGAGGGACGCCGGCACTCGGATCGACCCGCCGGTATCCGTTCCGAGGCCGATGGTGGCCTGCCCGGTGGCGACCGCGGATGCCGGACCGCTCGACGACCCACCGGGGATGGCACCGGGCACCGCGCCGTTCGGCGGCGTTCCGTAGTGCGCGTTGCGGCCGGCGACGGAGTAGGCGAACTCGTCCGTCCGGGCGATCCCCTGCACGCTCGCGCCGGCATCCAGCAGCTGCTGCACCGCGGTGGCGGTTCCCTCGGCGACCGGCGACTCCGCGAGGTAGGCGGGAACACCCGCGCCCACGGCGAAACCCTTCACCGAGAAGAGGTCCTTCACGGCGACCGTCATCCCCTTGAGGGTTCCGGATGCCGCACCGGCCACCAGCGGCGACCCCACGACCCGCCAGATGGCACTGTTGATCGCCGCGGCGGGCAGGCTCACGTGCGCGGCCCGCACCACCCAGCGGCCGGCCTGCCGCTGCCACAACTGCGTCTGCTGCCCGCGCCCGCCGGTGGCCGGCTGGGTCACGGCGATCACCAGCGCGTTGTCGTCGTCGATCTCCCGCACGTGCACATCGAGGATGGTGCGTTTCGGCGCTCCCCCGCGACCCTGCCGGAATGCGCTGATCGCGTCGTGCCCGATGAGAATGCCGGCGGCGTCACCGCGCAGCGTCTCGTCCCCGGGCGCGAACAGCGCGTCGAGGGTCTCGAGGTCGTTCTCCATGAGGGCCTTCTCGTAGGCCCGGAAGGCGTCGAGCAACCCGTCAGTCAAAGTCGCTCACCCGAATCCTCGCGTGAACGCCCTTCACGATGTCGACGACCTGCGAGATGTCGAAGTCGGTCGCGGCGCTGAGGTACGCGTACGCGTGCTCTGCATCCATGCCGAAGCGTGCGCGCAGCAGCGAGATCGCGGCGCGCACGCAGTTCTGCATGGCGACATCCAGGTCCCGGTCCATGCCGGTGGGGATGAGGTATTCGGCCGTCTCGGCGAGCGGTCCAGTGACCTCGCCGAACTCGGCCACGGCGTCGGCGGCGGGCACCAGGTCGAAGCGGAGGGTGACCCGCAGCGACGCCTCCATCGCGGTGAGGGCGACTTCGCCGTCGCCCTGCGCGAAGTGCGGGTCGCCGACGTAGGCGAGTGCGCCGGGCACCTGCACCGGAAGGTAGAGCGAGGAGCCGACGGTGAGGAGGTTGATGTCGATGTTGCCGCCGAACGGTCCGGGCGGCACCGAGTGCGGGCGTTCGGAGCCGGGAACCGCGACACCCATGATGCCGAGGAACGGCCGCAGCGGAAAACGCACGCTGTGGTCGCCGCCGAACACCCGCGGCATCGTCCCGTACGAACCGTCGACCCCGGCGAACACGCTCACCGTCTCGCCGCCCGCCGGGTACTCGTCGGGCAGCGCGCCCTTGCCGTGCCGGTTCGATACCACGCCGTACGGCACGCGCGGGAGGGTCTCGAGCACCGTGATCTTCAGCAGGTCGCCCGGCAGAGCGCCGGTCACCGCGATCGGGCCGGTCACGACGTGCGGCCCGTCGACGGCGGGGTCGCGGCGGTAGTCCGAGGCGGCGAGGTCGACGGCATCCGTCAGCACGGCATCCGGGCTCACGCCGAAGCTCCCGAAGAACGCAACCGGGTCTCGCCCCTGGTCCTCGTGGATGCCCTCGTGGCTGATCGTGTCGATCGTCACCTCGTCGCCGGGCGCGATGGTCAGCACCGGCGTGTCCGTCTCACACGGGAGGCGCCCCCAGAGCACCTGGGCAGGGTCGGCGGGCAGGTACGCGGAGGCCCGTATCGGCCCCGCCCCCGGCTGCAACACGTCCATCCGGCAACACTACCGAGTCAGTAGCTGAGCCAGACGCGATCACCCGGCTCGAGAGCGAGGTCCGCGAACCTCGCGGGCGTCAGGTCGGCCGCGAGATCTCCGACCCGCACGCGCACCAGGTCGCCACGGGTCTCGATGCTCTCGACCGTCCCGGCGATCGCGTCGGCGACCGGCGTCGTCGACACCGAGACAGTGGAAGGTGCGACGACGCTCCCGTCCGGCAGCAGGTTCAGCCCGACCAGTGCCGCGGCGAACGGGGTCCGCGGGTGTTCGAGCACCTCACGGGTCGGCCCCGAGTCCACGAGACGCCCCCCGTCGATCACCAGCACCCGGTCGGCGAGGGTGAACGCGTCGACCACGTCGTGCGTGACGATGATGGCCGTGCGGTCCGAGAGCACACGTTTCAGCAGACCACGCAGGGCCGGCACCACCGTGACGTCGAGCGCCGCCATCGGCTCGTCGAGAAGCAGGAGGCGCGGGTCGGTCGCCAGCGCCCTGGCGACCGCGATGCGCTGCGCCTGGCCGCCCGAAAGCTGCGCTGGCCGGCGCGACGCGAACTCGGCGGCATCCACCTGCTCGAGCCAGTGACGCGCGCGGCTCCGCGCGACGGACCGCCGAGCGCCGGTGCTTCTCGCCCCGAAGGCGACATTCTCGAGCACGCTCAGATGCGGAAACAGCAGTGCTTCCTGGGCGAGCAGCGAGACGCGGCGGCGATATGTCGGGCGCCCGAACAGCGCGGTGCCGTCCAGTGTGGCCTGGCCCGTGTCCGCGCGCAGCAGTCCGGCTAGGAGACCGAGCATCGTGGACTTGCCCGCCCCGTTCGGTCCGAGCACCGCGACGGTCTCCCCGTCGGCGACGGAGAAGGAGACGTCGAAATCCCGGGCGGCGAGCGTGGCAGCGAAGTCGAGGGTCATCGGCTGAACAACTCCGGGTTCGCTCCGCGGTGCGCGAGGCCGACCACGATGACGGCCACGGCGACCAGCACCAGCGACATGGCGACCGCCGCGTCGGGATTCGTCTCGAGCTGCAGGTAGATGTCGAGCGGCAGGGTCTGGGTCACTCCCTGAAGGCTGCCGGCGAAGGTGATCGTCGCGCCGAACTCGCCGAGCGCCCTGGCGAACGACAGGATGGCGCCCGAGACGAGCGCGGGAGCGATCAGCGGCAGGGTCACCCGCCACAGCACCGTCGTCGGCGATGCCCCCAGGGTCGCCGCGACCACCTCGTACTTCGAACCGGCCGTGCGCAGGGCGCCCTCGAGGCTCAGGATGAGGAACGGGATGGCGACGAAAGTCTCGGCCAGCACCACCGCGGCTGTCGAGAACGCGATCTGGATTCCGAGGAACGAGAAGGTCGAACCGAGCAGCCCCTGTCGCCCGAACGTGTACAGCAGCGCGATGCCGGCCACCACCGGCGGCAGCACGAGCGGCACCAGCACCAGCGCCCGCACCACGCGCTGCCCGGGAAAGCTCGACCGCGCGAGCACCAGGGCGACCGGCACCCCGAAGACGAGACACAGCAGGGTTGAGACGCCCGCGGTCTTGAGACTGAGCAGCAGCGCGGCGACCGACTCCTGCGAGGTGATCAGCGGGATGAACTGGGCCCAGTCGACACGGCTGATGATCGCGACGAGGGGCAGCACGATGAATGCCGCCCCTGCGCACGCGATCGCCACGACCCAGCGCGGTACAGCCCCAAGGCCGTTCATAGAGGCAGAGTGGTCACGGCTACGGCGTGGCGAAGCCGTCGGCCTTGAGCAGCGCCCCGCCGGCCGTGCCCGTGATGTAGGCCACGAAGGCCTTGGCGGCCGCCGCGTTCTTCGAGGTCTTCAGCGCCGCGATCGGGTATTGGTTGACGACCTTCGATGACTCCGTGAAAGTGACGCCTTCGATGTTGCCGGCGGGCAGTGCACCCTTGACGTCGGTCACGTAGACGAGCCCGGCATCCGCCTCACCGCTGGCGACCTTGGAGAGCACGCCGGTCACCGCGAGCTCCTGGCTGACCGGGGTGATCGTGACGCCGGTCACCTGTTCAAGCGAGAGAGCGGCTGCGCCACAGGGAACGGATGCCGCGCAGATGACAGTCTTCACAGCGGGCTTGGCGAGGTCGGCGAAGTCCGTGATCTTGGCGGGGTTGCCCTTCGGTACCGCGATCTCCATGGTGTTGCTCGCGAAGATCGGCGGGGTGCCCGAGACGAGCCCCGCCCCGGTGAGCTTGTCCATGGTGGCGGTGTCCGCCGAGGCGAACACGTCGGCCGGTGCGCCATTCTGAATCTGGGTGACCAGCGTCGACGACCCGTTGAAGGTGTTCAGCACGGTCACGCCGGGGTTGGCCTTCTCGAAGTCGATCGCCAGCGTCGTGAACGCGGCCGTGAGCGACGAGGCGGCGTAGACCTGGATGGTTCCGGAGAGGGCCGCCGACTTCGTCGCCGTGGCGGTCGGCGCCGGCGCGGCCGACGCGCATGCGGTGACGCCGAGACCGACGGCCAGGGCCACCGCGACGAGCGCAAAGGGTTTCTTCATGCTGTTCATGCTCCAGGTGTCTCGACGATGACCGTCGTGGCTTTCACGACCGCGATCGCGACCGATCCGGGTTCCAGTCCGAGCTCGCGCACGGCCTCACTGCTCATGAGCGACACCACGCGGAACGGGCCGCACTGCAGCTCGACCTGGGCCATGACGGTGTCCATGACGATGTTCGTCACCAGGCCGACGAAACGGTTACGCGCTGAGCGGCCGATCCCCGAGGGATCGTCGGGCAGGACCGAGTTCTCCCGGGCGAGGGTGGCGAGAGCGAGCCCGTCCACGACGGTCCGGCCGGACTCGTCCTTCTCCGCGACCATGGTGCCGTTGTCGATCCAGCGCCGTACGGTGTCGTCGCTCACGCCAAGATAGTGCGCGGCATCCTTTACCCGTATCTGCGTCACAAACTCCACTCTAGGCCAGCGAATGCGGATCGAGCGCGGCCGCAGGCCGCTTGCGAGACAATGAACACATGGACTTCGCACGCCAGATCGCCCTGCCAGGGTTCGGCGCCGATGGCCAGGCCGCGCTCGGTCGATCTCGTGTGCTCGTCGTCGGAGCGGGCGGCCTCGGCAGCGCCGTCATCCCCGCTCTGGCCGCCGCCGGAGTCGGCACCATCGGCGTCATCGACGACGACACGGTCGACGCGAGCAACCTGCATCGACAGCTCGCCCACGGCGTCGCGGATGTCGGCCGCAGCAAGGTCGCGTCCGTCACCGACCGGGTGGCGGCCCTGTCGCCGGGCACGGTGGTCATCCCGCACGACACCCGCCTCACGGCGGAGAACGCGCTCGCCCTGTTCGCCGGTTACGACGTCGTGGTCGACGGCAGCGACAACTTTCCCACCCGCTATCTGGTGAACGACGCGGCCGCTCTCACCGGCATCCCCGCGGTCTGGGGCGCGGTGTCGCAGTACTCCGGCCAGGCCGGCGTCGCGTGGGCGGCGCGCGGCCCGCAGTACCGCGACCTGTTCCCGTCTCCTCCGCCGCCCGGCGCTGTGCTCTCCTGCGAGGAGGGCGGCGTGATGCCGAGCACCGTCGCGGTGATCGGGTCGATCATGACCGGCGAGGTGATCAAGATCGTCACCGGCGTCGGCGCTCCGCTCATCGGCCGCGTGACCGCTTTCGACGGCCTGACCGGTGGTTTCCGCGAGATCGCGTACGAGAAGGACCCGGCAGCCGAACCGATCACCGGACTCATCGACTACGAGCTGTTCTGCGGGGTCGGGCCGAGCGCTGTCGGAATGAGCGCGCCGGCGCTGGCGCGCATGCTCGACGACGTGACCCTCATCGACGTGCGCGAGCCCTGGGAGGCGGAACTGGCCACGATCCCGGGCTCCCGGATCGTGCCGCTCGACGAGGTGGAACGGCGCGACGACCTGGTGCTGTTCTGCCACCACGGGGTGCGGTCGGCACGGGCGCTCGACGTACTGGCCGCCCGCGGCATCCGGGCGACGCACCTCGAGGGCGGCATCGACGCCTGGTCACGACTGGTCGACCCGACCGTGGCGAGGTACTGATGGCGAAGGCCACGGTCGACGAGCACGCGGCTCTCATCCGTTCACTGGTCGTGCTGCCGACATCGTCTGAGACCGTGTCGCTCGCCGAGGCGCTCGGCCGGATCACGGCGACCGCAGTGCTGTCGCCGGTCGATCTGCCGCTGTTCCGCAACTCGCAGATGGACGGCTATGCCGTGCGCACCGCTGATCTCCCCGGCACCCTCCCGGTCATTGCGGAGATCGCGGCCCGGCCAGGCGAACCGGCGGCGCTGCTGCCCGGCACCGCCGTCACGATCATGACCGGCGCACCGATGCCCGAGGGCGCGGATGCCGTGGTGCCGGTCGAACACGTCACCCGCGACGGCGACACCGTGACCATCCCGCAGCCGCGCACCCCCGGCGAGTTCGTGCGCGAACGCGGCAGCGACCTGCGCCGCGGCGACGAGCTGCTTCCGGAGGGACGCCTTCTCGCCTCCCGCCATCTCGCCGTTCTGGCCGCCGCCGGAATCACGACGGTGAAGGTCCGCTCACGCGTGCGCGTCGGCATCATCACCACCGGCGCCGAGCTCGTGGCCGAGGTGACCCGCGTCGGTGAGATCTACGACTCGAACGCCGTCGCCCTCGCCGCGGCGATCACGGCGGCCGGCGCCATCGTGAGCGTGAGCGCCCGGGTCGGCGACGACGCCGACGCGATGTCGGCCGCGCTCGACACCGCGGTCGCGACCTCGGATGTCGTGGTCACCTCCGGCGGGATCTCGATGGGAGACCACGAGGTCGTGCGGGACGTGCTCGAGCCGCTCGGGGCATCCGTCACGACCATCGCGATGCAGCCCGGGGGTCCGCAGGCGACGGCCGTGCTGCACGGCGTGCCGGTGATCGGCTTCCCCGGCAACCCGGTGAGCACTCAGCTGTCGTTCGAGGTCTTTCTCGCGCCGATCCTGCGGGAGCACGCCGGGCTGCCCGCCGCTCTTCGCGAAGAACGAACACTGGTCGGCGACGTGAAGTCGGTGTCCGGCAAGCGGCAGTTCCTGCGCGGACGGGCGGTGGGCGAGAATCGGGTCGAGATCGTCGGCGGCGCGAGTTCGCACCTGGTGGCGGGTTTCGCGGCCGCCGACCTGCTGGTCGACATTCCGGCCGACATGACTTCGCTGGCGAAAGGCACGACCGTGGAAACGTGGGCACTGTGAGCGGGCTGAGCCATCTGGACGACGAGGGCCGCGCCCGAATGGTGGACGTCGGCGGCAAGGCCGTCACCGATCGCAGCGCCACCGCCACCGGGCGGCTGAGCACGACGCCCGAGGTGATCGAGCTGGTGAGGGCCGACGGGATGCCCAAGGCCGACGTGCTGTCGACCGCCCGTATCGCAGGAATCATGGGCGCGAAGAAGACGAGCGAGCTCATCCCGCTCTGTCATCCGCTGCCCCTCAGCTCGATCGAGGTGGGTTTCGGCTTCGAGCAGAGCGCGATCACGATCACGGTGACCGCGAAGACCTCGGGGCGCACCGGTGTCGAGATGGAGGCCATGACCGGCGTCGCGATCGCCGGGCTGACGCTGCACGACATGGTCAAGGCGATCGACCCGGCGGCCGTGCTCGGCGAGATCCGGCTGGAGCAGAAGTCCGGCGGCAAGACGGGGACCTGGCAACGTGAGGCACCCCGCCCGCACAGCGCGGCGGTGATCGTCGCCTCCACGGGCGCGGCCGGGGGCACCCGCACCGACACCACGGGGCCGACGATCGTCACGTGGCTGAAAAGCCACGGCTACGAGACCGAGCTGACCGTCGTCGCGGACGCCGACATCGCCGTTGAACTCGCCCGCGCCGTCTCGAGCGCCCCCGCCGTGATCATCACCACGGGGGGCACCGGCATGAGTCCGAGCGACCGCACGCCCGAGGCCACCCGCGCGCTCCTCGATCGCGAACTGCCCGGTGTCGCCGAAGCGATCCGGGCCCGGGGCCTGCCGAACACTCCGAAGGCTGCGCTGAGCCGCGGTCTCGTCGGCACGTCCAATGGCACCGTCATCGTCAACCTGCCGGGCTCCACCGGCGGGGTGAAAGACGGACTCGCGGTGCTCGACGGGCTGCTCGAGCACCTCGTGCAGCAGGTCGCCGGTGGCGGCGCCCATGAGTGAGACCTATGCCATCATCGGCGGCGAGCCGATCGACGAAGCGGCGATCGAACGGTTCGTGATGACCTCGTCCGACGGTGCGCTCGTGACATTCCGCGGCGTGGTGCGGGACCATGACCACGGGGCCGCGGTCTCCGCGCTCGACTACCAGGCGCATCCGGACGCCCTCGTCTTCCTGCAGCGCTGCTGCGACACGGTCGCCGAGCGCACCGGCCTCAGGGTCGCCGCCGCGCACCGGGTCGGCTCGCTCGTCGTCGGGGATGTCGCCCTCGTCGCCGCGGTCGCGGCGCCGCATCGAGCGCTGGCCTTCGAGGCGTGCCAGCAGCTGGTCGACCTGGTGAAGAGCGATGTGCCGATCTGGAAGCGGCAGCACCTGGCCGACGGAGTGACCGAATGGGTCGGCCTCTGAGCTTCTGAAGAAATCTAGGCCGCCACCGATGCGCCCGAGTGGTAGTTCACGAAGGCCTGGATGAAGTCGAGCTGGCGTGAACTGACCCGCCACAGGCTGCCGTCTCGGTCGAAGCTGATGTCGACGACGGGACGCACCGCGATCGCCACGACGAGCTGGTCGCTGAACTCGCCGGCGGGCAGCCACATCACCCCGGCCAGCCGCGCGGCCGCTTCGCGCAGGTAGACGCTGTACTGGAACTCGTAGGCATAGTCGACCGACTCGGAGAACGCCGTCTGCAGCTGGCACGGTTCGAGCGCGGCCATGACGGCGGACAGCGATCGGGAAAGAGCGAGGTGCTCCTCGACGGTGAGGTCGAGCAGGATGACGCCATCGCTGAGGGTTTGGGTGTTCACACCTGAAGAGACGCAGGGTGCCCGCGATTATGACGCGCTAACCGCCGGCGAATGGCGGGAGCACGTCCACCCGAGCTCCCAGTGCGCGCCCGTCGTCGCGACTGACGACTCCGTCCACGAGAAACGAGCCGGATGCCAGCACCCGGCTCATCGCGTCGCCATAGCGTTCCACGAGCATGGCGCGCAATTCTCCGACGGTCGACGCCTCGATGGACTCCGTCTCGCGACCGGCCGCCTCCGCCGCGGCCGCGAAGTACCGCAGCTCAGCCACCGATCGCGCCCATGCTGCGTTCGGGGCGCCGGAACCCGGGCAGCGACATCCCGTGTCCGGCCTGCTTGCCCCACATCGCCGCACGCCAGCGGTCGGCTATGTCGTGATCGGCGCTGCCGCGGTCGTCGGCTCCGCCGCGCAGCATGCCGCGCAGGTCGGTTTCGTCGTCACCGAACAGGCAGGAGCGCACCGTGCCCTCGGCCGTGATGCGGGTGCGGTCGCAGCTGTCGCAGAACGAGCGGGTGACGGACGCGATGATGCCGACGGTCGCCGGGCCACCATCGACCAGCCACTCCTCTGCCGGTGAGGACGGGTCCTCGCGATGCGGGCGCGTCAGCGTGAACCGGCCCGACAGCACGTCGAGCAGTTCGGCGGCGTCCACCATCTGGTCCCTCGCCCACTGCTCGTCGGCGTCGAGCGGCATCTGCTCGATGAAGCGCAGCCGCACGCCGTTCGCGAGCGACCAGTCGAGCAGGTCGACCGCGCCGGCGAGCGTGTCGCGCATCAGCACGGCATTGATCTTCAGCGGCGTGAGCCCGGCCGCCCGCGCCGCCTGGATTCCGGCGAACACCGCGGGCAGCCGGTCGCGGCGGGTGAGCCGGGCGAAGTGGTCGCGGTCGACGGTGTCGAGCGAGATGTTGATGCGGCTGAGACCGGCATCGACGAGTTCGCGGATGCGGTGGTCCAGCCCGATCGCGTTGGTCGTCATCGAGATCGATGCCCCGTCCGCGACAGCGGACGACCGGCGGATGATCTCGGCGAGGTCGGCGCGCATCAGCGGCTCGCCACCCGTGAAGCGCACGTCACGCACACCGAGGTCTCGCACGGCGATGCCGACCAGGCGGGCGATCTCGGCCGGCGTCAGCAGGTCGTCGCGCGGGATGGCAGGGAGTCCGGCTTCCGGCATGCAGTAGGTGCAGCGGAGCGAGCACTTCTCCGTGATGGAGATCCGCAGGTCGCGGGCCACGCGGCCGAAGCGGTCCACCAGGCCAGGGACATCCGGACGGCCCTCGATCGACGGAACCGCGCGCCGGACCCCGGGGAGCCCGAGCGCGATGGTCGTCATCGCCTCAGCCTAAGCTCTGCAACTCCGCGGCCGCCGCGCCACCGGCATCCGCGCCCTTCTTCAGGAAGCCGGCGATGAGCTCCAGTTCCTCATCCGTATAGCTGGCGCAGACGGCGTCCATCGCGGCATTCATACCGGCGAACTGCTCGAGCACGTCGGAATTGCGCTCGGGCACCGCCCTCACGACGACGGCCCGGCGGTCGTCGGTCGCACGCTCCCGGGTGATCCAGCCGTCTCGTTCCAGTCGGTCGAGGATGCCCGTGACCGTCGCCGGATGCTGCCCGATGCGTCGCGCGAGCGCCGTGGGGCTGAGCGGGCCCACCTGGGAGATGAGGTCGAACACGTCGAGGTCGATGTCCTTCAGGTCGACCTTCACGCTGATCTGGCGATTGAGCAGCGAGATCTGGTTGCGCACCTCGCGCAGCGATCGCTTCACCTCGAGCACGAGATGACGTCGCTCGGCCGAGCCTTCGCGTTTTACTTTGGTTTCCATATGATATTGTCCTCGTACATTATATCTCCCAAAGGAGCCATCCCATGAATATTGTCATCTTCGGCGCGAACGGGCCAACGGGCCGGCTGCTCACCCGACAGGCGCTCGACGCCGGGCACCTGGTCACGGCCGTCACCCGGCACGCGGCGGACTTCCCCATCACCGGGGATGCGCTGCGGATCGCCGAAGCCGACGTGCACGATGCCGATGCGGTGTCCCGCGCCATCGGCGGCCAGGACGCGGTGCTGTCCACGCTCGGGGTGCCATACGGCCGCAAGCCGATCACCGTCTACTCCGCCGGCGTGGGCAACATCATCACCGCGATGAACGCGCACGGGGTGACTCGTCTCGCGGTCGTCAGCTCGAGCGCGACGGACCCCGCAGAACGCGGGCGCGACACCGGCGGCGGATTCTTCTTCGAGAAGGTGCTCAAGCCCATGATCACGGCGATGGGGGGAACCCTGTATGCCGACATGCTGCGGATGGAACGGCTGGTGCGGGCGAGCGACCTCGACTGGACGATCGTGCGGCCGTCGGGTCTCTTCGTCACCGACGCGGTGACCGACTACCGGGTCGCCGAAGACTTCATCGCCGCCCGCTACACCTCGCGCACCGATCTCGCCGACTTCCTGCTGCGGCAGGCAACCGAACGCGACTACGTGCGCAAGGTCGCGGCTGTCGCGACGCTCGCCGAACAGCCGACCGTGCTGCAACTGATCCGCTCCGAGGCGTTCCAATCCGCACCGAAATAGCTACCCTTGTCAGCATGGCTGTCATCTCTCGCGGCTTCGGCAGCCGCAGGCGCGAAAGCGACGACTCCCTGCCGCCCGGGCAGTACCTCACGCAGGACTTTCCGGTGCTCTCCGCGGGCCCGACGCCGCGCATCGACACCGCGGAGTGGGAGTTCAGTATCACCAACGAGACCGGCGTGGTCCGGAAGTGGAACTGGGAGCAGCTGCACGCGCTGCCGATCGAGGACATCGGCACCGACATCCACTGTGTCACGCGCTGGTCGAAGCTCGGCACGACGTGGCGCGGCGTCTCCCTCGACACCCTGTTCACGGATGTCGACACCGTCTACGAGTACACGATGGCGCACTGCTACGGCGGCTACACCACCAACATCCCGCTCGCCGACCTGCTCGACGGCAAGGCCTGGATCGCGTTCGACTTCGACGGCGAAGACCTCGACCCGGAGCACGGCGGTCCGGCCCGGCTGCTGGTGCCGCACCTGTACTTCTGGAAGAGCGCCAAGTGGATCAAGGGTCTGCAGATGCTGCCCCAGGACCAGCCCGGCTTCTGGGAGCAGAACGGGTACAACATGTACGGCGACCCCTGGCAAGAACAGCGCTATTGGTAGCCGGCTGGATGGTGGCGACGGTGAGGTCGGTACACCCTGAGACGGCGAGCGCCCGAACCCTCGACATCGACGTACCCGGCTGGCGGGGCAACATCGCGGGACAGCACGTGGATGTCCGCCTGACCGCCGAGGACGGCTACCAGGCCGTGCGCTCGTACTCGCTCGCCTCCAGCGGAGCCGGCACCACCCTGCAGCTCGCGGTCGACCGCCTACCCGACGGCGAGGTCTCGCCCTACCTCGTCGATGATGTGATGGCCGGCGACCGGCTGGAGATCCGCGGGCCGCTCGGCGGCTGGTTCGTCTGGGAACCCTCCCTGGTCGGCCCGGTGCAGCTCATCGCCGGCGGCTCCGGCATCGTGCCGCTCATGGCGATGATCCGCTCGCGCGCGCAGGCGGGCAGCACCGCGCCGTTCCGCCTGCTCTACTCGGTGCGCACCCCCGACGACGCGTTCTTCCGCGCCGAACTCGAGGTACCCACGCCCGGACTCGAAGTGACCTGGGCCTTCACGCGCGCGACGCCGCCCGGATGGCCCAGGCCGGCCGGCCGCGTCACCGGCGACGACCTGTCGGCGCACTGCTTCCCGGCATCCGACGATCCGGCGGTGTTCGTCTGCGGTCCCACCGGCTTCGTCGAAGCTGTCGCGAACGCGCTCGTGCTGCTCGGGCACGACCCTGGCCACGTGAAGACCGAACGGTTCGGGGGCGCATGATGGCGGGACACGTCGACGGGAATGCGCTGGCCGGGCCGCTCTCCGAACTGTTCGCGTTCGACCCGACCACGGCATCCGCCCGCTGCGCCAGCTGCGGTGATACGACCGTGCTCGCCCGGGCCATGGTCTACGAGAAACCCCACAGCTTCATCGTGCGCTGTTCCGCCTGCGACGCCGTGCTGATGGTGCTCCTGCAGAAGGCTGACGCCACCGAGATCGATCTCGGCGGCGTCGCCTGGTTGCGTGCAGAGCATTAGCTTTCTCGCGGCGGGGGTTGCGCGCACTCGCGGCGGCTTAAGGACGTCGCGGCGGGAGTTGTAACTC
>FSXQ01002346.1_pt1 | contig 151935 bp, 152 predicted proteins | sample 1638011 | NCBI WGS metagenome assembly FSXQ01 (sample SAMEA3914789, study PRJEB12502) | metagenome | biome: forest; material: soil | place: Canada | collected 2011-07-03 | depth 0.3 m | reverse complement strand
CTATTACGCGTATGGACCGCTGGAGAACGAAAAGAAATTTCTGTTCAAGCGTTCTCAAGACGACTTACGCATAAAATATACCGATAGAGGAAATATATAAATCAAAGCTATATACAGAAAGCAGTTGAGTATATAAAAGAGTTGACGTAGCGTAGTATCCCATACGCCTGCGCCGGCACGAGACGGTGAGTCGATCGCGGGAGCCCAACCAGTTCGTTTATTTCAGCTCAACGAGGAGATGGAGTTCAGTATGGTGACGAAACCGGGCGTGTACCCCTTCACGAAAGCGTCGGTCCAGCACGAGTACAGCCCGGTGGACATCTCCTCGCGCGCGTTCTGGTCGCAGAAGCCCGAGGACCGCGACCAGTCCTTCGCACAGCTTCGTGCTGACGATCCGGTCAGCTTCCACCCGTCTACCGACGTCGCGTTCGAGCACAGCGAAAAGGGCTTCTGGGCCATCACCCGAGCCGACGACATCCAGGAGGTCGCACGCCACGACGAGGTGTTCCTCTCCGGCCTGGGAAACATCTTCGATCCGTACCCGGCAGACATCTCGATGGTCTTCTTCCACACCCAGGACGGGGAACTCCACAAGCGCAACCGCGCCTTGGTCAGCGGTGCGTTCACTCCGAAGCGGATCGCGATCATGCTCGACCAGATCCATGTGGCGGCCACCGAGGTCATCGACGACGTGATCGGAGCGGGCGATGTCGACTTCGTGCAGACCGTGGCAGCCCGCCTTCCCGCAATGGTGGGTGCGCGGTTGATGGGCATCCCGAAGGAGCATGAGGAAGGCTTCATCTGGGCTTCGAACGCGTCCGTCGGACGGGCGGACAAGGAACTCGGAGACCCGGGGGACCCGATGAAGATCTTCAGGGAGACGGTCGGATACATCATGGGCCTCGGCCGTGACCTCGCCGCCTACCGAAGGAAACACCCGAGCGACGATCTCGTCTCGACGCTGCTGGAGGCCGAGGTCGATGGAGAACGTCTGACCGACGATGACATCGGTGAGTTCACGCGGTTGATGTCCGTCGCGTCGAGTGACACCACCAAGCAGTCGACCAGTCACGCCCTCTGGGCACTGCACAACAATCCGGACCAGCAGGCCTGGCTGATGGAGGACTTCGAAGGGCGGTCAGGCACCGCCATGGAGGAATTCGTTCGCTGGGCGAGCCCCGTGATCGCCCAGACGCGCACCGCGAACCAGGACTACGAGCTCAACGGCAGCCAGATCACGACCGGCGACAAGGTCGTGCTCTTCTACGCCTCGGGCAACCGGGACGAGACCCGGTTCGACCACCCGGAGAAGTTCGACTTGTCGCGCAACCCGAACCCGCAGATCGCGTTCGGGGCCGGCGGAGTCCACTACTGCATGGGCTCCCGGGTGGCTCTCGCGATGCTCAAGGAGATCTACGGGCAGCTGTTCACGCGTACGAAGATGACCGTGACCGGCGAGATCGAGTACACCTACAACACCACGATCAACGCGGTGAAGCGCATTCCGGTCCACTTCGCCTAGAGGGAAAGAAGTACACAGGATGAAGATCGTTCTCGACCGAAGCAAGTGCGTGGGCCTCGGCCTCTGCGAGTCCGTCTCGCCGGGCCACTTCGAGGTGCAGGACGACGGGACCCTGCTCATCCTCAAGTCGGTTCCAGACGACAGCGACCTCACCGGCGTCGAGGAAGCCGTTCGATCCTGCCCGACGTCGGCGCTGAGTCTCGTTGACTGAGCGGTCTCCCGTCGAACGTCTCGTCATCGCCGGTGCGTCACTCGCCGGACTCCGCGCCGCCGAGTCGGCCCGGAGGGCCGGATACGACGGGGAGATCATCCTGATCGGTGATGAGGAGCATCACCCGTACGATCGGCCGCCCCTGTCCAAACAGCTTCTGGAGAATCCCGACCACGAGATCCCGTATCTCCGTGACGAAAGCCACTATGCGAACGAGCTCCGGGTGGATCTCATGCTCGGCCGCGCGGCAACCGCCTTGCTGGCAGAGGGGAAGGTCATCGTCGTGGGCGACGACGACCGCGTGGAGTACGACGCACTCGTCATCGCGACCGGTGCCGGGCCGCGGGCACTGCCGGGACTGACCGGTGCTCCCGGCGTGTTGAGCCTGCGAAATCTCGATGAGACCGTCGCGATACGAAAGGCCCTCCACGAGGGCAAGCCGATGGTCGTCGTCGGCGCAGGATTCATCGGCGCGGAAGTCGCCTCGGCGTTCCGCGGGCGCGAGGGGGACGTGACGATCGTCGAGGCGACGTTGTCCCCCCTCGCTCGCGTTCTGGGGGAGCGGATGGGATCGCGACTTTCGGAGATGCACGGGCGCCATGGAACGAGCCTTCGCTGCGGCGTCACCGTCACGGAGCTGGAGCGGCAGGGCGACGGGGTGAGCGCGGTCGTCCTGAGCGACGGGCAGCGGATCGCGGCGGAGGTCGTGCTGGTGTCGATCGGCGCGGTGCCAGCGACGGCGTGGCTGCGGAGTTCGGGGATCGCGATGAATCCCGACGGAGGCATCGTCTGCGACAGTGCGCTGCGCACCTCCCTCACCGACGTCTACGCGGCCGGGGATATCGTCTATTGGCCCAACGAGATCATGGATGCCTCCATGCGGCTCGAACAGTGGACGAGTGCGCACGAGCAAGGCACGACGGCCGGCCGCAACGCCGTCTCCGGCGCGGGGGAAAGCTACCAGACCGTGCCCTACTTCTGGAGCGATTGGTACAAGAACCGCATCCAGTTCGTCGGCCGGGCCGGCGACAGTGAGCCGGAGGTCGTCTCCGGGGCTGTCGATGACGACCGGTTCGTGGCTCTCTATCGTGAGGGCGACCGGCTCATCGGGGCGCTCGCGGTCAATGAGCCGTCCAGGATCATGAAGGACCGGCGCCGGATCGGACAGCGGGCCAGCTGGTCGGAGGCGCTCGAGGCATACGGCGTGGCCTCATGACCCGGGGTGAACTTCGCTGGAACGTCAAGACGAGTTTCCGCACCTATGTGCGGGCGATCGAAGACGGTGCGGAGACCTGGCTCTCGGATGCGGGGGAACTGCGGGGGAACGAACTGGTCTTCGTCCAGGACGCGGCCAATTCCGAGGTCGACCCGGCCGATCCGAGCTCGGGCGTGATCCGCTACCTCGGGCGGGTGCGGTTCTCCGGCTATCGCGGAATGTTGATGGTGAACCTCGCGGATCCGTGGGTCGAACTGGGCACGGAGTCATTGGTCCTCTCCATCGACGCCTCGCCACCCGGAACGACCCCGCGGCGCATCGACATCGCTACGGCCACCCCGCACGCGCCCGTCGTCCGTGGCACCACCCTGGCCTGGATCCACCTGCCGGTCGTGAGCACGAGTGCCGGCGCGGGATTGCTGGGCGGCGTGTACCGGGAAGGCGAAGAGCTCGACGATCTGCACTTCTCGGTGGGATCCTCCATGTGATTCATCGTCAGCTGCGGCGGTCGACGCGGCGCTGGCGCCAGCGGGCGACCTCCTGGTCCACATCCCGGGTGGGCGTGACCACCGGGGGCCCGCCGAGCAGCTGGCGCCGTGCCTCGACGATGCGGCGATTGAAGTCCTCGAGGATCTCCCTGACCCGCGGCTCGGAACCCTGGGCATCCAGCCGCTCGTCGAGAGCGGCGTTCTCGGTACGGAGGGTGAGGGCGGGCGGCCCGAGCCCGGTGAGGCCCTCGCGCTCGATCTTGCGGCGGATCCACCAGTTCGGGTCGTGCACGTCGGCCAGTCCGGTGAGCGGCTTGCCGGCACCGGGCAGGTCATCGAAGTCGCCGCGCCGGATCGCCTGCTGGATGGTGATCTCCACGTACTGCGTGCGGGCATCCATCGACCGCTGGCCGGCGATGTCCTTCTCGTCGTCCGCCGGCTTCCCACGTTCGGGCGCCAGCCTGTCGACCTGGTAGCGAGCGACGTTCAGCCGGGTGTCGCTGCGGTCCTTCCTGCGTGCCACCTTTCCAGACTAAATCACGCGGGGACGAGCATCCTCGACGCCAGTCCGCGGATCACCTCGGCCGCCTCTTCCGCCATTCTCGGCACGAATTCGGAGATACGGATGAGGTCGTGGATGGCGGAGGCCACCTGGCCGGTCATCACCAGGCTGTTCTCCACATCGCCCTCGGTCTGGGCGCGCTGCATCGACTCGATCTTCCAGCGCACCAGCTCGACCTCGCCGAGGCCGCCGGACTCGGAGCCGTGCTGCAGCAGGTCGGCGGATGCCGCATTGCGGAGCCCGCGGCACGGGCCGTAGACGCCGTCGAAGGCGACGTCGTCGCCCTCCTTCGCGTCGAGGAGCGCCTGCAGGTAGGCGGGATGCCAGTCCGTGTTCTCGACGCTCGTGATGAAGCGGGTGCCCATGGCGACACCCTCGGCGCCCATCGCGAGCGCGGCGGCGAGGCCGCGCCCGTCGCGTGCGCCGCCGGTGAGCAGCACGGGCACGTCGACCGACTCGGTCACACTCGGCACCAGCACGAAGGTGTGCATCATCGACGCGGGTGCGTGCCCGCCCATCTCGAACCCGGCGGCGATGATCACATCGGTGCCGGCCTCCGCCGACTTGACGGCCTGGCGGGTCGAGCCGACCTTGTGCTGGTGGATGAGGCCGGCATCCTTGATCAGCTTCACGTAGTCGCCGGGGAATCCGGCGGAGGTCGTCATCACGGTCAGTCGCTCGGCGATCGCCGAGTCGGATTCCCGGGCGGCGAGGGCGGTGCGGATGTAGACGTCGGTGAAGGGGAGCACGGCGCCGTCGCGGTCGACCCCGACCGGGATGTTCACCGCGAAGGGGCGGTCGGTGAGGCTGGCGCACTCCTCGATATGCGAGCGGAACGTGCGCGCGCCCTCCTCGATGTCGACCGGCATGCCGGGCATCGACACGGTGCCGAGTCCGCCCGCCGACGACACGGCGGCGGCCAGCCTGGCCGTACGGAACGGCCCCAGCCCCTCCTGGACGATCGGATGCTCGATGCCGACCAGCGCCGTGTACCTGTTGGATATGAACGCCATCGCCGTCTCCTTCGAACCCGCGGGTGATTGCATCACCATACATAGCGAGTGTTGATGTCGCAATGGATGTCGAGCATTGCCGGCATCTGCGAGGCGTAATGTATTCGGCGAATGGACGACATGTCCGGGAACATTATTGGTCTATATGTCGAATGGTCAGTCCGAATAGTGCTACAGTCGCCACCATCCGACCTGCAACGAAGGAGAGTCGATGAGCGCATCGCGCCCGCACCTCGAAGAGTCCTACTGGCCCGCCGAGTCGAGTTCCGGGGTGAGAGACATCACCCTGGACGGCCTCCTGCGGCTCGCGGTCGACGCCCATCCGGACCAGCTCGCACTCGTCGACGGTCTTGCAGACCCCGCCGCACGCCGGCACTGGACCTACCGTGAGTTCCTCGCCGACGCCGAAGCGGCTGCGCGCGCCCTCCTCGGCCGATTCTCCCCGGGAGACCGGATCGCCATCTGGGCTCCGAACAGCGCCGACTGGGTGATCCTCCAGCAGGGCGTCGCCATGGCCGGCATGATCATCGTCGCCATCAACCCCGCATACCAGGCCAGTGAGCTCGAGTACGTGCTCGCCCAGTCCGGCGCGGTCGGGCTGTTCTACATCGACTCCTATCGCGGGCAGGACCTCACCGCGGTGGTCAACCAGGTTCGGCCACGGGCGCCGAAACTGCGTGACATCATCACGCTGGGCGAGTGGGCGGAGATGCTCGCCGCCTCCGACCCGAGCGTGCAGCTGCCGGTGGTGAAGCCGCTCGACCCCGTGCAGATCCAGTACACCTCCGGCACCACCGGGTTCCCGAAGGGCGCCCTGCTGCACCACAAGGGCATCGTCAACGAGGCGTCCTTCGTCGGCGAACGCGCCGCGATGCAGACCGGCGGCGTCTGCATCAACGCCATGCCGATGTACCACATCGGCGGCGGGGCGGTCACCGAACTCATGACCATCAACGCGCACGGCACCTTCGTGGTCGTGCCGGTCTTCGACCCCGCGCTCATCATCGAGCTGTTCGAGACGTACAAGGGCACCCACTCGCTGCTGGTACCGACGATGCTGCTCGCGGTGCTCGAGCACCCGGACGCCCGCACTCGCGACCTGTCGAGCATCGAGACGATCATGTCGGGGGCCTCGGCGGTGCCCGAGGCGCTGGTGCACCGCACGGTCGAACAGCTCGGCTGCCAGTTCACCATCCTGTTCGGGCAGACCGAGATGCACGGGGTGATCAGCCAGACCCGGGTGACGGATGACGCGGCCGACCAGGCCGCGACCGTCGGCCAGCCGCTGCCCGAGCTGGAGGTCAAGATCCAGCATCCCGACACCGGCGAGATCGTGGCCGTAGGGGAGCAGGGCGAGATCTGCTGCCGGGGCTACCAGAACATGCTCGGCTATTACGAGATGCCGGAGGCGACCGCGCAGACGATCGACAGCGAGGGCTGGCTGCACATGGGTGACATCGGCACGATGGATGACCGCGGCTTCCTCAAGGTCACCGGCCGGGTGAAGGACATGATCATCCGCGGCGGCGTCAACCTCTACCCGGCGGAGATCGAGGAACTGTTGTTCTCGCATCCCCTGATCGCCGATGTGGCGGTGATCGGCGTGCCCGACGAGCGCTGGGGGGAGCAGGTCGGTGCCGTCGTGCGGCTCAAGGATGTGACGGTCGTCCCGAGCGCGGACGAGCTGAAGGCGTGGTGCCGGGAACGCATCTCGGCGCACAAGGCGCCGTCATTCTGGTACTTCGTCGAGAGCTACCCGATGACGCCCTCCGGCAAGGTGCAGAAGTTCGTGCTGCGCGAGCAGGTGGTCTCCGGCGAGCTGGTCGGCTTCCGGGCCGAGCAGCACGCCTAGGCGGACGCCGCCGCGCCGCCGGTCGCGTTGATTTGGGCCCAGCGTGCGTGGGCGGCGTCGCTCCAGCCGGTGCGGAGCGCCTCGATGTGGGACGAGACCTCGCGCCCGATCCAGTCGGGCGCGAGGGCCTCGGGAAGCTGCGGGTCGGAGAACGGGAAGGTCTGCCACTCGCCGAGCAGGCGCAGGTGGGTGAACAGGGTGTCATCGCCCGGCGCGGGGCTCGCGTCGCGGAAGCGGGCGTCCACCGCGGCATAGCGCGCCGCGAGGTCGCTGAGATCCCAGCCCTGCCGCACGATCTCGCGCTCGCTGAGGCCCACCGCATCCGCCTTTCCGACGAAGGACAGGGTGAACTCGCTGAGGCCGAGCTCGTCGATGAGGGTGGCGACCTGGTCCCGTCGTTCCGGGTGCGGGCTCAGCCACACGCCGGCCGAAGGATTGCCGAACCCGGCCCAGGTGAGATCCCGGTACAGTCTCTTGCGCGTCGCGCGCAGGGCGTGCGGAACGGTGACGAACAGCACGAGCCAGCTGCCGTCCCAGCCGACGAACGGGTCGGCGAGGGAGATCACCCGCTTCGAGCCGCTCTCGAACACCCGCTCGAAGTGCGGGGTGAGACTCCAGCTGACCTCACGGCCGTGCCGGATCGGCTGGATCCAGCCCGAGGCCGATCCGCGCATGATCGCCTGCCTGGCCGCGGACTCCTCCACGCCGAGACCGCCCATCACGTAGAGCAGGGCAGACGTCCACGCCGGGGCGTCGGATGGCCAGACCAGCTCACCGAGGATGGTCAGGAGCAGCGAGCGCGCACTGCCGGGCGCGAGGTCCGACACCCGCTCGGGTGCGGCGGAGGTGATGAGGTCGGTCATCGTCAGCGGTCGGTGAACGACATCTGCAGCGTGACGGGCACGGGTCCGTGCCGCTCGAGGTGTCCGTCGCAGTCGACGCAGCTGTGACTCGGGGTGGCCAGGCGGCCGTCGAGGTCATGCGCGGTTTTTTCGTCTTCTGCGGCGGCGGCGAGGTCGCCCTGGTATTCCTCCCGGGCGATCAGTGCCGCGCCGAGGGCACCGGCGATCTGGGGGTCGGTGAGCAGCACGATGTCGAGCCCGAGGGCACGCTCGAGGAAATGCACCAGCGCACGGTTCTTCGCCACGCCGCCGGTCATCACGACGGGGGAGTTCTTGCCCACCTGGGCCACCAGGCCGAGGGTGCGCGAGGCGACGGCCTTGTGAACGGATGCGGCGATGTCGCCCCGCTCTGCCCCCTGGGCGAGCAGCGAGATCACCTCCGTCTCCGCGAAGGTGGCGCACATGCTGCTGACCTCGAGGTTCTCGTCGCCGGCGAGGGCGAGGGCGTCGACCTCGGCGATGTCCACCTCGAGGGCCCGGCAGAGCACGTCGAAGAAGCGGCCGGTGCCGCTCGCGCAGCGGTCGTTCATGGCGAACCGGTCCACCAGGCCGTCCTCGCCGAGCGCGATCGCCTTGCTGTCCTGGCCCCCGATATCGATCACGAGGCGTGCCCCGGCGTGCAGTGCGGCCGCTCCGCGAGCGTGGCAGGTGATCTCGGTGAAGGTCTTGTCCGCGCCCGGCACCAGCCTGCGGCCGTACCCGGTACTGATGGTGCGCACGATGTCGTCCTGGGTGAGGCCCGCGTCGTCCAGGGCCGCGTCCATGGCGATACGGACCGCCTCACGGCTCACCGCGCCCATCTGCACCACGCGGGAGCCGCGCATCCGGCCGTCCTGGTCGACGATGACCGCCTTGGCGGTCGTCGACCCCAGGTCGACGCCCATCACATACCAGTCCATGCCACCGCCTCCTGACTACACCCGTGCCCGCGAGCGCTGCTGGTCGATCGTCTCGAGCATCGCGACGAGCCCGCTCTCCAGCGACTCGTCCTTGTAGAACGAGGCGTCGGCGACGTCGCCCTCGAAGAAGAACGATTTGATGCCACGGTCGCGCTCGGCCGTCTTGGCAAGAATATGCTGCGGATTGGTCATGGCGCGGCAGGTGCGCGTGGAGTGGAACGCGATGCCATCGATGCCGTATTCGTCGCAGCGCTTGATGAGCAGCTCCTCCATGATCCTGAGCCCGTGGTTGATCGGGCAGATCAGGTAGTGCTGGGCCATGCCGAGCAGCGGCCGGTTGATGTCGATCAGGTCGGGTTCCTGCCAGAACGAGTCGTGGGTGTAGCGACCGGCGACGACGGCGACATCATGCTCCGCGAACTTGCGGGTGAGGAAGCCGAGCTTGTTCCAGTTCATGATGCCGTCGAAGTAGACGCGGTACTTCTCGTTCTGCACGGCCGAGATGCTGTTCGCGATGCGGAACTGGATCTCGTCTTTGACACCCTGGAAGTAGTCGACGAGCGCCTGGTTGGCGGGCATGAAGTTGATCGGGGCGATGCTCGCCACCCAGTCCCAGTAGGTCGCCGGGGTGGGGGCGGCGGCGCACAGCGCCATCGCCTCGAGGCGCAGCTCGGATGCCCGCTTGATGTACGACATGTTCTCGCTCAGCGCGTCCCAGTCGAACGGCCTCTTGGTCTGGTACTCGATGAACTCGATCAGCTTCTTGAGCTGCTCCTCGACGTACAGCGGCGTGGTCTCCCACTCGTGTCCGCGGAGGTAGCCGGCGTCGGGCTTGTTGCCCCAGATCATCGGGAGCGAGACGTTGAAGATCGGGAACTCCTTGCCGAAGACCCGGTAGGTCATGGCATCCCACTGCTGTCCGGTGCTGCAGCCGGCGTAGGCGTTGACGAAGAAGTCGGGGGAGGGGAGCTTCGACGCCAGCTCCTCCTGGTCCACCATCCCGACGATGCCGGACTGCTTCTCGGTGATGCCCTTCTGGGTCATCACCGCGCAGCCCAGGTGGGTGCGGGCGTACGAGCACAGCTCGCCGATGTAGCCGTACTCCTCACCCGCAGCCTGCGCCGGCCCTTCGAGGTGCATGGCGGCCAGCCGCGCGGAGAAGGCCTCGCCGTGGCACCACTCGAGCCCGGCGGCCTGGAAGATCGGGTTGAGCGCCGTGCCGTTGTACCAGACCACGTGCTTGCCGCGTTCCTTCGCGGTGAAGATGTTGTCCCAGTACTCGGCGACCATCTTGCCGCCGGCGCGGGTGGAGGCCAGGCGATTCGACTTGTCGAGCGGTTCGGTCGGGGCGGTTGCGAGGTCAAGAGACACTGGAGCCAACTTTCATTTCGATTCGACGGATTCGCTCGACAAAGGTTTCAACCCTCGTGCGTACGGCCTCCTCCGCGAGACCCTCGTGCTCGGTCTCGATGAGCAGCACGGGAACGTCGTGGTTCTCGAGCGCCTTGCGCAGTTCGGGGTAGTAGAGCATGAGGGGTTCGCAGAACTTGGCCATCAGCACGATGACTCCCTGCGCTCCGCTCTCCTCGATGCTCTTCACGAGGTAGCTGTCCCAGTCGACATTGCGCTGCACCCGGGTGCCGCACGGGGCCGAGATGTTGCGGTCGAGGTACCAGAGGGCGAGGGCATCGAAAGGGTCGACGTCGTCCGGAACGTCGGTGTCGATGTACCGGGTGCCGTGATACAGGTCGTCGTTCACGACGAGCACACCGCATTCCTCGATGAGGTCGAGCAGCTCGGGCCGCGGCGGTGCGCAGAAGTGGCCGGACAGATGCAGGCGCACCAGGCCCGCCGGGGCGGCCTCGTCGGGGTCGAGGCCGGCGAGCATCCCGCGCAGGATCGCGCTGTGCTCCTCGATGTCCATCACCATGCTGGATTTCACGAGCACCTGCAGCTGGCGGGAGGTGATCCTCAGGGTGCCGGCCCTGCGGCGATCCCAGAACTCGCGCAGCAGTCGCCGGTTTTCGTTGAACAGGCGGATGCTGCGGGACAGCAGCTCCGGAGTGACCGTCACCCCGACGATCTCTTCGACCTCGGCCTGCAGGGCGCCGACCTTGTCGCGCACCTGCGCACCGCTCCAAGGGTCGTCCATCGAGCTGATGAACTGGGCGAAGTGCATCGGCTTCTCCGGCTTCGCCCAGCGGATGACGTCCGCGGCCCCCAGCAGCTGCACGCAGTGGTCGGCCAGCAGGAACGCGTCGAACACGTCCAGTTCGCCGACCGCGGCCTGGTCGGCCACACTGCGCGTGTAGCTGCAGTAGAACTCCGGGAGAAGACTGCGACCTTCGGTGATCGGCGTGCGGCTCTCCTGCACGATGACCGGCAGCGCGCCGGTGGCATGCACGAGTTCGGAAGGGAAGTTCATGGGGAACGAGCCGATGACGGGGCGCCCGTGCTCGGCCTTCCAGTGGCGCGCGTAGCCCGCAGGGTCGTCCGCAACCGCCGTCAGCGCGGCGAGTGCCGCAGGCTCGAGCTCGCTCATGAACCTCATGGTAGACGGATTCGCCGGGATATTCATCACATTTGGAAACAATGTTGCCGAGAACGTCAATTATCGGGAGCCGTACGGCATGAAATCGCGGCCGAACAGCTCCCGGGCGATGATGACTTTCTGGATCTGCGCCGTGCCGTCGGCGATCTCGACCGCCAGCACGTCCCGCATCCGCTGTTCGAGCGGGAACTCGCTCGAATAGCCGAAATTGCCGTGCAGCAGCAGGCAGTCGTGGATGGCAAGGCTCGCGTGATGCGGCCCGTACCACTTGGTCATGGCGGCGAGGGCGGTGTGGCGCTCGCCGACGGTGCGGTGCCAGAGAGCCGAATAGCACAACAGCCGCGCGGCCTCGAGGTGGGTCGCGTGCTCGGCGAGCGGAAACGACACCCCTTCGAACCGGGAGAGCGTCGACCCGAATGCCGGCCGACCGCTCACGTAACGGACCGTGTCGTCGATCGAGGCCTGCGCGCAGCCGATCCCGGTGAGCGCCAGCAGCGGTCGCGTGAAATCGAAGCCGCCCAGCACCGAACGGAAAGCCGTCCCCTCGGCGCCGAGCAGGGCATCCGCGGGCAGCGCCGCCTCGTCGAGGTGGAGCACGCCGCGTCCGAGCGGTTTCCAGCCGGTGTCCTCGATGGGGGAGGTCGTGATGCCGGGGGAGTCGAGCGGTACCAGGAATGCCGACACTCCGAGTTGCTCATCGCCCCGGCGGGTCCGGGCGAGCAGCACGATCGCCTCCGAGTTCGCCAGCATCGTGACGGAAGTCTTCTCGCCGCTGAGCAGGTAGCCGTCCTGGGTGACGGTGGCCGTCGTGGTGATGGCGGTGACATCCGAACCCTGGCCGGGTTCGGTGAGCCCGAGCGCGACGTACGTCTCGCCGGCGACGAGGCGTTTCAGCAGGTCCTGCTTGACCCGCTCGCTGCCGTGAGCGGCCAGCAGCGCGCTCATCAGCAGCACCGGGATGACCGCGTTCGCCGCGTTGAAGTCGGCGTAGGCGAGCTCCTCGATCACCAGTCCGATCGCGACGAAGTCCTCGTGGTCGAGCGGGTTGTGCTCGGGTCCGGCCAGCATTCCCAGCACGCCCAGTGCGGCGATGCGCTGGTGGACCTCCCACGGGAAGGTCGTCGCCCTGGCTCGCTCCAGGTAGCCCGGAGCGAGCACCTCCCGGGCGAACTGCCGCACGGTGTCGCGCAGGGCGCGCTGGTCTTCACTCACACCGAACTCCATCACGAGCCCCTCTCCTCGACATCGACACTTGACGGCAACCTATACTTTGTTCAGTTTGGTGTCGAATGTTTTGTCCGGCACCTGAGTTGCCCAGTACAGGAGGCGCCGTTGCCCAGCACAGAACCCACGGTCCGCGGGTACGCGGAATCGGCCGTCGTCATCTCCGGTGGCACCTCGGGCATCGGACTCGCGTCCGCGCTCCAGTTCGCCGACGCCGGCGTGCGCCGCATCGCGCTGCTCGCGCGCACCGAGAGCCGCGGTATCGAGGCGCGTGATCGCGTGCGGGCGCACTGCCCGGAGGCCACCGTCGAGTTCATCCGGGTGGACGCCGACGACGTCGGCCAGGTCGGTCGTGCCGTCGACGCGGCGCGCACGCTGCTCGGCGGGATCGACGTGATGGTGAATTCGGTCGCGTCGAGCTACCGCCCGGACCTCCTCTTCCGCATCCCGCCGGACCAGGTGGTGTCGATCCTCACCCGGCAGGCGCTTCCGCCGATGCACCTGACCCGTGCCGTGTTCCCGATCATGCAGGAGCAGGGCGGCGGCAGCATCGTCAACATCGCGTCCGACGCCGCGAAAGTGGCGACCCCGGGTGAGTCGGTGCTCGGCGCCGCCATGGCCGCGATCGTCATGTTCTCGCGGACCGCGGCCATCGAGGGCAAGCGCAACGGGATCAGGGTCAACGCGGTCACCCCCTCGCTCGTCGCCGGCACCCCGACCGCGGACCGCGTGCTCGAGGACGGCTTCAGCAAGGCCCTGTTCGAGAAGGCGACCACCCTGGCCCATCTCGGGGTCGCCGAACCGGACGACCTGGCCTCGCTCATCGTGTTCCTCGGCGGTCCGCTCGCGGCGAAACTCACCGGACAGGCGATCAGCGTCAACGGCGGCATCAGCGCCGCCTGAGAACGTTCGCGCCCGGGGCTCCCTTGGGCCTCCCAGACTGATCCGCTAGGGTCGTACTACCCCTTCCCCCGGGGGTATCTGAGGTCAACCCGAAGGACATCAGGCATGTACAACTCGACCACCCAATTTTTTCCCGGCTGGCAGCTCGTCGCCGGACTCGACCCGGCGGAGTTCGCCCTGCTCGAGCGATCCATCGAACTGGTGGTGCTCAGCCAGGCCTTCTCGGTGCGCGGACTCCAGCTCGCCCTGCGGCTGCGCACATCCGTCGCCCAGAAGATGGCCCACGTGCTCGAGAGCATCGGCGTCGTGCAGGCCGGCGAATGGGACGCACAGCGCCCGGTGCTCGTGGCCCAGAACGAGCTGTCCGCCATCCTCAGTGAGCTGCGCGGCAGCCGGGGACTGGCCACGGCCGTATAGTCAGGCCTGGTCGGTCGGCCGCACGAGCATCTCGTTCACGGCGATGCGACGCGGCCGGGTGACGATGTAGTCGACGGCATCCGCGATGTCCTCCGCGTGAAGCAGTTCCAGTTCGGCCAGCGTCGCCCGCACGCCGACGAGCACCTCGTCCCGGTTGTGGCTCGTCAGTTCCGTGGCCGTGGCACCGGGCTCGACGAGCGACACGCGCACGTGTCGCGCGGTCACCTCCATTCGCAGCGCCTCACTGAACGCACCGACGCCGAACTTGGTGGCGTTGTACACGGCACTGCCCGGGCGCTTGACGCGTCCGGCGGTCGAACTGATGTTGACGATGTCGGCCACCTGTCGAGGCGCGCTCGCCGCGGCCTCGAGCAGATGCGGGAGTGCCGCGTGGCTGCAGTAGAGCAGGCCCATCAGGTTGACGTCGACCATTCGCTGCCACTCGGCGAGCGGGGCGGTGGCCGCCGGCCCCAGCAGCATCACCCCGGCATTGTTGACCAGCGTGTCGAGGCGGCCCAGTTGTTCCATCGTGCGCGAGACCGCTCCGAGCGCTTCCGTCTCCTTCGCGATATCGGCTTCGATCACGAGTGCTGTGCCTCCCGCGGAGCGCAGCTCCGACGCCAGCGTCTCCAGCCGGTCCGCGCGTCGCGCAACGAGGGCGAGTGTCGCGCCCCGGGCCGACAGCGCCCGCGCCGTGGCTTCACCGATGCCGCTCGACGCACCCGTGACGAGCGCTACTGTTCCATCGAGTCTTTCGGTCATGGTGTTCCCTTTCGGTTCTGATCAGGCGCGGATGCCGCGCAGAATGACATCGAGAAACGGACTCGAGCCATTGGCGTCCCGGGACAGCCTCGGCAGGGAGGCGATCACCGCGAGCAGCTCGGGCACGTCGATATCCCGCCGAGCGAGTCCAGCCTCCTGCGCCCGGGCGAGCAGCGTCGTGAATCCCTGTTTCATCGGGACGCAGGCGGTCGAGACGGCCGACTCCCGGTCGGTCAGTGCCTCGCCGAAATGCGCGCTGAGCCCGCGTGCACTGATCGGGTAGCGGTCGTAGTTGCGAAGCCAGCGATCGACGGCATCCAGCGGGTCATCGTCGTCGAGCAGGAACTGCGCGTCCATCGTGAGGGCGTCGAATCGTTCCTGGAGCAGCGCGGCGACGAGATGCTCCCTGGTAGGGAAGTGGCGATACAGCGTTCCCTTGCCGAGGCCCGCCGTCGTGGCGACGTCTTCGAAGGCGAGGCCGGCGGATTCACGCCCGAGCAGCGACCTGCCCGCGGCGAGAAGTGCCTCACGATTGCGGAGCGCATCCGCCCGGACTGCCATGCCAGCAGTCTAATTGACAAACGGACGCTGCGTCCATATCGTCGATGACATCCGAACCCGCCGTCCGTCACGGAGATTCCCATGCGACTACAGAACAAGACCGCCCTCGTCACCGGCTCGACGAGCAACATCGGTCGTGCGATCGCCGTGCGATTCGCTGCGGAGGGCGCGCAGGTGGTCGTGTCGGGTCGTGATCGCCAGCGCGGCGCGAGCGTGGTCGACGAGATCCGCGCGGCCGGCGGATGGGCGGACTTCGTGGCCGCTGACCTCGACGGGTCAGCGGCCGCGTCGGCCGCACTCGCGTCGGAGGCGACGGACGCGCTCGGCGGCCGAATCGACATCCTCGTGAACAATGCCGGGATCTTTCCCGGCGGACCCCTCTCGACGATCGACGAGCAGATCTTCGACCGCATCTATGCCGTGAACGTCAAGGCGCCATACTTTCTCACCGCGGCCATCGTGCCCGCAATGGTGGGGCGAGGCGACGGCGTCATCATCAACATGGGGTCGTGGATCGCCCGACTCGGTATCCCGGACAGCTCGCTCTACGCACCGACCAAGGGCGCGATCGAGACCCTCACCCGCGCCTGGGCCGCCGAATTCGGTCCATCCGGCGTGCGGGTGAATGCGATCTCGCCCGGCGTCGTTCGCGCCTCGGACGGCGGGGCCACCGACCGGGGTGAGCTGCTCATGACCGGTACCCCGGCCGGTCACAGCGGTCGCCCAGGAGCGATCGCCGCCGCGGCCGTCTACCTCGCGAGCGACGAGGCGGACTTCGTGCATGGCACGGTGATGGATATCGACGGCGGTCGCACGGGCGTGGCAGTGGCCGCCGCGTCGTAACGCAGGCAATCAGCGGGGCGGTTTCCCGGTTCGGCGGATTAGGCTCTGAACGACCGTGCCGGCATCCGATTTTCCTGAAAGAAGCAGAGCTATGACCAGCCGCATCTACAACGACATCACCGAGATCTTCGGTAACACCCCGCTCGTGCGCCTCAACAAGGTGACCGAGGGACTCGGCGCGACGGTGCTCGCGAAGCTGGAGTTCTACAACCCATCCGCCAGCGTGAAAGACCGCCTCGGTGTCGCCATCGTCGACGCGGCCGAGAAGTCCGGCCAGCTGCCGAAGGGCGGCACGATCGTCGAGGCGACGAGCGGCAACACGGGCATCGCCCTCGCGATGGTCGCTGCGGCTCGCGGTTACAAGGCGATCCTCACGATGCCGGACACGATGAGCAAGGAACGACGGATGCTGTTGCGCGCATACGGCGCTGAACTCGTTCTCACTCCCGGGAGCGAGGGCATCCGTGGGGCGGTCGCCAAGGCAGACGAGATCGTGGCCAGTACACCGGGCGCCGTCGCCGCGCACCAGTTCGCGAACGAGGCCAACCCGGCCATTCACCGCGCCACGACCGGCCCCGAGATCTGGAACGATACGGACGGCGCTGTCGACATCTTCATCTCCGGCATCGGCACCGGCGGCACCATCACGGGGGCGGGCCAGTACCTGAAAGAGAAGAAGCCCGGACTCAGCGTCATCGGCGTCGAGCCGGAGGAGTCTCCGATCCTCAACGGGGGAGCGCCCGGACCGCACAAGATCCAGGGCATCGGCGCGAACTTCGTTCCCGAGATCCTCGACCGCGAGGTCTACGACGAGATCATCGACGTCAACATCAGCCAGTCGGTGGCGATGGCTCGTCGTCTCGCCGCCGAGGAGGGCATCCTGGCCGGCATCTCCTCCGGCGCCACGGTGACCGCCGCGCTCGAAGTGGCCGCGCGGCCCGGGAACGCGGGCAAGACGATCGTCGTGATCGTGGCGAGCTATGGCGAGCGGTACCTGTCGACCGTGCTCTACGAAGACCTCGTGGACTAGACCTCAGTGGCTCTCTTCTCCCGGGTGCGGGAGGACATCGCGGCGGCCCGGCGGCAGGATCCCGCCGCCCGGTCGAACGCCGAGGTGTTCTTCGCGTACTCGGGGCTGCACGCCGTCTGGGGCCATCGGGTCGCCCATCGGCTGTGGCTCATGCACCTCTACCTCGCTGCCCGGTGCTATTCGCAGTTCGTCCGCTTCACGACCGGGGTGGAGATCCATCCGGCGGCCAGCATCGGCCGGCGGCTGTTCATCGACCACGGCATGGGCGTGGTGATCGGCGAGACCGCCGTGGTGGGCGATGACGTGCTCATCTACCACGGCGTGACCCTCGGCGGCACGAGCCTCTCGGCGGCGAAACGCCACCCCACGATCGGGGAGCGTGTGGCCATCGGCGCCGGGGCCAAAGTGCTGGGACCGGTCACGATCGGGTCCGATTCGATCGTCGGTGCGAACGCGGTCGTGGTGAGGGATGCCCCGCCCGGCAGTGTGCTGACCGGCATCCCCGCGACGGTGCGGCCGCGCACCCCGGATGTCGCGGATGCGACGTTCACCGATCCCGCGATCTACATTTGACAGGCCCGTAGATTCGTTCACTTTGATAGGGCACAATCCAGCTATGTCCAAGAAAATCGACGATGCCCGCAAGAAGTTCGGCAAGGCGCTCAAGAAGCATGCTGAGGCCGTGGGCGGGGCCAGAATCACCCTGAAGCATGCCGAGCGCGCGGCCTCGAAGCTGCAGGAAGCCGCCGTCGAATACGCGGCCGCGGTGAAAGCCAAGAGTGGTCTCGAGACACTGTTCGCCGAAGCCAGGACGGTCGGCCTCGACGACGCGACGATGACGTCCCTCGCGGCCGAGCGCGACGCCCTCTCCAAGAGCCTCACCGGGCCGGTCCCCGTGCACAAGGTCGCTGGGAAGTAGCCACCGGTTCCCGAGCTGAAACGCTGACCATGGCGCTGGTGAAGACCGGAATGGTGGCGTCGAGCGCAGCCGGTTTGGCCGCGGCAGTGATCGCGAGCGCCATCCCGCTGGTGGGGCCGTTCGACGTGCTCGCCGCGGTGCTCGGGGTCGTCGCCGCCGCGCTCGCCGCGGTCGGCCTGCTCGGCACCGGCGCGGTGACCCCCACGGGCCTCGTCACCGTCGTGCTCTCGGGCCTCGCCTCCGCCGGGTTCGAGATCGCCTTCCTCACCCTCGTGACGAACAGCACCGCGTTCTGGGTCGGGCTCATCGCCGGCTTCGTCGCCTACCTGGTCGCTGCGACCGCCTACGGGTTCGCCGGCCAGCGGCAGGGGGTGAAGGTGGGGACGCGCACGGCCTTCGTCGTGCTGTTGCTGCTCGCCGTCATCCCGATCCTCGACGTGCTTGGGCTGCTCGGGATTCTCATCACCGCTCTCGTACGACGTGGCAGGCTTTGAAGAGAGGGCCGCTGTGCTTGTTTTATTCAGACCAGGCTGGTCTGAATTGAATGCTGATCCGCGGCCCGACCGGCTTCTTCGTCTTGAGGATCGCGTGCTCGTGGGTGCGCTGGCAGCTGCCGCCCATCACGATGAGGTCGCCATGGCCGAGCAGGAATCGCAGCACATCGCGTCCGCCCTTCGGCCGCACGGCGAGTCTCTGTCGCACACTGAGGATGCGAGGCTCGCCGACCGAGAGGATGCCCACCATGGCGTCCTGGTCGATGGTGCGCCCGACGCGGTCGCCGTGCCAGGCGACGCTGTCGTCGCCGGTGCGATAGAAGCACAGCCCGGCCGTGCGGAACCGCTGCCCATCCGTCGGCCGGTAGTAGTCGTTGAGGGCCGCCATGGCGTCGGTGAGCGAAGGATCCGGCAAGGGGGCGCCGGCCGCGTAGAAGCACAGCAGCCGCGGCACGTCCACGACGCGGTCGTACATCGGCCGGCGGTCGGCGTGCCACGGCGCCGCGGTGACCAGTCGCTCGAACACTTCGTCGGAGTCCGTGAGCCAGCCCGGTCGCAGGCCCACCCAGGCGCCATCGCGGAGCGGGATGCGGCGCACGGTGCCCTCGAGGGCGGAGAGCGTGGGGCGCTCGTCGAACCCGTCGAGCAGCGAGGGCTGGAACGCGATGGTCATTGATTCAGTGTAGAACAGATGTTCGAATGTCGCGAGGGGCATATATGGGGCGACTTGTCATCCCGATGCCGATAGATTGGAGGCATTCGCGCACAAGCGGGTCGCGCGGCAGGACGGGGAGAGCAATGGCCTTCGACATCGACAAGTACACCGCCACGTCGGTGAGCGTGCACTGGGACGACCTCGACTTCGAGAGCTTCCGTGAGAACCCGCTCCCGGCCGACTCGCTGCGAACCCTGCGATACATGGCGGACGTCGAGTATCACACTGTCTGCTACACCCGCGACCTGCTCACGACCCCGTCGCACAAGGAGCCCGAGGTCAGCGCGTTCATGACCATGTGGAACCGCGAGGAGTTCTGGCACGGCGAGGCCCTCGCCGAGGTGCTCAACACCCACGGCGTGCGGTTCGATTTCGACGAGCTCAAGGCCACGCGCCTGAAGTTCGCCTGGAAAGACCGGCTCGACCCGATCAAGCAGGCCCTGCTCGGGCACATCGTCGGCAACGACTTCGTCGCGGTGCACATGGCGTGGGGCGCCGCGAACGAGTGGTCCGCCATCACCGCGTACAACCGCATGGCCGAGCTCGAGGAGAACCCGACCCTCGCCGAGCTGCTGCGCCGCATCGCGAAGCAGGAGGCCCGCCACGTCGCCTTCTACACGTCGCAGGCGCGCGCCCGCCTGGCGAAGAGCCGCAAGGCGCAGGTGCTCGCACGGTTCGCGCTCAGCCACTTCTGGGCTCCCGTCGGCTCGAGCATCATGGAGCGCGAAGACGTGCAGCACGTCATGGGTCACCTGATGTCCGGTCCCGAGGGTCGCAAGGCGGCTCGCAAGATCGACGAGCACATCAGTGGAATGCCCGGCCTCACCGGGCTGAAGATCGTCGAGGACTCGCTCGACGACCTCGGCATCGCCGCCTGAGCATTTAGTCAGCTGTTGAGGCGGCTCTCCCAGTCGGACGGCACGTGCCCCTCGGGCCCCGGCGTCGGTTGCGACTCCGGGTGGTGGTGCGGCGGTGCGAGTTCCGGGCCCTCGCCCATCTCGCCGGTCGAGTAGTCCCAGAACCAGGTCTCGCCGGGCTCGAACGACCTCATGATCGTGTGCCCGGTCGTCTCGAAGTGCTTCGTCGCGTGCTGGTTGGGTGACGAGTCGCAGCACCCGACGTGCCCGCATTCCGCGCACCGGCGCAGGTGGAACCACCAGTCGCCGGTCTCCGCGCACTCGAGGCAGCCGGCGCCCGAGGGCGGCACTGATGGATCGATCGCTCCCATGGCATCCAACCTAGTCCCGCGTCTATAGGCTGGGAACGGACGATGAAGTGCGGAGGACGGGGGAGGACGCGATGGGCCGTTTCGACGGGAAGACCGCGCTGGTCACCGGTGCGAGCAGGGGAATCGGCTTTGCCGTCGCGCAGCGGCTGGTGGATGACGGCGCCCGCGTGATCATCACCGCCCGGAATGCCGAAGCGCTTGCGGAGGCCGCGAAGTCGCTGGGTTCCGCGCTCTGGGTCGCCGGCAAGGCCGACGACGCCGACCATCGCACCGAGGTGCTCGACCTGGTCGGCTCCGAGTTCGGCGGTCTCGACTTCTTCGTCAACAACGCCGGCACCAACCCGGCGTACGGCCCACTGCTCGACATCGGGCGGCCGGCAATGGACAAGATCCTCAGCACCAACCTGATCGCCGCGCTGGACTGGATCCGCGAAGCCATCGCCCGCGGCATGAACACGGATGCCGCGATCGTGAACATCGCCTCGATCGCCGGGCTGACTCCCGCGCCGGGCATCGCGTTCTACGGCGTCTCGAAGGCGGCGCTCATCGCCCTCACCAGCCAGCTCGCTCTCGAACTCGCGCCCGGTATCCGCGTGAACGCCGTCGCGCCGGCCGTGATCAAAACCAGCTTCGCGCGCGCCCTCTACGAGGGCCGCGAGGAGGAGGTGGTCAAGGGGTACCCGCTCGGCCGCCTGGGCGAGCCGGAGGATGTCGCGGGCGTCGTCGCGTTCCTCCTGTCGCGGGACGCCGCCTGGATCACCGGGCAGACCATCGTGATCGACGGCGGCGGCTCGCTGCGGCCGGTCACCTGAACGCGAGGGAGCGAACATGGGCAGGCTGGACGGCAAGGTCGCACTGGTCAGCGGTGGAGCGCGCGGCATGGGGGAGTCCCACGCGCGCGCCTTCATCGCCGAGGGAGCGAGCGTGGTCATCGCGGACATCCTCGACGCCGAGGGCACCGCTCTCGCCGCCGAACTCGGGCCGGCTGCGCTCTACCATCACCTCGACGTGACGGATGCCGCGGGGTGGGCGCGCGTCGTCGCGGCGGCAGACGAGGCGTTCGGCCCCGTCGACGTGCTGGTCAACAACGCGGGAATCGCCAATGCCGCGCCGATCGAGCACTTCCCGATCGAGAAGTGGAATGCGGTGCTCGCCGTGAACCTCACCGGCACCTTCTTCGGCATCCGGGCGGTCATCCCGGGCATGAAGCGGCTGGGCCGCGGCTCGATCATCAACGTCTCGTCGGTGGAGGGGCTCCACGGCGGCAAGATGCTGCACGGCTACGTCGCGTCGAAGTTCGCGGTGCGCGGGCTGACCAAGTCGGTCGCCGTCGAGGTGGGCGAGTTCGGCATCCGGGTGAACTCGATCCACCCCGGGTTCATCGAGACGCCGATGACCGCGAAATGGTCATCGGACGGACTTCACATCCCGCTCGGGCGTGCGGCCCAGCCGGAGGAGGTGTCGAAGCTCGTCGTCTTCCTGGCGAGCGATGAGTCGTCGTACTCGACCGGCGCCGAGTTCATCGTCGACGGTGGCATGACGGCCGGTTTCACCGACGGCTAACGCCGGAGTTCGGCTCGCCCCAGCGAGTTGAGGTGCACCTCGTCCGGCCCGTCCGCCAGCCGTAGGGTGCGCGCGCCGGAGAACATCTCCGCGAGCGGTGTATCGCCGCTGACCCCGGCGCCGCCGAACAGCTGCACGGCCCGGCCGATGATGCGTTCCACCGCGCGCGGCACGGCGATCTTGATCGACTGGATCTCGGTCATCGCCTCGCGGTTGCCGGCGGTGTCCATCAGCCAGGCGGTCTTCAGCACCAGCAGCCGCAGCGACTCGATCTCGATGCGCGACTCCGCGAACCATTCGCGGATGACCCCCTGCTCGGCGAGCGGCCGCCCGAACGCGACGCGGTCGTTCGCCCGCGCCCGCATCAGGTCCATCGCCCGCTCCGCCATCCCGATCGCCCGCATGCAGTGGTGGATACGGCCGGGGCCGAGGCGGGCCTGCGCGATCGCGAACCCTTCGCCCTCGCCGCCGACCAGGTTCTCGGCCGGCACGCGCACGTTCTCGAACAGCACCTCGGCGTGGCCGCCATGATCGCGGTCGTCGTAGCCGAACGCGGTCAGCGGCCGCACCACGGTCACGCCGGGGCTGTCACGCGGCACGAGGATCATCGACTGCTGGCGGTGGCGCGCGGCTTCGGGGTCACTCTTGCCCATCACGATGAAGATCGTCGCGTCGGGGTTCATCGCCCCGGTGGACCACCACTTGCGGCCGTTGATCACCCAGGAGTCGCCGTCGCGGGCGATCGTGGTCGAGATGTTGGTGGCGTCCGACGAGGCGACCTCGGGCTCGGTCATGCAGAACGACGAGCGTATCCCGCCCGCGAGCAGCGGCTCCAGCCACTCCGTCTTCTGGGCCGGGGTGCCGAACTGCTCGAGCAGCTCCATGTTGCCGGTGTCGGGCGCGGAGCAGTTCATCGCGACGGGGGCCAGTTTGATGCTGCGGCCGCTGAGCTCGGCGATGGGCGCGTACTGGAGGTTGCTGAGACCTGGCTCGCCGCTCGGCAGGAACAGGTTCCACAGCCCGCGGGCCCTGGCCTCCTCCTGCAGCTCCCGCACGATGGGGCGCAGCGTCCAGACGCCGGGGCTGGACTCCACCTGCTCGGCCAGCACCGGTTCGGCCGGGTAGACCTTCTCGTCGAGGAAGGCCTCCATCCTGGCGATGTAGTCCAGCGTGGTGGCATCGTAGGAGAAGTCCATCAGTCACGCCCCTCGGGATGTGTTTCGGCACGATAGTGGAGCCCGGCCCGGGCCAGGGGCGTCACGAGTCCGCCGATCGACTCGAACCCGGCGCCGACGGTCTCGCCGGCCCGGAAACGGAAGTGGATGCCCTCCAGGATGACCGCGAGCTTGTACGCCGAGAAGGCCAGGTACCAGGAGAGATCGGGCACCGTGATGCCGCGGTCCGACGCGTATTCGTCGACCAGTTCGGCGAAGCCGGGGTAGCCGGCCGCGCGGTCCACCGCGCTCGGCACGGCATCCGCCCCCTCGACCAGTCCGATGTTCCAGTACAGGCCGAGGAGGCCCAGGTCGGCGAAGGAGTCGCCGGTGGTCGCCATCTCCCAGTCGAGGATCGCGCCGATCGCCGGGGTTCCCGACCCGTCGACGGTGACGATGGCGTTGTCGAGGCGGAAATCGCCGTGCAGCAGCGAGGTCTGCGTGGTGGCGGGGACGTGGTCGTGAAGTTGCTCCTGCAGCCGGTCGAGTTCGGGCAGGTCGCGATTGCGGGAGCCGTCGTACTGGGTGGCCCAGCGGCGCAGCTGCCGCTCCAGGTAGCCGTCGGGCCGGCCGAAGTCGGCGAGTCCGACGCCGGCCGGGTCGGTCGAATGCAGCGCGGCGAGAGAGTGCACGAGGTCGAGGCTGAGCCGCCGTAGTTGGCCCGCGGTGAAGGCCGCGTTCGCCTTCGTGGATGACAGGATGCGTCCGTCGACGAAGTCCATCAGGTAGAACGGGGTGCCCACCCCGGCGGCTCCGGCGCTGTCGTCGTCGAACCGGAGCGCCGTGGGCACCGGGACGGCGGTGCCGGCGAGCGCGGAGATGATGCGGAACTCGCGGGCCATGTCGTGGGCGGTGCTCTGCACGTGGCCGAGTGGTGGACGCCGCAGCACCATCGGCGAACCGCCGGCGTCGAGCCGGTAGGTGAGGTTGCTGCGGCCGCCGGCCAGGATCGCCGCCTCGAGAGGTGCCGATACCCGGTCGGGCAGGGCCTCGGCGAGCCACGGCTCGAGCTTCGTGAGGTCGAGGCCGCGCACGGTCATCCGGCCACCTCGAGCTGTGCCGTGATCGCCGATCGGAGAGTATCGGGCAGCTGAACGGGGCGCCGGGTCGTACGGTCCACGAAGACGTGCACGAACTCGCCGGTCGCGAGTTCGGTGTCATCGCTGTCGCGCGAGATCCGCAGTCGCCAGGTGACGCTGGTCGAGCCGAGCCTGCCTACCGAGAGGTCGAGAGCGAGTATGTCGGGGTACGACGCCGACTGCGCGTACGTGCAGGTCGAGGTGACCACCACACCGATCGTGTCACTGTTCTCCGGGTCCATGCCGGCTTCGGAGATGAGCCAGGCGTTCACCGTGGTGTCCATCGCCTCGTAGTACACGGTGTTGTTCACATGCCCGTACACGTCGTTGTCGTTCCAGCGGGTCGGGAACGACCGCCGGTATCCGGTCACGCCTTCGGCCCGCCCGCGACGTAGAGCACCTGGCCGGAGATGAAGCTCGCCTCCTCGGAACAGAAGAACGAGGCTGCGACGGCGACATCCTCGGGCTGGCCGACCCGGCGCACGTCGATCTGCTTCGCGGCCTCCTCGAGGAAGACCTCGAACGGCACCTTCATGCGGTTGGCGGTCTCCACCAGCATGTCGGTCTGGATGAAACCGGGGGCGATCGCGTTCGCCGTGATGTTGTACGGGCCCAGTTCGATCGCGAGAGTCTTGGTGAAACCCTGGATGCCCGCCTTCGCCGCCGCGTAGTTCGCCTGGCCGCGGTTGCCGAGCGCGGAGGTGCTCGAGATGCTGACCGTGCGACCCCACTTCGCCTCGACCTGGTGCTTCTGCACCTCGCGGCTCATCAGGAATGCGCCGCGCAGGTGCACCGCCATCACCGCGTCCCAGTCGCTTTCGGTCATCTTGAACAGCAGGTTGTCGCGCAGGATGCCGGCGTTGTTCACCAGAACGGTGGGCGCCCCGAGACCGGCCGCCACCTCGGCGACCGCGCGCATGACATCCGCTTCGCTGGAGACGTCGGCGCCCACGCCGAGCGCCCGGCCGCCGGCCTTCCGGATGGCGGCAACCGTTTCGGCGGTGTCCGGTTCGCGCAGGTCGATGACCCCCACGGCGTAGCCGTCCGAGGCGAGGCGTCTGGCGATGGCCGCCCCGATTCCGCGGGCCGCTCCCGTGACGACCGCGGTGCGCTGTTCAGTCATTGTTCCGTTCCTTCCGGCGTGGTCTCAGACGCTGTGGGATGTGGTGGCCCGGTCGGACACGGCGTGCGACCCTGGGTCACGTCCTTCCGGGATCGACGGCAGTTCGGGGGCGGCCGACGGGTGCACCGTCGCCCCCTTGCGCCAGTCGACCACGTTCCAGCGCTTCTCCTGCGCGTGACGGTAGAGCTGCAGGTCGGGGTTCACGGCGGTCGGGTTCCCGAGCAGCTGCAGCCAGACCAGGTCGGCGTGGCTGTCACCGTAGCCGTAGGACTTCGTCAGGTCGTAGCCGTTGGTGGCCGCGTAGTTGCGCAGCCAGGCGGCACGGGCCTCGTCGACGAGCGGCGGGTCGGCCAGGTAGCCGGTGAGTATGCCGTTCACCTCGTGCATGCTGCCGGCGACGACCTCGTCGAAGTAGGGCACGAAGGGCTGCACCATGAGGTCGATCGTGCCGGTGACGAGGATCGTGCGGTGACCGGCCGCGCGATGCTCCTGCACCCGTTGCAGGGCCTCGGGCAGCGCTCGCCGCATCATCGCGCGACCGAAGCTCCCGCGCACCTGGCGCTCGATCTCCGCCACCTTGAAGCCCTCATAGCGGCGCATGAAGGTGCGGATGAACTCGCCGCGGTCCCGGCGCTCCGCCATGACGTACCGGCGAAGCGAGAAGGCGAAGTTGCCGAGGTCGTGGGCGACCTTGGAGCGCGGAACCGTGCTCGACCAGAGCTGGAGGTACTGCTTGACCAGGTTGGACTTGAGCACCGTACCCTCGAGGTCGAAGACGGCCACGACATCCGACCGCGCCGGCAGCAGCTGGGCGCCCTTCGGCTTCGCCTGCGGCCGGTTGGCGAACGCCCGGGTGAGGGTGGTGATGGCCGGGAAGTGCACCTTCTGCAGGTAGTCGTCCCAGTCGATCGCGGCCAGGTCGAAGCCGCGGTCGAGCTGCAGCTTCGCCGGGATCGTCGCGTTGAGCGCGCGGGTGTTGGTGTCGTCGAAGATGATCTCCGTCTGCACGTAGGCGCGGTACAGGTTCGTGTACCCGCGCAGCACCTCGAGGTCGTGCTGGCCGCTCTTCACCCGGTCGAGCCAGCGTCGTGTGCGCGGCGTGGTCGGCAGGCGGTAGATGAGCCGCTCGGCCCGGTCGGCCTGGTTCTCGCGCTTGCTCAGCGCGCGCTCGACCCGCTGGCCACCCGGGAAGCGCCACTTCGGCACCCGGATGTTGCCGGTGGCATCCGGAACCGGGTTGGCCGTGAAGTACTCGTAGACCTCCTCGTGCATCCGGTGGAACGGCAACGGGTTCGTCTTGCCCGAGCTCACGTGATAGTACTTCGGGTTCTTCGGGTCGGCCTTCGTGCCGGCGACCGCGAGGATCGCATTGACCACGTAGTCGACCGGGATGATGTCGAGCACGCTGTCGGGCAGGCCCGGGAAGTCGGGCAGCTGGCCGCGCCCGTAGGCGAGGATCAGCGGGTCGGCGACCTTGAATCCGTCGATCCAGCCCGGGTACGGGTGATGCAGCGAGCTCTCGATGATGGAGGGGCGCAGCACCGAGAGGCGATGCCCGGCCTGCGCCCACCTCGTCTCGGCGACCCGCTCCGAGAAGGCCTTGGTGAGGGTGTACACGTCGGTCCAGCCGAGGCTCTCGGCACGGGTGCGTCCGTAGTCGACGAGCCGCTCGCGCACCCACTCCTGCCGGGCGAGTTCCGCGAACTGGGCGACCGCCTGCGGACCGGTCTTGCCGTGACGCGCGCGGGCCTTGGCCAGTTGCTCGCGCAGGGCCTCCGGCTGGCGCGACTCGAACTCCACCCGTTCCCGCGCCGACTTCGCGGCGGCGTACTCGGCCTCCCAGTCGACGGTGTGGGTCAGGGATGCCTCGGGCGCGATGCCTTTGCGGATGCCCTGCACGTAGGCGGTCGACACGTGCACCACATGGGGATCGCTCCCGCTGGCGAGAAGTGCACCATAGAGGCCGAGGCCGCCGCCGACGTTGGTGTCGAAGGCCTCGTCGATCGGCGGGTCGAATGACACCGTGGAGGCGCCGTGGATGACGATGTCGATGTCTTTCGGGAGCGTCCCGACATTGCTCAGGCTGCCCTCGACCACGCTGACCCGCCGGGCGACCTCGGCCGTGGCGGTCGCCTCGCCGACCGTGTCGATCCAGTTCTTGAACACCGGCTTGCGCATCAGGTTCTGCAGCCGGCCCTCGCCGGTCTGGCTGCCCTTGCCGCGCACGAGGATGGTGACCCGGGTGTCCGGGTAGGTGGAGAGCAGCCGCTCGAGCACGGCCTGGCCCACGAACCCGGTCGCGCCGGTGAGGAAGACGTGCTCGTTGGTGAGGAATTTCGCTGCGGGCACCCGCGTGGTGGGGGTCATGGCTTCGCGGCCTTTCCGATGAGGCCGAGCCCGGCTTGCCCGGGAAGGGTGTCGATGCGTGCGTCGAGCGTGCTGATGGTCTCGGGCGACGACAGGAACAGGTAGTCGTAGAAGAACCGGGTGTCGGCCTTCGGCTGCGCCCTGGCTCCGATCGGCCACGGGGTCTTCACGAGCGTGCGGCGCGTGATGGAGCGCGAGCGCGGGGAATGCAGCAGCCGGTAGCGCGCCTGGGCCTCGAAGAACAGCAGTTGCCGCTCCTTCACCTCGAGCAGCATCTGGATGGTGCGCTCCAGTTCGTGGTGCGGCTGCAGCTGGGCGACGCGCGAGTATGCGGCCTGCATCACCCACTCGTCGACGGTTCCTTCGGTCATGTGCACGGCCGTCATCGGCACGCCGATGATGGTGCCGATGATCGCCTCACGGATGGTGTGCTCCCCGGCCGTGCGAATGACGGTCTCGGGCTTCGCCTCCGCCGCGTCGTGCGACGCGACGATGGCGTCGAGCGCGTCCGCGATCCAGAACTTCTCGAACGCCCAGGTGGTGAGGAACGCGGTGACCCGGGCGTCCTTGTGCGTCGCCGTCACCAGCACACCGCGCAGATGGCTCATGGTGGCCCGCTCGATGTCGCGCAGGTAGGCGAGCACGCGAAGGGTCTGCGGGGTCAGTGGGGCGTCGACATATGCCGACAGGTCCAGGTCGTCCCGGTGGTTGCCGGCCGCGGTGCGAGCGAATGCACGGACGTCGAAATCGGGGGCGGGAGCCCTCATGCTGGCGTCGGTGATCCGATCAGGGGACGCCTCTTCATTTTCCGGCATCCGTTTTTACCTCCGTCGGACTCGTCGAGCTGTCGGTTGATTCTACCGAACTCACGCTACGGGGGCCGTAGCGTAATGTATGGCTCATGGCAACGGCTCTCGTCACGGGCGGCACTTCCGGCATCGGCGCCGAATTCGCCCGGGTCCTCGCGGCCGAAGGCCACGACCTCGTGCTCGTGGCACGCGATCGCGCCCGTCTCGACGAGACCGCGGCCGCCTTACATGCCGCTTTGGGTATACACGTCGAGGTGCTGCAGGCCGACCTGGCCGTGCGGGCCGACGCCAGGAGAGTGGCGAATCGCCTCTCCGACCCGGAGCACCCGGTCGACCTGCTGGTGAACAACGCCGGTTTCGGCGTGCACTCCAGCCTGCTGTCGGGCGACACCTCGGTGCATGAGCACGCCATCGATGTCATGGTGCGCGCGGTGCTCATCCTCGGCGCTGCGGCCGGCCGAGCCATGCGTTCGCGCGGCCACGGCACGATCATCAACGTCGCGAGCGTCGCCGGCCACCTCGCGATGGGGTCGTACTCGGCGATCAAGAGCTGGGTGGCCTCGTACAGTGAGGGACTGGCCGTCGAGCTGCGCGGCACCGGGGTGACCGTGACCGCGCTCCAGCCCGGCTGGGTGCGCACCGAGTTCCACTCCCGCGCGGGCATCCGCGTCGGGTCGATCCCCGGCATCATGTGGATCGACGCCGAGCCGCTCGTGCGCACCGCGCTGCGGGACGCGCGCCGGGGCAGGGTCATCTCCACACCGACTGTTCGGTACAAGGCCGTCACCTGGTTTGTCCGGCACGCACCGCGGAGTATCGTGCGCTCCATCTCGGGGGCGATCTCGTCGTCGCGCCGCGAGGATGCCGACCACGGCGGCGCCGAGCAATCGCCCGCGGCGGTCGATCCGGACCACGCCGCGGGTTCAACCGGGCAGGGGCACTGACGATGGCGGATCGTTTCACGTCGCCGGCGATGGCCGGCGTGCGCTTCGTGGCGCAGCGAGGCCTGCTGCGTCCCCTGATCTGGAACCTGGTGACCGTCACGATCGTCGGCCTCGACAACATCACGAGCCTCAGGGCGCCGTTCATCGCCGTTGCCAACCACTCCAGTCACCTCGACGCCCCGCTGATCATCGGTGCGACCCCCACGCGGCTGTCGCGGTACCTGGCCGCGGGGGCGGCCGCCGACTACTTCTTCGACGTGCAGTGGCGCAAGTGGCTCACCACGCTGTTCTTCAACGCCTTCGCGATCGAGCGGGGAACCGAGCGCAAGCGCGCCGGCCAGTCGAAGGCGCTGCTCGAGCGCGGCGTGCCGCTGCTGATCTTCCCGGAGGGTGGTCGCTCCAAGACCGGCGAGATGGGAAAGTTCAAGGCGGGTGCGGCCGCTCTCTCCATCGCCGCGAGGGTGCCCGTCCTCCCGATCGCGCTGGTGGGCGCGAGCACGGCCATGCCGCGCGGCGTCAGCTGGCCGTTGCGTGGGCGTCTTCCGGTATGTGTGGCGTTCGGCGCGCCTATGCAGCAGGCTGATGGGGAGACAGCAGATGATTTCAACGCGCGAATCGCTGGGCAGATTCGTCTATTACACGATTCGGTGCAGCCGACCGGCGAGCCCGTTCACGCGGAAGAAGGAACCAAATGAGTGGCAAGAGTGACGTCGAGCACATGAAGTGGTGGGGCTGGGGCGTCGAAGGCGTCGGCTTCCACCACGAGGACAAGCCGGAGTTCGCACCGTTCGTGCTGAACGCGGTTGCCCTCGACCTGTGGAAGGCCGCCCCTGCCGAGCCGTCCCCATTCACGGATCTCGACGTGCCGAAGCCGGTGATCACCGCGAAGTTCTTCTCGGCGCTCGCGTCGGTCGTCGGTGAAGACAACGTGACCAGCGACGACATGGAGCGCGTGGTCCACACCTTCGGCAAGAGCCTCCGCGACCTCGTGCGGGTGCGCTCCGGCAAGATCGACCGTGCCCCGGATGTCGTGGTCTACCCCGCGGACGAGGCCGAGGTGCAGGGCGTGGTCGACGCGGCCGCCGCTGCCGACGCGGTCATCATCCCCTTCGGTGGCGGCAGCAACATCGCGGGGAGCCTCGAGCCGATCGCGACCGAGAAGCGCACTGTCGTGTCGCTCGACCTCGGGCGCCTCAACAGGGTGATCGAGGTGGACGCCGACTCCGGTCTGGCCCGCATCCAGGCCGGCGTGCTCGGCCCGTATATGGAGGAGCAGCTCGCCGAGCTCGGCTGGACGCTCGGCCACTTCCCCGACAGCTTCACCTACTCGACACTGGGCGGCTGGATCGCGACCCGTTCGTCGGGTATGCAGTCCGACAAGTACGGCGACATCGGCGACATCACGCGCGGCCTGCGCGTCGTGCGTCCCGGCGGCCCGCTGGTCATTCGCGCGATCCCCAGCACCTCCACCGGCCCGAGCGTCCGCGAGATGATCCTCGGCAGCGAGGGCCGTCTCGGCGTCATCACCGAGGCCACGGTGCAGGTTCACCGCATCCCCGCGAAGCGCGATGTCTACGCGTACTTCTTCCCGTCCTGGGCGGTCGGGCTGAAGGCGATGCAGGAGATCTCGGAGAGCGACGCCGCCCCTTCGATCACCCGCGTCTCGGACGCCCGTGAGACCGGCTTCTCGCTGGCCACGAGCAAGGCGTCGAAGGGCATCACCAAGTTCGTCTCCGGCACGGTGCTTCCGGCCATCTTCCGCTCGAAGGGCTGGAAGCTCGAGGAGATCTGCCTGTCGTTCATCGGCTACGAGGGCGGTGACGCGCACGCGAAGCGCCAGAAGAAGCTCGTCGACGCGATCGTGAAGAAGCACAACGGCATGGGCGTCGGCAAGGGCCCGGGTGTGCTGTACGACCAGAAGAAGTTCGACACCCCGTACCTGCGCGACTTCCTGCTCGACCGGGGTGCGGCCGGTGACGTGTCGGAGAGTGCGGCGCCGTGGTCGAAGCTCGCGGCCCTGCACGACGGGGCGTACGCGGCCGCGCAGGCCGAGTTCGACAAGCTCGGCCGCACCGGCTGGATAATGAGCCACCTGTCGCACTCGTACCACTCGGGCGCCTGCCTCTACTTCACCTTCGCGTTCGTCTTCGGGGATGACCCGCTGGGCGAGTACGACAGGGTGAAGAACGCCATCCAGCAGTCGTTCATGGACAACGGCGGATCGCTCTCGCACCACCACGGTGTCGGTCGCGAGCACTCGCCGTGGCTGGAGCAGGACATCTCGGCCGGCGGCGTGGAGATCATGAGCGGTCTCTTCGAGAGCAGCGACCCGAACGGGTTGTTCAATCCGGGCAAGATCGTGTTCAACGGGCAGACCTACGCCGACGAGCGCGCGGTCAAGGCGCCCGCGAAGGCGCCAGCGAAGGCCAGGGCCACCGCGTCCAAGGCTTAGGCGACTCGAACGGTGACGGCGAGCGGGTCGATCGAGAACTCGGCCCACTCGACCGAACCGATCAGGTCCCCGTCGGCCTGGAAAGTCGTCGGATCGTGCAGCGTCATCGTCACGGTCTTCGCCGTGCGGTAGCGGAAGGTCTCGCGGCCGTCCGCATCGGTGGGTGGTGTCGTCGTCGGAATCGGCCCCTGGTAGGGCGCGATCCAGTTGACGAAGCGGCGACGGTCGCGGCCGATCAGCGATCGCACGGCGAGCACATCGAGCAGGCCGTCGTCGATCTCGGCGGCCGGCAGCAGCCGGATGCCGGCGGTGACGGTGCTGCAGTTGCCCACGATGAGGGTGTGCAGCCGTGCCGACACGGCGGTGCCGCCGTCGAGCGACCAGGTGACGGATGCCCGGGTGGTGCGATACGCCGACCGCACGATGGGAGTCACGTAGGCGAGCCACCCGAAGCGTTTCTTCGCCAGGACATCCGTTCCCTCGACCATGTCCGCGTCGATGCCGAAGCCGGCCATCACGAAGTAGGGACGCACCGAGGTCTCGCCGCCTTCGAGGCGGTAGGACAGCATCCCGACGTCGATCGGCCGGTCGGCGCCGGTGAACGCGATGCGGGCCGCCGCCCCCAGGTTGGTGAGCGGCAGGTGCAGGTTGCGGGCGAGCAGGTTGGCGGTGCCGCAGGGCAGGATGCCGAGCGGCACCCCCGACTGCCGCAGGGCGGACGCGACCTCGCTGACGGTCCCGTCGCCGCCGGCCGCGATGACGAGGTCGACACCGGCGCCGACCGCACCGCCGACGACGGAGCCGGTGGGGGTCTCCAGGGTGGTCGGCAGCCAGAGGGTCTTCTGCCACCCCTCGCGGGTCTCCCACTTCGCCACCGTGCGGGTGACGCGGGCGAGGTCGACCCGCGCCGGGTTGTAGATGACGGCGGCGCGCCTGCTCACGGCGCCAGGGAGGGCCACATGAACTCGAGAACGCTGTCCGCCCAGTCGTCCGCCGAGGAACTGCCCCGGATGGATTCGGCGATGAAGGTGCCGAGCAGCAGGCTCATCACCAGTTCGATGTCGAGATCGGCACGCAGCTCGCCGATGGTGGACCGCCGCCGCAGGTCGTCACGCAGCGGTTTGGTGTTCGCCCGGATGCGCTCGTGCAGCAGCGCTGCGAATTCCGGGTCTTCGTTCAGCATGATCGCGGCGACCGCTCCACGGCCGAGGATGTTCTCGATCGTCTCGCGCGCGTGCACCAGGAACCAGCGGAAGGTGTCGTAGGCGCCCAGGTCGACCGGAACGGCGATCCGGATGGCGGCGGCGTCGATCACGGCGCGCAGCAGGGCCTCCCGGTTGCGGTACCGGCGGTAGATGGTGGTCTTCGCGACGCCCGATGCGGCAGAGACGGCCTCGATGCTCACGGCGACCGGGCCCCGGCTGCGCAGCAGCTCGAGGGCGGCGCTGGTGATGCGCTCATCCACGGAGTCATCGTGCTCCTGGACCAGGGCAAGGCTGCGGTCGGTCATCGGACTGGCCCCTCCTCATGACGCTGGGTCCTGGCGTTCGTAGTGCAATCGTACCTTTTCGCGTATCGAGGACGCCGAGACTGCTACCAGGCGGCCGCTGTGTAATCCTTCAGGAACACGCCGTACACATCGTCGCCCGCTTCGCCCCGCACCACCGGGTCGTAGACCCGTGCGGCGCCGTCGACCAGGTCGAGCGGCGCGTGGAAGCCCTCCTCGGCGAGCCGCACCTTCGTGGGGTGTGGGCGCTCGTCGGTGATCCAGCCGGTGTCGACGCTGGTCATGAGGATGCCGTCGGTCTCGAACATCTCCTTGGCGCTCGTGCGAGTGAGCATATTGAGTGAGGCCTTGGCCATGTTGGTGTGCGGATGCCCGGGTCCCTTGTAGCCGCGACCGAACTGGCCCTCCATGGCCGAGACGTTCACCACGTACTTTCGCCGGGCATCCGAGGCGGCCATCGCGGGTCGCAGCCGGGAGACGAGCAGGAACGGGGCGGTGACGTTCGCGAGCTGCACCTCGAGCATCTCCAGCGGGTCCACTTCCTGCACGTGCTGGGTCCAGCTGTTCGAGTCGTGCTGGTCGGGCACCAGCCCGCCGGCGTCGATGGCGGTGCCCGCGGCCAGCCGGTCGAGCGAACTCGAACCGGCCGTCATGGCGAGTTCGGTCAGCTCGGCCGCCCTGGCGAGGATCGGGTGCGACCCGATCGAGGCCTGCAGCGCCTGCGGGTGGGCGTCGTCGGTGTGCCCGAACGTGAGCAGCTCCGGCATCGGGCCGTCGGGCAGCGGTGCGGTCTCCGCCTCGGCCAGCGGCGCGTACGAGCCGGGGGAGCGGCGCACCGTCTGCGCGGCGTTGTTGATCAGGATGTCGAGCGGACCGGCCTCGATCATCGCGTCGGTGAGGCCCACCACCTGGGCGGGGTCGCGCAGGTCGATGCCGACGACGCGCAGGCGATGCAGCCAGTCCGCGGAGTCGGGCAGCGACGAGAAGCGGCGCACGGCATCGCGGGGGAAGCGCGTCGTGATGGTCGTATGCGCGCCATCCCGCAGCAGTCGCAGCGCGATGTACATGCCGATCTTGGCGCGACCGCCGGTGAGCAGGGCGGATTTGCCGGCGAGGTCGGTGCGGGCATCACGCTTGGCGTGGTTGAGTGCGGCGCAGTCCGGGCAGAGCTGGTGATAGAAGGCGTCGACCTGCGTGTAGTGCTGCTTGCAGATGTAGCACGGGCGTGACCGGATCAGCGTGCCGGCGGTCGGTGCCGCGACCGTGATCGCGAGCGGGATGCCGCGCGTCTCGTCGTCGATGCGGTCCGCTGCGCCGGTGGCCGTATTCGCCACCACGCGGCGGTCGGCGTCGGCGATCTCGGCCCGTTTTTCGAGGCGACGGGTCTTCTTGACCGACTTGAACATCCGTGCCGTCGCCTGCCGCACGGTCACGAAGTCGGGATCGTCCTCGTCGATGCCGCCCAGCGCGGCGAGCACGCGCAGCGTCGCGGCGAGGTCGTCGGGGTCGATGGAGGGCACATCAAAGTGTAAAGCGGGCCGGGCTCGTCGAGACCTCGCCGACGTGTTGCCCGTCGGTGAGGTCTCGACGAGCTCGACCCGCTCGTAGGGTTGAGGCATGGCTACCGCTCTCGTCGACAGGATCCCGTCGACCTACGATCCGGATGCCGCCTACCAGCAGTTCGTGCACTGGGCCGGGAGCCGCGGCCTGTCCCTGTACCCCGCACAGGACGAAGCGCTGATCGAGATCGTCTCCGGTGCGAACCTGATCCTCAGCACCCCCACCGGTACGGGCAAGTCGCTCGTCGCGACGGCCGCGCACTTCGTCGCCTTGGCACAGGGGCAGCGCAGTTACTACACCGCCCCGATCAAGGCACTGGTGAGCGAGAAGTTCTTCGCGCTGGTCGAGATCTTCGGCGCCCAGAACGTCGGCATGGTCACCGGCGACTCGAGCGTGAACGGCGAGGCGCCCATCATCTGCTGCACGGCCGAGATCCTCGCCAACCTCGCGCTGCGCCAGGGAGCGGCCGCCGAGGTCGGCCAGGTGATCATGGACGAGTTCCACTTCTACTCGGACCCGGATCGGGGCTGGGCCTGGCAGGTTCCGCTGCTGACCCTGCCGCGGGCCCAGTTCGTCCTGATGTCGGCCACCCTCGGCGATGTCGAGTGGCTGGCGAAGGACCTGCGCGAGCGCAACGGCCGCGAGACCGCGGTGGTGACCGGCGTCGACCGCCCGGTGCCGCTGCACTACTCCTACGCGACCACGCCCGTGCACGAGACGGTCGAGGACCTGCTGGCCACGAACCAGGCGCCCATCTACATCGTGCACTTCTCCCAGCTGGCCGCGCTCGAGCGCGCGCAGGCGCTCACCAGCATCAATGTCGCGTCGCGCGAGCAGCGCGATGCCATCGCCGATGCCATCGGCGGGTTCCGCTTCACGACCAACTTCGGGCGCACGCTCAGCCGCCTCATCCGCTCCGGCATCGGCGTTCATCACGCCGGGATGCTGCCCAAGTACCGCAGGCTGGTGGAGCAGCTGGCCCAGCAGGGGCTGCTCAAGGTGATCTGCGGCACCGACACCCTCGGAGTCGGCATCAATGTGCCGATCCGCACCGTGCTGCTCACCGCTCTCACCAAGTTCGACGGAACGAAGATGCGCCAGCTGAACGCGCGCGAGTTCCATCAGATCGCCGGCCGGGCCGGCCGCGCCGGCTACGACACGGCGGGCACAGTGGTCGTGCAGGCCCCGGAGCACGAGACCGAGAACGCCCGCCTGCTGGCCAAGGCGGGTGATGACCCGAAGAAGATCAAGAAGATCGTGCGCAAGCGCGCTCCCGACGGCTTCGTCTCCTGGGGCGAGCCCAGTTTCCAGCGCCTGGTCGCCGCCCAGCCGGAGACCCTCACCTCGAGCATGCGGGTGAGCCATGCGATGGTGCTCAACGTGATCGGTCGCGGCGGTGAGCCGTTCGACGAGCTGCGGCACCTGATCGAGAACAACCACGAGCCGCGCGCCCGGCAGCTCGAACTCGCGCGCCAGGCTCTCGCCATCTACCGCACCCTGCGCACGGCCGAGATCGTGCAGCAGGACGCGAACGGGCGCATCATGCTCACCGTCGACCTTCAGCCCAACTTCGCGCTCAACCAGCCGCTGTCGCCGTTCGCGCTGGCGGTGTTCGACCTCATTCAGCCCGGGCCGAACGCGGAGGCGTCGCCGGCGTACGCCCTCGACATGATCTCGGTGCTGGAAGCGACCCTCGACGACCCGCGTCCGGTGCTCTCCGCGCAGCAGTTCGCGGCCCGTGGCGAGGCGGTCGCCGCCATGAAGAGCGACGGCATCGAGTACGAGGAGCGCATGGAACTGCTCGAGCAGATCACCTGGCCGAAGCCGCTCGAGGAGCTGCTGGATGCCGCCTTCCAGACCTACCGCGCGTCGCAGCCGTGGGTGGGCGACTTCGAGCTCAGCCCGAAGTCGGTGGTGCGGGACCTCTATGAACGCGCGATGACCTTCAACGACTACATCGGCTTCTACAAGCTGAATCGGTCCGAGGGACTGGTGCTCCGCTACCTCTCCGACGCCTACCGGGCGGCCCGCCAGACGATCCCCGACGAGGCGAAGACGGAGGAGCTGCTCGATCTCATCGAGTGGCTCGGCGAGCTGGTGCGCCAGGTCGACTCGAGCCTGATCGACGAGTGGGAGCAGCTCATCAACCCGGCGGGCGAACTCGGGGTCGACGCCCCGGTTCTGCCGCCGGCGCCGCACGGCGTCACCACGAATGTGCGGGCGTTCCGCACCCTGGTGCGCAACGAGCTGTTCCGCCGGGTGCAGCTCGCCGACCTCGGCGACTACGAGCAGCTGGGCGAACTGGATGCCGCGGCCGGCTTCGACGCCGACCGCTGGGCACAGGCGATGGACGCCTACTTCGACCTGCACGGCACGCTCGGCACGGGCGGTGACGCGCGCAGTTCCGCCATGCTCGACCTCCGCGAGTCGCCGGGCGAGTGGACGGTGCGGCAGATCTTCGACGACCCGGCCGGCGACCACGACTGGGGCATCAGCGCCACGGTCGACCTGGCGGAGTCCGACGCGGAGGGCGTCGCCGTGGTGCGGGTCACCGCTGTCGGGATGATCTGATGCCCGGCCCACGCGATCTGCTCGCCGTCGTGCACGACCGGCTCTACCAGATCGGCAGGCAGGCCACGCATTACTTGGGGCCGGACCCGGCGGAGCGCTACCCCGGTGGTGACCGGGCACCCGTGCTGCTGCTCCCCGGTGTCTACGAGACCTGGCAGTTCCTGCGACCGGCGGCGGATCACCTCTACGGCCTCGGGCATCCGATCCACGCGCTCCCGGAGCTCGGCTACAACCGTAGGCCCATCGCCGAATCCGCGGCCCTCGCCCAGGCCTATCTCGACGCGCATGACCTGCACGGCGTGATCCTGCTCGGCCACAGCAAGGGCGGCATCATCGGCAAGCGCATGATGGTGATGGATGACACGGCCGGGCGCATCGCGCAGCTGGTCGCCGTCTGCAGCCCCTTCGGCGGGTCGGCCCTCGCCCGCTTCGCGCCGAACCCGGCCCTTCGCGCATTCCACCCCCGCAACGAGTTGCTGCACGAACTCGCGCAGGACCTGGTCAGCAATGCGCGCATCACCTCCGTGTATCCGCGGCTCGACCCGCTCATCCCGGGCGGAAGCAGGCTCGAGGGGGCGACCAACATCGAGCTGCCGATGGTCGGGCACTTCCTGCCGCTGGCATCGACACAACTCTTTTCCGAAATCGCGCGGGCGGTGGGCGCGGAGGTAGAAGAATGACCACAATGCAGAAGCATCAACGGCTCGTTCTGTGGATTGCCGTCCTCGCCTCGTTCGTGTCGTTCCTCGACGGGTCCGTCGTGACCGTCGCGCTTCCCGCGATCATGCGGGACCTCGGCGGCGGCCTGGTCACCCAGCAGTGGGTGGTCGACGCGTACACGCTCACCCTCGGCGCGCTCATCCTCGTGGCGGGGTCGCTCAGCGACCTGTTCGGCCGCATCGTCATCCTCCGGGCCGGGCTCATCCTGTTCGGCATCGCCTCGCTGCTGTGCACGGCCGCGCCGACCGCCGAGTTCCTCATCATCGCCAGGGCAGTGCAGGGAATCGGCGGCGCGCTGCTGGTGCCGAGTTCGCTGGCCCTCATCCTGTCCAACTTCAGCGGGGCCGCCCAGGCGAAGGCGATCGGGCAGTGGACCGGCTTCACCAGCGTCGCCTTCATCACCGGCCCGCTCATCGGCGGCCTGTTCGTCGACCTGCTGTCGTGGCGACTGGTGTTCGCGATCAACGTCATCCCCATCGCGGTCACCCTCTACCTGCTGTTCCGGCTGAAGCAGAAGGACGTGCGGGAGGAGGGCGTCAGGGTCGACATCCCCGGCGCGATCCTCGGCGTATTCGGCCTGGGCCTGCCCGTGTTCGCGCTCATCGAGCAGGGCAACTACGGCTTCGCCAACCCGGTCATCTGGGGCAGCCTCGTGCTCGGCGTGCTGGCGCTCGCCGCGTTCCTCTGGCGCGAGCGGGTCGCCAAACAGCCGATGGTGCCACTCGCGCTGTTCCGCGTGCGCAACTTCTCCTTCGGCAACATCACGACCACCCTCGTCTACGGCGCCATCTCGATCGGCGGCTTCCTGCTCGCGATCTACCTGCAGCAGGTCGGCGGCTACAAGGCCACCTTCGCGGGACTCGCGACGCTGCCGGTGACGATCATCAGCATCCTGCTCTCACCCACGGTCGGAACCCTGGCCGGGCGGTTCGGCGCCCGGCTGTTCATGACGATCGGCCCGCTGATCGCCGGCGCCGGGTTTCTGTACTACGTGTTCTTCACCAGCGAGCACCCGTTCTACTGGACCGAGGTCCTGCCGGGCGTGATCCTGTTCGGGCTCGGGATGACGATCACCGTCGCGCCGCTGACCAGCGCGATCCTGGGAGCGATCGATTCCCGCCAGGCCGGAATCGGATCGGCGATCAACAACGCCGTCTCCCGGGTGGCCGGCCTCATCGCGATCGCGTTCCTCGGCCTCGTCGTCGGCGAGCACCTGGCGCTCGGCGGCTTCCGGCGCGGCATGCTGCTGACCGCCATCCTGCTGTTCGCGGGCGGCGTCGTGTCGTTCGTGGGCATCCGGAACGTGAAGGGCCCGGACCCGGCGGCTAAGGAAGCAGTACCGTCAGCAGAGCGATGACCAGGGCGATGGCCGCGGATCCGGCGACGATGATGATCGCCTTGCGCTGGTCTTTGCGGCGGTACTCGGCCTCGTGAACCGCCTCGGTCTCGCCGACCGCCTTGTCCATGTTGAACAGCCCCTGGGTGCCGAACTTCACGCAGAAGTGCAGCGCGGACTGCAGGAAGCCGGTCGCGCCCAGCCCGGCGGGCAGGATCACGAGCAGGCGCCACGGCCATGGCACGTCGAACACGACCATCGCCGCGATGAACAGCACGGTGACGACGAGTCCGATCCAGCCGCTGCGGCGTCGGCTGCGGATCTCGGCGGGTCCGATGTTGCACACGCCGGGGATGTACAGGTTCTGCGCCGTTGTCGTCATGGGTCAAACGTACGCCGCTAGGCGAACAGGCGATCGCCCGCGAAGGCGAGAGCCACCACGTTCACGATCGCGGCGGCGATGATCAGCTGGAACAGCAGCCGGGTCGGCGGCCGGCGCAGCACGACGGCGATCGCGGCGGCGAGGAGCAGAGTCAGCACCAGGGCCACCCACTGCAGCACGGTCGTGCCACCGGCGGGTCCGAAGAAGGCCAGCAGTCCCGCGACGGCGAGCACCGCCCAGATGACGACTCCGGATGCCCGCCGCCCGATCCGGTGCGGAAGGCCGGCCACGCCGGTGCGGGCGTCGTCGTCGAGGTCGGGCAGCACGTTCGCGAAGTGCGCGGCGACCCCCAGCATGGCCCCGAGCGCGAGAGCCCACCAGGCGGCCACCGCCGGCTGCGGTCGCGCGAGCGTCGCGACCATGGGCAGCAGCCCGAAGCTGACGATGTAGGGCAGCACCGAGAACCAGGTGTTCTTGAGCACCGCGTTGTACGCCCAGGCGGAGGCGATGAACAGGACGTGGGCGAGTGTCGCCTGCCAGCCGAGCGGAATCGTCAGCAGCAGCGCCAGCGCGAAACAGACGAACGCCGCGTCCCGCACGGTGCCGGCCCCGATCAGCCCGAGGGCGACCGGCTTGTCGGTGCGGCCGACCTCGCGGTCGCGCTCGGCGTCGATCCAGTCGTTCGACAGGCCGACGGAGGCCTGGTTGAACAGGAAGGCGAACCCGAGCAGCAGCAACCGCCACCAGTCGAGGTGAAGGCCGATACCGAGCACCACCGCGACGATGGTCACCGCGATTCCGGGCCCAGGATGCGTCGACAGGGCGAGCGCGCGCAACCGGGTCAGCATCCGGCCATCCTATTGCTGCAAGAAATTGCAGAGTTTGCGTAACATCTTGCATATGTCACAGAGACTGGCCGAGGTGGCCCGCAAGGTCGGAGTAAGCGAGGCGACGGTCAGCCGCGTGCTCAACGAGAAGCCCGGGGTGTCGGACGCGACGCGGCAGGCGGTACTCACCGCACTCGACGTGCTCGGGTACGAGCGCCCGACGAAGCTGCGTGGCGAGCGGGCCCGGCTGGTCGGGCTCTTCCTGCCGGAGCTCAACAACCCGATCTTCCCGGCATTCGGCGAGGTGGTCGGCGGGGCGCTCGCCCAGAACGGCTACACGCCGGTGCTGTGCACCCAGAGCGCCGGCGGCATCAGCGAGGCCGACTACGTCGACCTGCTGCTGCAGCAGCACGTCTCCGGCGTCGTGTTCGTCGGCGGCCAGTACACGCAGCGCGACGCGCCGCACGAGCACTATGCCCGGCTCACGGAGCTCAACCTGCCCACCGTGCTCGTCAACGCGCCGATCGACGGCCTCGGCTTCGCCACCGTATCGACGGATGACGCGGTCGCGGCAGAGCAGGCCCTGGCTCACCTGCACCAGCTCGGTCACACGGAGATCGGCCTGCTGCTCGGGCCCGAGGATCACGTTCCCTCCCAGCGCAAGCTGGAGGCGGCGCGCCGGGTCGCCGCCGGTCTCGGCCTGGACCTGCGCGACGATCTGATCGTGCACTCGCTGTATTCGCTGGAGGCCGGGCAGGCGGCCGCGGCACGGCTGCTGCGGGCGGGGGCGACCGCGATCCTGTGTGCGAGCGATCCGCTGGCACTGGGCGCGATCCGCGCGGTGCGGCGCGCCGGCCTGCAGGTTCCCCTCGACGTGTCGGTGATCGGCTTCGACGATTCGGCGCTGATGAACGCGATCGACCCGCCGCTCACCACGGTGCGGCAGCCGATCGAGCCGATGGGCCGGATGGTGATCGAACTGCTGGTGGCGCAGATCTCGGGCGCCGTGGCGGCGAGCGAGGAGTTCCTGTTCGAGCCGGAACTGGTGGTCCGCGGATCGACCGGTCCGGTCAATCGTCACGCAATCGGCCGCAAAGATACGTAAGTTTCTTACTATCTGTTTAGTTCTTGCGTAGATCTGTCAGTAAAGCTACATTCCTAGCTGTGCCCCTGGGGCGCATGCCAACACCGGCGTTGACAGGAATGAGCAGTACGTGGAGTCTCTCCGCATCGATGATGCCCCCACCGGGCAGCCGACGCAGGCCGTGCCGAGCACGACCGACCCCGACTGGTGGCGCACCGCCGTGGTCTACCAGATCTACGTCCGCAGCTTCGCGGACGGCAACGGGGACGGCACCGGCGACATCGCCGGCGTGCGATCGCGGCTGTCCTACCTCAAAGAGCTCGGCGTGGAGGCCATCTGGTTCACCCCCTGGTACCGGTCGCCCATGGCGGACGGCGGCTACGACGTCGCCGACTATCGCGCCATCGACCCGGCGTTCGGCGAACTGGCCGAGGCGGAGGCGCTGATCCGCGAGGCGCTCGAGCTCGGCATCCGCACCATCATCGACATCGTGCCGAACCACGTGTCCGACCAGCACGAGTGGTTCACCGCCGCGCTCGCGGCCGCACCGGGATCGCCCGAGCGCGAACGCTTCTGGTTCCACGACGGCCTGGGCGAACACGGCGACGGGATGCCCACCCACTGGGTGTCCGACTTCCAGGGCGAGACCTGGACGCGCACCACGAACGCCGACGGCACGCCCGGCCAGTGGTACCTGCACCTGTTCACCCCCGAACAACCCGACCTCAACTGGAATCACCCGGATGTCCGCCGAGAATTCGAGGACGTGCTCCGGTTCTGGTTCGGCCGCGGTGTTGCGGGAGTCCGCATCGACTCGGCCGCCCTGCTGGTCAAGGACCCGGCACTGCCCGAGGTGCCGAGCGACCCCGCCCCCGGCCAGCATCCGACGGTCGACCGTGACGAGCTGCACGACATCTACCGTGGCTGGCGGGCGGTGGCCGACGCCTACCCGGGCGCGCGCACCCTGGTCGGTGAGATCTGGCTGCCGAACATCGACCGTTTCGCCAAATACCTGCGGCCCGACGAGCTGCACACCGCCTTCAACTTCGACTTCATGGGCCGGCCGTGGGATGCGGCGCAGCTCCGCGACTCGATCGACACCACCCTGGCCGCCCACGCTCCGGTCGACGCCCCGTCCACCTGGGTGCTCTCCAATCACGACGTGACCCGGCCCGTGACCCGGTACGGGCGTGCAGACTCGTCGTTCGCCTTCACCAGCAAGCGGTTCGGCACTCCCACCGACCTCGCCCTCGGAACCCGGCGCGCCCGGGCCGCGGCGATGCTGGTGGCGGCCCTCCCCGGTTCGCTCTACATCTACCAGGGCGACGAGCTCGGACTGCCGGAGGTCGAGGACCTCCCGCTCGACCTGATCCAGGACCCCATGCACTTCCGGTCGAACGGCGTCGACCCCGGACGCGACGGATGCCGGGTGCCGCTGCCCTGGCGCATCACGCCCGGCGGCCTCGGCTTCGGTCCCGCCGGCGCCAGCACCCCGTGGCTGCCGCAGCCCGCCGGCTGGGCGGCCCTCGCCGTCGAGGCGCAGGAGAGCGACACGTCGTCGATGCTCTGGCTCTACCGGGAGATGCTGCGGCTCCGCCGGTCGACGCCCGAACTCACCGCGGGCCGGTTCCGCTGGCTCGACGCGGGTGCGTCCGTGCTCAGCTTCGCCCGGGGCGACGGTTTCGTGCACGTGACCAACCTCGGCGACGACTCGATCGACCTTCCCGCCCACACCGATCTGCTGCTCGCCTCGAGACCCCTTGAGGACGGCCGGCTGCCCAAGGATTCTTCCGCCTGGCTGCGCACACAGTACTAGCCGCGCGAAAGAAGCGTTCGCCAACCGGCGTATCGCCCGCACCACCGAAGTACCCTCAACAACAGAAAGAAAGGCACAGACAATGAAGTCACCAGGCAAAGTCGCTGCTTTCGCAGTCGCCGCGCTCGCCGGTGTCGGACTTCTCGCTGGTTGTTCGTCGGGCAGTTCCGACGCCAACGGCAAGGTCGCGATCACCGTCGCCAGCCTCATCCCGGGTAGTTCACCCGACGCGTTCACGGCGTTCAACCAGCACATCAAGGACTTCGAGAAGGCCAACCCCAACATTCTCGTCAAGCCGGTCGAATACCAGTGGACCGGGCCGACCTTCTCGGCCCAGCTCGCGGCGGGCACCCTGCCCGACGTGTTCAACGTGCCGTTCACCGACTCCAAGTCACTCGCGAACGCCGGCCAGCTGGCCGACATCACGGGCGACGTGAAGCAGCTCTCCTACTACGACAAGTTCAACAAGAGCCTGTTGCAGGTCGCGGAGAACGACAAGGGCGACATCTTCGGCATCCCGTACGGCCCCTACGCCTACGGCCTGTCGTACAACCGCGCACTGTTCACGAAGGCGGGGCTCGACCCGAACAAGCCGCCGACGACGTGGGACGAGGTGCGGAGCGACGCGAAGACCATCTCCGACAAGCTCGGGATCGCCGGGTTCATGGAGTTCACCAGCGGCAACACCGGCGGCTGGGGTCTCACCGAGATGACCTACGCTCGCGGCGGACGCATGGAGACCACCTCCGGCAGCAAGACGACCGTCACCGCGGACAACCCGCAGACGGTCGACGCCCTCAAGTTCCTGCAGCAGATGCGCTGGCAGGACAACTCGCTGGGCAGCAACTTCCTGCTCGACTGGAGCGGCATGAACCAGTACTTCGGTTCGGGCCAGACGGCGATGTTCCCCAGCGGTTCCGACGTGCTCACGTCGCTCGTGCAACAGGACGGCGTGAAGGCGAGCGACTACGGTCTCGCCCTCATCCCGACCTCCGGCGCCAATTCCGGTGTGCTCAGCGGCGGTAACGTCGCCGTGGTCAGCGTCGGCGCCTCTGCTGCCGAGAAGGCCGCATCCGTGAAGTGGATCGACTCGTACTACATGCAGAAGCTGCTCGACAAGTCGGCGGCCGTCACGGACGCGAAGTCCCTGGTCGCCAACAAGCAGCCGGTGGGCGTGCCCCAGCTGCCGATCTTCGACAAGGCGCAGCTCGACACCTCGCTCGGCTGGATCGACAGCTACATCAATGTTCCGAAGGCGAATGTCGCACCGTTCCAGGACGGCATCTTCAGCCAGACGATCATCCCGGAGCCGGCCAAGCACACGCAGGAACTGTACGCGGCGCTCGACACCGTCGTGCAGGCCGTGCTGACCGACAAGAATGCGGACATTCCCACCCTGCTGAAGGGCGTGAACACGCAGGTCCAGGCGCTCATCGACGCGGACGCGACGAAGAAGTAGCCTCCACCGCGGGGTCGGCCGACACTCCCGGCCGGCCCCGCACCCAATCGAGAGACGGACGAGGATGACCGCGACCACAGCCATACCGGCCCACCGCAGGCGAAAGCGCACCCCCATGACCTGGCTGCGCGGCGGCGGACTGTGGAACCTCGTGTTCCTGCTGCCGATGCTCATCGTGTTCGGCGTGTTCTCCTGGGGACCGATCGTCGAGTCGGTCGTCATGAGCGTGCAGAAGACCAACTTCGTGACGACGAGTTTCGTCGGACTCGACAATTTCGTCGCCGTGTTCACTGACCCGCAGCTCGGTGTCGCCATCGCCAACACCGCCTGGTTCGCCCTGCTGGCGCTCATCTTCGGCTACCCGCTGCCCCTCATCGTCGCGGTGCTGATGAGCGAGGTGCGCCGCCGCCGCGGGCTGTTCAGCGCCCTCGCCTACCTTCCCGTCGTCGTGCCACCCGTCGTCGCCGCGCTGCTGTGGAAGCGATTCTTCGACGCCGGCCCGCACGGCGTGTTCAACACGATCATCAGCTGGGTCGGCATCCCGCCGCAGCCCTGGATCCAGAGTGCATCGAGCGCGATGCCCTCGATCGTGCTGGAGGCGACCTGGGCGGCCGCCGGCGGAACCATCATCATCTACCTCGCCGCCCTCACCAGCGTGGCGCCCGAGCTGTACGACGCGGCCGAGGTGGATGGCGCCGGCATCTGGCAGAAGATCTGGCACGTGACCCTGCCCCAGCTGCGCGGCGTGCTGCTGGTCACCTTCATCCTGCAGATCATCGGCACGGCACAGGTGTTCCTGGAGCCGTTCCTCATCACGGGAGGCGGCCCGGTCAACTCGACACTCACCATCCTGCAGCTCATCTACCGCTACGCGTTCACCAACAGCATCGGGGGCGACTACGGAAAGGCCACCGCGCTGAGCATCCTGCTGGCCCTGGTGCTCGCCGCGTTCTCGTTCATCTACTTCCGCATCACGAGGGCCTGGAGCGAGAATTGACCGCCACGACCACCACCCAGAGCGGAGTTCTCGAACTCAACGCGGGCGAGCGCGTGAAGACCGTCAAGCCGCTTCCCGAGCAGTCCGATCGCACGATCGTCTCCCACTCGGACTGGCGCAAACGGCGCGTCTTCTTCGGGCTGTCCGCGGTGCACCTCGCGCTGCTGCTGCTGCTCATCATCTGGGGGGTCGGGCCGCTGCTCTGGCTGCTCAAGTCGGCGATCACCCCCACGCAGGACACGCTCCAGGATCCGATGGCGATCTTCCCGCGCGGCATCGCCCTCGGCAACGTGTGGGAGGCCTGGAACACCGTCGGCATCGGTGCCCAGTTCCTCAACACGATCTGGGTCGCGATCGGCTCCTGGTTCGTGCAGCTGCTCGTGGCCACGACGGCCGGATACGCGCTCGCCGTGCTGCGGCCGGCCTACGCGAAGATCTTCAACTGGCTGGTGCTCGCGACACTGTTCGTGCCCGCGGTGGTGCTGCTGGTGCCGCTGTATCTCACCATCCTGCATCCGCCGGTCATCGGCACCTCGCTCATCAACACCTACTGGGCGGTGTGGCTGCCGGCGGGGGCGAACGCCTTCAACATCCTGCTCGTCACCCGGTTCTTCAACAACCTTCCGCGGGAGATCTTCGAGGCGGCCCGTACCGACGGTGCCGGTTCACTGCGACTGTTCTGGTCGATCGTGCTTCCGCTGTCGCGGCCGATCCTCGGGGTGGTGTCCGTCTTCGCGATCATCAACGCCTGGAAGGACTATCTCTGGCCGATGCTCGTGCTCACCAATCCGGCAATCCAGCCGCTCTCGGTGCGATTGCCCAACATCCAGTCGATGACCGATCTCGGCGTGTTCCTCGCCGCGCTGGCGATCTCGATGATCATCCCCATCGTGCTGTTCCTGTTCTTCCAGCGGCTGTTCCTGCGCAGCGCCGGGCTGGGCGGGGCCGTGAAGGGCTAAGGTCCCGCCTGCTACGGCACGAGCAGGATCTTGCCGATGTGGGCGGATGACTCCATCCGCTCGTGCGCGAGCCGCGCGTCGGCCAGCGGGAAGGTGCTGTCGATCACCGGCACCACCTGCCGGTTCTCCACCAGCGGCCAGGCATTCTCCAGCACGCTCCGCATGATGGCGGTCTTCTCGGCCACCGGTCGCGCCCGCAGCATCGACCCGTGGATGCTGCCCCACTTGCGCATGAGCAGACCGACCGGCAGGTGCCCGGTCTCGCCGCTCTGGTCGCCGATCAGCACGATGCGCCCGCGTTTCGCGAGGGCGCGCACGTTGCGCTCGACGTAGGCGCCGCCGATCGCGTCGAAGATCACGTCGGCGCCGGTGCCGTCGGTCTCCTCCCTGATCCGCTCGACGAAGTCCTCGCTGTGGTAGTCGATGAGGATGTCCGCGCCGAGCGCCCCGCACGCGGCCAGCTTCGCCGGGCTGCCGGCCGTGGTGGCGACGCGGCAGCCTAGCGCGCGAGCGAGCTGTATCGCGGTGGTGCCGATGCCGCTGGAGCCACCGTGCACGAGGAGCGTCTCTCCCGCCGTGAGTCCCGCGATCAGCACCAGGTTCGACCACACCGTGGCCACGGCCTCCGGAAGCCCGCCCGCGGCGACCAGGTCGAGATCGCCGGGAACCGGCAGCACATGGTCGGCGTCGGCGATCGCGAGCGACGCGTAGCCCCCGCCCGGCAGCAGGGCGCACACCCGGTCACCGACGCTCCAGCGATCGACACCGTCGCCGACGACCGCGATGGTGCCCGACACCTCGAGCCCCGGCCAGTCCGGCGTGCCCGGCGGCGAGGGGTAGTGACCTTCGCGCTGGTTCAGGTCCGCCCGGTTCACCCCGGCGGCGACGACCGAGATGAGCACCTCGCCGCGACCCGGAACCGGGTCGGGGAGCTCGGTCGGCACCAGCGCGTCGGGACCGCCGGGGGTGGGAACGGTGATCGCCTGCATGCCTCAGACGCTACTCGGATCGGCGGGTCGTGCCCGTCAGTCGGCGCCGCCGACGATCTCGAGTCGCATGCGGCGGAGGTCCTCGAACAGCGCGCCGACGATGATCCAGTTCTGCGGGTCCGGTTTCGCGATGACGAGCGGGGCGGTCAGCGCCGGGAGTTCCGCGGTGATCGGGTGCGCGTCGCCCGCCGGCGCGACAGCGCCCGGCAGCAGGAGCAGAAGGTCGTGGGCCATCCGGTCCAGCTCGACGGCGATGGACGACACGATCGGGTCGGCGGTAAGACCGGGGTCGTAGCGGTCGTGCAGCCCGCGCACCATGCCGGGGATGGTGTTGACGAACACGGTGAGCACCGGCACGAATTCGCGGTCCCGGGCCAGCAGCTCCCGGTGCCGCCGCCCGCGCGGGTTCAGGGCGAGGCTGTCCTCGGCGCGCTCGATGGCGGCGACGGCCGTGTCGCGCAGGCCGCGGAGTCCCCGCGCCCGGGCCAGGAGGGCGTCGAGGGACGCCGTGTCCTGCGGTTCGCGCAGCGCGGTCGCCGTGTCGCGAAGGGTCCCGGCGACATCGTTCGCGAGACGTCGCATGGCGTCCTGCGCCGGCCCCGCGAGCACCGGCGGCACGATGACCGCGTTCACGATCAGCCCGATCACCGCGCCGATCACCGTCTCGAGAATGCGATTGAGCGCGTAGTCGTGCGTCTGGGTGCCGAGGGCGAGCACCAGCATGGCGCTGATCGGGATCTGGTTGGACGACCCGGGGGAGAGCCGCAGCAGCCAGGACAGCAGCAGTGCCACGACGATGACCGCGAGCACCACCCAGCTGGCGTAGCCGAACGCCACCCCGGCCGCGTAGGCGATCACGACGCCGACGATGACGCCGACACTGCGCTCCACGCCCTTCGAGAGCGACTGGTTGACACTCGGCTGCACGACGAGCAGCGCGGCGATCGCCGCGAAGATCGGCAGGGGCTGCCCGAGGATGATGGTGCAGGCCAGCCAGGAGACGATCGCGGCGACGGAGGTCTTCAGCACCTGCAGCAGCGGACCGCGCGTCGACGCGCGCAGCGAGTCGATCAGTCGCATCCGTCCAGAGTAGCCTCGACGGTCGCGGCTGCCTCGGCTACTTCGTGGACAGCTGGTAGCCGCTGACGCTGCTCGTCAGCACGGGCGACGAGGTGGTCGCCGCGGATGCCGCCGTCGCCGACCCGAAGGCGACGCCCACGACGAGCGCGCAGACCAGCACGCCGGCCGCGGAGACCCCGCTGGCGAGAGCCGTGACAGCGCTGAGGGTGTTGGCGCGCCGTGCGCGGCGCACGTAGACGGCGATCCCCACCAGGGCGACGGTCGCGCAGGCGACCGTCAGCACCAGGGGGAGCGTGAATGCGTCAGTGACCGCGGGTACGGCGGTGAGTGCAGCATGCATTGCAGCGTGTTCCTCTCGGGTAAGGAACGGCCCATGTCGGGTACATGGACAGTTGTCGCGTGTCCGTCTTTAGGGGGACAACGGACGCGACTAGATGAAGCTAGCAGTTGTACCCCGAAGGGGTCAACAGCCCATTGACCCCCGTTAGGGGGGCGCTGGAGCTTAAATGAAGGCGCAGTGCGCCTTCATGCGACGCCAGCCCGGGCGAAGCTACGCTTCGCCGGCAGCAACCCGGACGGGCAAAGCGGCGTCGCCAGCCCCGGCGAAGCTACGCTTCGCCGGCCAGCAGCGCGGCCTTCGCCTCGGCTTCGGCCATGGCGTCTGCAGCGCGCACCAGTGCGAGGTGGGAGAACGCCTGCGGGAAGTTGCCCGCCTGGCGGCCGGCCTTCACCGCATACTCCTCGCTGAGCAGGCCGACGTCGTTGGTGAACCCCACCAGCCGGTCCATCAGGGTCTTCGCCTCCGAGAGGCGGCCGCTGCGCGCGTACTGCTCGACCAGCCAGAACGAGCAGGCGAGGAACGGATGCTCGCCGGGCGGAAGGCCGTCGACCCCGGTCTCCGTGCGGTAGCGCATCACCAGGCCGTCCTGCAGCAGCTCGCGCTCGATCGCCGCGACCGTGCCGAGCATCCGCGGGTCGTTCGCGTCGATGTAACCGATCTGGGAGAGCAGCAGCAGCGACGCGTCGACGTTGGCGCTGCCGTAGTGCTGGGTGTAGCTGCCCAGCTTCGTGTCGAAGCCGTGCGTCTCGATCTCGTCGCGGATCTCGTCGCGCAGCGACTCCCAGCGCTCCACCGGACCGTCGAGCCCGTAGTTGTGCACCGCGTCGATCGCGCAGTCGAGGGCGACCCAGATCATCGCGCGGGAGTGGGTGAAGTGCTGTTTGACCCCGCGGATCTCCCAGATGCCGTTGTCGGGTCTCGACCAGTTGTCCTCGACGAACGACAGGAGGGCGCGCTGCAGAGGCCAGGAGAACTCGCTCTCCGTCACGCCGACCCGGCGCGCCTCCCTCAGGGCGAGCATCACCTCGCCGAAGACGTCGCCCTGGTACTGCCGCCATGCGTCGTTGCCGACCCGTACCGGGGATGCGCCGTGGTAGCCGGGCAGGGTAGTCAGCTCCCACTCGGTGAGACGGCGCTCGCCGGAGAGCCCGTACATGATCTGGACGTCCGCCGGGTCGCCGGCGATGGCGCGCAGCAGCCAGTTGCGCCAGGCGTCCGCCTCCTCGGCGAAGCCGTGGGTGAGCAGCACGCCGAGGGTGAGCGAGGCGTCGCGCAGCCAGACGTAGCGGTAGTCCCAGTTGCGGGAGCCGCCGAACTGCTCGGGCAGGCTCGTCGTCGCCGCGGCGATCACGCCGCCGGTGTCCTCGTGGGTGAGCGCCCGCAGGGCGAGCAGCGACCGGTGAACCTGGTCGTGATACAGCTCGGCGTTGGTGCACTTGGCGGCCCAGTCGCTCCACCACTTCTGCGTGTGCTTCAGCCGCTCGTTCACCTTCAGCGGTTCCGGGGGCTGGCGGTGCGCCGGATACCAGGTGAGCGTGATGTCGACCGTCTCGCCCTCGGTGACTAGGAACTCGTTGGCGTGCGAGTTGTCCGACGCTTTCAGCTCGGGCCCGCGGATGATAAGGGCGTCCGGCCCGGCGACCGCGACGAGCGCGGGGCCGTGCTCGTCGGGCTGCTGCCGCATCCACGGCAGGGTTCCGGCGTAGCCGAAGCGCACCCGGAGCTCCTGCCGCATGGTCACCCGGCCGCGCACCCCGCGCACCCGGCGCACGACGTCCGCCCGCCGGTCGCCGTGCGGCATCACGTCGGTCACCTCGACCTCGCCGCTCTCGGTGATCCAGCGCGTGACGAGGATGAAGCTGTCCTCGAGGTAGGAGCGGCTCGTTTCGAGCACGTCGCCCTTCGGGGCGAGCAGCCAGCGCCCGTGGTCCTCGGTGCCGAGAAGAGCGCCGAAGGTGGATGCCGAGTCGAACCGGGGCAGGCACAGCCAGTCGATGCTGCCGTCGCGCCCAACGAGGGCTGCCGTATGGCAGTCGCCGATCATCGCGTAGTCCTCGATGCGCAGCGCCATGGTCCCAGTCTCGCAGAGACAACGCGGGGTAACCTGAGCGCATGGTCGTATCCCTGGGGTCCCTCGTCATCCTCGGCGCGGGGGGCGATCTGACGAAGCGCTTGCTCCTCCCGGGCCTCGGCCAGCTGCTCGACAGCGATCGCGGTTACGACCTCCAGCTCATCGGCGTCGGCTTCGACCCGATGACGGATGCCGAGTGGCGGTCCCGCGTGCGTGACTCGTTCACCGCCGGCGGGGCGTCCAGCGCCCGATCGAAGGCCGTGGCGAAGGCCTCCCGTTATCTCCAGGCGGACGTCACGAAGCCGGCGGACCTGCAGCGGATCCTGGACACGGCATCCGGTGCCCCCGCCCTCTATTTCGCCCTGCCGCCGCACGTGACGATCGCCGCCTGCGCGTCGCTCGAGAAGGTGACGCTCCCGAAGGGCACCGTGCTCTGCCTCGAGAAGCCTTTCGGCACCGACCTGCGCAGTGCGGAGGCGCTGAATCGCCAGCTCACCCGGCTCGTGCCGGAGAAGCAGGTGCACCGCATCGACCACTTCCTCGGCAAGTCGACCGTGCTCAACGTCCTCGGCCTGCGCTTCGCGAACCGCATCTTCGAGAACATCTGGCGGGCCGAGCACATCGAGCGCGTCGACATCGTGTTCGATGAGACCCTCGCGCTGGAGGGTCGCGCCGGCTACTACGACAAGGCCGGTGCGCTGGTCGACATGATCCAGAGCCACCTGCTGCTGGTGATGTCCCTGGTGGCGATGGAGCCGCCGTCGAGCATCGACGCCGACGACCTGCGCGGCTCGATGGCCCAGGTGCTGCGCGCCTCGCGCCCGTGGAAGGGCGACGCGGTGGCCGCCGGGCGCCGTGCGAGGTACACGGCGGGAACCATCGACGGCGCGAAGCTGCCGTCGTACGTCACGGAGCAGGGGGTCGACCCGAAGCTCGAGACGGAGACCCTGGCCGAGCTGACCATCGGCATCGAGAACTGGCGCTGGGCGGGCGTTCCGTTCCACCTGCGGTCCGGGAAGGCACTCGCGGACAAGCGGCAGCAGATCGTGATCACGCTCAGGGACGTGCCGCACCGCCCGTACGGCTTCGTGGGCAGCCCCGGGCCGGCGAAGCTGACCCTCGACCTCAACCCCGATTCGATCACCCTCGATCTCAACATCAACGGCGAGGGCAGCCCGTTCACGATGGACCGCGTGCAACTCGGGGTGAACTTCGCGCCGGGTGAGCTGGGGCCGTACGGCGAGGTGCTTCACGGCATCCTGTCCGGGGACACGACGCTCTCGGTGCGGGCGGATGCGGTGGAGGAGTGCTGGCGGATCGTCGGGCCGGTGCTCGCGGCCTGGCGACGCGATGCGGTGCCGATCGACGGCTACCGTGCGGGATCGTCGGGACCGAGCGCGTGGCGTTAAGACGACGTTAAACAACAGAATTCTGTTGTTTATATAGATTTTTGGTCTTAAACAGTGGAATAATACTGTTTATGACGGAATCAACCACGGCCGAATGGGAAGCCCGGCTCGGCGCCCAGGCGCGAGCCGTGCGCATCGCCGCCGGTCTCACACAGGGCGACCTCGCGCGGTCCGCCAGCCTGAGCGAGACGTCGGTGCGATCGCTCGAGCGCGGTGCGGGGTCGACCATCGCCACGCTGGTCGCCGTGGCCAGGGCTCTCGACCGTGAGGACTGGCTCGAGCAGTTCGACCCGCGCGGCTCCGGCCCCAGCCCGATCGAGCTGCTGCGCGAGAGGCGCAACCAGCCGGCGCGGCCGCAGCGGGTGCGCAGGCCGCGCCCATGAGTGACACCGGAACGAGATTCGACACGGTCGACCTCGTCGAGGTGCGCGCCTGGGGCCGGACGGTCGGGGCCATCGCCCCCTCCGCGCGCCGCGGGGCGTACGCCTTCGAATACGACCCGTCGTGGCTGCGCACCGGCATCGAACCCGCCCCTGTGCTCATGCCCCTCGGCCGCCGCGTATTCACGTTTCCTGGCCTGCCGGAGGAGACCTACCAGGGGCTGCCGCCGATGATCGCGGATGCCCTGCCCGACCGCTTCGGCAACACCCTGGTGGACGCATGGCTGGCCCGCAACGGAATCTCCCCGGACCGGGTGACCTCGCTCGACCGGCTCGCCTACCTCGGATCCCGGGGGATGGGCGCACTCGAGTTCGCGCCCCGGCGCGAGCCGAACCTGCCGCCGCCGACCGCGCTCGCCCTCGGCGACCTGGTCACCAGCGCCCGGCGGGCGGTGGAGGGCACCCTCGCGAGCGAGAACGAGTCGCAGGCCGCGCTCCGTCGCATCATCGACGTCGGCACGAGTGCGGGCGGCGCGCGCGCGAAGGCCATCGTCAACGTCGATCACGACACCGACGAGATCCGGTCGGGCCACCTGCCGCCGGCGCCCGGCTTCGAACCGTGGCTCATCAAGTTCGACGGGGTCGGACTGGACAGCCAGCTGGGCACCGGACGGGGCTACGGCCGGATCGAGTACGCGTACTCGCTGATGGTGCGGGCCGCGGGCATCGACATGTCGCCGACGCGACTGCTCGAGGAGCACGGCCGGGCACACTTCATGACGCGACGCTTCGACCGGACGGCCGACGGCATCCGGCTTCACCTGCAGAGCCTGTGCGCCACCGACGGGCTGGACTTCAACGCGATCGGAACGAATGACTACGCCCAATACCTCACCCGGGTCGCGGCGCTCGACCCCGGGCGGCTCGGGCAGGCGTTCCGGCGGATGGTGTTCAACGTGGCCGCGGCGAACCACGACGATCACACGAAGAACGTCGGATTCCTGATGACCCCGGAGGGGGAGTGGAGCCTCGCGCCGGCCTACGACGTGACGCACGCCTTCAACCCGGACAGCAGGTGGCTGAGCCGGCACCTGATGGGCGTCAACGGCCGGTTCGAGAACATCCGGCGGGACGACCTGCTCGACGTGGCGGAGCGGTTCGGGGTGCCGGCCGCGGCATCCGTGTTCTCGGAGGTGAATTCCGCACTGGAATCCTGGCCGCAGTTCGCGGACGAGGCGGGGCTGGATGCCGCCCATGCCGACCTGGTGGCCGCGGACTTCACGCCGATCCGGCGCTAGCCGCCGCTAGTCGCCGCTAGTCGCCGCTAGTCCAGGAGCTGTTCGGCGAGGCCGGCACCGTCCGGGGCGTAGACCCATCTGGCGCCCCGGCCGCTGTGCTGCTCCGCCTTGCTGCGTCCGCCGGCGAGCACCGCCTCGCTGTTGGAGAGCTGACGGATCGCGACCGCTTCGATGCGGTTCTCGCGACCGGAGCAGAACTCGTTGTAGATCTCCTCGTCGTGCTGGCCGTCGTCGCCAACGAGCAGCCAGCGCATGTCGGGGAACTCGCGCGCCAGCCTGCCGAGGCTGTCCGTCTTGTGCTGTCGCCCGCTGCGGAACCAGCGGTCATGGGTCGGACCCCAGTCGGTGAGCAGCAGGGGACCCGCCGGGTAGAGATTGCGCGACAGGAAGCGGGTGAGGGTCGGGGCCACGTTCCACGCGCCCGTCGAGAGGTAGAACACCGGGGCGCCCGGGTTGCTGCGCTGCAGGCGCTCGTACAGCACGGCCATCCCGGGAACCGGTCGCCGGGCGTGCTCGTCGAGAACGAAGGTGTTCCAGGCCGCGAGCAACGGGCGGGGAAGGGCCGTCACCATCACCGTGTCGTCGACGTCGGAGATGATCCCCACCCTCGCCGACGGGTCGACGATGAACACGGGTGCCTTCACCGGCTCCGAACCCTCCGTCGTGAACGAGATCGTGTGCCAGCCGGGGTCGAGATGAACCGGCAGCACGTGGTCGACCACGCCGCCGCGGTCCGCCCGCACGGTGTGCGACGCGCCACCGACCGTCACCGTCACGTCGACATCGTTCACCGGCACGCTGGTGAAGCTGCGCCAGCCCCGGATCTTCTTGTATCGCACCTTGCCGTCCGCGGACGGCCGCGTGAGCAGCACCCGGCAGAGCACCCGAACCCAGCCCTTCGCGCCATAGCTCGTGTAGGGGATCACGGTGGCCTTGTAGCCGCGTTTGCGGGCCCGCTTCTCGCGGAACTCGTGCACCGAGTCCTCGATGCGTGCAGCCAGGTGCAGGATCGGTTCGGCCCCGGCGACAGCGGCGGCAGCGGTGCGTGTCCTGGCCATGGCGCCAGTCTTTCATGCCCGGACTTTCCGGCAGTGCGGGATCGCGGCACCGCATGAGGAATTGCACAGCCCGATTCCGATTCGCGCCCCCGGTACGGGGGCAGGATAGTATTCCTTGAGATGTCACCTGAACGCTTAACCCTTGAAGCGGCGGCGCCTGAGAGTGCGCTGCTGAGGAACGAACCGGTGCAGGCGCGGAGCACAGCACGGCTCGCCGCGCTTCTGGATTCCGCGGCAGCCGTGATCGACGAGATCGGCTATGAGCGCCTCACGACCGCGATGGTCGCGGAGCGTGCCGGTGCGTCCATCGGCACCGTCTACCGGTACTTTCCCGACCGCATCGTCGTGCTGCAGGGCCTCAGCGCACGCTTCCTGCAGCAGTTCTCCGCGAGCACCGCGCGTGTCATCCTGGCATCGAAGCACGAGGACTGGCTCGATGCCGTGGACTCGTGCCTCGCCGACATCATCACCGCCTTCCGTCGCCAGCCCGGGTTCCGGTCGCTGCGCTTCGGTGACGTTCTCGACCTCGCACCCGTGCCAACTGGCACGTCAGGGTTGAATGCCACAGGGTCGACTGCCGCAGTGAGGCCGACTGCCGCAGCGGGCACGGTCACCGGCACCGGGGTGATCGCCGGCACCATGGCCGACGCGCTCGCCGAGCGCTACGGACTCGAGTCGGACGACCTCGCCTTCCATCTCGAGGTGGCGCTGACGTTCTCGGATGCCCTGCTCACGCGGGCGTTCCGTGGCGGAGGCAAGGGAGACGATCGCTTCATCGCCGAAGCGCGATCCGCCGTGCGCTCCCACCTCGCCGGCGTCTACGGCGCATCCGCCTGAGGCTCGGCCGTTACCCCGCGAAACAATTCGCAATGCGTACCCATCGGGAATGACGGGGGCCGCGAATAGTGTTTAGCTGATTGCGCACGGGCGCAGTCTTCCTCGAACAGGGGCCGCTTTACAGATGATCGAATTTCGCGCTGTCACGAAGCAGTTCCCCGACGGAACGCTTGCTGTCGACGATTTCAGCCTGGTCATCCCGTCGCGCCAGTTCGTCGTCTTCGTCGGGTCGTCCGGCTGCGGCAAGACCACCATCCTGCGCATGATCAACCGAATGATCGACCCGACCAGCGGACAGATCCTCATCGACGGCGACGACATCGCCGGCTCCGACGCGGTGAAGCTGCGCCGGAGCATCGGGTACGTCATGCAGCAGTCCGGGCTGCTGCCGCACCGCAAGGTGGTCGACAACGTCGCCACCGTCCCGCGCCTGAAGGGCGTGCCGAAGGCGAAGGCGCGGGCTGACGCCATGGCGCTCATCAAGACCGTCGGGCTCGACGCGGCGCTCGCGGATCGCTACCCGGCGCAGCTCTCCGGCGGCCAGCAGCAGCGCGTCGGGGTGGCGCGCGCCCTCGCGGTCGACCCGAACATCCTGCTCATGGACGAGCCCTTCGGTGCCGTCGACCCGCTGGTGCGGGCCGAACTCCAGAGCGAGATCCTGCGGCTGCAGCGCGAACTGGGCAAGACGGTCGTGTTCGTCACCCACGATATCGACGAAGCCTTCCTGCTCGGCGACCACGTCGTCATCTTCCAGAAGGGCGGCATCATCGCCCAGCAGGGCACACCGGCCGAGATCCTCGCCAACCCGGCGAGCGACTTCGTCGCCGAGTTCATCGGCGCGGATCGCGGCAAGCGCCGGCTCAGCGTTTCCAGCGAGCGCTCGCAGGACGGCGACCTCGTGCTCGTCGACGGCTACGGCCACCCCGCCGGCATCATCTCGGAAAGTGGTGTCAAGTCGCGCAGCGACGTGAAGTCGAGGAGCGTCTCCAACAAGACGGACCAGGCGGGCGACGCCTGATGCAATGGGTATGGACGAACTTCGACACGATCTGGAGTTTGACCCTCGCCCACGTGGGGCTGAGTGTTATCCCGATCGTGGTCGGGTTCGTAGTGTCCATACCCCTCGGCTACGCGGCCAGCCGTTCCCGGGTCGCGCGATCGGTGCTGCTCACGGTGGGCGGCATCCTCTACACCATCCCCTCGCTCGCGCTCTTCGTGGCCATCCCGGTGATCATCGGCGGTGCCATCCTCGACCCGAAGAACGTCGTCATCGCGCTCACCATCTACGCCGTGGCGATCATGGTCCGCACGGCGGCTGACGCGTTCGCGTCCGTCCCGTCCGACGTGCAGGACTCGGCGACGGCCGTCGGTTTCTCCGGCGTGCAGCGCTTCTTCGCCGTCGACCTCCCGCTCGCCGGCCCGGTGCTGCTGGCGGGCATCCGGGTCGTCTCGGTGAGCACCGTGAGCCTGCTCAGCATCGGCGCGATCATCGGGGTCTCCAACCTCGGCTCGCTGTTCACCGACGGGTTCCAGCGCAACTTCTACACCGAGATCTGGGTCGGACTCGTCGCCATCCTGCTGATCGCGGCCGTGTTCGACGTCATCCTGGTGGTCATCGCGCGCATCCTGCTGCCCTGGAACCGGCGCTCATCCCGCCGCCTCGCGAAGGCTGTGCTCGACCGGCCGGTGAGCGTGCACTCATGAACGTGATCATCAGCGGCTTCGCCTGGATCCTCACCCCCTCGCACTGGGCGACGGTCAACCTCGGCCCCGGCATCGGCCAGCGCACGCTCGAGCACCTCGGCATCACCGTGGTCGCCCTCCTGTTCACCGCGATCATCGCCGTGCCGCTCGGTCTCTACATCGGCCACACCGGCAGGGGCCGCACGGTCGCGATCGCCGCGAGCAACATCTCCCGCGCGCTGCCCACCCTCGGCCTCCTCTCGGTGCTCATCCTGCTGCTCGGCATCGGACTCCTGCCGGTCACGATCGTGCTGGTCATCCTCGGCATTCCGCCGCTCCTCGCCGGCGTGTACGCCGGCCTCGAGTCGGTGAACCGGGAGACCATCGACGCCGCCCGGGCCGTCGGCATGACCGAACTCCAGATTCTCTCCAAGGTCGAGGTGCCGCTCGCGGCGGCACTGCTCCTCGGCGGCCTGCGAGCGGCGACGCTCCAGATCATCGCGACGGTCGCGGTGGCCGCGACCTTCTCCGGCGGTGGCCTCGGAAACTACGTGATCTCGGGCGTGGCCCAGGCCGACTACGCCCAGATGATGGGTGGCGCCATCCTGATCACCGCGCTCGCGCTGGTGGTCGACGGCCTGTTCGCCATCATCCAGAGATTTGTCGTTCCGCGCGGGGTGTCCCGCGGAACGTCCGGCCGCACCACAGCACGCGCCGGGGCGATTCCCGTCGTGGCAACCACCAGGACACTAATCAAGGAAGGTCAGTAATCATGTTCGCACGAAAGAAAAACCTGGTTCTCACGGGAGTGTTCGCGGCCGCAACCGCCGTTGCTCTCGTCGGATGCTCGTCATCCGGCTCACTCAGCGGCAGCGGCTCCCCGAAGTCGGCCGGCACGATCACGGTCGGGTCGGCGAACTTCTCGGAGAACGTCATCCTCGCCGACATCTACGGCCAGGCACTCGCGGCCAAGGGCTTCACGGTGAAGTACAAGCTCAACATCGGCGCCCGCGCCGTGTACATCCCGGCACTCGAAAACGGCGAGATCGATGTCATTCCCGAGTACTCGGGCAGCATCCTCTCGTTCCTCGACAAGACCGCCGCGGCGTCCTCGTCGAGTGATGTCGACGCGGCCCTGACCACGGCGCTGCCGTCGACGCTGAAGGCCCTGAAGCCGGCAACCGCCGCAGACTCCGACTCGCTCAACGTGACGCCGGAGTTCGCGAAGGCGAACAACCTCACGTCGATCGCGGACCTGAAGAACGTCAGCAGCTACATCCTGGCGGCGAACCCCGAGTTCCAGACCCGCCCGGACGGCATCCCCGGCCTGAAGAGCGTCTATGGACTGGACAACGTCAACTTCCAGGCCATCAACGACGGCGGTGGCCCGGCGACGCTGAAGGCGCTGCTCGACAACACGGTGCAGGTTGCTGACATCTACTCGACCACCCCGTCGATCCTCGCCAACAAGCTGGTCACCCTGACCGACCCGAAGAGCCTCTTCGCGTCGCAGGAGGTCATCCCGATCGTCTACAAGAAGAGCACGAGCGCCACGCTCGAGTCGACGCTGAACGCGGTGTCGGCGAAGCTCACGACGAAGGACCTGCTGTCGCTCAACACCCAGGTGTCCGGTGACAGCAAGACCGACCCGGCTGTCGCCGCCAAGGCGTGGCTGAAGAGCGCCGGCCTGCTCTCCAAGTAACCCACCAAACAGCGTGAGAGGCCTCCGGACTACGGTTCGGGGGCCTCTTCCGTGTCGCCGGGCCCGGCGTCGTGGTTCATGTGCCGCGACTCGCCGCGTTCGACGGCGCGACGGATGAGCAGGGCGGCGACCAGGAAGACGACGATGATCCCGGCGAAGATGAGCCCCGCGAAGTGCAGCTGTCCGGAGAGCCGGCGGTAGGAGCCCGCCGCGAGCCAGCCGACCGACACGTACGCGCCCGCCCAGACCGCGCAGGCCGGCGCGGTCCAGGTGATGAACCGGCGGTAGCTCATCGCACTCATCCCGACGGTGAGCGGGATCAGGGCGTGCAGCACCGGCAGGAATCGCGAGACGAAGATCGCGATGCCGCCGCGCCGGGCCAGGTAGTTCCGCGCCCTGACCCAGTTCTTCTCGCCGAGGCGCCTGCCGAGGCCGCTGTGCTGGATACGCGGCCCGAACCAGCGGCCGAGAGCGAACCCGACGCTCTCGCCGCACAGCGCGCCGACGATCACGGTGACCAGCAGGGCCGCCCACTCGGCCCAGCTGCCGATGGCCGTCGCCGAGACGAGCACGATCGTGTCGCCGGGTACCAGCAGCCCGATGAGGATGGACGTCTCGCAGAACATGCCGGCGAACGCGATCACCAGTCGCAGCAGGGGGTCGACCTGCCGCACCGTGTCGAGCACGATGCCGAGGTAGTCGGTCATCGTTCCACCGGCCGCAGCGGGCGCCGGAGCCGTTCGAGGCGGGAACGCCACACTCCGAGGCGTCCGGGCTCCTCGGCCGGCGAGGGACCGTCGATCCACGCTGTGACGATGCGGATGCCGTGCAGCGCGTTGAGCGCCCAGATCTCCAGCCCGTCCAGGTCGGCCGGCGTCACCGACTCGTACAGGATGTCGGTGCCGAGCGCGGTGGCGAGCGTGAGCACCGATCGCGCGGTGACACTGTCCACTCGCGCCAGCTCGGGTGAGGGGGCGCACAGCGCGTCGCCGCGCCACCAGAGCAGCGCGGCGTGCGCGCTCTCCACGACATACCCCTCGGGGGAGAGGATGACGGCATCGTCGGCCCGGCGCTGCTGTGCGGCAGTGCGCGCGGCGGCGAGCACGGCGGTGTCAGGCCCCTTGGTGAGGGGAGAACGCCGGGGATCGCCCACCGCGTCGACCAGCCTGATCGAGCGCGACAGTTCCGGCGCCGATCGGAGCCGGAACACGAACAGCAGGCCGTCTCCGCGCAGTTGCAGCTCGACCCGGGGGAACCAGTCCCCCGTGTCGGGAATCGCGGCGATGGCCGCATCCCAGAAGGCGCGGGCCTCGGCGGTGTCGGTCACGGCGCCGAGGAACCGCTGCCGGTGCAGGTCGAGTGCGAGGGCGGCACCCGCGCGCACCAGCCACGAGTCGGCGGCGACGATCGACGTGTCGGTCATGTCGCAGTACTCGAGCGGCTCCAGCAGGCCTCCGTGCCAGCGGTGGATCGACGTCACGCTCATAGACTCAGGGTATGCGCCACGGGCTGCTTGAGGCAGGGCTGGCCGGGTGGTTCGACCCGGCCGAGGTCTTCGCCTCCGGTGAATGGCCGGTCTGGCTCGACAGCGGAGACACCCGGGGCACCAGCTATCTCGGGCTGGGGGACCGGGCGGAGACATCCGACGACCCGTTCGAGCTGCTCCGCACGCGGGTCGACGGCGCGGGAAGCGGATTCCGGCTCGGCTGGGTCGGCTGGCTCGGCTACGAGCTGCGCGCCGCCACGATGGGGATGACCGTCGCGCACCCCAGCGCCCTCCCGAACAGTCTCCTGCTGTTCGTCGACCGCGCTCTCGCCTTCGACCACGAGACGAGGACGGTGCGGGCGCTGGCATTGACGGAAGAGGGACTGGCGGAAGTAGCGGCGCGCTTCGCGGCCAGTGCCCGGCCTTCCGTCGGCATCACGCCGGCACCGGCAACGTGGGCGTACTCAGACACCGAGTACCTCGCCATGATCCGCGAGTGCCAGGCGGCGATCGGCGAGGGGGAGGCCTACCAGCTGTGCCTCACGAACGAGGCCCGGGTGGGCATCCGTCCCGATCCGGTGTCGGCATACCTCGCGCTTCGAAGCACCAGCCCCAGCCATCACGGTTCGTTCTTCGCGGCCGGGGGCTTCGCCCTGCTGTCGTCGTCGCCGGAGCAGTTCCTCTCCGTCTCGCCCGGCGGCACCGTCGAGACACGCCCGATCAAGGGCACCCGCCCGCGCGGCGCGACCGGGCCGGCGGATGCCGCCCTCGCGGCAGAGCTCCTGGCCAGCGACAAGGAGCGGGCCGAGAACCTCATGATCGTCGACCTCGTGCGCAACGACCTCTCGCGGGTGTGCGAGGTGGGGTCGGTGAGCGTGCCGTCCCTGCTCGCGGTGGAGTCCTATCCGCAGGTGCACCAGCTGGTCAGCACGGTGCGCGGAACGCTCGCCGCCGGACTCGACCCGATCGACGCGGTGGTGGCCTGCTTCCCGGCTGGGTCGATGACGGGCGCGCCCAAGCGCCGGGCGATCGAGCTTCTCGACGCGCTCGAGCGGCGGCCGCGCGGCCCGTACGCGGGCGCGTTCGGGTATTTCGGGCTGGACGGGCGCATCGACCTCGCGATGGTCATCCGCTCGATCGTGGTCGACGGTTCGGGCGCGAGTGTCGGGGCGGGGGGCGGAATCACTGCACTCTCCGTGCCGGAGGAGGAGCTGGCGGAGGCGAAGCTCAAGGCCGTTGCGCTGCTCGCCGTGCTGGGAGCATGACCGTAGTTCGATAACCTTATGTTTCGGTCGTGTTTCCTTCTCCGACCGGAACCCCAGTGACGAAGCGAGATGATCCGTGCCCCACGACGACCCCGACGACGGCCCGCGCTACGACCCCGCGCGGCTGCAGGAGAAGTGGCAGCGTCGCTGGGACGAGCTGCGCCCCTTCCGCACGAACGACCCGAAGGACTCGCGGCCGCGCAAGTACATCCTCGACATGTTCCCGTACCCCTCCGGAGACCTGCACATGGGCCACGCGGAGGCCTTCGCGCTCGGTGACGTGGTCGCCCGCTACTGGCGGCAGCAGGGCTTCAACGTGCTGCACCCGATCGGCTGGGACTCCTTCGGGCTGCCGGCCGAGAACGCGGCCATCAAGCGCGGCGTCGACCCGCGCGAGTGGACCTACGCGAACATCGAGCAGCAGAAGACCTCGATGAAGCGCTACGGCGTCTCCTTCGACTGGGATCGCGAACTGCACACCAGTGACCCCGAGTACTACACCTGGAACCAGTGGCTGTTCCTCAAGCTCTACGAGAAGGGCCTGGCCTACCGCAAGGAGAGCTGGGTCAACTGGGACCCGGTGGACCAGACCGTCCTCGCCAACGAGCAGGTGCTGCCGGACGGTACGTCCGACCGGTCCGGTGCCGTCGTGGTGAAGAAGAAGCTCACCCAGTGGTACTTCAAGATCACCGACTATGCGGACCGGCTGCTGGATGACCTGAACCAGCTGGAGGGCAGCTGGCCGGCCAAGGTGCTCGCCATGCAGCGCAACTGGATCGGCCGCTCCATCGGAGCCGACGTCGACTTCGAGATCGAGGGTCGTGACGAGAAGATCACGGTGTTCACCACGCGCCCCGACACCCTGTACGGCGTCACCTTCATGGTGGTCGCGCCGGACTCCGACCTCGCCGCCGAGCTGATCGCCGGCGCCCCGGAGAAGTACCGGAAGCCCTTCGAGGACTACCTGGTGCAGGTGCAGAAGGCTTCGGAGATCGAGCGGCAGGATGCCTCGCGCCCGAAGACGGGGGTGCCGCTCGGCCGGGTCGCGATCAACCCGGTCAACGGCGAGGTCATCCCGATCTGGGCGGCCGACTACGTGCTCGCCGACTACGGCCACGGCGCCGTGATGGCGGTGCCGGCGCACGACCAGCGCGACCTCGATTTCGCGCGCACCTTCGCGCTGCCGATCCGTGTGGTCGTGGACACGAACGCGCCCGTGACCGGCGCGATCCCGGTGCTGCCGATCAACCCGGTCACCGGCGAGGCGGAACTGCCCGACGACCTGCCGCCGCTCGATCCCGCCAGCACCGGGGTTCCGCTGACCGGCGAGGGCCGGCTGATGAACTCCGGCTCGCTCGATGGGCTGAGCAAGACGAACGCGATCAAGCGGATCATCGAGCAGCTGGAGGCGTCCGGCAATGGGCGCGCGGCGAAGAATTACCGGCTGCGCGACTGGCTGATCTCGCGGCAGCGCTACTGGGGCACCCCGATCCCGATCCTGTACGCCGAGGACGGCTCCCTCATCCCGGTGCCGGAGGACCAGCTGCCGATCACGCTCCCGCCCACCGAGGGGCTCGACCTGCAGCCGCGCGGCCAGTCGCCGCTCGGCGCCGCCGAGGACTGGGTGAACGTGACCCTTCCCGACGGGTCGACGGCACGTCGCGATCCCGACACCATGGACACCTTCGTCGACAGCTCCTGGTATTTCCTGCGTTTCATGGACCCGAACGACGCGACCCGGGCGTTCGACCCGCGGGAGGTCGACAAGTGGGCGCCCGTCGACCAGTACGTCGGCGGCGTCGAGCACGCCATCCTTCACCTGCTCTACGCGCGCTTCATCACGAAGGTGCTGTTCGACCTCGGCTACGTCGCCTTCACGGAGCCGTTCAGTGCGCTGCTCAATCAGGGCATGGTGCTTTCCGGCGGCTCCAAGATGTCGAAAAGCAAGGGCGGCGTCAATCTCGGCGATGAGATCGACGAGCACGGCGTCGACGCGATCCGGCTCACCATGGCCTTCGCCGGGCCGCCGGAGGACGATATCAACTGGGAGGACGTGTCTCCGGCGGGGTCCGCGAAGTTCCTGGCCAGGGCCTGGCGGCTCGCGCAGGATGTCACCAGCGCTCCCGAGGTGGAGTGGAGGTCGGGCGACACCGAGCTCCGCCGGGTCACCCACCGGTTCCTCTCCGAGGCCCCGGCGCTCGTCGAGGCCTTCAAGTTCAACGTGGTCGTGGCCCGCCTGATGGAGCTGGTGAACGCGACCCGGAAGGCGATCGACTCCGGTCCGGGACCCGCGGATGCCGCGGTGCGGGAGGCGACGGAAACGGTCGCGCTCGCCCTGTCGCTGTTCTCGCCGTACACGGCCGAGGAGATGTGGGAGACGCTGGGCTACCCGGCCACCGTCGCCCTCTACGGCTGGCGGAAGGCCGACCCGACGCTGCTGGTCGAGACCTCAGTGACCGCGATCGTGCAGGTCAACGGCAAGGTGCGCGACCGCATCGAGGTCAGCCCCACGATCGAGCCGGCCGAGCTGGAGAGGCTGGCGCGGGCATCCGCCGCCGTCATCCGCTCGATCGGCGACGGCACCGTGGTGAATGTCATCGTACGTGCGCCGCGGCTCGTCAACATCGCGGTGAAGTAGGCGCCAACCCTCGGCAAAAGAATATAGTTTGACCACGATGATATTTTTGTCGTCGGTCAGACTGATCTTGAGGGTGCTGTGAAGAGCGAAGAAGCCACGCCGATTCTCGATGTCGCAATCGTCGGAGCAGGGTTCGGCGGGATGTACGCCGTCTATCACCTGCGACGGCGGGGATTCACGGTCCGCGCCTACGAGACCGGCTCCGAGGTTGGCGGGGTGTGGTACTGGAACCGGTATCCGGGCGCACGCTGCGACATCGAAAGCATGGAGTACTCGTACTCGTTCGACCCCCAGCTCGAGCAGGACTGGAACTGGACCCAGCGCTACCCGACCCAGCCGGAGATACTCGCCTACGCCGCCCACGTCGCCGACCGATTCGACCTCCGGCGGGACATCACGTTCGACACAACGGTCGAGAGCCTGCGGTTCGACGAGACGGCACGGTTGTGGCGGATGACGACCGACACCGGTGAGCGGGTCGCCGCACGATTCTGCGTCATGGCCGGCGGTGTCCTGTCGGCACCGCTGCGCCCGGACATCCCCGGCATCGATGACTACGTGGGCGACGTCTACTACACGGCCAGGTGGCCCCACGACCCCGTCGAGTTCGCCGGTCGCCGGGTCGCCGTCATCGGAACCGGGTCGTCCGGCATCCAGTCGATTCCGCAGATCGCCGCGCAGGCGGACCAGCTGACCGTCTTCCAGCGCACGCCCAACTTCAGCATCTCCGGTGTGAACGTCGACCTCGACCCGGAGGTCGTGCGGGAGACGAAGGCGAACTACCCGGCGCTCCGCGATCACGCCCGGCGCTCGTACGGCGGATCGACGATTCCGATCAACCGCCAGTCCGCCCTTGCGGTGTCGGATGCCGAACGAGAGCAAACCTACGAGGAGCGCTGGAAGATGGGCGGCTTCGCCTTCCTCGGGGCCTTCGTCGACCACACGACGGATCCGGCGGCCAACGAACTCGCCGCCGAATTCGTGCGAAGCAAGATCCGGTCGATCGTGCACGATCCCGCGGTGGCCGAGCTGCTCAGCCCGCGGGACCACCCGATCGGCACGAAACGGATCTGCGTGGACACCGGGTACTACGACACGTACAACCGTCCTAATGTGCAGCTGGTGGACCTGCGCGCCAACCCCATCGAGCGCTTCACGCCGACCGGACTGCTGGCGGGTGGCGTCGTTTACGAGTTCGACAGCCTGGTGCTGGCGACCGGGTTCGACGCGATGACCGGCTCGCTGACCCGCATCGATATCCGGGGCAGGGGAGGCCGGTCGCTCCGTGAGGACTGGCAGGACGGCCCGCACAGCTATCTCGGCCTGGCCGTCGAGGGATTCCCGAACCTGTTCACCGTCACGGGGCCCGGAAGCCCGGCGGTCCTCAGCAACATGATCCTGTCCATCGAGCAGCACGTGGACTGGATCGGCGACTGCCTGGCCTATCTTCGCGAGCACGGTGTTAAGACGATCGAGGCCGATGGCGAACACCAGGCGACCTGGACGCAGCATGTCGCCGACGTCGCGAACCAGACGCTTTATCCCACGGCCGATTCCTCGTACATGGGCGCGAACGTCCCGGGCAAGGCCCGCGTGTTCCTGCCCTATGTCGGGGGTGTCGGCTCGTATCGCAAGAAGTGTGCGGCGGTTGCCGAGGCAGGCTACGAGGGATTCACGCTGGGCGGCTGACCCACGCGGCTCGTCAACAACCCGGCGTCCGGGACGAGTTCCCCCAACGGCGACGACCGCACCGATCCCGGCACTGTGCCGCTCCTAGCCTTCCGGGGTGACAGAACCGCAGATCGTGCCGGCACGGCCCCGGCTGAGGGTCGGTGTCGGCGCGGCGGTCGTGCTGGTGCTGGTCGGCCTTGCTGCGGCCGTGCTCGTGAACCTGGCCGGCTCGCACGGCAGCTCGGTGGTCGAGACCACCCGTCCGATCACCACGGCAGGTGTGGTGCCGAGTGCCGCGCCGGTCATCTACGTGCACATTCTCGGCTCGGTGGCGCACCCCGGCCTGTTCACCCTGCACGAGGGCGACCGTGTGGTCGACGCGATCGCGGCCGCCGGGGGGTTCAGCGCGACGGCGGACCAGGCGCAGCTGAACCTGGCCCGCCCGCTCGTCGACGGCGAGCAGCTGGTGGTGCCCGCGGTCGGCGAGGCGGCGCCGGTGTCGACCGGGTCGGCGACCCAGCCGGGCGGAAAAGTGAACCTCAACACCGCCGACGAGACGGCCCTGGAGGACCTGCCGCGCGTGGGGCCGGCGATGGCGCAGCGCATCCTGGACTGGCGCAAGAAGAACGGACGGTTCACGTCGATCGACGACCTGATGAGCGTGACCGGGATCGGGCCGAAGACCTTCGACGGGCTGAAAGACCTGGTCACGGTGTGAAGCCCGACCTGCGACTCGCGATTCCCGTCGTCCTCGCCTGGGCCACCGTCGCCGTGCTGGTGGGATTTCCGGAGATCCTGCCGTGGGCAGCGGGTGGACTGTGGCTGGCTACCGCCGTCTGCTTCCTCGTTGCCAGGATGTCGCGTCGCGGACTCCTGGCCGGTCTCGCCTTCGCTCTCGGGCTGGCCGCGCTGCTCGTGACCGTCGCCGCCTTGCACGCGCCGGCGCGCCAGCCGCGCGACCTGCTCGCGGATGCGGCGGCGGGCCGCCAGGTGACGATCACGGTGACCGCGCAGGGCACCGTGCGGTCCGGCGCTCCCTTCGACGCCACCGCCGCATCCGTACCGGTGACCGTGTTCCCGAAGCAGGGCGACACGCTGAATGCCGCGATCGGCTCGTCGCTGGGCGTCCATGGCACCCTCGTCGCCACGGAGCCCGGCGACCAGGTGGCGTTCCGCGTGTTCGCGACCTCGGACGCCCGGCGGCTCGCGCCCGCACCGTGGTACCTGTCCTGGGCGGACGACCTGCGGGCCGACTTCGGCCGGGCGACCGCGGCGCTGCCCGGCGACGGCGGAGCGCTGCTGCCCGGGCTCGCGATCGGCGACACGCTTCGCGTGAGCGACTCTCTCGACGCGGCGATGAAGGCCAGTTCGCTCAGCCATCTCACCGCGGTTTCGGGGGCCAACTGTGCGGTCGTGATCGCCCTGATCATGCTCGCCGGCGCGAGGGCCGGGCTTGCGCGCGGCTGGCGGATCGCCCTGTCCGCCGCGGTGCTCGCGGCCTTCGTCGTGCTGGTCACGCCGCAGCCGAGCGTGCTGCGTGCCGCGGTGATGGCCGGAATCGTGCTCGGCACCCTCGCCTTCGGCCGGCCGGTCTCCGGCCTTCCGGTGCTCGCCCTCGCGACCCTGCTGCTGCTCCTGCTCGACCCGTGGCTGTCGCGCAGCTACGGCTTCGTGCTGTCGGTGCTCGCCACCGGCGGGCTGGTCGTGCTCGCCCGGCCGATCGGCGTGCGGCTGTCCCGCTGGATGCCGCACTGGCTCGCGCTGACCCTCGCGATACCGCTGGCCGCCCAGCTCGCCTGCCAGCCGGTGCTCATCCTGCTGAGCCCCAGCATCCCCACCTACGGCGTGGTCGCCAACCTGCTGGCGGAACCGGCGGCCCCGATCGCGACCGTGCTCGGCCTCGTGGCGTGCCTGCTTCTGCCGGCCGTGCCGGCCCTGGGCAGCATCGTGGCGGCCGTGGCATGGGTTCCCTCCGCGTGGATCGCGGGGGTCGCCGAATTCTTCACCGGCCTGCCGTTCAGTGCGCTCCCCTGGCCCGGGGGCGCCGTCGGCGTCGGGTTGTGCGCCGCCGTGATCGGCCTCGCCCTGGCGATCGTGCTCGGCGGCCGCCGGCTGAGGAGGGTCTCCGCCTCCGCGCTCGCGCTGCTGCTGGTCGTCACAGTGGGAGTCACCGCGGGGTCGAGTATCCGCGACGGTCTTGCCCGCCCGGCCGACTGGGAGATCGCCGCCTGCGACATCGGGCAGGGCGATTCCGTGCTGGTGCGGAGCCTCGGCAAGGTCGCCCTCGTCGATACCGGTCCCGACCCGAAACTGCTCAGCAAGTGCCTGCAGGAGCTCGGCATCACGCACATCGACCTCCTCATTCTCAGCCACTACGACCTCGACCACGTCGGCGGCACGTCGGCCGTGTTCGGGATGGTCACCCGGGCGATGATCGGGCCGACGGCGGACGCGAACGACCAGCGGCTCGCCGATTCGGTCGCGCAGCACGGGGCCGAGGTGGAACACGTCAGCCAGGGCCTCACCGGAATGCTCGGGGAGCTGCGCTGGGAGGTTCTCTGGCCGTGGTCACCGTTGCGCGGCGTGCAGCCCGGCAACGACGCGAGCGTCACCGTGCGGTTCAGCGGCGCCGGTGCCTGCCTGCGGGGCTGCCTGACCTCGATCTTCCTCGGCGACCTCGGGGAGGAGCCACAGGCGCTCGTCATGGCGGCGAACCCGACCCTCGGCAAAGTCGATGTCGTCAAGGTCGCGCACCACGGGTCCGCGGACCAGAACGAGTTGCTCTACCAGAAGCTGAAGGCGACGGTCGGGCTGATCAGTGTGGGTCTGGGTAACAGCTACGGGCATCCGACGGACCGGCTGCTCGGCATCCTGGCCCGCGCGGACACCCTCGCCTTCCGCACCGACTACGAGGGCATGGTGCTGGTCTCTCCGCGACCGGGCGGAGGCGAGACAGTGTGGTCGGAGCGGTCGATGCCGTCGGCCAAACTCACCCAGCACTGACTCACGCAGCGCTGACCGTGGTCGCCGTTAGGGTTAAGCGAACGACCAGCGGACGGGAGAGCGGATGGCAGGCAAGCCGGCGGCGAAGGCGGTCGTCACCATCCCGCAACTGGCCTGGGATCGCGTGCGCCCGGCGCCCGTGGTGCTGGTCTCCGGCACCGAGGAGTTCCTCGCCGACCGCGCCATCCGCATGCTGCGCGACACCCTGCGAGCGGAAGACCCGAGCCTCGAGACCAGCGACCTCCTCGCCGACGACTACGGCCCGGGGGAGCTGATCACCCTCGCGAGTCCGTCGCTATTCGGGGAGCCGCGCCTGATCCGGGTGGTGGCGGTCGAGAAGTGCACTGACGCCTTCATCACCGAGACCCTCCACTACCTCGAATCGCCGGCCGACGACACCTATCTCGTGCTGCGGCACGCCGGGGGGGTGCGGGGCAAGAAGCTGCTCGACGCCCTGCGCGGCGGACTCGGCGGAGGCATCGAGATCGTCTGCGCGGAGCTCAAGAAAGATGCCGAGAAGTACGACTTCGCCGCCGCGGAGTTCGCGGCCGAGAACCGGCGGGTCACGGGCGGTGCACTCCGGGCGCTCACCGCGGCCTTCTCCGACGACCTGGCCGAACTCGCCGCGGCCTGCCAGCAGTTGCTGGCTGACTCGGCCGAGGAGATCACCGAGGCCACGGTCGAGAAATACTATTCCGGCCGGGTCGAGACGAACGCCTTCCGGGTCGCGGACACGGCCATCGCCGGCCGGCACGGCGAGGCCCTGGTGTTGCTGCGGCACGCGCTCGCCTCCGGTGCCGACCCGGTGCCGATCGTCGCCGCCTTCGCTAGCAAGCTCCGAACCATGGCGAAGATCTTCGGCAACCGCGGCTCCGCGGCCCAGCTCGCGCAGCAGTTCGGCCTGGCGCCGTGGCAGGTGGATCGCGCGCGACGCGACCTGCAGGGCTGGGACGAGCCGGGCCTCGGCCGCAGCATCGAGTTGCTCGCGGAGACGGATGCCGCCGTCAAGGGCGGCGGTCGCGACCCGGTGTTCGCGCTGGAGCGCATGATCGGCATCGTCTCGACACGAGGAACATGAGGGCGGGTCTCGACCCGCTCGACCGGCTTTAAGCGAAGAACCCCGTCACGAAACGTGACGGGGTTCTTCGAGGTTTCCCGTGGTTACAGCGCCGCGACCTGCTTGGCGATGGCCGACTTGCGGTTCGCCACCTGGTTCTTGTGCAGCACGCCCTTGCTGGCGGCCTTGTCGAGCTTCTTGCTCGCGAGCAGCAGGGCCGCGGTGGCCTTGCTCTTGTCGCCTGCGACGACGGCCTCGCGGGTCGCGCGGATGGCCGTCTTGACCTCGCTCTTGACCGCCTTGTTGCGCTCCTGGGCCTTCTTGTTGGTACCGATGCGCTTGATCTGCGACTTGATGTTTGCCACGTGTGTGCTTTCTGGTTGGTTCTGACAGTTGAGGGCAGCCGCGAACCGGGCCGTGCTTTTCACAACACATCGGGATCCGGGCTGCGATTCGCGAATCGGTCCGGTTACCAGACGATGCGCGCAAGCCAACAGGCAACGTTACCAAAGAGGGGGCCTCAGGGCAATCGGGCGAGGATGTCCTCGAGAATCGCGACCGTCGCATCCGGCCGAGTGATCCCGCCGGCGAGACGCACGCCGGGCTGGCGGACCAGCGTCGCGTTGGCCGCGGCCGAGATGAATGCCCGTTCCTGGAAGCGGAACCGGTCGAACTGCCCGTTCACCAGCCAGACCGGAACGGTGAGCCGGGTGAGAGCGCCTGGGGTGTCAAGAGTGTCCAGCGCTCCGAGTGTGTCTCCGAACTGGCCGGGGATGGAGGTGCGCGTGTGACGCGGCGTGCCGCCGACGAAGGTGGTGGCCGCCAGCGCGCTGAGGGCGGCACCCTGGTCGGGGAGCACGCGGTGCGCGTTCGCGGCGATGCGGTAGCTGTCGAGCAGCCAGCCGAGGGCCTCGGTGCCGCAGCCCAGGGCGATCACGACCCGGGCATCCGCCGTCGCCGCCGCGTACTGCACCGCGAGGTGCCCGCCGAGAGCGTGACCGACGATCACCGGGTCGTCCGCGAGGGACCGTGCGGCGTCCGCGATGGTGATCAGGCTCTCGCCGATGCTGAACTGCTCGGCGGTACGCGCCCCGTGGCCGGGGAGGTCCGGCGCGATGGTCTCGTGGCCGGCCGCGTCGAGCAGTTGCCGCAGCGGTTGCAGGTCGGCAGCGCGCGCCCGGAGGTCGTGCACGAGGAGCACGGAGGCGGGCATGAACCGATGCTAATCGCCGCGCAGGTACGGTAGCTGCATGCCGTCCCTCGCGCCGCACATCGCCTCCGTTCCCGAGTCGGGCATCCGCCGCATCTACGAGATCGCCGTCGAGGTGGACGACGTCATCTCGCTCGGCGTCGGCGAACCGGACCAGCCGGTGGCGCCGCACATCCTTGCGGCCGGCGCCCAGGCCTGGGCGGACGACCTCACGAACTACACGCCGAACGGCGGCATCCTTCCCCTGCGTGAGGCGATCGTGGCGAAGCTCGTTCGCGAGAACGGCATCGTCGCGGATGTCGAGCAGGTCTGGGTGACGATCGGCGGCACACAGGCGCTCCACGTCGCCATGCGCATGCTGCTGGGTGCCGGCGACGAGGTGCTCGTTCCGGACCCGGGGTACACGACCTTCACGATGGGTGCCAGGATGCTCGAGGTCGAGCCCGTGCCCTACGTTCTGCGCGCGGACAACGGCTTCCTGCCCGACCTGGACGAGCTCGAGCGCCTGGTCACCGATCGCACCCGGGTGCTCGTCGTCAATTCACCGTCCAACCCGCTCGGCACGGTGCTCGCCCGGGACCTGCAGCTGGCGCTGCTCGAGTTCGCCCGGCGTCACGACCTCTGGGTGCTGAGCGATGAGGTCTACGAGTACTTCACCTACGGCGAGCGGCACGTCAGCATGGCGAGTCTCGACCAGGACGACCGGGTGTTCAGCGTCTTCTCCCTGTCGAAGACCTACGCGCTCACCGGCGCGCGGGTGGGGTACCTGGTCACGCCTCCGGGGCTCAGCGCGGTGATGCGCACGCTGCAGGAGGCGTCGATCGGCTGTGTGGCGAGGCCGGACCAGGTCGCCGCCGTCGCCGCGATCACCGGCGACCACGGCCATGTCGCCGAGGCACGCCATCACTACCAGGCGAATCTCACCTCCGCGGCGGCCCTGCTCGACGAGCTCGGCTTCCGGCACATCGTGCCGGCGGGCGCGTTCTACCTGTGGGTGGATGTCTCCCACGCGACCGGCGGGGACGTCGCCGGCTGGGCGGAGCGCTTCCTGCTGCACGACCGTGTGGCGGTCGCCCCCGGCAGCGCGTTCGGGCGCTCCGGGGAGGGCTGGATCCGCCTATGCGCCGCCGCGAGCGGGGACGACCTGCTGGAGGGCATCCGCCGTCTTCCGGCTCCCGTCATGCACTGACGGCTCTGCGCACATGGGACAATGTGTCAAATGTCCCCGCGCGCATCCAAGGCCCTCGAGCCGGCATCCACCGACCCCGCCTTCATCCGCAACTTCTGCATCATCGCGCACATCGACCACGGCAAGTCGACGCTCGCCGACCGTATGCTCGGCATCACCGGTGTCGTGAGCGACCGGGACATGCGCGCCCAGTACCTCGACCGCATGGACATCGAGCGCGAGCGCGGCATCACCATCAAGAGCCAGGCGGTCCGGATGCCGTGGGCTCTCGACGGCCAGACTTTCGCGCTGAACATGATCGACACCCCCGGCCACGTCGACTTCACCTACGAGGTCTCACGGTCGCTCGCGGCCTGCGAGGGCGCGATCCTGCTGGTGGATGCCGCCCAGGGCATCGAGGCCCAGACGCTCGCCAACCTGTACCTGGCCCTCGACAACGACCTCACCATCATCCCGGTGCTGAACAAGATCGACCTGCCCGCGGCCGAGCCCGACAAGTACGCGAAGGAGCTCGCCGGGCTGATCGGCGGCGACCCCGAAGACGTGCTGCGCGTCAGTGGCAAGACCGGCATGGGCGTCGAAGAGCTGCTCGACGAGGTGGTGCGACTCATCCCGGCACCGAAGGGTGACGCCACGGCTCCCGCACGGGCGATGATCTTCGACTCCGTCTACGACTCGTATCGTGGCGTGATCACCTATGTGCGCATGATCGACGGCACGCTGTCGCCGCGTGAGCGGGTGCAGATGATGTCGACGCGCGCCATCCACGAACTGCTCGAGATCGGTGTGAGTTCTCCCGAGCCGACACCCACCAAAGGTCTCGGCGTCGGCGAGGTCGGCTACCTCATCACCGGGGTGAAGGATGTGCGCCAGTCGAAGGTGGGCGACACCGTCACCAACGCGCAGAAACCGTCGACGATCGCGCTGCCCGGCTACACCGACCCGAAGCCGATGGTGTTCTCCGGCCTGTACCCGATCGACGGAAGCGACTACCCGATCCTGCGTGAGGCGCTCGACAAGCTGAAGCTGTCGGATGCCTCCCTCAACTACGAGCCCGAGACTTCGGTCGCGCTCGGCTTCGGTTTCCGCTGCGGATTCCTCGGACTGCTGCACCTCGAGATCATCACCGAGCGTCTCGAGCGTGAGTTCGGGCTGGACCTCATCGCGACCGCACCGTCGGTCACCTACGAGGTGACGACCGAAGACAAGAAGCAGTACACGGTGACCAACCCCAGCGAGTTCCCGTCTGGCACCAAGATCGCGACCGTGACCGAGCCGATGGTGAAGGCGGCGATCCTTGCGCCGAAGGACTATGTGGGCACGATCATGGAACTCTGCCAGGGGCGCCGCGGCACCCTGCTGGGCATGGAGTATTTCGGCGAGGACCGGGTCGAGATCCGCTACACGATGCCGCTCGGCGAGATCGTGTTCGACTTCTTCGACCAGCTGAAGAGCAAGACGGCCGGCTACGCGTCGCTCGATTACGAGCCGAGCGGCGACCAGGAGGCCGACCTGGTGAAGGTCGACATCCTGTTGCAGGGTGAAGCCGTCGACGCCTTTTCGGCGATCGTTCATCGCGAGAAGGCCTATGCCTACGGCCTGTTGATGACGGAACGGCTGAAGAAGCTGATCCCGCGCCAGCAGTTCGAGGTGCCCATCCAGGCCGCGATCGGTGCGCGGATCATCGCGCGCGAGTCGATCAGCGCCATGCGCAAAGACGTGCTGGCCAAGTGCTACGGCGGTGACATCACCCGCAAGCGCAAACTGCTCGAGAAGCAGAAGGAGGGCAAGAAACGAATGAAGATGGTGGGTCGCGTCGAGGTGCCGCAGGAGGCGTTCATCGCCGCGCTGTCGGGTGATACCGAGGCGAAGAAAGAGAAGAAGTAGCTATGACGAACACCGCGCCTCCCGGCTGGTACCCCGACCCGAGCAACCCCGCCGTCGAGCACTGGTGGGACGGAACGGCGTACTCCCAGTCGCGGCCGCTGCTGCGCTATTCCGGCGCGGTCTCGCCCAAGAGCCGCACCGTGGCATCCATTCTCGGATTCTTTCTCGGCGGACTCGGTGTCGATCGTTTCTATCTCGGCAATATCGGGATGGGCGTGGCGAAGCTCCTGGTCGGCTGGCTGACGGCCGGCATCTGGCCACTCATCGACTGGATCATCATCCTCGCCGGTGCTGCTCACGACGGCGACGGCCTGCCCGTGACCCGCTGGGAGTAGCCCACTTTCGGAAATTCAGGACTTCGGTCACCGGCCCGGGCGCGCAGCGCGCAAACTCGGACCCGCGAGATGCAGTGCCCGACCAAAGTCCTGAATTTCCGCAAGGGGCGAGGCCGGATGTGACGTGCTGGCTAATTGGCACAATGCCAATAGGGATAGCCGGGGACCTTTTGTAGCTGGACACAGCCGGTTCGGCGTGCGCGGGCGCCGCGACTACGCTTTCGATTCATGAGCGAATATCGTCCGCCACTGTCCGATCTCGGCTTCGTGCTCGAGCACGTGGTCGGTTACCGGGATGTCGCAGCGCTGCCCGGCTTCGAGCACGCCGACCTCGACACGGTCAAGGGACTCCTGGAGGAGTGCGCCGACTTCATGGTCGAGACCGTCGCCCCCACCAACCGCGCCGGTGACGTCGAGGGTTCGGTGCGCCAGCCCGACGGCTCCGTGGTGACGCCGACCGGCTTCAAGGAGGCGTACAAGAAGTACGTCGAGGCCGGCTGGGGTTCGGTACCGTTTCCCGAGGAGTACGAGGGCGGCGGCTTCCCGTGGTCCGTCGGTCTCGCCATCCAGGAGATCATGGGCACCTCCAACATGGCGTTCGCGCTGTGCCCGCTGCTCACCCAGGGCGCCATCGACGCGCTGCTGCACTACGGTAGCGACGAGCAGAAGAGCACCTACCTGCCGAACATGATCTCCGGCAAGTGGACGGGCACGATGAACCTGACCGAGCCGCAGGCCGGTTCGGATGTCGGTGCCCTGGTCACGAAGGCCGTCCCGAACGGCGATGGCACGTACGCGATCAGCGGACAGAAGATCTTCATCACCTACGGCGAGCACGACATGGCCGAGCAGATCGTGCACCTGGTGCTCGCCCGCACCCCGGGCGCCCCGGCCGGCACGCGCGGCATCTCCTGCTTCATCGTGCCGAAGTACCACCTGAAGGAGGACGGCACGCCGGGCGAGAAGAACGGCGTCAACCTGCTGTCCCTGGAGCACAAGCTCGGCATCCACGGGTCGCCCACCTGCGTGCTCGAGTACGACAACGCGACCGGCTACCTCATCGGCGAGGAGAACCTCGGCATGCGCATCATGTTCGTCATGATGAACAGCGCCCGCCTCAGCGTCGGCCTGCAGGGCCTGTCGATCGGGGAGCGCGCATACCAGGGCGCCCTCGCCTACACGCAGGAGCGCAAGCAGGGTCGCGCGATCGGCGCCACCGAGGATTCGCCGATCATCGACTTCCCCGACGTGCGCCGCATGCTGCTCACGCAGAAGGCATACCTGGCCGCGCTCCGCCGCATGATGCTGTTCAACGCGGTGCAGATCGACCACTCCACCCACGAGCCGGACGAGGCGGCCCGCACCCGGGCATCCGAGATCGTCGGCCTGCTCACCCCGATCTGCAAGTCGCTCGGCACCGACCTCGGCGTCGAGGTGTCGTCGCTCGCGCTGCAGTGCTTCGGCGGCATGGGCTTCATCGAGGAGACCGGCGCGGCGCAGCACTACCGCGACGTGCGCATCACCCCCATCTACGAAGGTACGAACGGCATCCAGGCCGCCGACCTGGTCGGGCGCAAGCTCGGCGTGCGCAACGGTGCCTCCTTCATGGAGTTCATCGCGACGATGCGCGAGGTGCTTCCGGAGCTGCAGCACGCAGGCGAGAGCTTCGCGAGCATCCACTCGGGGCTGACGACGCAGTTCGACACGCTCCAGAGGACGACCGAATGGATGCTGCGCACCGGCCAGAAGGACCCGAACGCGATCCTCTCCGGCTCGTCCCCGTACCAGCGGATGTGGGGCATCGTCGTCGGCGGCTGGCTGCTGGCGAAGTCCGCGATCGCCGCCGCCGGGCTCGATGACGCGGCGCAGGCCGAGCAGCAGCTCGTGCTGGCGCGGTTCTTCGCCGAGCAGTTGCTGCCGCAGGCCGGCAGCCTGTTCGGCGCGTCGACGGCCGGATCCGGGGACCTGTTCGCGCTCGACGCGAAGCAGCTGCTCGGGGCGTAGCGCACTCCCGGGTCGGTGAAAGTGAGGACATCGCCGTAAAATGTCGGCATGTCCGCTCTTGCCCTCTGGGAGCGCCCGGTCAGCTACGGCGCCGTCGGCGCCACCCAGGCCTCCGATCTCATGACCTACCCGCCGGCCGGGTACCGTCCGTTCTCGGAGCGCACCCGCATCGGGCACGGCGACGCCCGCTGGCGCTACGCCTGCACCGAGATCCTCACCTGGGGCATCCAGCGCCGCTCCGGTTTCAGGGTGGAGTTGACCGAAACGCCCGCCGAGGTGAGCGAGCTCACCTACACCCCGGTCTCGTTCGACGAGTCGGGGGAGCCGGTCGTGCCATCCTCGATCGACGCCGACGGCGAGCACGTCTTCAGCCCGGACGGGGTCGCGTTCGTCTCGCCCGGTGACACGGCACTGCTCGGGGTTCCGGTCGGCCCGTTCCGTGTGAAGGCGCCCGCGCGGGTGGTCTACGTCATCGACGAACCGAACCGCAAGGGCTTCGCCTACGGAACGCTGCACGGACATCCCGAGGACGGCGAGGAGTCCTTCGTCGTCGACCGCACCGACGACGGGTCGGTGTGGCTGGAGATCCGCGCGTTCTCCCGGCCGGCCAACCGCTTCTGGTGGATGGTCTACCCCGTGCTGCGGATCACGCAGGCCTTCTTCACCCGCCGGTACTTCCTGTCCCTTTCGGGCCCGGTCGACTAGTCCCCCCTTTTCGGAAATTCAGGACTTTGGCGCGCCGTGGCCGGTCTACACGCCGTCTGCGCGAGCGAACCCGACCAAAGTCCTGAATTTCCGAAAGCAAGGGCGGGACGGATGCGGTGGGAGAATTGGCGGATGCCCAGTGCCCTGCCGATCGCCGACCCGGCACCGCTCGACGGGGCACTGCCCGATTCCGCCGGTGTCGGTGCGGACACGCGCAACCTCGGCGTGTACCTTCATGTGCCGTTCTGCCGGGTGCGTTGCGGCTACTGCGATTTCAACACCTACACGTCCGATGAATTGCGCGGCGCGAAGCGCTCCGACTATGCGGGGCAGGCGATCACGGAGGTCGGGCTGGCGACGCGGGTGCTCGTGGGGCTACCGCCGCGCGAGGTCTCGACCGTGTTCTTCGGCGGGGGCACCCCGACCATGCTGCCGGCGACCGACCTCATCGCCATGCTTTCGGCCGTGCGCGACGCCTGGGGGCTGGCGCCGAAGGCCGAGGTGACGACCGAGGCCAACCCGGACTCCGTCGACGCCGCCTACCTGCGGCAGCTCGCCGACGCCGGTTTCACCCGAATCTCGTTCGGCATGCAGTCGGCCGTGCCGCGCGTGCTCGCGACCCTGGAGCGCACGCACGACCCGGCCCGCATCCCGCTGGTGGTCGAGTGGGCCCGGGATGCCGGCCTGCAGGTGAGCCTGGACCTCATCTACGGCACGCCGGGCGAGTCGCTCGACGACTGGGCGGCATCCATCGACCTGGCCCTGGAACAAAGCCCCGACCACGTCTCGGCCTACGCCCTCATCGTCGAGGAGGGCACGAAGCTGGCCAGGCAGATCCGGCGCGGTGAACTCGCGGCGCCCGATGACGATCTGCAGGCAGACATGTACGAGCTCGCGGATGCCCGCCTCGCCCACGCGGGCTTCGACTGGTATGAGGTGAGCAACTGGTCACGCTCGGAGGAACACGCGTCACGTCACAACCTCGCCTACTGGCAGGGCCACGACTGGTGGGGCGTCGGGCCGGGCGCCCACAGCCATGTCGGTGGGGTGCGCTGGTGGAACGTGAAGCACCCGGCCGCCTACGCGGAGCGGATCCTCGCCGGGCAGTCTCCGGCGGCCGGCCGCGAGAGCCTCGACGACGAGACCCGGCGCATCGAACGGGTGCTGCTGCGGTCGCGGATCCGGGAGGGCCTCGCGGTCGGCGAGCTCCAGCCGTCCGGTCGTGCCGCCGTCGCCGGCCTGATCGCGGAGGGGCTGGTCGAGCCGGCGGCGGCGCTGCGCGGAACGGTCACCCTGACGCTCAGGGGGCGACTGCTCGCCGATCTTGTGGTGCGGCGGCTGCTCGGGGATTAGGCGTGGAAGGAGATCCCGCCGAGATGGATGAGCGTCGCCCGGAGGCGGCTGTCGTTGTTGGTCATGGCGTTGTCGGTCGTGGGTCCATTAAACGGCACGAGGCCCCCGGACCTCAGGTCCCGGGGCCTCGTGCCGAGCAACGACTACTTGATCCAGCGGATGTTCGCCGGGTAGCGGTAGGTCTCACCCGTGTTGCTGAGCTTCACGCCGCCCATGATCGAGAAGATCAGGTTGACGATGAGGACGGCCCAGATGACCAGCGTGAGAAGGATGCCGAGGATGAACCCGACGAACGGGATGAGGGTCAGGATGATCGACAGGATCAGCGCGATGATCCAGATGCCCGTGACGTTGATCGTCCAGTTCAGGTTCTCCTTGCTCTGCTCGCCGATCTTCGGGCCGCGCGTGCGGAACGCGAAGTAGAAGATGAGCGCGGGCACGAGCAGGATGATGTTCAGGAAGGTCGCGAGGGTCGAGTACTGCTTGTCCTCGGCCTCGGTGAACGGGGCGGCAGGCTGGGCTGCAGGTGCGGGAGTCGGTTCGGTCATTGTGCGTTGCCTTTCAGGTGAACGGGTCTGTCCTGGGAAGCAGGAAAGAGTTTGGCCCTGCGCCGGTGCTGGCCCCCGATCTGGTGGCACTGCGCAAGCACGTGCATAAGGTACTGCCTTTTTCGCCCGCCGTGCAATGGGTGAGTCATCGCGGGTCGCGATACAATTAGCAGTCAACTAAGGCGAGTGCTAAGCACTCATGAGATTGAGGGAAGGCGGTGACCGGTGGTTTCAGAGCGCAGTCTCGAGGTGCTCCGGGTCATCGTCCAGGACTACGTCGCCTCCCGTGAGCCGGTCGGTTCGAAATCGATCGTCGACCGGCACTCCTTCGGCGTTTCGGCCGCGACCATCCGCAACGACATGGCGCTCCTCGAGGAGGAGGAGTTGATCGCGGCCCCGCACACCTCGTCGGGCCGCATCCCCACCGACAAGGGCTATCGCGTCTTCGTCAACCAGCTGGCCGACCTGCGTCCGCTGAGTCCGGCGCAGCGCACCGCGATCGAGACGTTCCTGGGATCGTCCACCGACCTCGACGAGGTGCTCAGCCGCACGGTGCGCCTGCTCTCGCAGCTGACTCACCAGGTCGCGCTCGTGCAGTACCCGTCGCTGAGCCGGTCCCGCATCCGGCACATCGAGCTCGTCAGCCTCAGCGCCAGCCGGATGATGACGGTGCTGATCACCGACACCGGTCGCGTCGAGCAGCGCCTCATCGACGTGAGCTCGGCCGTGGACGAGCAGTTCCTCGGGGAGCTGCGCACCAGGCTGAACGCCGCGCTCGGTGGCCTCGGCCTCGCGGAGGCGGCGGAGAAGCTCGGCGGGTTGCCGCAGCAGTTCCCCCAGCAGCAGGGACCGGTGGTGGAGCAGGTCGCGGCCGCACTGATGGAGCAGGTGCTGGCCAACCGGCAGGAGCGGATGGTGATGGCCGGCACGGCCAACCTGGTGCGCACCGAGGACGACTTCACCGGCAGCATCTATCCCGTGCTCGAGGCCATCGAGGAGCAGGTCACCCTGCTGCGCCTGTTCGGCGAGATGGAGCCGGACCAGAACGGTTTCTCCGTGAGCATCGGCAAGGAGAATGCGTCGTTCGGGCTGGGGGAGACCTCCGTTCTGGCGACCGGATACACGGCGACCGGCGTCGAAGTGTCGAAGCTGGGCGTCATCGGCCCGACCCGTATGGACTATTCCAACAACATCGCGGCGGTTCGCGCCGTCGCCCGCTACCTCTCCCGCCTGCTCGGCGAGGACTGACTAGGAAACATCACACTTGGCTGACCACTACGAAGTACTCGGCGTCGATCGCACCGCGACCACGGACGAGATCAAGAAGGCGTACCGCCGTCTCGCGCGAGAGCTGCACCCCGACGTGAACCCGGGCGCGGACGCGTCCGAGCGTTTCAAGCTGGTGACGCACGCCTATGACGTGCTCTCCGACCCGCAGCAGCGCGAACAATACGACCTCGGACCGCAGGCCGGGTTCGGGGGAGGTGGTGGCAACTTCGGCGGTTTCGGCGACATCTTCGAGACCTTCTTCGGTGGCGGCCAGCAGACCCGGGGACCGCGCTCCCGGCGCGAGCGGGGGCAGGATGCCCTGGTGCGGGTGGAGGTGGATCTCGACGAGATCGTCTTCGGCACCAAGCGCGACATCGAGGTCGACACCGCGGTGCTGTGCGAGACCTGCCACGGCGACTGCTGCGCGCCGGGAACCACGCCCGTGACCTGCGACATCTGCCGCGGCACCGGCCAGATCCAGCGGACCGTGCGCAGCCTGCTCGGCAATGTCATGACCTCGAGTCCGTGCGGTACCTGCCGCGGCTACGGCACCGTCATCCCCAACCCCTGCCCCACCTGCCAGGGCCAGGGTCGCGTGCGCGCGCGCCGGACCATCCCGGTCGACATCCCGGGCGGCGTCGACACCGGCCTGCGCCTGCAGATGCCCGGCCAGGGCGAGGTCGGCCCGGCCGGCGGCCAGAGCGGCGACCTGTACCTCGAGATCAAGGTGAAGCACCACGACGTGTTCAGCCGCAACGGCGACGACCTGCTCGCGACGCTCGAGGTGCAGATGACGGATGCGATCCTCGGGACGACGGCGCACCTCACGACGCTCGACGGCGAGGTGTCGTTCGACATCCGGCCGGGCACCCAGAGCGCCGAGGTGGTCACCGTCAAGGAGCGCGGGATCAGCCACCTGCGCGGCAGCGGCCGCGGCGATCTCAAGATCGGCATCCAGGTGGCGACCCCCACGAAGCTGAACGCGAAGGAGCAGGATCTGGTGCGCCAGTTCGCCGGCGGTCGCAAGGTGACGCCGCCCACACTCACCCACTTCCAGCAGGGACTGTTCGCGAAGCTCCGCGACCGCTTCCTCAACATCTAGTCCCGCGCCGCCGCACCTCATCCGCCGCCCTTTCGGAAATTCAGGACTTTGGTCAGGTGTCCACCGGCCCGGGTCCGGAAACTCGCCGAGCGAGAATGGTGACCGTGACCAAAGTCCTGAATTTCCGAAATGCTGAGCGGGAGGGGGAGGGCGGATGGCGCACTTCTACCTGAGCGAGGACCAGCAGCCGGTGGAGCCGGGCGCGCGTATCTCCGTCACCGGGCCCGAGGCGCGGCACGCGGTCACGGTGAGCCGGGTGACGGCGGGGGAGCGCATCGCGATCGGCAACGGCTCGGGTTTCGTCGCGTCGGGCATGATCGTGACGGCCGATGCTGCCGAGTTCGTGGTCGAGGTCGACGAGGTGCGCAGTACCCCGCCGGCGAGTCCCGCGATCTGGCTGGCGCAGGCGCTGGCGAAGGGCGACCGTGACGAGTACGCGGTGCAACAGGCGACCGAACTGGGCATCGACGGCGTGATCCCGTGGTCGGCGCAGCGCTCGATCGTCAAATGGGAGGGTGCGAGGGTTCGTAAGGGGCACGAGCGCTGGTCGGCGATCGTGCGCGAGGCGACCAAGCAGTCGGTGCGTCCCTGGATTCCCGAGGTCGCCGACCTGGCATCCACCCAGGTGCTCGCGGCACTGGCGGCGGAGACGCGGATGCTCGTGCTCGAGCCCGAGGCGGAGCTCGCCCTGAGCGCCCTGCAACCCGACGACCGCGACATCGTGCTGGTGGTCGGCCCGGAGGGCGGAATCGCGCCCGCGGAGCTCTCCCGGCTGCAGGCGGCAGGCGCGGAACTCGTCCGGCTGGGCGCCACCGTGCTCCGCACCTCCACCGCCGGTCCCGCCGCGCTGGCTGTGCTGAGCGCAAAACTCGGGCGCTGGTGACGGCACGCCCGGTTACGCTAGTCCCATGGCAGGTACAGGAGAGAAGTCCATCTTCTCGATGATCGTCGACCGGGAGATCCCGGCGGACATCGTGTTTGAGAACGAGCGGGTGATCGCGTTCATCGACATCGCCCCCAAGGCACCCGTGCATCTGCTCGTCGTGCCGAAGACCTCCGATTATCGCAATGTCGCGGAGCTCGCCGCCGGCGACCCGGCCCTGCTCGCGGAGGTCGTCGCCGTCTGCCAGCAGCTCGCCGATGAGCGCACCGGCGGCCATTACCGTCTCATCTTCAACACGGGCGAGCGCTCCGGCCAGACCGTGTTCCATGTTCACGCCCATGTGCTGGGCGGCACCCTGACCGAAGGATCCCTTGGCTTCAATTAACAATCCGGCCGGCGTCGGCCGTGTCGAGATCAGCGTCGACGGCGTCGCGATGGTGCGGCTGCTCGGCCCGCAGGACCGCCTGCTGAAGACGATCGAGAGCCAGTTCCCGTCCGTCAGCATGCTGGTGCGGGGCAATGTCATCACCCTCGAGGGCGAACCGGCCGAGGTGCGCGCGGCGGAGCGGCTGGTGGATGAGCTGGTCAGCATGGTCCGTGCGGACTTCGAGCTGGGCTCGCGCGACGTCGCCGAGTCGGCGAAGATCCTGCGCGACGACCCGCGATCGAGCCCGGCCGAGCTGCTGAGCCAGGCGATCCTCACCAGCCGTGGCAAGAGCATCCGCCCCAAGACCCTGGGCCAGAAGGCATACGTCGACGCGATCGACGAGAACACGATCACCTTCGGCATCGGGCCGGCCGGTACCGGCAAGACCTACCTCGCCATGGCGAAGGCGGTGCAGGCGCTGCAGCGCAAAGAGGTGAGCCGGATCATCCTCACCCGGCCGGCGGTTGAAGCGGGGGAGCGCCTCGGCTACCTGCCCGGATCGCTGACCGACAAGATCGACCCCTACCTCCGCCCGCTGTACGACGCGCTCAACGAGATGATGGATCCGGAGATCGTGCCGAAGCTGCTGGCGGCCGGCACCATCGAGGTGGCGCCGCTCGCTTACATGCGCGGGCGCACGCTCAACGAGGCGTTCGTGGTGCTCGACGAGGCGCAGAACACCACCCCCGAGCAGATGAAGATGTTCCTCACCCGGCTCGGCCACGGGTCGAAGATGGTCGTCACCGGGGACATCACGCAGGTCGACCTGCCGGTCGGGGCCAGCGGCCTGCAGCTGGTGACGCGAGTGCTCGACGGGATCGACGACATCCATTTCGCCCGGCTCACCAGCGACGACGTGGTGCGCCACAACCTGGTCGGCCGGATCGTGGACGCGTACACCAAGTGGGATGCCGAGAAGCAGGCCGAGCGATTCGAGCGAGAGTCGAAGAGGCAGCGTTGAGCATCGACATCAACAACGAGTCCGTGATCACGGTCGACGAGACCGCGCTGCTGCGGATCGCCACCTTCGCGCTCGACTACCTGCACGTGCATCCGGATGCCGAGCTGGCGATCGTGCTCGTCGACGAGGGCGCGATGGAGCAGTTGCACCTGCAGTGGATGGACGAACCCGGGCCCACCGATGTGCTCAGCTTCCCGATGGACGAGCTGCGTCCCGGCACGGAGGAGGCGGTCACCCCGGCCGGCCTGCTCGGTGACATCGTGCTGTGCCCGCAGGTCGCGATCGGCCAGGCGGAGACGGCCGGGCACACGACCATGGACGAGCTGCTGCTGCTGACCACCCACGGCATCCTGCACCTGCTCGGTTTCGATCACGCGGAGCCGGAGGAGGAGAAGGAGATGTTCGGCATCCAGCGCGATATTCTCACCGCCTTCGCCCTGGCCGAACGACGACGGTAGTCAGACCATGATCCCCATCTTCGTCGGCGTCGCCGTGCTGCTGGTGATCTTCGGCGGCCTGCTGGCGGCGATCGATTCCGCGCTCGCTGTGCTGTCCCGGGCCGACCTGCTGGAGCTGTCGACCCATTCCCGGTCGCGCAATTCGCTCGTCGCCATCGCGGGCGATGTGGGCGCACACGTCAACGCCATCAACTTCATGCGGGTCGTGGCCGAGACCACGGCCGCGGTGCTCGTGTCGCTCTCCTTCGCGTACATCCTCGACTGGTGGTGGGCGCTGCTCGCCTCCGCGCTGATCATGATCGTCGTGTCGTTCGTGCTCGTGGGGTCGAGTCCGCGCAGCGTCGGCCGGGTGCACGCCCGCGGGGTCGTGTCGTTCTCGGCCTGGCTGGTGCACGCCATCCGCCTGTTCCTCGGCCCGGTCGCCGCGGCGCTCGTCGCGGTGGGTGATCGCGTCACGCCCGGGCGCAACGCGACCTTCTCGTCGGAGGAGCAACTGCTCAGCATGGTGGACGAGGCCACCGAGCAGGAGGTGCTCGAGGAGGACGACCGCGAGCTCATCCACTCGATCTTCGAGTTCAACGACACCCTCGTTCGTGAGGTGATGGTCCCGCGGACCGACATGATCACGATCGACGAAGGCTCGGGCGTCGGTCCGGCCATGGCGCTCTTCCTCTCCAAAGGGGTGTCCCGCATGCCGGTGATCGGTGGCGACGTCGACGAGGTGCTCGGCGTCCTCTACCTGCGGGATGTGGCACGCATCAGCTACGAACGCCCGAAGAACCTGGAGGCGGTCACCGTGGCATCCCTCGCACGCCCGGCCCTGTTCATCCCCGAGTCGAAGAAAGCCGACGACACCCTGCGCCAGATGCAGCTCGAGTCGAACCACCTCGCGATGGTCGTGGACGAGTACGGCGGCATCGCCGGGCTGGTCACCCTGGAGGACCTCATCGAGGAGCTGGTGGGTGACATCTCGGACGAGTACGACCGCGAGGTGGTCGAGATCGAGGAGCTATCGCCGGGACGTTACCGGGTGGCCGCACGACTGCCCGTGGACGAGCTGGGAGAGCTGTTCGACATCGACCTCGAGGATGACGATGTCGACTCGGTCGGCGGCCTGCTGACGAAGGCGCTCGGCCGCCTGCCCGTGGCCGGGTCGGTGGCGACGTACTCTGGACTCATCCTCACCGCCGACCGCGTGGAGGGCAGGCGCAAACAGATCTCGACCGTCCTGGTCGAACGGGACCAGGCCCTCATGGATGCCCAGGCCGCCTTCCGCAAGACCAACAAGGAGTCCGGTGACTGACGCGCCAGGGGTGAACGGCACCGGGTTCAGGGCCGGGTTCGTGTCGTTCGTGGGCCGCCCCAACGTGGGCAAGTCGACCCTGACGAACGCGCTGGTGGGCGAGAAGGTGGCGATCACGTCATCGAAGCCGCAGACGACCCGGCGCGCCATCCGCGGGATCGCCCATTCTGCCGGCGGCCAGCTCATCCTGGTCGACACGCCCGGCATGCACCGGCCGCGCACACTGCTCGGGGAGCGGCTCAACTCGATCGTGCAGTCGACCCTCGGCGATGTCGACGTGGTCGGGTTCTGCGTGCCCGCCGACGAGAGGATCGGCCCCGGCGACCGGTACATCAACGAACAGCTCGACTCGTTCCCGCGGGCGAAGAAGGTGGCGATCGTCACCAAGATCGACGCGACGTCGAAGCCGCAGGTGGCGCTGCAGTTGCAGGCGGTGTCTGAGCTGCGCGACTGGGACGCGATCGTTCCGGTGTCATCGACCGACCGCGTCCAGCTCGACACCCTGGCCACCGAGCTCATCAAGCTGCTGCCGCTCTCCGCCGCCCTCTATCCTGCGGATGTGGTGACCGAGGAGGGTCTCGAGGCCCGCATCTCCGAGCTCATCCGCGAGGCGGTGCTCGAGGGTGTCGAGGACGAGCTGCCGCACTCGATCGCGGTCACGATCGACGACATCGTGGAGCGGGAGGACAAGGATCTCGTGGAGATCTTCGCCAACCTGTTCGTGGAGCGGGACAGCCAGAAGGGCATCATCATCGGCCACCAGGGCTCGAGGCTCGCGGATGTGGGCACCCGCGCCCGCGCGGAGATCGAGCCGCTCGTCGGCAAGCGGGTGTTCCTGTCGCTCCGGGTGAAGGTGGCGAAGGACTGGCAGCGCGACCCGAAGCAGCTCGGCCGGCTGGGGTTCTAGGTACATCGCTGGACTGATTCGCGCTCGGCGGTTGCGGAATACGGTGGGGGGATGTTCCGCACGCTGACAGCCCTCCAGCTGGTCGCCGACCTCACGGCGGCCCTGCTGTTCGGGCTGCTCGACTGGGCGATCGAGTCGAGGAACGCGAGTCTCACGACGATCGGGCTCCTCGTTCTCATGACCGCCGCCCTGCTGCTGCGCCGGCTCAGCCCCGGTCTCGCACTCGCGCTCGCGTGGCTGGGCGCGATCCTGCAGATGGCCCTGCACGTCGCGGCGCCGTCGTTCGTCGACCTGGCCGCGCTCGGCGTGCTGTACTGCACGGCCTCATACGGTGGGCGGGTCGTGCGCTGGCTCGGGCTCGCCTCCGCGGTGGCCGGTTCTGCGATCGCCACCCTGTACCTGGAGGTCGGGCCCGTGGCGACCGGGTTCATCGGACCCGGTCCGACCGACGTGGCCCGGGCGGTGCTGTTTCCCTTCTTCGGCCTGCTGGCGCTGCTCGGCCTGTCCTGGACCCTCGGCCTGCTCACCCGCACTTACCGCAGGGCGCGGGACAGCCGCCGCGCGCAGGCGTCGGCCGAGCAGGATGTCGTGGTCGAGCAGGAGCGCAATCGCATCGCCCGCGACATGCACGACGTCGTCGCGCACTCGCTCGCGGTGGTGATCGCGCAGGCCGACGGCGCCCGGTATGCGTCGGCGAAGGACCCGGCGGCGGTGGAGACCGCCCTGGCCACCATCTCCGCCACGGCACGGGAGGCGCTCGGCGACGTGCGCCTCCTGCTGGCCCAGCTGAGGCATAGCCAGGGGGATGGCCCGCAGCCGGCTCTCGCCGACCTCGACCGACTGGTCGAGCAGTTCCGCGCGTCCGGTCTGGAGGTGGAGCGCACCGACCAGGGTTCGCCGGACGCGCTGGCGAGCGGCCAGCAACTGGCCCTGTTCCGCATCGTACAGGAGGCCCTGACCAATGCTCTCCGGCACGGCGACACCGCCGGGCCGGTGACGCTCGCCTTCGACTGGGCGGAGCCGGTGTCTGTCGTGGTCTCCAATGCGCTCGGCGATTCCGCCGCGAACCCGGGCGGGCACGGGGTCGTCGGCATGCGGGAGCGAGCGGCACTGGTGGGAGGATCGCTCACCGCCGGCGTGAACGGCGACCGCTGGGTCGTCGCCGGAACGGTGCCGTCATGACCAGTGCTCGTCAGATCCGCGTTGCTCTGGTCGATGACCAGGCGCTGTTCCGTGCCGGCATCCGGATGCTGGTCGAATCCCAGCCGGACCTCGCCTTCGTGGGCGAGGCCGGCAACGGGAAGGAGGCCATCGCGATGGTCGCCGGGACGCGGCCCGATGTCGTGCTCATGGACATCCGCATGCCCGTCATGGACGGCATCGCCGCCACGGTCGAGATCATGGCGGCGCCGAAGCCTCCTCGGGTGATCGTGCTCACCACCTTCGACCTGGACGAGGCCGCGACCCGCGCGATCCGCGGCGGTGCGAGCGGTTTCGTACTCAAAGACGCGGACCCGGAATTCCTGCTGGCCGCCATCCGCACGGTGTACGCGGGCAGCGCCGTGATCGCGGCATCCGCCACCCGGGAGCTGTTCGAGCACTTCGACAGCACACCGCCGCGGGAGGCGCCGGCCGAGTTCGGCGGCCTGACGGCGCGCGAGCGGGAGATCTTCCGGCTGGCGGCTCGCGGCTTGAGCAACGCGGAGATCGCCTCCACCGAGTTCCTGAGCGAGGCCACGGTGAAGACGCACATCAGCAGGGTGCTGGGCAAGCTCGGGCTGCGCGACCGGGTGCAGCTGGTCGTGTTCGCCTATGAGCACGGGCTCACCTAGTCATCCCTGCGATGTAGGCGGTCGAGACCTGCGCCCGATGCCCGGCGAGCCGCGCCGGCCGACCATGGATCCATGACACATAACCATTCGGATGCCGGGCTCGTCGCCCGGGTCGAGAACCTCAGCAAGTCCTACGGCAGCGGCCCGAACACGGTGACGGCCCTCGACGACGTCAGCATCGGCCTGCGGCAGGGGCAGTTCACCGCCATCATGGGCCCGAGCGGGTCGGGCAAGTCGACGCTCATGCACATCATGGCCGGTCTCGACATCGCCACCAGTGGCCGGGCCTGGCTCGGTTCGACCGAGATCACGAGCCTCGCGGATGCCGACCTCACGATCCTGCGGCGCCGTCGCGTCGGATTCGTCTTCCAGGCCTTCAATCTCGTGCCGACGCTCGACGTGAGCGGGAACATCCGGCTGCCCTTCGAGCTGGACGGCCGCCGGTCCAGTGCCGACGAGACCGCCTGGGTCGAGCGGCTCATCGACTCGCTCGGCCTGCGCGACCGGCTCACCCACCGGCCGCACCAGCTCTCCGGCGGGCAGCAGCAGCGCGTGGCCATCGCGCGCGCCCTCGCCACCCGCCCCGACCTGGTGTTCGCGGACGAGCCCACCGGCAACCTCGACTCCCGCACCGGCCGCGAAGTGCTGTCGCTCCTGGCGGCCGCCAGCACGGAGTATGGGCAGGGGATCGCCATGGTCACGCACGACCCCATCGCGGCGAGCTACGCCGACCGCATCCTGTTCCTCGCCGACGGGAAGGTCGTCGAGGAGCGCGAGCGCTCCACCGCCGAGCAGATCTCGGCGTTCATGCTGGGAATCGAGGCGTCCGCATGAAGCAGCACGCCCCCAGCATCCTCGTCGCCTCGCTCAGTTCGGCCTTCGGAGTGACGCTGCTCGAGGTGACCAATGTGCTCACTGCGATGATCTCGGCGAACCAGGTCACCGGTTCCAGCCCGGCGGTGCGGATCATGCTGTCCGCCCTCGCGTGGGTCTTCATCGCGATCGCCGTCTACGTGGGCACGATCGTCACCGCCAACACCTTCGCCACGATCATCGCCGGCCGTACGCGCACCATCGCGCTGCTGAGACTGATCGGGTCGAGCGCCGCCGACCAGCGCAGGGCAGTCGCCCGCGAGGGCCTGCTCGTCGGGGTCGCCGGTGCGAGCATCGGTACAGTGGTCGGCTCCGCGGTGACGGCGCTCCTGGTCGTCATCGGCGTGGGCAGTCATGACCTGCCGAACATCGACTACGGCTGGTTCACGCCCGTGGTCGCGCTGCCGGCCGTCGCGGTCATCCTCACCACCTGGCTCGCCTCCTGGATCGGCTCCCGGCGCGTACTCGAGGTCTCGCCGATCGAGGCGACCGGGGTCGCGGTGGAGCGCTCGCGCGAGGAGGCGGCGCAGCGTCCGGCGCGCAACACCGGGGCGATCGTGCTGTTCGCCGTCGGCATCGCGATCATGGTGCTCGGGATGCTGGTCGGGCTCGTCACCCCGCTCGGCGTGCTCATTGGCGTGGTCGGCGGCATCCTCTCCTTCACCGGCCTCGTGCTCGGCGCGCAGCTGGTGATGCCGGTGGCCCTGCGGCTCGTCGGCCGCCTGTTCGGCCGCGGCGCGACGGCGCGGCTCGCCGCCGAGAACGCCATCCGATACCCGGAGCGCAGTTCCCGCACCACCATCGGGATGGTCATCGGGGTCACCCTGATCACCATGTTCGCGGTCGCGGTGGCCAGCTTCCAGGTGATCATCGGCCAGCAGCAGGCGCGGTCACCCGACGCATATCAGGGCACCGGCGCGGTGTTGAGTGTGGTGGTCACGGTGTTCTCGATCCTCATGGGATTCAGCGCGCTGATCGCCGCCGTGGGAATGGTCAACACGCTTTCGCTGAGCGTGCTGCAGCGCACCCGCGAGCTGGGCCTGCTGCGGGCGCTCGGGTTCACGGCGCGCCAGGTGCGCACCATGATCCTGGTGGAGAGCGCGCAGCTCACCGTGGCATCCGTTCTCGTCGGACTGGTGCTGGGCACCTTCTACGGCTGGGCCGGTGCGCAGTCGCTGCTCGGGGCATCCGCGCATGGCATCGTCGCGCCGGCGATCCCGCTCGTGCTGCTGCTGGTGATCGTCGGGGCCGCGCTGGTGCTCATCGCGGTCGCCTCGGTGGCCCCGGCCCGCCGCGCGACCCGCATCGCCCCGGTGGCGGCCCTCGCCGCCGACTGACCCGCCCCGCTTTCGGAAATTCAGGACTGCGGTCACGCCGTGCGGGCTTCCGGCGGCGTGTCCGCCGAACTGCGGGACGTTCTCCTGAATTTCCGAAGGGCGGGGGAGGCGGGCGGTTACACCGCGGGGAGTAACGGCAGCGCCGTAGGGTGGTGGCGTGAGAATCGGACTGCTCGGGGGACTCCGCGTCGAGCACGACGGCCGGCCCGTCGCGGTCGCCGGTGCGATGCAGCTCGCCGTGCTGTTCCGGCTGGCGGTGGATGCCGGATCGGCCGTGAGCTACCGCGCCATCGCCGAAGACATCTGGGCGGATGCCCCGGAGAACGAGCGGGCGGCCCTCCAGTCGATCGTGTCCCGGCTCCGCTCCCAGCTGCCGGCCGGCACGATCGAGTCGACGACCGGTGGCTACCGCCTCGCCGCATCGCGGGAGGACGTGGACGCGCTCGCCTTCGCCGACCTGGTCGCGCAGGCGCTGCTGGCGGAGGGTGGTGAGCGCGCTCACCTCGCCTCGAAGGCGCTGGCCCTGTGGGCCGGGGAGCCGTGGATCCCCTCTCCCGACTTCGACTGGTTCGAGCGGGACCTGCGCCGCGACCGGGCCACCGCGCTGGAGCTCGGCGGCGTCGCGGTGGCCCGACCGCGAGTGTCCACCATCCCGGCCCCGCTGACCGACCTGGTCGGGCGCACCGGGGAGCTGGAGGCGATCGCGGAGCAGCTGGCCGTCTCCCGGCTGGTGACGATCGTCGGCGTGGGCGGGGCGGGCAAGACGCGACTGGCGATCGAGACGGCCGCGAGCATCCCCGGGTCGGTGCTGGTCGAGCTGGCGCCCGTCGGGCCGGGTGAGCTGCTCGCCGCGATCCTCGCCGCCACCGGCCGCGAGCTGCGCACGGCCGACGGGACCGGCCTCGCGGGGTCGCGGGAGCGCCTGCTCGAGGCGCTGGCGGGCCGCCCGGCGCTGCTGGTGCTCGACAACTGCGAGCACATCGTGGATGACGTGGCGGCGGCCGCGGAGTGGCTGCTGGGCGCGCTGCCGCAGCTGCGCATCCTGGCCACCAGCCGCGAGCCGCTGACCATTCCGGGTGAGGCCTTCGTCTCGGTGGGGCCGCTGCCGCACCCGACCGAGGCCGGGCTGGCCTCCGCGTCCACGTCGGAATTGCGGTCCTTCGACGCGGTGGAACTGTTCGCCCAGCGGGCCCTCGCCGCGCGCGGCATCGCACTCGACAACGACGAACTCGTCATCGCTGCCCGCACCTGCGTCCGGCTGGACGGCCTGCCGCTGGCCCTGGAGTTGGCGGCCGCGAAGCTCCGCACAATGACGCCCGCCGAGGTACTGGCCGGGCTCGAGGACCGTTTCGCCCTGCTCACCGGCGGCTATCGCACCGCGCTCCCGCGGCACCGCACCCTGCGCGCCATGGTGGACTGGAGCTGGAGCCTGCTCACCGACGAGGAGCGCAGGGCCCTCGCCTGGCTCGCGGTGTTCCCCGCCGGAATCGCGGCGACGGATGCCGGCCGGGTCGCGGCGGCGATGGCCCTCCCGTCCGCTGCCGTGTTCGACGCGCTCGTGGACCGGTCACTGCTCCAGCGCAGCCGCGGACGCTTCCGCGCGCTGGAGACGATCCGCGAGTACGGGGTCGAGCGGCTTGCGGAGACCGGCGAAGTCGCGGCGGCCCGCGAGGTGCAGGCGCGATTCATCGCCGACCAGGCGGTGCGGCACGACCGCATGCTGCGCGGGCCGGGCATCCTCGACGCCATCTCCTGGTTCGACGCGGAGGAGGACAACATCGCGGCGGCCCTCCGCTACGCGACACGAGCACCGCTCGCCCAGGTCGCCGTCCGGACGGCGATGGCCTGCGGCTGGTACTGGATCATCCGTGGCCGGGAGGAGGACTCCGTCACCTGGTTCAGCGCGGTGAGCCCGCTCACGGCCGGCGTCGAGACGGATGAGGCGCGCATCATCGGCCTGATCGCGCCGATCGTGCAGATGTTCTCCGGACCGCAGCAGGAGACGGAGCCCGACGAGGCCATGATGGCGGAGGCGATGGAACGTCTCATGTCGGCGGACATCCCGGCCGTCGGCCCGGGCGGCCACGAGCTGTTGCAGCTGCTCAAGCCGACACTGACCGCGTTCGCCTCGGCCGGGAGCGACCAACGGGCGTGGATGCTGGAGGTCGACGTTCCGCGCGGCGAGGATCTCGGGCTGGACCCCTGGCCGACCGCCATTCTCCACATCGTCCGTGCGGCGATGGCCCAGAACCGCGGCGACATCGCGGTGCTCGGCGAGGAGTCCGCGCTCTCGATCGCGATGTTCGAGCGCATCGGAGACATCTGGGCGCTCGCCCTCGCCCAGCAGATGCGCGCAGAATGGCTGGTGCTGAACGGCCGCCTCGAGGAGGCCTTCGAGATCACCGAGTCGTCGACCGAGAACTTCCGCAGGATCACCCCGAGCTGGGACCTCGCCCAGCAGCAGGCGCTCGCGATCACCATCATGCTGAGGCAGGGCCGGCTCGACGAGGTGAGGTCGCGGGTCGACGCCCTCCTCGCGGAGGCCGAGGAGTCGGGCAACCTGCGTACCCAGCTGCAGGCCGCGGCGACCGCGCTGTCGGCATACGTCGCGCTCGGGGAGCTGCAGCCGGCGGTCGAGCAGCTCGCCCTCCTGGACCGCCTGGCCTCGGCCTGGCCGCGGTTCCCGGGCCAGACGATGGCGATGATGGAGTCGGCGCGGGCGGGCGTCGAGCTGCTTCGCGGCGACCGCACCGCCGCGGAGAACGCGATGCGACGTGCCGTGGATGCTGCGCTCCAGTCGCACGACCACCCGGTGATCGGCATGGTCGCGTTGGCCCTCGGCGCGGTGGCGCTCGAGCGCGGCGACGTGGCCGAGGCCCTCAGGGCTGCCGATCTCGCTGCGGCGATCGTCGGCATCCGTGACGCGACGGAGCCGCGCCGCATCGCGATAGAGAAGGCGGCCGCGGAGGCGGGCATCGAGCGGGCCGGCGCCGAGGCACCGACCCGCTCGAGTGCTCTGAAAGAGCTAGCTGCGGTAGCGCAGCGCGGCGGCGTGTACGGGGCGCGGAGCGCGGGCGCCGCAGGGGCGGCGGCGCCCTGACAAGCTCAGATCTTCCGGCGGTAGGCCCAGGTCGCCAGCGGGAAGAAGATCGCGACCAGCCCGACACAGGACGCGATCACCCAGAGCACCTGGCCGGTCAGCGTATCGCCGACCACCCCGGTGTTGCCGGTCAGCAGCCCGCGCATGGACTCGATCACGTGGGTCACCGGATTGATCGCGACCCAGCCCTGCAGCCAGACGGGCAGCGTGGATGCCGGCACGAAGGTCGACGACCCGAAGGTGAGCGGGAACACGATCAGGAATGAGAGCCCCTGCACGGCGCCCGACGAGCGGGCGAGCATGCCGATCAGCACCGAGACCCAGCACAGGCTGACGGCGAAGGCGATGATGAGCAGGATCGCAAGAGCCACATGCCACCACGGCGTCAGGAACTCGAAGCCGATGAGCGCGCCGAACACTAGCGTGACCGTGATGGCGATCGAGTGCCGCACGATGTCGCCCAGCACCGCGCCGAACAGCGGCGCCGAGCGGGCGATCGGGAGCGACCTGAAGCGATCGAACACGCCCTTCTGGATGTCGGTGTTGAGGTTCACCCCGATGGTGAGCGAGGTGAACATGATCGTCTGCACGATGATGCCGGGGAGTGCGAACTCGACGTACTTGCCGGTGGATCCGGCGATCGCGCCGCCGAAGATGAACACGAACAGCACGGTCATGATGATCGGCTGCACGGTGACGTCGACGAACTGCTCCGGATTGCGGACCATCTTGGTGACGGTCCGCTTGGCGAGGATGAGCGAGTCGCGGATCATGCCGCACCTTCTTCCGAGACGGTCTGGCCGGTGAGCGAGTAGAAGACCTCGTCGAGGCTGGGGAGCCGCAGCGAGAGCTCGGAGACGGAGATCTTCTCCCTGGCCAGGGCGGCGACGACGGTGGTCAGTGCGGTGTCGTCGCGCACGGGAACCGACAGCTGGTCGGGCGAGGGCTGCTCGGGTGTGCGCGTGCCCACGGTGACGAGCAGTTCACGGATGCGGGGGAGATCGTCCAGGGACGCCGCGCGCACCTCGAGAGTTTGCCCGCCGAGCTGGCGCTTCAACCCCTGCGGGGTATCGTGCGCGATCACTCTGCCGTGGTCGATCACCGTGATCTCGTTGGCGAGCGCGTCGGCCTCCTCCAGGTACTGGGTAGTGAGAAGCACGGTGGTGCCCTGTTTCACGAGCGTGCGGATCATGCCCCACACGTCGTCGCGCTTGGCCGGGTCGAGGCCGGTGGTCGGCTCGTCGAGAAAGACCACATCGGGGCGGCCGATCAGCGACGCGGCGAGGTCGAGGCGACGCCGCATGCCGCCGGAGTAGGTTTTCGTGAGCCGCCGGCCGGCATCCGTGAGATCGAACTCCGCGAGCAGCTCGTCGGCCCGCACCTTCGCCTGCTTCGTGCTGAGGTCGAGCAGCTGGCCGATCATCACCAGGTTCTGCACCCCGGTGAGATCCTCGTCGACGCTCGCGTACTGGCCGGTGAGGCCGATCGTGCGACGCACCTCTTTGGCCTGGTGCACGACGTCCCTGCCGGAGACGAGCGCGGTGCCCGAGTCGGGCTTGAGGAGGGTGGCGAGGATGCGCACCGCGGTGGTCTTGCCGGCCCCGTTCGGGCCGAGAACACCGAGCACGCGCCCCTCGTCGACCTCCAGGTCGATGCCGGCAAGAGCCTGCGTCTTGCCGAAGCGCTTGGTGAGGCCCGTGGCCTCGATTGCCTTAGTCATGCTCCAAGCCTGGCGGGCGGCGCTGTCGCAGCGCTGTCACCCGCTGTCAGCGGCTCGCACCCAGAATTTCATTGAATCCGCTGAGGAAGCTCTCAGATAGCGCGCGGCCACAGCCTGCCTGCGGATGGCGGCTTGCATACTGGCGATCGGACACTCGCTGAGGAGGCTGGAATGACTGCCCCGCTCGGGCTGGGTCTCATCACGGGCCCGTTTCCGACCATCGTCGACGCCCTCGGGGCGGTCGCGCTGCTAGCACTGCTGGTGACCCGTCGGTGGCGCCGCTGGCTGCCGATCGCGGTGTCAGTTGCCGCCGCGTGTTTCTTCCTCGGTCTCATCACATGCTGGGTGCTCGGCGACCTTCTCGACCTGTTCGGCGTGACGCTGTCGATGGCGAGTCGGGTGTGGTTCGGCATCGGCCTCGCGGGCTTCGGGCTCGGCGTTGCGCGGCTGCTCTTCTCGCGGAAGCGCCTTGCCGCCCTCTGGGCGGCATCCGCCGCCGTGCTGGCGCTCGTGGGCGGACTCGGCCTGAATGCCGACCTGGCCGACTTCCCGACGGTGGGGACCCTGCTCGGAATCAGCGAGTTCACGCCCATCCAGCTCCCGGCCGTCTCGCCGCATGTGCCGCTGGCCGGCTGGACGTCGTCCATCGCGGTTCCGTCGCACGGTCGCGTCGGCCTGGTCAAGATCCCCGCGACGACGTCCGGTTTCCCGGCGCGCGACGCCGTCGTCTACCTGCCGCCGGCGGCGCTCGTGAGCGATCCACCCGCCCTTCCGGTGTTGGAACTCCTGTCCGGCCAGCCCGGCCAGCCGGCCGACCTCTTCGTCAAGGGACATCTCGCACGCTTCCTCGACGCGTTCGCGCAGACCCACGGTGGGCTCGCACCTACCGTGGTCGTTCCCGACCAGCTCGGGTCGCCGTCCAGGAATCCGATGTGCGTCAATTCCTCGCTCGGCAAATCGGCGACCTACCTGACGGTGGACGTGCCGCGATGGATCCGGTCCCACCTCGCGGTGGAGTCGGGGCCGGGGGCATGGGGGATAGGCGGCTTCTCCCAGGGGGGGACCTGCGCGATCCAGCTCGGCGCCTCGCTGCCGAACCTGTACGGCACGATCTTCGACATCTCTGGCGAGGTGGCACCGGAATCGGGCAGTCTCCAGCACACCATCGACGCCGGCTTCGCGGGGTCCCTCAGCGCCTACCGGGCCGCGCTGCCGGCGAACATCATGAGTCGGGTCGGCCCCTATGCTCAGACCTTCGCGGTGTTCGCCGTCGGGGCCGCGGACACGCGGTATGGTCCGGGCCTGCGAACGGTCGCCGCGGATGCCTCAGCGGCCGGAATGCGCAGCCGGGTTCTCGTGTCGCCGGGCACCGCCCACGACTGGCGTACCGTGATGTTCGCCTTCGACCATTCCGTTCCGCTCATCGCCGAGAACTGGGGTCTGAATGGTTGAACGGACGGTGCGGCGCAACCCGGTCACGCTGGCAGTGCTGCTGCTCACGATGGTGGGGGCCGTGCTGGGCCGCGGATTCCGTGGTCCGACTCTCCAGTTCCAGTTCGCCGTAGGAACAGGATACGAGCAGCTCGTCGACGCCCGCCGGTGGTGGACACCCATCACGTCGGTGTTCCTCACCAACGGCGGGATCGAGCTGGCGCTGGTGCTCGCGGCGATCGTGCTCGTGCTCGGACCGGCGGAGCGCCTGATGGGCCCCATGCGTACTCTCCTCGCGTTCGTCGTCACTGCCGCCGCCGGCGCGATCGCCGGGGTGGTCGTGCAGGAGCTCGGCACCCTCGTGGGCGAGCTCTGGTCGCGGAGAACCACCGAACTGGTGACCCTCGACCCGATGACCGCGATCGCCGGCAGCATCATGACGGCGAGCGCATTCGCCGGTCCTCTCTGGCGGCGCCGAATCCGGGTGGTCACCTCCGTCGTGGTGCTCGTCTTCCTGCTCTACGCCGGTGACCCCTCGGATCTCTACCGGGCACTCGCCGCGCTGGCGGGCCTGGCGCTCGGGAAAGTGCTCAGACCCGGATCCGGCCCGCTGCGCTGGCAGCGGAGCTCCCACCACGAGACGCGGGCGCTCCTGTCGGCCGTAGTCGTGATAACCGCGATCGGACCGGCGATCACCGTGTTCAGCACGCTCCGGCTGGGAGCGCTGGCCCCGCTCGGGCTCCTGCTCTCTGATACCCGGCCGAGCGGCATCACCGCGGTGGACGAATGCCGGGCGTCCGACATCACCAGTGTGTGCCTCCACGACATGACACTGGAGCGCATCAGCGGTGTCGGTCCCATCCTGCTCACGGTGCTTCCGCTTGTCGCCCTGCTGGTGGCTGCCCTGGGGATAGCGCGCGGGCGCCGCTTCGCTGCGGTCCTCGCCATCGGCGTCAACGTCGTCCTCGCCGCGCTCGCAACCCTGTTCTACGGCTTCATGCCGATACTGGCCTCTCCGCACGTCGCGAGGTTCCGCTCAACTCATTATTGGGAGGTCTCTCTCGCGTTAGCGGTGTCGGTATTGCTGCCGCTCGTGATCGCCGCCGTGCTGGCGGCGAACCTCCGGCACCTGTTCGTCCGGGCATCCCGCACCTCCCTGCGCCGATATTTCGCCGTGGTGACCGGTTCGCTGGTGAGCTTCTCGGCGCTCTACCTCGCCATCGGCGCCGCGATGCCGGGCGCGTTCCATCCGCGGGTCTCGTTCCTCGACCTCGCGGCGGATCTGCCCGACCGCTTCGTGCCGGTCGGCTTCCTGAGGGTGGAGCGCCTCGCCTTCCTGCCGGTCGCCCCGCTCACGAGACTCGTCTACTACTGGATCGGGCCGGCCTTCTGGATCGTCGTGATCGCCGGAGCGCTTCAGGTCGTGCTGTCGCACGGCTCACGGGAGTCCATAGCGGACCAGTCGCGTCTGCGCGCGCTGCTCTCCGCCGGAAGCGGGTCGCTCGGTTTCTGGGCAACCTGGGTGGGCAATTCGTACTGGTTCCTTCCCGACGGCCGCGCCGTCGTGGCGTACCGGGTGGTCAACGGCGTCGCGTTCACCACCTCCGATCCGATCGGGCCGGATGGCGCCATACCAGAGGCGATCGCCCAATTCGCACGGTTCTGCGATGACAACGGTTGGATACCCGTCTTCTACTCGGTGCACGAGCGCGTGCGGCTTCTGTGCGATGGCATGGGCTGGCAGTCGATCGCGGTGGGTGATGAGACGGTCATCCGTCCCGGGGAGTGGCGCACGGAAGGAAAGCGCTGGCAGGACATCCGGTCGTCCATCAATCGTGCGGAGCGCGAGGGGGTGCAGGCGGTATGGACCAGCTACGCCAGCCTGACGACGGCGCAGGCGATTCAGATCGACGACATGTCCGAGCGATGGGTCGCGGAGAAAGAGCTGCCCGAGATGGGCTTCACGCTCGGCGGCGTCGAGGAACTGCGGGATGCCGACGTGCGGATGATGATCGCCACGGATGCCCGCGGCCGGGTGATCGGAGTGACGAGCTGGCTGCCCACCTGGCGGGACGGCACCCTCATCGGGTGGACGCTCGATTTCATGCGACGGGACCCGGACGGGATGAACGGGATCATGGAGTTCCTCATCGCCCGCTGTGCGGAACTGTTCCGTGACCAGGGCCTGGAGTTCATGAGCCTGTCGGCCGCACCGCTGGCGACTGGCGGCGGCGAGACCGGCGACGAGACGGCGACGAAACGCCTGCTCGCCGGCATCGGCGCCCGCCTCGAGCCGGTCTACGGGTTCCGGTCGCTGTTCGCTTTCAAGCGCAAGTTCCAGCCCGAACTCCAGCCTCTCTGGATGACCTTCCCCGATCCGCTGGCACTCGCTTCGATCGGTGTCGCGCTCGGCCGTGCGTATCTTCCGACCCTCTCCGTCCGCGAGAGCGTGCGGCTCCTGCGCGGGGCCTAAAGCGTCACCTGTGCAGGAACTCCGTCATGCCGTAGCCGGCCTCTGCGGGGATCACGATCACGGCGGAGCCGTCCTCGCGCCAGTCGAGCGTCGGCTTCACGGCGTAGGGCGCCCTGGCAGCGGCCGCCTCGATCGCGGCGGCGGCATCCGGGCTCTCGGCGAGCCGCATCAGGTTCATGAGTGTGGGGAACATGACCGAGGTGTCCGTCTTCGCGGCGGGGGAACGCCACTCGAGCTCCACCATCTCTGCACCGTCGACGACCGGCTCCTGGCCGTGCGGGGCCATGGCGAGGTAGAAGTGGGTGTCGAAGCGGCGCGGTTCGGCATCCGGGGTGATCCAGTGCCCGAACGGGTGCAGTGCGTCGAGGGGCAGGCGGATGCCGGCGGCCGCGACGACCTCGCGAAACGGCACGTCGCTCACGGCCGGCCTCCGCTCCGCCCCGAGCAGGATCGACGTCTCCTCCCAGGTCTCCCTGATCCCGCAGATCCGCAGGGCGCGCTCCTCGACATCCAGCGAGTCGGCCCCGGTGACGAGGGGCAGCCACGCCTCGTCGGCGTCGTCCGGCTCGATCACGCCGCCCGGGAAGACCAGGCGTGACGCGAAGGTCGCCTCGGAATGCCGGCGCACCATCAGCACCTCGAAGGGGTCGTCCCGCAGCAGCAGCACCGTCGCGGCGACCCGGAATGCCTTGGGGTCCATTTCTCCACCATATGCCCGCGGTGCTACCCTGAAATCGTGCTGTTCGGTCTGCTCCTCCTTAGCTGCCGCGACGAGTCCTAACCCAGGCCTCACTCGTCGCGGCTGTTGTAGTTGGCTGCCAACCTAAGCGAGAGAGTAAGAGACCATGAAGAACAGCCAGTCGGCTTCTGCAATGCCGATTCACAAGTACCGCCCGTACCGCGACACACTGGGTGTCGACCTGCCCGACCGCACCTGGCCCTCGAAGACGATCACGAAGGCCCCGCGCTGGTGCGCGGTCGACCTCCGCGACGGCAACCAGGCGCTCATCGACCCGATGAGCCCGGAGCGCAAGCGCATCATGTTCGACCTGCTGGTCGGCATGGGCTACAAGGAGATCGAGGTCGGCTTCCCGAGCGCCAGCCAGACCGACTTCGACTTCGTCCGCACCCTGATCGACGAGGACCTGATCCCGGATGACGTCACCATCCAGGTGCTCACCCAGGCCCGCCAGGAACTGATCACGCGCACCTACGAGTCGCTCAAGGGCGCCAAACAGGCGATCGTGCACCTCTACAACTCCACGTCGATCCTGCAGCGCGATGTCGTGTTCCGCACCGACCGGCAGGGCATCATCGACATCGCACTGGCCGGCGCGCGCATGTGCGTCGAGGCGGAGTCGATCGTCCCCGGGACCGAGATCTTCTACGAGTACTCGCCGGAGAGCTACACCGGTACGGAGCTCGAGTTCGCCGTCGACATCTGCAACCAGGTGCTGGAGATCTTCGAGCCCACGCCGGAGCGCAAGGTCATCATCAACCTGCCGGCCACCGTCGAGATGGCGACCCCCAACGTGTACGCGGACTCGATCGAGTGGATGTCGCGGCGGCTCGCCCACCGGGAGAACGTCATCCTGTCGCTCCACCCGCACAACGATCGTGGCACCGCCGTCGCGGCCGCGGAGCTGGGCTACCTCGCCGGCGCGGATCGCATCGAGGGCTGCCTGTTCGGCAACGGGGAGCGCACCGGAAACGTCGACATCGTCGCCCTGGGCATCAACCTGTTCACCCAGGGGATCGACCCGCAGATCGACTTCTCCGACCTCGACGAGGTGAAGCGCACCGTCGAGTACGTCAACCAGCTTCCCGTGCCCGAGCGGCATCCGTGGGCGGGCGATCTCGTCTATACGGCGTTCAGCGGGTCGCACCAGGACGCGATCAAGAAGGGCTTCGAGGCGATGGATGCGGCCGCCGCGGCCCAGGGCGTGACAGTCGACGAACTGGAGTGGGCGGTGCCGTATCTCCCGGTGGACCCGAAGGACCTGGGCCGCAGCTACGAGGCCGTCATCCGGGTCAACTCGCAGTCCGGCAAGGGTGGCGTCGCGTACCTGCTCAAGACCGACCACGCGCTCGACCTGCCGCGCAAGCTCCAGATCGAGTTCTCCGGAGTGGTGCAGGCGAAGACGGATGCCGAGGGCGGCGAGGTGACCAGCGCCGAGATCTGGGAGATCTTCCAGGACGAGTACCTCCCGGCCGCCGACCCCTCGGAGAAGTGGGGCCGGTTCGAGCTCACCTCGACGCGCACCTCCAGCGACATGTCCGGCGTGGTGTCGCTGCACGCGGAGCTGCGGGTCGGCGACGACCTCATCGGCGCGGACGCGACCGGCAACGGTCCGATCGCGGCGTTCCTCAGCATCCTCGGGCAGCAGGGCGTCGACGTTAAGCTCTACGACTACGTCGAGCACACGCTCAGCGCCTCCGGGGATGCTCTGGCGGCCGCGTATGTCGAGCTGAACGTGAACGGCCGCACCCTCTGGGGTGTGGGCATCGACGCGGACATCTCCACGGCATCCCTGCGCGCCATCGTCTCCGCGGTCAATCGCGCCGTGCGCCAGCCCGCCGGCGAGCTCGCCGCCGTCTGACCCCGCGCTTTCGCCTTTTCGGAAATTCAGGACTTTGGTCGACTCGTGTTGCGCGGGCCCGCGTAATCACGGGGACGCGCGCTACCGGCTCGCGCCATTGTCCTGAATTTCCACATCTGGCGGCCGGTGTTCTGGCCGCGCCCCGCTCGCCCCTTTCGGAAATTCAGGAGATTGGTCACGCCAGCGGATGCCGGTCCCTGACTTTCCGGGGAAACCCGGATCTTCAGAGGTCCGTTCTCCTGAATTTCCGAAGTCTGAGGTTCCGAAGTCTCGGGCGGGGAGGTCAGCGGGCGGCGCAGGTGCCGTGGCCATGGAGCTGCCCGGCCGCCGCCAGTGACGAGGATCCGTGCCATTCACCTATCCTCGTATACATGACCCCGGCCGCCGCGACTGTGCCGTCGCCGCTCGCCACCCGCATCGTCGACCTGCTGGCCATCGCCCGCAATATCGAGCGCCTGCGTACCCGTACCGGCAAGTCCGTGATGGCGGTCGTCAAGGCGGACGCCTTCGGTCACGGGATGCTCGAGGTGGCCCGCATCGCACTCGCGAGCGGCGCGGAATGGCTCGGCGTCGCCACCGTCGACGAAGCCCTCACCCTGCGCGCGGCCGGTATCGACGCGCCGGTGCTGTGCTGGCTGGCCGACCCCTGGACGAGGCTGGCGGATGCCGTGGCCGCCCACGTGACCATCTCCTGCGCGAACACCGAGACCCTGGACGCCGTCGCGGCCGCCGCCCGCGAGACCGGCACGGCCGCCCTCGTGCACCTGGAGCTCGACACCGGGATGTCGCGCGGCGGAGCGCCGGTCGCCGACTGGGATGCGCTCTGCGGCGACGCGGCGACCGCGGAGGCGGAGGGGGTGCTGTCCGTGACGGGTGTCTGGTCGCACCTCGCCCTCGCGGCGGACCCCGACCCGCTCTCGACCGAGACCCAGCGCCTGGCCTTCGAGAGCGGGGTCGCGAAGGCCCGCGAGCTGGGCCTCGCCCCGGCGCAGCTGCACCTGGCGAATTCGGCGGCCGCGCTCGAGCATGACACGACCTGGTTCGACGTGGTGCGCTGCGGCGCCTCTGTCTACGGAATCGAGACGGTGCGCGGCGTCACCCACGGGCTCGAGCCGGCGATGCGGGTGGTCTCCCGGGTCACCCAGCTGCGGCAGGTCCCGGCGGGCACCGGGGTGAGTTACAACCACGCGTACACCACCGACAGGAAAACGACGCTGGTGCTCGTCCCGGTCGGGTACGGGGACGGTATCCCGCGCGACCTGTCGCACGGCGGCGAGGTCGTCATCGCCGGGCTGCGCCATCCGATCGTCGGCGCGATCTCGATGGACCAGCTGGTGGTGGACGTCGGCGACGCACCGGTGACGCTGGGTGACGAGGTGGTGCTGCTGGGTCGTCCGGACCACGGCGAGCCGGACGCCCAGGAGTGGGCGGACGTGACCGGTACGATCGCCCATGAGATCCTGACCGGCCTTGGCGGGCGGATGGCCAGAACACACATCGGAGCGAACCAGTGAAGCGGATAGGCATCATCTTCGGCGGCGCGAACAGCGAGCACGAGGTGTCCGTGAACTCGGCGCGCAGTGTCGCCGCGAACCTGGACACAGCACTGTTCGAGCCCGTGCTGTTCGGGATCGCGCGGGACGGCCGCTGGCACCGCGTCGACGCGATCGACGACCTGGCGGCCGCGACCGGCGGTGAGCGCCTGCCCGACCTGGACGGCATCGACATCGCCTTTCCGGTGCTGCACGGCCGGTTCGGCGAGGACGGCACGGTGCAGGGCCTGCTGGAGCTGGCCGGCCTGCCCTACGTCGGCTGCGGCGTGCTCGCGAGCGCGCTCGCCATGGACAAGCTGACCACCCAGACGCTGCTCGAGGCCGGTGGCATCCCGACCATCCCGAGCATGGGGATCACCGTCGAGACGCGCGACCAGGCCGCTGAGCTGGTCGCCCACCTCGAGTTCCCGCTGTTCGTGAAGCCGAACCGTTCCGGCTCGAGCGTCGGCGTGGGCCGCGCGGACGACCAGTACGAGCTGCTGCGCGCGATTGATATCGCCCTGGAGCATGACACCGTCGCGCTGGTGCAGATGGCGGTCGTGGGCGACGAGATCGACCTCGGCGTGCTGCAGAACGTGGACGGCTCGCTCGAGGTCGGCGCGCCGCTGCGCATCCATCCGACCAGCTCCGCGTTCTTCGACTACGAGGCCAAGTACACGTCGGGCGGCGCCGAACTCGAGGTGCCGGCGCAGATCCCGGAGCACGTGAGCGCCCAGCTGGCCGAGTACGCGAAGGAGGCCTTCCGCGCCCTCGGCTGCGACGGCCTCGCCCGGGTGGACTTCTTCGTCGGGGCGGATGACACGATCACCCTCAACGAGGTGAACACTCTTCCCGGCCTCACCGCTTTCAGCCAGTACCCGCGGATGTGGCAGGCCGTCGGCGTGAGCTACACCGAGCTGCTGACACGGCTGGTCGACCGCGGCGTAGCCCGTCACTGACGGCGGAGGGCGGGATACTTGAGGGATGCCGCTCTACCGGGATGAAGCCGTCGTGCTGCGCACGCACAAGCTCGGCGAGGCCGATCGCATCGTGACGATGCTGAGCCGCGAGCACGGCAAGATCCGCGCGGTGGCGAAGGGCGTTCGGCGCACGGCCTCGAAATTCGGCGCCCGGCTGGAGCCGTTCATGGTGGCGGACGTGCAGCTCTACGAGGGCCGCAGTCTCGATATCGTCACCCAGGCCGAGTCGGTGGGGTCGTACGGCGCCGAGATAACGGCCGACTACGGCAGCTACACCGCGGCCAGCGCGATGGTCGAGACGGCCGACAAGCTGACGGATGCCGAACCGAGCCTGCAGCAGTACCTCCTGCTGGTGGGGGCGCTTCGCTCACTCTCGAAGCGGGAGCACGGCGCGAGCCTCACCCTCGACTCCTACCTGCTCCGCGCCCTGTCCATCGCCGGCTGGTCGCCCAGTTTCGACGCCTGCTCGGTGACCGGCGCTCCCGGCCCGCACTCCGCGTTCGTGGTGCAGCTGGGCGGGGTGGTGGCCGACGAGGTGGCGCCACCGGGAGCCCCGCGGCTGGACGCTCCCACGCTGCTGCTGCTGTCATCCCTCCTCACCGGCGACTGGCCGACCGCGGACCAGGCTGATGACCGCGCCCGCGCGCAGGCGAGCGGCGTCGTCGCGGCGTATGCGCAATTCCACCTGGAGCGCGGGCTGCGTTCGCTCGAGCACGTCGACCGTCGTCGCGTCGAGCGGGTCGAGCTTGTCGAGACCTCACCGAGCGATACCTGATGCCGGTCGATAAGACTCATAAGGACGCGGTCGACTTCACGCCGGTGGACTGGACCGGCCTCTACCCGCCACCACTGCCGAAGTCCGCGGTTCCCGACCATGTCGCCGTCGTCATGGACGGCAACGGCCGCTGGGCCAACGGGAGGGGACTCACCCGCATCGAGGGCCACAAGGCGGGCGAGGCGGCGCTCCTCGACGTCGTCGCCGGCGCCATCCAGATCGGGGTGAAGCACATCAGCGTCTACGCGTTCTCCACTGAGAACTGGAAGCGCTCGCCCGAGGAGGTGCGCTTCCTGATGGGCTTCAACCGCGACGTGCTGCACCGCCGCCGTGACCAGCTCAATGAGTGGGGTGTCCGCGTGCGCTGGGCCGGACGCAAACCCCGCCTCTGGCGCTCGGTCATCGACGAGCTGCAGTTCGCCGAGCGGCTCACCGCCCGCAACAGCACGCTGACCCTGACGATGTGCGTCAACTACGGCGGCCGTACGGAAATTCAGGATTCCGTCCGCGCCATCGCCGAGGAGGTGGCCGCCGGACGCCTGAAACCCTCGGGTATCACGGAGAAGACCATCCAGCGCTCGCTCTACATTCCTGATCTTCCGGATGTCGACCTGTTCGTGCGCTCGTCAGGCGAGCAGCGCACCAGCAACTTCATGCTCTGGCAGTCCGCCTACGCGGAGATGGTGTTCCTCGACACCCTGTGGCCGGACTTCAGCCGCGTCGACCTCTGGAACGCGATCGAGATCTACGCGTCACGCAACCGGCGCTTCGGTGGCGCCATCGACGCCCCGACCGCCTGAATCATCCGGTTTCCACGGGCGCGCCACCAGCAGCCACAGCCCGACGGCGACGACCGCGTAGGCGAGGTAGAGCGCCAGCCACACGATCAGGTTGAGCGGCACGCTCTGCCACGAGAATGGCATCGGCATGAGCATCACCATGAACGCGAACAGCCCGACAGCGTAGGCGAGCGCCCACACCCGGCGCTTCCACGTCCACACGACGGCGCCGGTGAGCCCGCGCACCGGAAGCAGCGCGATCGGCAGGGATGAGCTGCCGGCGATCGCGATGCCGGACAGGGTTTCGTGGAGAAACACGAGGTGCGGGCTGGTGAGGCTGTAGCCCAGCCACGCGATGAGCCCGATGCCGAACGACCAGCCGAGTCCGATCATGGCGACTCTGGCCTTCTCGGCCGTCGCGAGCAGACCGCCGAATGCGACCCCGGCGACCAGCCCGAAGACGATGCCGGGCTGGAAGTCGGTGAGCCGGGTGAACAGCACCGCGACGACCACGATGAGCAGGGTGAGCGGCTTGAACTCGAACCGCGCCGTCGAGGCCGGATGCGTCTTCCGTACCACCAGCAGCAGCACGAACCATCCGATGCACACATCGATGACGAACGACACGAGGATCGACGCGAAGGTGCGCAGGCTGGCCGCATCGAAACCGAAGTGCGGGTCGACGAAGGCCGAGATGATGCTCGCCGCGATCACTCCGCCCGCTGCCAGCGGCCATCCGGCGAGACGCACGGGCCGCTCCGGCTCGGACCTCTTCTCGCGGCGCGGAGGGCGGCGCTTGCGCCACCAGGCCTCGAACGAGCTGCTCGCCCTGCCCGCGGCCTCGTTGAAGAAGTGCGTCGGGATGGCGATGAGCAGCACCAGCACCACCGCGGTCGCGGCCGCCCAGATCGAGTTTCGTGCGGTGACCGCCGCGGCGATGGTGGGCAGCACGCTGAGCACTCCGGGAACGGATGCGGCCCGCGGCCCGGCGGACCGCCCCGCGAGCGGTCCGCCGGCGGCTGCGGTGACGGCCGGTGTCGGTGTCGGCGTCGGGCAACTCGAGTCGATGAGGCACGCCGTTCCGCTGGTGAAGCTCATCGCTATCGTCAGCGTGAACGCGGTTTCGCTGCGCTGCCCGTCGGCACACTGCACCGGCTCTCGCGCTTGTCCGTCGAAGATGCCGGTGAAGTCGGTCGGTGTCGCCGTCACCACGAACCGGCCCGCCGGCAGGTTCTCGTCGTCGCACAGGCTTCCGTAGGCGGCGAGCTGAAACGTTCCCTTCCCGTGATCGAGCACCAGTGGATTGTGATGGTTCATCTGGAGAATGCCGTTGCCGTTCGCGCTGTCGTCGAGCGAGATCGACGTGATCGTGCACCGGCCGGATGTGCAATCGATGGTGCCGACGGCGGGAACGACGGTGTTGCTCAACTGCTGTCCGGGCACCGAGGTCGTCGACGTGCCGGTGTAGGTGAGTATCGTGCCGGGGCTCGGCGTCGGTGTCGCCGCGGAGGCCGGAACGGCGAACGCGAGTCCGCCGAGGGCGAGCAGCATCACGGATGCTGCGGCGACGAGGTTCTTCACGGGTGCTCCGTGCGTTCGCCGGGGTCGGGGTGCCCGGAATATGCCGATGCTAGCGCCTAGTCTGGCTGGGTGAACGACAGCATCCGCACCGGCATCATCGGCTATGGCCTCTCCGGCCGCATCTTCCACTCGCCATTCGTGGCCGCGAACGAGCGCTTCAGCCTCGACGTGATCGCCACCAGCGATCCGTCCAGGCAGGCCGAGGCCCGCGAGAAGCATCCCGGCGCGGAGATCGTGGCGACGCCCGACGAGCTGATCGGCCGCGAACTCGACCTGGTCGTGCTCGCCTCCCCGGCGCATGTGCACCTCGAGCAGGGCCTGGCCGCTCTCGCGCACGGGGCCGCGGTCGTCGTGGACAAGCCGTTCGCGGCATCCGTCACCGAGGCGGAGCGCCTGATCGCCGCGGGCGGCAATCTCTTCGTCTACCAGAACCGTCGTTGGGACGGCGACTTCCTCACCGTGACGAAGCTCGTGCGATCCGGTGTGCTCGGCACAGTTCACCGCTTCGAGTCGACCTTCGAGCGCTGGTCGCCCGCGCTGCGCGACCGCTGGCAGGACACCACCCTGGTGAGCCAGGGCGCCGGAATCACCTACGATCTCGGCAGCCACCTGGTCGACCAGGCGCTGCAGCTGTTCGGGCCGGCGACCCTCGTGGATGCCGAGCTCTCGGTGCTGCGCGACGGCGGGGTGAGCGACGACGAGGCGTTCCTCTCGCTGCGGCACGACAGCGGCGTGCGCTCGCACCTCACCATGAGCCGGTTCGCCGGGCAGAGCGGGCCGCGGTTCCGGGTGCTCGGCTCGGAGTCCGCGTACAGCTCCTACGGGCTGGACGGGCAGGAGCCGGCGCTCGTCGCGGGCGCCTCGCCCGCCGACCCCGGGTTCGGGGAGACACCGGAGAGCCGGTGGGGCGTGCTCGGCACCGGTCCCACCCTCGAACCGGTGCCCACCGAGCGCGGCGACTACGCGGCCTTCTACGCGGGGGTCGCCGCCACCCTGCTCGACGGGGCGGCCAGCCCGGTCGACGTGAGGGACTCGCTCGCGGCCCTCCGCATCCTGGAGCAGGCGCACGCCTTCTAGAGGCCGACACGGCGGCTGTGCGAGGCTGGGGTCATGATCACCCTCGCCGACGCCCGCGCCAGCTTCGATGCGGGGCGCGACTTCCTCGCCGTCGCGTCCATCGGCATCCCGACCCGGGACACGGCGGAGGCACTGCGCGCCGACCTCGCCCTGTGGGCCGCCGCGCGGCGCGACCCGCAGGACTACGACGGCATCATCGAGCGCACCCGCGGCCACTATGCACGGCTGGTCGGCGTCGGTGCGGACCGCGTCGCCTGCGGCTCGCAGACATCGGTGATGGTGAGCGTGATCGCCGCCGCAGTCCCGGACGGCGCCGAGGTGCTGTGCGTCGACGGCGACTTCTCGTCCATCGTCTTCCCGTTCCTGCAGCGGTCCTCGATCAGGGTGCGGAACGTCGCGCTGGGCGAACTGGCCGGGTCGATCACCGACGACACCTGGCTGGTGGTGTTCTCGCACGTGCAGTCGGCGACCGGGGTGGTGGCGGATGTCGACGCGATCACCGCGGCCGCAGGCGCCCACGGCGCGTACACCCTGTGCGACGTCACCCAGTCGGCCGGGGTGCACCCGGTGGCGGCATCACGATTCGACGCCACCGTCTGCCACTCCTACAAGTGGCTGTGCGCGCCGCGCGGGGTCGCCTTTCTCACGCTCACGCCCCGCTTCCAGGCGTCGCTGGTGCCGCTCCAGGCCGGCTGGTACGCGGGCGACGACGTCTGGCAGTCCTGCTACGGGCCCGGCATGGACCTTGCGAAGGACGCCAGGGCATTCGACGTGTCGCCGGCCTGGCCCGCCTGGGTGGGGGCGGAGCCAGCCATCCGGATGTTCGCCGACCTCGACATCTCCGGGGTGTGGGACTACACCAGCGGTCTCGGCGACGCGCTCTGCGACGGCCTCGGCATCCCGCGGCAGCACCAGGCGATCGTCACCTGGGCCGACCCCGGCGCCGTCGACCTCGGCAAGCTGGTCGCCGCCGGCATCCGCGCCTCCGGTCGCGCCGGCCGCCTCCGTGCGTCCTTCCACCTCTGGAACGACCTCGACGACGTGGCCCACGTCGTCGCCACCCTCCGCTGACCCCGCTCTCGCCTTTCGGAAATTCAGGACTTTGGTCAGGATGACGCGGCTGCGCGCGCGTGTCGCGCCGGCATCCGCGCCACAGTCCTGAATTTCCGAAGGATGCGGCTTCGGTAGGCTGGGGCTTTCGACCGCGCAGCCGGCGCGGCTGGTACACCCTGGAGTTCCCGTGGCCAACGCCTCACCGCTCGACCCCGTCATCAACCTCGCGAAGCGTCGCGGCTTCGTCTTCCAGTCGGGGGAGATCTACGGCGGCTCGCGGTCGGCGTGGGACTACGGGCCGCTCGGCACCGCGCTCAAGGAGAACATCAAGCGCCAGTGGTGGCAGTTCATGGTGCAGGGCCGCGACGACATCGTCGGCATCGACTCCGCCGTCATCCTGCCGCGCCAGGTCTGGGAGGCATCCGGGCACGTCGAGGTCTTCAGCGATCCGCTGGTCGAGTCGCTGCACACCCACAAGCGCTACCGGGCCGACCACCTGCTGGAGCAGTACGAGGAGAAGCACGGGCATCCGCCGGCCAACGGCCTCGCCGACATCAAGGATCCCGACACCGGCCAGCCCGGTGCGTGGACGGAGCCGCAGAACTTCTCCGGCCTGCTGAAGACCTTCCTCGGCCCGGTGGACAACGAGGAGGGCCTGCACTACCTGCGACCCGAGACCGCCCAGGGCATCTTCGTCAACTTCGCCAATGTGCTCGGCGCCGCGCGCATGAAGCCGCCGTTCGGCATCGCCCAGATCGGCAAGAGCTTCCGCAACGAGATCACGCCGGGGAATTTCATCTTCCGCACCCGCGAGTTCGAGCAGATGGAGATGGAGTTCTTCGTCGAGCCGGGCACGGACGAGGAGTGGCACCAGTACTGGATCGACGCCTCCCTCACGTGGTACACCGACCTGGGCGTCTCCCCTTCGAATCTGCGTCTGTACGAGCACCCGAAGGAGAAACTGAGCCATTACTCGAAGCGCACCGTGGACGTCGAGTACCGGTTCCGTTTCGCCGGCAGCGAGTGGGGCGAGCTGATGGGCGTGGCGAACCGCACCGACTTCGACCTCACGACGCACTCCGAGGCATCCGGAGTTGACCTCTCCTATTTCGACCAGACGAAGAACGAGCGCTGGATCCCGTACGTGATCGAGCCCGCGTTCGGACTCACTCGCGCGCTGATGGCGTTCCTGGTCGACGCGTACCACGAGGACGAGGCGCCCAACACCAAGGGCGGCGTCGACAAGCGCGTCGTGCTGCGGCTCGACCGTCGCCTCGCCCCGGTGAAGGCCGCGGTGCTGCCGCTGTCCCGCAACGAGCAGCTGTCGCCGGTCGCCCGTTCGCTGGCGGCCGACCTCCGCAAGTACTGGATGATCGAGTTCGACGATGCGGGCGCGATCGGCCGCCGCTACCGCCGCCAGGACGAGATCGGCACGCCGTTCTGCATCACGGTCGACTTCGACACCCTGGATGACCAGGCTGTCACCGTGCGTGAGCGCGACTCGATGGCACAGCAGCGCGTATCCCTCGACCGCCTGCAGGGCTACCTCGCCGAGCAGCTCGTCGGCGCCTGACCCGCTTTCGGAAATTCAGGACTTCGGTCACGAGTCGTCGCGACGACTGCCGCAATTACGCGCCGAAGGCGCGTGGGTGCGCGCCATAATCCTGAATTCCCGAAAGAGCGGGGGGCGGATGTCCGCCCCTCCACAGCGGGCAAGCCGCGCGCTGGGTGCGCGGCGGCCCGGCATCTCGCAGCGAGGACTTCCCGGCTCCCGCAGGATCGCGGCATGCCCGACATCGCGTCCCTGGTCACCTCGCTGGGCGGCATCGTCCAGAAGCAGCAGCTCGTCCGTCGCGGTGCGCGCGATCTGGACCTGACCCGCGCGGTTCGGGACGGCGCCGTGTTCCGGGCGCGGCACGGCTGGTATTCGACACTGCCGCCGATGGACCCCCGCGTGCAGGCGGTGCGTGTAGGCGGCCGGCTGACCGGCATTTCTGCTGTCGAGGCGGCCGGCGGATGGGTTCTCGGGCGCCATCCGCTTCACGTCTCGTTGCATGACAACGCGGCCAGGTTGCGGTCCCGGGTCAACCGGCATGTGCGGTTCGACGCCGCACACGACGACACCGTGCTGCACTGGGAGGACTCCGGGGTCGCGACCCGTGGCAGCGTGTGCTCTGTCGACATCCGGGATGCCCTCTACCGTGTCGTTCTCGACGAACCGTTCGAGCAGGCGATCGCCGCGCTCGACTGGGCGCTGAACACGGGCACGATCGATCTGATCGACTTCGAGTCCTTGCTGCTCTCCCTGCCTGCCGAGTTCCTGGGCATGCGTGACTGGGTGGATGTGGCGTGCGACTCCCTGCCCGAGAGCCTGTCGCGAACCCGCCTGCGCCTGCGCGGTCACCGCGTCGAGTCGCAGCGCGCGCTCGGGGACCTGCAGCACATCGACATGGTCGTCGACGAGTGCGTCGGTGTCGAGACCGATGGCGACCGGTTCCATCGCGATCGGTTCGAGGAGGATCGCGCCAAGGACCTCGACATCACGATCACCCGGCTGCACTGCATCCGTCCGAGCGCGCGCGCCGTGTTCGACGACTGGCCCCGCGTGCTGCTCGCCATCGAGACCGCGGTCTCCACCCACGTCGACGGCCCGCCCCGTGCTTTCGGAAATTCAGGACTTTGGCTGCCGCCGCGCATGAAGATCCCCGGAATGGCGCGGGCTCGAAGAAACCGACTCCGACAAAGTCCTGAATTTCCGAAAAACCCGAGAAACCCGCAACGGCCGCAACGACGCGGGAATACGGATGCGCGCGGCGCGTTGGGGTCAGGGTGAGTGAAGCGATCAAGGTAGACATCTGGTCCGACGTGCAGTGCCCGTGGTGCTACATCGGCAAGCGCAAGTTCGAGGCCGGCGCGAAGCGGTTCGGCGGCGATGTGGAGGTCGAATACCACTCGTTCGAACTCGCTCCCGACACCCCGGTGGATTTCGAGGGAACTCCGATGGACTACCTGGCGCAGAAGCGCGGGATCGCTCCCGAGCAGGCGGAGGAGATGCTCGCACGGGTGAGCGGAATCGCCGAATCGGTCGGACTCGACTACCACTACGACAGGGTGCACCAGACCAACACGGTCATCTCCCACGAGCTGATCCACTTCGCGAAATCGAAGGGCCGCCAACTGGAGATGAAGGAGCGCCTGCTGAAGGCGTACTTCGTCAACGGGGAGCATGTCGGCCGCATCCCCGATCTAGTCGAGATCGCGGTCGAGCTCGGCTACGACCGCGACGAGGTGACGGAGGCTCTCGAGTCGCACCGCTTCCTCGCCGACGTGAAGGCGGATGTCGCGCAGGCGCAGGCCTACGGCATCAACGGTGTGCCGTTCTTCGTGATCGATGGCAAGTACGGTGTGTCCGGCGCACAGGAGGCGGAGACCTTCGCTAACGTGCTCACACAGGTAGCCAGCGAGAGAGAAGCGGTCCAGTGACGGATGCGGCGACAATGCCACTGCAAATAGTGGGCGACCCCGCGGCGGCGGCCTGCGATGGCGAGTTCTGCGCCATCCCGGATCACCACGAACAGTCGGTGGTCAACCGTCGTCTCGATGAGGACAACGTCTAGCTGTCGCTGATATCCGCTACCACGGCGTCGTACGCCGCAATGAGGGCGTCGGCATCCACGAACGCACTGTAGCCGGGTTCCCCGGCTCCCAGCCCGATGCGAGCGCCGACGATGGACTGGTCGGCGTAGACCGGCCATGAGCCGTTCGATCCGATGGGTGTGATCGTGCCCCGCTCGAAACCGGTGGCGTCGAGGGCGAGTTCGGGGGAGGGGAGCGACAGCTTGTTCACGCCGACGACGGTTCGCAGTTTGCTCCATGAGATCTGGCGGTCGCCCGGGATGAGCGCGAACAGGTAGCCGCCGTCGTGCCGGCGGACGACGAGTGATTTGACGATGTCGTGCGGCTGGAGTCCGAGGAGTGCGGCCGCCTCCTCGAGGCTGTCGGCGGCGGGGCGTTCGACGATCTCCACCTCGAGGCCGCGCTGCGCGGCGTCGGCGAGTACCCGGTCGCGGCCATCCACCATCGCTTCTCCTGCTCTCTCAGGGTCCCTTCCGGGTCGAGAACAGTCTCTCAGGGATGTCGCCGGGTGCTACTCCGCGATCTCGTTGCCGGCGATCTCGAACACCCGGGCGGCGGTGGCCTGGAGGAGCCGTGCGGTTTCGTGGATCTGCTCATCCGTGGCATCGCGGGACGCGTCGGTGATGGCATCGCGGAAGGCGACGCCGATCCGGTCGATGACTTTCTGGCCGGATGCGGTGAGTTCGAGGTGAAGGCTTCGCCGGTCCGTCGGGTGCGCGGTGCGCGCGAGCAGCCCGCTCATGACGAGCCGGTCCGCCACCGCGGTCACCGCCCCTGTCGTGAGTCCGAGGGAGGCGGCGAGCTGTTTCGGGGTGAGCCGGGCCGCCTCGGCCACGCGGGCGAGCGCGCGCATCTCGGTCGTGCCGATGTTCTCCCTGGCCGCGATATAGGCCCGGAGGCTTTCGATGCTGCGAACGAGCGCGATGCCTGCCGTGGTCAGTTCCCAGAGGGTGGCGTTCGCGTCGCTGGCCTGTTGGACGGGCGGGGAGATATCGGCGGTCATCGGGTCCTGGCCTTTCTCGGTGGGTCGTGGGCGGGGGGCCTGCTTCTACGAGAAGATTACCATTCGAGAAGCTTGGGAAAAATAAAGATTGACAATCAAGATACTCGATGTAAGTTTTACATTGCGATCAAACAATAATAAGTCCTCTCTTTAGGGGACATGGCGGGAAAGGATATCGTGCACGCAGCAGCTCCCGGTCTACCCGAAAGACCGCGAGCGACCGATAAAGCCCCGCATCAGTGAGATCACAGAAGTGTCCCGCCGTCTTCTGACGAGCGAATTCCCGAATCGCACCGGAAGGCGGCGGGATACGTTCCATGTCCGCAGCCGTGCGTGCACCCTCGATATCTCTGGGAGAATTGGCGGGTGACCATCACCCCCGTTCCGACGAAGAGCCTGCAGATCGGCAACCTCGCGTTGTCGGTGCCGGTCGTGCTCGCGCCGATGGCGGGCATCACCAACACTGCGTTCCGTCGGCTGTGCCGCGAGTTCGGCGCGGGCCTGTACGTCTCCGAGATGATCACCAGCCGCGCCCTCGTGGAGCGCACCGAGGGGTCGATGCGGCTGATCCGGCACCACGAGTCGGAGACGCCCCGCAGCATCCAGCTCTACGGCGTCGACCCGAAGACGGTCTCCGAGGCGGTCACCATGCTGGTCGCCGAAGACCGGGCTGACCACATCGACCTGAACTTCGGATGCCCCGTGCCGAAGGTCACGCGCAAGGGCGGGGGTGCCGCGCTCCCGTGGAAGCTCGACCTGTTCCGCGACATCGTGGAACAGGCCGTCCGCGCGGCCGGCCACCTCCCGCTCACCATCAAGATGCGCAAGGGCATCGACTCCGACCACCTCACCTACCTGGAGGCCGGGCGCATCGCCGAGGGCGCCGGGGTCGCGAGCATCGCGCTGCACGCGCGCACGGCGTCGGAGTTCTACAGTGGGCACGCCGACTGGTCGGCGATCGCGAAGCTGAAGCAGACAGTGAGCGGCGTCCCGGTGCTCGGCAACGGCGACATCTGGTCGGGCGAGGACGCCCTGCGCATGGTCGACGAGACCGGCTGCGATGGCGTGGTCGTGGGCCGCGGATGCCTCGGGCGGCCCTGGCTGTTCGGCGACCTGAGTGCGGCCTTCGGCGATCGCGGCGAGATCCAGCAGCCGAGCCTGGGCGTCGTCGCGGCGACGCTCCGGCGGCACGCCGAGCTGCTGGTGGACTTCTTCGACGGTGACGAGGACCACGCCTGCCGCGACATCCGCAAGCACGTCGCCTGGTACTTCAAGGGCTACCCGGTGGGCGGCGACCTGCGCGCGAAGCTCGCCACTGTTGAGAGCCTGCAGCAGCTGGACGACCTGCTCGGCGAGCTCGACTGGACCATGCCATACCCGGGCGTCGACGCTGAGGGCCCGCGCGGTCGCGCCGGCACTCCGAAGCGCCCCTCGCTGCCGGACGGCTGGTTGCTCAGTCGAGAGCTGGATGACAGCCGCCGCGCCCAGGTCGCCGAAGCAGAACTGCACAACAGTGGCGGCTGACTACACAGGACACGACACCGCCCGCTGGTTCCCTGAGCAGCATTCGAGCCGCCGCAGCGACTTCGCCCGTGATCGGGCCCGCCTGTTGCACTCGAGCGCCCTCCGCCGGCTCGCCGCGAAGACGCAGGTGCTCAGCCCGACCGCGGGGCTCGACTTCGCCCGCAACCGGCTCACCCACTCCCTCGAGGTGGCGCAGGTCGGGCGCGAGCTGGCCACCAGCCTGGGACTCGACCCGGATGTCGTGGACACCGCCTGCCTCGCCCACGACCTCGGGCATCCGCCCTTCGGGCACAACGGGGAGCGCGCGCTCAACTCGTGGGCGTCCGACATCGGTGGTTTCGAGGGCAACGCCCAGACCCTGCGCGTGCTGACCCGCATCGAGCCGAAGGTCTTCGGTCCGGAGGGTCGCTCGTACGGCCTCAACCTCACCCGCGCGAGCCTCGACGCGAGCTGCAAGTACCCGTGGCCCGAGTCGTCGAGCGTCGACGACCCGAGCGGGCGCGCCAAGTTCGGGTTCTACAGCGACGATGCCGACGCGTTCCGCTGGCTGCGCGATGGCGCCGCGGAGCGCACGCTCTGCATCGAGGCCCAGGTGATGGACCTCTCCGACGACATCGCATACTCGGTACATGATTTCGAGGATGCGGTGGTCAACGACTACGTGGATGTCGCGGCGGTCGGCGCCCGCACCGCGCACGACGAACTGGTCGAGTCGATGTTCGCCTGGATCGGCGGCGAGTTCGGCCACGACGAGCTGATCGCTGCGTTCGACCGGCTCGATTCCCTGGATGTCTGGCTCGACGACTGGGACGGCAGCCGGGTCGCGCAGGGCCGCCTGAAGAACCTCACGTCGCAGCTGATCGGCCGGTTCGCGCAGTCCGCCGTGCAGGCGACCCGCGGCGCGCACCCCGGCACCCTCATCCGATTCAACGCCGGCATCGTCGTGCCGCGCGAGATCCGGGCGGAGATCGCGGTGCTGAAGGGCATCGTCGCCGCGTTCGTCATGTCGCGGAACACCCGCCAGCCCATCTACACGAAGCAGCGCACCACGCTCACCGAGCTGGCCGACATCCTGCTCGCTACCGGCGACGAACACCTCGATGTCGGCTTCGCCGACGACTGGCGGGCCGCGACGACGGATGCCGGCCGCAAGCGCGCCGTCGTCGACCAGGTCGCGTCGCTCACCGACCAGTCCGCGATGTCGTGGCACGAGCGCCTCGCCCCCTGAACTGCTTTTTCGGAAATTCAGGACTTTGGTCGGTGTCGAGCCGGCGCCCGCCCCGGTTCCCGGCACGAAGTCCTGAATTTCCGAAAAGCCGATAAGATTTGTTATCGGCTGATAACAAGGATGCGGATGTATCACGCGATCGTCGGGTCCCGGGTGCGTGCGCTCTGGGCGAGGGCGGGCGCCGGGGAGTACTCCGCCGCGGTCGCGACCGCCGCCCCGGACATCCGTTTCCGCTTCCTCGGCGACACCCCGATCAGCGCGGACCTCACCGGCCGCGCCCGGTTCGAGGCGTGGTTTGCGCGGCTCTACGAGATCTTCCCCGGGCTCGCTATGAGACTGACGGATGTCGTGGCCGCCGGCCCGCCCCGGAACACGCGGGCGGTCGTCAGGCTGGCCATCTCGGCGACCCTGCGCGACGGCACCGGGTATCGCACCGTCGCGACCCAGTGGGTGACGCTCCGCTGGGGCCGGATGACCGAGGACGAGGTCCTCGAAGGCACGGCCGCTCTCGCGGCGGCGTGCCGCATCCAGCTCGCCTGATCCCGGCGTCCCTTCCGGAAATTCAGGACTTTGGTCATGAATTCCCTCGAAATGCTCCCCGTGGGCCCCTGTGCCGGCCAAAGTCCTGAATTTCCGAAAAAGCGGGGGCGGGGATGGGGGGACGGACGGCGGGGGCGCCGCCCGAACTTACAATGGGCGTGTGCCCGGCCTGATCAAACGCAGCGACATCGACGAGGTCCGGTCGCGCGTGAACATCGCGGACGTGGTCGGCGACTACGTCACGCTGAAGGGCGCGGGCGTCGGCTCGCTGAAGGGGCTCTGCCCCTTCCACGACGAGCGCAGCCCCAGCTTCCACGTGCGTCCGCAGGTCGGCCGCTACCACTGCTTCGGCTGCGGCGAGGACGGCGACGTCTTCAGCTTCCTGCAGAAGATGGATCACAGCACCTTCCAGGAGGCAGTGGAGCGGATGGCGGCCCGCATCGGCTACGAGCTCCACTACGAGGACGGCGGCCAGGCCAACGCCGACCACGGCAACCGCGCGCGGCTGCTCGGCGCGAATGCCGCGGCCGCCGAGTTCTTCGCGGCGCAGCTGGGCACGCCGGAGGCCGCGGCGGGCCGGGCGTTCCTCACCGAGCGCGGCTTCGACTCGTCGGCCGCCCAGCGGTTCGGCGTGGGCTTCGCCCCGAAGAGCTACGACGCGCTGGCGAAGCACCTCGCGACCCTCGGCTACACGGAGGCCGAGCTGCTCGGCGCCGGCCTCGTCGGCCAGGGGGAGCGCGGCACCTACGACCGGTTCCGCGGCCGGCTGGTGTGGCCGATCCGCGATGTCACCGGCCAGACCCTCGGCTTCGGCGCGCGCCGGCTCCTGGATGACGACCAGGGTCCCAAATACCTCAACACCCCCGAGACGGCGGTCTATCACAAGTCCCAGGTGCTCTACGGCCTGGACCTGGCCAAGCGCGACATCTCGCGCGGCCGCCAGGTGGTGGTGGTGGAGGGTTACACCGACGTCATGGCCTGCCACCTGGCCGGCATCACGACGGCGGTGGCCACCTGCGGCACCGCCTTCGGCGTCGACCACATCAAGGTGATCCGCCGGGTGCTCGGCGATGTCGACAACGCGAACACGCAGGGTCTCGGCGAGGTGATCTTCACCTTCGACCCGGATGAGGCGGGCCAGAAGGCGGCCAGCCGCGCGTTCGTGGAGGAGCAGCGCTTCGCCGCGCAGACCTTCGTCGCGGTGGCGCCCGACGGTCTCGACCCGTGCGACCTGCGCCTGCAGCGCGGCGACGACGCGGTGCGACGGCTGGTGAAGTCGAAGAAGCCGATGTTCGAGTTCATGGTGCGGCGCGTGCTCGCCGACTACGACCTCGACACGGTGGAGGGCCGGGTGGCCGCGCTCAGGGCCGCGGCGCCGGTGATCGCGGGCATCCGCGACCAGGCGCTCACCAGCGGCTACGTGCGCAACCTCGCCGGCTGGCTGGGGCTGGATGTCGCCGATGTCAGCCGCGCGGTCAATTCTGCGAGGTCCCGGCCGGCAGAGCCGGCGAAGCCCCGGTATGCGCAGCCCGAATCGGAACCGGAACCGCAGAAGCCGGAGGGCTCGGTGAGCCTGCTCGCCCTCCCGACCGACCCGGCCACCCGCCTGGAGCGCGACGCCCTTATGGCGATACTCCAGCATCCGGATGCCGTCGGCATCGACCTGGTGCGCCGCGCCAGCCAGGTGGCCTTCCTGAACCCGAATCTCGCCGCGGTGCGCGACGGCATCTTCGTCTCCCTCGACACCTTCGGCCGCCCGGACTGGGTGGATCGGGTGGCGACCGAGGTCCCGGCGTCGCTGTCCACGCTGGTGAAGGAGCTGGTGGTCGCGCCGATCCCGCTGGCGCCCAACAAGGATGTCGGCGCGTATTGCACGGCGATCACCGTCGACCTCGTCGAGCGGGAGCTGCTGCGGCTGAAGACCGACCTGATGCGGCAGTCGCAGCGAACCGACCAGGCCACCGAGCCGGTCAAATACCGGGAGCTGCAGGTGCAGATCGTGCGCCTCGAGGCCGAACGCCGCGCCCTGCAGCCCGAGTAGGGGATACTGGCTGGTATGGCCAGCACGCCCGACCCGCTCGAGGTGCTGACGGCACGCGACGTGTCGGTGCACTACCGCTCGAACGGCGTCCCGTCGGAGGTCCTGGCCGTGCGCGGCGTGACGCTCGACCTGATGCCCGGTGAGATCATCGGACTGGTGGGGGAGTCGGGGGCAGGCAAGTCGACCCTGGCGATGGCGATCGCCGGCGAGGCCGGGGCGCACGGGCCGGGGTCGGGCATTCCCGAGATCTGTGGCGGTGCGCTCACGGTGCTCGGGCATCCGATGCGCGGGATCGGCACCCGCGACCGGGACGACGTCACCCTCCGCGTCGGCTACCTGCCGCAGGACGGCGCGGAGCGCCTCAACTCCACCTTCACGGTCGGCGAGAACGTCGCCGAACCGATCTTCCGCCGCGACCGCCGGTTCGACCCGCGGGAGGCGCAGGACGCCGTCGCGTACCTCATCGACCTGCTGCGCCTGCCGTTGTCGGTGATCGAACGGATGCCGTGGGAGCTGAGCAGCGGACAGCGCCAGCGCGTCGCGCTCGCCCGCGCCCTCATCCTCGAGCCGGTGCTCCTGGTCGCCGACGAGCCCACCCGTGGCGTGGACATCGGCGTGCGGGACGGTGCGCTGGAGGCGTTGCGCGACCTGCGCGAGGAGCGTGACTTCTCGGCGATCGTCATCTCCAGCGACCTGTCGGTGGCGACGAGCATCGCGACCCGGCTCGCGGTGATGCAGCACGGCATCCTCATCGGCCTGGGCACCGTCGACGAGGTGCTCACCGATCCGCACCACCCCTACCTGCGGGACCTCGCGCGCGCCATGGCCGCCCCAGTGTCTCCACAGGCGACGTCTCCACAAGCGGTGCCCACACAACCAAAGACGGCGCCGCCGGTGACCGCATGACCCAGCATCGAGCGGTGCTCGCCGCCCCGGTCGAGGCTCTTCCCGAGGACCGGACGCCGGAGTCCGGCCCGATCGCGATCCTGCCCGAGCCGACGGACACACTCGAGGCCGCCGTGCTGGCGGGTGGTGGCACCGTCGCGGAGCTCTCCGGGTCGACCAGGGGACTGGTCTGGCGCGACTTCGGTCGCGGAGCGGACCTTGCCGCCGTGCTGGATGCGCATCCCTCGATCGGCTGGGTGCAGCTGCCCCTGGCCGGGGTCGAGCGTTTCGCACGCACGCTCTCCGACCACCCCGGCGTGCTGTGGACCAGCGCGAAGGGCGCGTTCGCCCAGCCGGTCGCCGAGCACGCGCTCGCGCTGGCGCTGGCGCTGCTCCGGCAGCTGCCGAAACGCATCCTCGCGACCAGCTGGGGCGACTCCAGCGGCACCTCGCTGTACGGCCTGCGGGTGCTCATCGTCGGCGCCGGCGGGATCGCGCACGAACTCATCAGCCTGCTCCGACCGTTCGGCGTGACCGTCACCGTCGTGCGCAGGGGCCCCGGCGAGGTGCCGGGCGCCGATCGCACGGTCACCGCCGAGCACTTCCTCGACGTGCTTCCGGAGGCCGATGTCGTGGTGATCGCCGCTGCGGCCACGGCCGAGACCCGCAACCTCGTCGGCGAGACCGAGCTCCGCATCATGAAGGACACGGCCATCCTCGTCAACATCGCACGAGGATCGCTGGTCGACACGGATGCCCTGGCCGGGGCGCTGGCGAGCCGCCAGATCGCCGGCGCCGGCCTCGACGTCACGAACCCGGAGCCGCTGCCGGACGGGCATCCGCTCTGGGAGGAGCCGAACGCGATCATCACCCCGCACACGGCGGACACGCCGGAGATGGTCGAACCCCTGCTCGCTGAACGCGTTCGCGCGAACGTGGCGGCGTTCCTGGGCGACGGACGGTTCGAGGGACGGGTCGATCCGGTAGCCGGTTACTGACCACGGTTTGTCGCCGCTCGCGCATTTGGTAATGTGGTCACGCTGTTCCCAGCAATCCTCGATAGCTCAATTGGCAGAGCATCGCACTGTTAATGCGGCGGTTCTTGGTTCGAGTCCAAGTCGGGGAGCTCGATGGCCGCACGGGGCTCCACCCCCTGCGGTCATTGTTCGTTTGTGTCGATTTAAGGCCTAAAGGGTGGTTTCCATGCTTTTCTTACTGGCCATGGATCACCGGGACTCGCTGGAGCACGACGTCTACGGCATCGCGGGCGAGCCGGCGCCCGACGATATCGCTCGCATCGCGCACGGCAAGCTGCTGGTCTACCGCGGCCTCGAGGCCGCGATCGAGGCGGGTGCGGATGCCGAGAGCGCGGGCGTGCTCGTGGACGAGCGTTTCGGCGCGCGGGTCGCCCGGCTCGCCCGCGCCGGCGGCGTGGACCTGGCGATGCCGGTCGAGCGCAGCGGGCAGACGCTGCTGGTGCTCGAGTACGGCGACGACTGGCTGGAGCATGTCGCGGACTTCGATCCCGACCAGGTGAAGGTGCTGGTGCGCGACAACCCGGATGACAACCCGGCCGGCCGCGCCGCCCAGTTCGCGTCGCTCGCGGTGGTCTCCCTGGCCCTCGAGCAGGCGGCCCGCTCGTTCATCATCGAACTGCTCGTGCCGGCGACCCCCGAACAGCTGGCGAGCGTCGGCGGCGACCCGTTGCGCTACGACACCGAACTGCGCCCCGGTCTCACCGTGACGGTGATGGCCGACTTCCAGGACCATGCCATCGAGCCGACCATCTGGAAGATCGAGGGACTCGAGACGGCCGATGCCGCGACCGAGGTCGTCCGGCAGGCGCAGTCCGGCGGGCGCGACGAGGTGCGCTGCATCGTGCTCGGCAGGGATGCCCCGGCCACCCGCCTGGACCACTGGCTGTCGATCGCGGCCGCCACCCCCGGCTTCATCGGTTTCGCGATCGGCCGCAGCATCTGGGAGCAGCCGCTGCGCGACCACCTGGCCGGCGGCACCGAGAACGACCTCATCGCGGCCGTCGCCGCGAACTACCGGCACTTCGCCGACGTCTACACCGCCGTACTCCCAGCGGAGTAGGGCCGCGTCGCCGAGCGGCGGACGCGGCGCCCGCACGGTGCGCAATACGATCGAGCCATGCCACACCATGGTCGTTTCGCGCGCGAGCGCTGGCACGGTCGCTGGAACGACCCCTGGGTCGAGCAGGCGATGGCCCGGCGCGAGGCCACGCGTGAGGGCGGCAAGCGCGCCCGGCTGTGGCTTCCGGTGTTCATCTCGCTCGTCATCCAGCTCCCCGCGGTGTTCGTGCGCATCCAGCCGGGCGTGGGGATCGAGAACATCGCGCGCACGACCGCGCTCCCGGTGCTGGTCGCCGACCTCGCACTCACCCTGCTCGGCCCGGTGGCGCTCATCTTCGCGCGCCGGTTCCCCGGGCCGGTGGTCGCGATCTGTGCCGCCGCCGGGGCGACGGACCTCCTCCTGTTCAACGACGGCGACCGGCCGCCCTACGTCGCGCTTGCTTTCGCCATCGTCGGGGCGATCGTGCGCGGGGCCCGGGTCTGGGCCTGGATCTCCATCGCCGCCGCCTGGGTGCTCACCCTCAGCATCAGCCTGATCATGGGCATCGACCTGCAGCCCGGCCGGGTCGCCGGCATCACGCTGGGCATCCTCATCGTCATGGGCGTCAGCGAGGCGGTGCGCTCCCGGCGGGAGAATTACGCCGAGTTCTCGCGACGGTACGCGGAACGCAAGCAGTCCGAGGTGCAGGCCGAGCGGGTGCGCATCGCGCGCGAGCTCCACGACGTGCTGGCCCACTCGCTCAGCCAGATCAACGTGCAGGCGGGGGTGGGGCTGCACCTGATGGACGCGCAGCCCGACAAGGCCCGGGATGCCCTGGCCAGCATCAAAGACACCTCGAAGACCGCGTTGGACGAGGTGCGGTCCGTGCTCGGGGTGCTCCGGGCCGAGGGCGGGGCCGACCCGAGCGCGCCGCTCGTGCCCGAACCGGACCTGTCCCGGCTCGCCGGGCTCGCCGCATCCATCGAGGCGCAGGGCATCCAGGTGCACGTCGAGAACGGCATCACCAGCCCGCCTCCCGCCGCCACCCAGCTCGCGCTGTACCGCATCGCCCAGGAGTCGCTCACCAACGTGCTCAGGCACGCGAAGGCCACCGCGGTCACCGTCGACGCCGAGCGGCTCGACGACGACTACGTGCTCACGATCACCGACAACGGCACCGGCGGCGGCCCGTCGCACTCCGGCGGGCGCGGGCTGCTCGGCATGCACGAGCGCGCCGAACTGCTGGGAGGCAGCCTCCAGGCCGGACCGGTGGCCGGCGGCGGGTTCCGCGTGAGCGCCCGCATCCCGGCCAGGGTCGCCGAATGACGGGCCGGATGATCCGGGTGGCCATCGCGGACGACCAGCAGCTCATCCGCGCCGGCTTCCGCTCGCTGCTCGAGGCCGAGCCGGATCTCGAGATCGTCGGCGAGGCCGGAACGGGCGCAGAGGCGGTCGCCCTGGTGACCCGTGAGCGCCCGGATGTCGTGCTCATGGACATCCGCATGCCCGACGGCGACGGACTGTGGGCCACCGAGCAGATCGTCGCGAACCCGGCGCTGGCCGGTACGCACATCGTGATCGTGACGACCTTCGAGCTGGACGAGTACGTCGCCCACGCGATCCGCGCGGGCGCGAGCGGTTTCCTGGTCAAGGACACCGAGCCGGTGGAGCTGATCCGGGCGGTGCGCGTGGTGGCCGGGGGAGAGGCGCTCCTGTCGCCGGGGGTCACGAAGCGACTGCTGGAGCGGGTCGCCGGAGGCCTGCGCGAGTCGCCGGACACCCGGCAGCTCGACGTTCTCACCGAGCGGGAGCGGCAGGTGCTCGGCCTGGTCGGCCAGGGCCTCACCAACGATGAGATCGGGCGCAAACTGTTCCTCAGCCCGCTCACGGCGAAGACCCACGTGTCGCGGATCATGTCGAAACTGGTCGCGCGCGACCGGGTGCAGCTGGTGGTGGTCGCCTACGAGACCGGACTCGTTCGGGCAGGGTACGAGCAGTAGGCCGCCCTGCTCCCGGGAGAGTAGCGGGAAGCATCCGCACGGCAGATTCCGTTTCACCGGGCGACGACGAGTGTTGAGGTAACGGTTCCGCCGGAACCTCGACAGAAATGGAATCAACGTGTTCGCATCATTGGCTCTCGTCCACCACTTCGGTGGTCCCATGGGCTTCCCCGGATTCGGGCTCCTGTTCCTCCTCATCCCGCTGTTCTGGATCGTGGTGATCGCGCTGTTCGTCGGCCTGGGCCGTCGTCGCTGGCGCCGCAACTGGGCCATGAGCGGCGGGCACCCAGGCTGGGGCGGCTGGGGCGGCTGGGGCGCCGCACGTGGCGCCGAGACGACGCTCGCCGAGCGCTTCGCCAACGGCGACATCGATGAGAAGGAATACCGCGCACGCCTCGAGGTGCTGCGCGCGAACGCCTACCCTCAGGCGAAGTAGCAAGAGTGGGTCGAGCTCGTCGAGACCTCCCGAACGAATTACGCCGGTGAGGTCTCGACGAGCTCGACACGCTTAAGGCGGTAGCCTCGACTCTGGACTCGCACAGTTTCAGGAGGGGGATCCGTGGACGCCTGGCTCACCGCTTATGCGCTGCCCATCGCGGTAGCGGCGGCGGTGCTGCTCGTCGCGGCCATCGTGTTCCTCATCCTCTGGCAGGTCTCGGCCCGCGCGAGGAGCCGCCAGCTCGGCGCCCGGGTGACCGCCCAGCGCGACGCCCTCGAACTGGAACTCTCGCTCCAGGAGGAACTCGGCCGGCTCCGGATCGTGCGTGAGCTGGGCGAGGTCGCGGTGCACACCGTCTCCGTGATCATCAGCCAGGCCGACGGCGCCCAGTACGCGGCGAAGTCCGACCGCGACGCCGCCACCCGCGCCGCCTCGGTCATCGCGGAGATGGGCCGGGCCGCCCTCGCCGACCTTCGGCGGATCATGACCATCGTCCGCGATGGCGAAGCGGCCGCGTCCCCGCAGCCGAGGCTGAAGACGGCGCGCGACCTGTTCAAGGTGATGCGCGACGCCGGCCTCGAGGTCGACTTCGTGGAGACCGGCGAACGCTTCGACCTGCAGGAGGGCGCCGAGCTCGCCGTGTTCCGCATCCTGCAGGAGGCCCTCACCAACGCGCTCAAGTACGGCGGAGACGGCACCCACGCCAAGGTCTCGTTCACCTGGACCGAGGGGGGCCTGCAGGTGCTCGTGGACGACAACGGGGCACGCATGCAGGCTCGGCGGCAAGGGCTCGACCCGAACGAGGTCGCCCAGCAGCGTGCGTACACGATCGATGAGGACCTCAACGCCCTCACCGAGGTGGTCAGCGGTCGCGGCATCAGTGAGATGCGGGAGCGCACCGAGCTCTACGGCGGGATCTTCAACGCCTACGCCGTGCCCGGCGTGGGCTTCTCCGTCTCCGCCATGTTCCCGGCGATCCGCTACGACAACGGCGTCCACGGCGTGAACCTCGGTTCCTGAGCGTGGCGCGCAGAGCTCCGATCCGGGTCGCGATCGCCGATGACCAGCCGCTGCTGCGGCAGGGCATCCGCATGATCGTCGACTCCCAGCGTGACATGACGGTCGTCGGCGAGGCCAGCGACGGCGGCCAGGTGCTCGCCCTCGCGCGCAGCACCGTCGCCGATGTCGTGCTCATGGACATCCAGATGCCCAGGATGAACGGCATCGTCGCGGCTGCCCGTCTCGCCACCGACACGGCGGTGCGCGAACTCGGTCGCGCGCCGCGGGTGATCCTGATGACCGCCGTCGACGTGGAGGACCACATCGCGGAGGCGGCCACCGTCGGCGTCTTCGCGGTGCTCTACAAGGACGTTCCACCGGAGGGCCTTCTCGCGGCCATCCGCGATGCGGCGGCCAGCGACGGGCTCTCCAGCTAGGCGTCGAGGTCGTCGACCCCGGGCGTCCACTTCGAGCCGGGCTCGCCCCAGCCGTTCCTGCGGATGACCTTCGCGACAGCGCGCGAGTCGTCGTGCCCGAGGCGGTCGGCGTAAAGCACGCCGTCGAGGTGGTCGAACTCGTGCTGGAAGATGCGCGCCAGCCAGCCCTCCGCCGCCAGCTCGAACGGGGTACCCTCCAGGTCGAGCCCGTGCAGGATGGCGCGCTCGCCCCGGCGGAGCGGGAACCGCTCACCGGGAATCGACAGGCATCCCTCCGACTCGGTCTCGGCATCCGGTGCGCCGGCCGGCGGTGGGCTGATCCACAGCTCGGGATTGATCGCGACCCCGCGCCAGGTGCGGTTGTCGTCGTCGGTCCAGTTGTAGACGAACAGGCGCAGCGGCACGCCCACCTGCGGGGCGGCCAGGCCCACGCCCGGAGCCGCCGTCATGGTGTCGAACATGTCCGCGACGAGCGTCGACAGCGTTTCACCGAATTCGGCGACATCGGCGGCGGGGCCGTGGAGCACGGGCTCTCCGGTGATCACGATCGGGAGAACGGCCATTCGCCAAGAATATCGTGTGAGCAGACTGTAAAGTCGTGGCGTGACCCCCGACCTGACCGGCCTCGCGAGCCAGATCAGTCTCACGCCCCTCCAGGCCGTCGGCATCCCGATCGCCCTGACCGGGTCGATCTTCCTGGCGCTCGGCGCGCAGTTCCAGCACCGCGGTGTGACGAACGTGGAATCCACGACGGCGCGCGAGGGCTCGTCGGGGCTCAGCATCGGCCAGTTGTTCAGCCTGGTGCGCAGCCCTGCCTGGGTGGTCGGCACGCTGATGCTCGGACTCGCGGTCGTGTTCCAGCTCACCAGCCTCGGTTTCGCACCCATCATCGTGGTGCAGCCGCTCGGTGCCGTCGCGCTCGTCATCACGTCCATCGTCAACGCGCGCGTCTCCCACGTGAGCCTCACGAAACAGTCGATCCGGTCCATCATCACCTGCATCGTCGGGGTCGGACTGTTCGTCACCATCGCGACCTTCACCGCGAAATCGAAGGAGATCACCGAGACCGAGCTGATCACCGTGCTCATCCTGCTCGCCGCGATCACCGTGATCTTCTCGCTGGTCTTCGCGTTCCTGCGCAAGCGCTTCAAGGCCATCATCTACATCGTCGGGGCCGGCGTGCTCTACGGCTTCGTCGCGACCCTCGCCAAGGTCGTGATCGACCGCATCCACACGATCATCATCACCGGTTCGCACGGCTTCGAATGGCTCACCCTCGTCTGCGTCGTCGCTCTCGTCGCCGCGACCGCGCTGGGTGGGTACTTCGTGCAGACCGCCTACGCATCGGGTCCGCCCGACCTCGTGATCGCGGGACTGACCGTCATCGACCCGATCGTCGCGGTGACCATCGGCGTCCTCGTGCTGCGTGAGGCGGATGGCGCGCCCTGGTTCGCGATCGTGGCCTTCGTCGTGGCCGGCGCACTCGCCGTCTACGGCGTTTTCCAACTCGCCAAGTACCATCCACAAGCACAGCACTGAACCGGACTCGCCCCTAAACTGGAGTCTTCCGGCTCGAACAAGGGATCCTGCAGACATTGGCCCAGCACGATTCAACTCAGGAGAAACCCCCGCTCAAGGTTCTCATCGGGGTGGACACCTATCCGCCTGATGTCAATGGTGCCGCCACCTTCTCCGCCAGGCTGGCCGCCGGTCTCGCCGGCCGCGGGCACGAGGTCCGCATCGCTTCTCCCGCGGCGGACAGCTGGCACGGCTACCGCGAGGAAACCCATGAGGGCGCAACACTGCCGATCTACCGGGTGAAGTCCTACCGCTGGTATCCGCACGACTGGCTGCGGTACGTCTGGCCGTGGAGTGCGCGCAAACACGCGGGACGAATTCTCGACGACTTCAAGCCGGATGTCGTGCACACCCAGTCGCACATCGTGCTGGGCCGGGGATTCGTGCACGAGGCGAAGGCGCGCGGCATCCCGGTGGTGGCCACGAACCACTTCATGCCCGAGAACCTCACCGACCACGCGCCGATCCCCGCGTTCGCGAAGCGGATGGCGGAGCGGATCGCCTGGCGGGATGCGGGGCGCACCTACGAACTGGTGTCGGCGGTGACCTGCCCGAGTCGCATCGCGGCGGACTTCCTGGAACGGGAGACGGGCATCCGCGGCGTCCACGCCGTCTCCTGCGGAATCGACGCCGGCCTCTACCACGCGGACTTCTCCCCGAAGACCGAGAACCGGGTGATCTTCGTCGGCCGGGTCACCGGCGAGAAGCACATCGACGTGCTGTTGCGTGCGTTCGCGGCGCTCAAGCCCGCTCTGGACGCGCATCTCGACATCGTCGGCGGTGGCGATCTCATGAAGGAGCTCGGTCAGACGGCGAAAGACCTCGGAATCGGCGACCGCACCACCTTCACGGGCTACGTCACCGATGAGGAGCTGCGCGACCTGCTCAGCCGTGCGACCGTGTTCGTGATGCCGTCGATCGCCGAGCTGCAGAGCATCGCCACCCTGGAGGCCATGTCGTCGGGGCTGCCGATCGTCGCGGCCGACGCGATGGCGCTCCCGCACCTCGTGCACGAGGGGGAGAACGGCTACCTCTTCGCCCCGGGCGACGTCAGCGACCTGACGGCCAAGATCTTGCAGGTCCTGACCCTCCCGCAGGACGAGCTCACCACCATGAAGAAATGGTCGCTCCGGTACGTCGCGGCACACGACATCCAGCGCACTCTCACCCTGTTCGAAGGCCTGTATCGTGGTGAAAAGGTGACCGATCCGGTGACCGACGCGTCGCTCGAACTCTCCTGAGTTTTTCAGGATCCGGGAGCAACGCGGGGCGGTAGCTCAGCTGGTTAGAGCAGCGGACTCATAATCCGTCGGTCACGGGTTCAAGTCCCGTCCGCCCCACTGGCCTCAGCTCGCGGGATTGGCGTCGAAGTAGATCCTCGAGCCCACCGCAGAGAAGGCCAGCCGGAAGACATGTCCGGTGAAGTGGGCCGATCCGGCGATTGCGGTGACATTCTGGCTGCCCTCACCGACCACAGAACCGACGATCGTGTCCAGCTGCAGGTCGACCACCGTCGTCGGGGCAGCCCAGGTGAGCGTGAGACCGTCACTCGTCGACAGGTAGCCGGTGAGGTCGGCGGAGATCCCGTCGGCGGTCTGCATCAGCAGGAATGTGACGGAGAAGACACCGACCGTCGTGCCGTCGGCGTTGTACAGCGGGACCGTGCCGGCGAGGTATCTCGACGAAATCGTCCCGCTGCCGATGGACACATTCGAGGTCGGCACCTCAATGAGGTTCTGCACGAGATCGTCGGCGATCACGAAATACGTCCCGCCGCTGATCGCTGAGCGCGTCGGGGCGGCCGCCCCGCGCGGCCCCACGTCGCCGGGTGCTCCCGTCGCGCCGGGAGAGCCGGACGGACCAGGGCTGCCGGGAGCGCCGGGCGCCCCCGCCGGCCCGGTCGCGCCACGGAGCGGGTGCACGAAACCCGCTCCGACGAAGCCGCCGAGCAGTCCGACACCCAGTGCGAGAACAAGGGTGATCGCGGCGACGATGACCGCGCGGCCGGTTGTGATCATGGCTCACAGTAACGTGCGGAATCACCGTGGCGCTGCTCGAAATGGGGGATACTTCTCACGTCGTAACCCGAAGCATCGCTCGCGGACGGAAGGTGGGTCACAGTGCAGCAGGAACCCAGCCCCACGACCCCCGGGTGGTACCAGGACGATTGGGGTCGTCGCCATTGGTGGGATGGCACGGAGTGGAACGATGACGCAGCGCCCGGCCGGTCGAAGGCGATCGGCGACGACGTACCCGGACTCGTCGGAGGACTGGTCAGCAGCATTCTCGGTCTGCTTCTCGTGCCATCGGTCGCGATCTCCGTCGCACTGGGTATCGTCGCCCTCTTCCAGTCAGGGCGCGCGCTGAGGCACCTGTCACCGGGCCAGCCAGGGCGCCGTGTCGCGCAGACCGCACGTGTGATCGCGGTCGTCGCGATCGCGATCAGCGTGATCATCGCCGCGTACTACCTGACCCGGGTCATATCGATCACCTGATGCATCGAGCAGCTTTCGAGAAGCGGCCCGGTCACGCCCACGCCTAGCGTTGCTGCGATGACCTCACTCACCTCCCTCACCATCGAGGCACTCGGATGCCGCCACCGGATGGCGCGATCTGGAAGATGGCGACCTCGTCCAGGAAAGACGGCGGCCCGGCATCCCGCGACATCGACGGCGTCGTGCTGCTGCTCGCGGCATCCGATGTCTCGGCGAGCAGGAAGTTCTACGTCGAGCACGGCCTGAAGGTGGGCAGGAGCTTCGGCAGCTACGTCGACTTCGCGGCCCCGAGCGAGAAGGGCGATAACACGCCCTCCGTCCGGGCGTTCCTGGCCCCGATCGCCGACGTGGTCAGCGCCGAGAAGGGCGTGGTCGCCGCCTGACCTTCCGCGCGCGCTTTCGGAAATTCAGGAAAACGGTCACCGAAAACCACGCTGGCGGCATATCGACCGGTCCGCGTGACCAAAGTCCTGAATTTCCGAAAGATGGGCGGGGGCAGGTTCGGCCGCCGTCGAGGTGCAGGCGCTCGACGAGCAGCAGCGCTGGGTCGAGCCGGCGCCGACCCCCGGCAAGCGCGAGCCGCTACAGCAGTCGCTCGGTGCTGTGGATGGTCGAGTGGCCTTCGAAGTGCCAGGTGAGCACGACGGCCTCGGCACCCGCCCCGAGCACCACGAATTCGTAGACATCCCCGTACTCGACCCGGGTGGGCAGGTGATGGCTGAGCCGGACGAACCGTCGCGCCGCCTCCGGCTCGACGTCGAGTTTCTCGATCACGATGTGCCGGCCGGACTGGTTGGTCAGCCCGATCTTGTTCGGCTCCGTGTCGGCGGCGGCGCTCCAGGCGGGCGGCAGCACCCGCTCCTGCGCGGCCAGCGACTGGGTCGCGATGCGGTTGGCCTCGGTCGAGCGCGCGTTCGCCCGCAGTGCCACGACCACGCTGCAGATGGCGATCACCGACGCGAGGACTCCGACCGCCAGGGTGATCCAGTTCGCTGTGGTCATGCGGGCGAGCGTACGCCTCGCATCCGACGCGCCCGGTCCTGGTGCAGGAGTGCGAACAGGATGCCGAGGGCGGCACCCAGCAGCATGGCCACCCCGTGCGCATCGCCCAGCACCACGAGCACGACCCCGACGACGATCGCCGCGATCGCGCACAGCCGTACCACCACACGCGTGGACACGAGCAGGCCGAGCCCGCACACGCTCATCAGCAGCCCGTCGGTGGCGAAGGAGCTGCCGCCGCCCGGCGCATGCCACAGGAAGACGGCGAGCAGGTTCAGGATGACGGAGGGCCCGAGAAACAGCACGACCGCGCGCCAGCGCCCCCATATCCACTCGCCGGCCGTGACGACCCCGGCGATGACCACCAGATTGAATATGGCGGCGACCAGCCCGCCGTCCTGCGCGGCGACCGCCGTGAGGATGCGCCACCACTGCCCGTGGTGGATGGTCAGATCCGGTGCCCGTGTCAGCGCGGCGCCGAGGACCGGAACGGCGAACTGCAGCAGCGACGGCACAGCGATTGCGACGACGGCGACCAGTGCGACGATCGGGAACGGCCGGGGGCGTGCCGGCACGACCCGGATCGCGACCTGCGCGAAGAGCGCCAGCACGATGATGAACAGCAGGATGCTCGGCAGCGATTCCCCCGAGGTGTCCACCGCACCATTATTCAGTCTGTCGCGGGCATCCGCACCTGGTGCTGCCGGGCGCGCAGGCGCAGCAGGCGGCGCCGAACGAGCGGGTAGGTGGCGATCACCTCGGGCTCCTCGATGAGGCTGAAGAGCCGCAGGAAGTAGGCGCCCGGCGCCAGCCCGAACTCGTCGCGGAGCGAAGTCTCTTTCGCGTGGTCGTTGCGGGGATGGGCGTCCTCGAACTCGAGCAGCCGAAAGTCATCATCCTCCACGCTCCTATCGTGGCAAAGATGTGCCATTCTCCGCTCCCGCCAGTTCGGGGGCAGTCAGCGCCGGCGTACGCTGGGGCGCATGGCGAGGAGCAACGGCCGGCCGGGGCGCAGTGGCGCGGCGATTGCGGCCGTCGGCATCCTCGTTCTTCTCGCGGGCGTCTTCATCGGGGCGGAGTTGCGGGGTCTCAATACCCTTGGATTCGGGCTCGTCCTGGTCGGCGTGCTCACCACCCTGTTCGGCGTTCTTCGTGAGGTGACCGACCGCAGCACACACTGAGGCGTACTGTGCGTGTCGCACCCATACCCAAGGAGACAGATGACAACGGACCAGTATCACGAGCCGCCGCAGGAATTGGACGAGAACACCCGCACCTTCGCGCGAATGTGCGCGAGCCTCAGCGAGGAGGCCGAGGCCATCGGCTGGTACGTCCAGCGCATGGCGGTCGAGAAGGATGCCGGCGCCAGGGCGATCATGGAGGACTCGCTCGGCGAGGAGTTCAAGCATTTCAGCATGGAACTGGAGTTCCTGCTCAGGAAGACGCCCAAGTGGCGCACGACGGCCAAGGGCATCCTGTTCACGTCCGGCGACATCGTCAAGCACGGTGAATCCGCGGAAGAAGCCGCCGAATAGCGGGCCCCCTTGGCGTGTCGCGCGCCGTGGTCGTAGAGTCGGCTCATCGAACACATGTTCGAAGGTGGAAGGGAACAACGATGACATTGGTCGGCGCCACGGTGACGGTCTGGGTCGGCGTGCAGGGCATACCGGAACGGTTCGTGTGGGATGGCAAGCGGTACCGCGTGACCGACACGCCGACCCCGCTCGACATCGACTACGCGACGATCACGCACCCGCCGTCGATGCCGCTCGGCTGGCGTTTCCAGGGGACCAGCGACCGGGGGGAGACCCGCATGTTCGACGTGCTCTACGACGAACTGCGACAGGAGTGGCAGCTGCTCCACACCTACGAGTGACCCTCCCGCTACAGTGAGCGCATGAGAATCGTGTGGGGGATCCTCCGGGTCGCGCTTGCCGTCGCGACGATAGCGGCGATCGTCGGACAACTGATCGTGAGCACCAGCAACTGGCACTCGATCGGCATCAGCGATACGACCATCCAGGTCGTCAACTTCTTCAGTTTCTTCACCATCGAGTCGAACGTGCTCACCGTCGTGGTGATGCTCATCGGGGCGTGGTACCTGTTCGGCCGCCGGGGCACCGACCCGGGCTGGTTCCTCGGCCTGCGGCTGGCCACCGTCACCTACATGGCGACGACCGGCATCGTCTACAACCTCCTGCTGCGCGGCATCGAACTGCCCCAGGGCACGACCCTTCCGTGGTCGAACGAGGTGCTGCATCTGGTCGCCCCGCTGTTCGTGCTCATCGACTGGTTCGTCGCCCCCGGCCGGCGCCCGATCGAATGGAAGACGCTGTGGCCGGTGCTCATCTTCCCGCTGGCCTGGGGCGTCTACACGCTCATCCGCGGGCCGATCACGTACGACGCGGTCTTCTCAAAGCCCTACTGGTACCCGTACCCGTTCCTCAACCCGAACACGTCACCGGAAGGCTACTTCTCGGTCGCGTTCTACATCATCCTCATCGCGGTCGTCATCGGCGCGGTGTGCGCCGGCGCGATCGGGGCGTCGAAGCGCAGGCTCCCCGGTTTCTCAGCCGCGTAGCTTCTCGATGACCGCCGCCACCCGTCGCGCGCGAGTCTCCGGATTCTTCGTCCCCTCCACGCTGGTGACGTGCGCCTTCCGGTGGGACGGTGCGAGGGCGTCGAAAGCGGGGCGCAGGGACGCGGCGTCCAGCGCGGCGGCCAGGTCATCCGGAACCTCCACCGTCCTCGGGGCGAGATCGAGCTCCAGGGTGACCTCGACCGGGTCACCGGCAGCCAGCCCGGACGCCGCCCGGTGCTCGGAACTCAGCGGGAAGATCGGCTCGCCGTCCAGCGTGGCGAGAGTCGTCCGAAAGCTGTAGTCACCGATCGTGACCGTCACCGCGGGCCTCCTCGAACCCCCGAGATCGGCAAGAACGGAGGCCGGAACCGGGATGCCGGTCGCCCTCAAACCCGGCGCCTGCGTGACGAACGAAGAAAACCTGACCGGCATGCTTGAATTCTGCCATGTCTCGATTTGGTGCAACACAGTACCAAATGCGCCCAACTACACTACGCTGGGCGGTGCAGTTGCAGTACCTCGCAGATCTTGAATGCGTGGAACCCCCGGTGCAAACCCTGGGTGCCATGACTCTTTCGGGAGCGGACGATGAACACCGCGACGAGTGGGCCCGACAGTCGGGTTCACGCGAATAACTCCTGAAGGAGAAAAAATGACACTCGGAACCGTGAAGTGGTTCAACGCTGAAAAGGGCTTCGGATTCATCGCCCCCGACGACGGATCGCCCGACGTGTTCGCGCACTACAGCGCGATCGCGACGAGCGGCTACAAGTCGCTGGACGAGAACCAGAAGGTCGAATTCGACCTCGCCCAGGGCCCCAAGGGCCCGCAGGCGGAGAACATCCGCCCGCTGTAACCATTGGCTTCGCCCTTCGGGCGACAGCCCCTCAAATAATCCGGTGCCCGCTTTGCGGGTACCGGATTTTTTCGTCGGGCAGAAGAACTGCGACTGCTCGAGAAGAGCTGCTTCTGCTCGTGAACCCATTGCCGGTGTGTTTCGACCCATGGCGCCCCGCTTTGTGCCAAGGTGGGGTCTTCAAGCGAATCGGGGGATTCCATGCAGATCGCACGAAAGACCGTGTTCACGGGCGCACTCATCGTGCTGGCGACCGCGATCGCGCTCGTCGCCATCCTCGTGCTCGTGCACTGAGAAGCACAGCGCACTAGAGAAGCAGCGCGCACCAGAGAAGCACAGCGCACTAGAGAAGCACAGCGCACTAGCAATAAATCCGTGTTGCTGCCGGTTGGTCATAGCGACAGCACAGAGGATGGACAGCATGACCGACACCGCGACCGCATCACCGCAGACCCAGTTCCAGACCTACCACGAGCGCCGCGAACTCTCGGTCGTGCAGCCGAAAGGCAGCCTGGCACTGGTCAACACCCAGTGGATCGACTCCGAACAGACCATCTGGGGCGTCCCGGGAACCTGGGGGCCGCTGCCCGCCGGCGAATCGGGCCTGCTGCTCACGGCGGCGGCATCCGACGGGATCGCCGTCGACGGTGCGCTCGTCGACGGCTCCGTGGTGGTTCGTGGCAAGGATGCGGAAAACCCCGGCGAGATCACCTTCAGCGACACGGTCACCGGCTTCGTCATCGCCAGCGAGCAGGGCACATACGCGCTGCGCGTCTGGGATGCGAACTCGGAGGGCATTCAGGATTTCGGCTCGATCGATGTGTTCCCGTACGACCCCGAGTGGGTGATCACGGCGGCCTTCACCGAGATCCCTGGCGGCACGGTCGTCGGCTTCGAGCATCTCAAAGACGACGGCGCGACGCGGGAGATGGTCGTCCCAGGCGAGATCACCTTCAGCAAGGACGGCGTCGACTACAACCTGGCCGCCTTCAAGGCCGGCCGCGCGCTGCAGCTGGTGTTCTCGGACGCGACCAGCGGGGACAGCACCTACAGCGTCGGACGCTTCCTGTTCGTCGCCCCGAAAGCGGACGGCACCATCGAGCTCGACTTCAACCGTGCCGTGCTGCCGCCGTGCGCCTTCAGCTACGCCTTCAACTGCCCGATGCCGCCGAAGCAGAACCGGTTCGGCGTGCCGATCGAGGCCGGCGAGAAGCAGGTGCTGAGGAAGGACGGCTCGCTGCTGCACGAGTAGCACGTTTCCCCCATCGACGGCGGGCATCGCCTGCCACTACGCTGGCGTGCACTCACAGCCAGTTCATCGGAGACGTCACGTGTTCTTGCATCGATCGCCCAGCCTTCCGCTCTTCGCCATCGCCGTGGCCGTCATCCTGGCCGTGACGGGATGCGCCTCATCACACAGTCCCAGCGCCGGGCACAGCCTGAAGCCGCATGTGACGGCGTCCGCGTCGGCGACACCCCGGGTCTCGCCGACGCCGAAACCGACCGCAGCGGCGGTGACCACCGCGAAGATCGTGATCGACGGCACCGGCCTGACGGTCCTCGGCAGCGACGGTTCGCAACTCGCCCGGGTGCTCTACGCGTCCGACCCGGCGCCCTCGCTCGCGACCCTCGTGGCGAAGATCGGCGCAACGCCGAGCACGACGGTGCAGCCGGAGGGCATGTGCAGCCCCAGCGTCACCGTGGCCGACTGGGGACGGTTCCGGATGACGTGGTACACCGACCCCGCGGCTGAAGCGGGAGCCGGTTTCACCGTGCGCGCCGACGCGGCGACGGTGAGCGGGATCGCCGTGCAGTCGCCGCAAGGGTTCACGGTCGGCAACCAGATCGCGGCCATGCATGCCGGAACACCCGGGTCGCAACTCACCCCCGCGGGTGACCAGCTCTGGTATGACCTGGACTCGAACCAGCGTGGCGCGCTCGCCCAGTCCCAGGACTTCGGAGGCCCGATCCTCTTCTTCTACGCGCCGGCGTACACCAACCAGGACTGCTGAGGGCCGCGGTCGGCGGATGCGGGCAGACTTGAGGCGTGTTCGTCGCCCTGTTCGAGTCAGCCGGCAGCATCACGCTGCAGCCGCTTGACGACGTCGGAGCGCTTTCCGGCGAACGGCGGGAGGTCGCCCCCGCTGATCTTGCGCGGGCGGTGCGAACACTCGAGACCGAGCGTCCGCGCTGGGTCTGGGATGACACGAGCCGCTGGTACCCGCGGCTGCTGGCCGAGCGGGTGCGGGTCGACCGCTGTGTCGACCTCCGGTTGTCGCACGCGATCCTCCGCGGCTCGGAGCTGACGGCCGGTTCGCGGCTGGCGACCGCCGAACGAAGCTCGTGGGATGCGGCGGCGCCCGAGACGGTGGAAACCGAGGAGGACGCCCTGTTCGACCTTTCGGAACCCGATGACATCGAGCCGGAGGACACCCTCGCCGAGTTCGCCCTGCAGCGGGAGGCGATCACCGGCTCGACCGACCCCGCCCGGCTCGCGCTGCTGCTCGCGGCCGAGTCCGCCGGTGCGCTGGTCGCGGCGGAGATGTTCCACGCCGGCCTGCCGTGGCGCGACGACATCCATGACCGGTTGCTCGGCGACCTGCTCGGCCCGCGCCCGGCACCCGGTGAGCGTCCGCAGAAACTGGAGGCTCTGCTCGACACTCTTCGCGTGATGCTGGAGTCACCTGACCTCAACCCGGACTCGCCGCCCGACCTGCTCAAGGCTCTCGGGCGAGCCGGACTGATGGTGCGCTCGACCCGGTCGTTCGAGCTGAAGAAGCTCGAGCATCCGGCCATCCCGACGCTGCTCGAATACAAGAAGCTCGCGCGGCTGCTGAGCGCGAACGGCTGGCACTGGCTCGACACCAATGTGCGGAACGGCCGGTTCCACCCCGAATACGTGCCGGGCGGGGTCGTGACGGGGCGCTGGGCGAGTAAGGGTGGTGGCGGCGCGCTGCAGCTCCCGAAGCAGGTGCGCGGGGCGGTCGTCGCTGATCCGGGCTGGAAGCTCGTGGTGGCGGACGCGTCCCAGCTCGAGCCGCGCATCCTCGCGGCCATGGCGGGCGATCGGGGAATGGCGCAGGCCGGCGCCGCGGGCGACTTCTACGCCGGCATCGTCGCGAGCGGCGCGGTGAGCACCCGCGACCAGGCGAAGGTGGCGATGCTCGGCGCCATGTACGGCGCGACGACGGGGGAGAGCGGGCGCCTGGTACCGGCCCTGAAACGGGCGTACCCGCGGGCCATCGGGCTCGTGGAGACCGCAGCACGCGCGGGAGAGCGGGGCGAGATCGTCAGCACGCGGCTCGGACGCAGTTCACCGCGGCCCGGGGCGGCGTGGCGTGAGACGCAGTGGGAAGCATACGGGGAAGCGGCCACGGATGCCGACGCCAGCCGGGCGCGCGGCCAGGCCCGTGGCTGGGGCCGCTTCACGCGCAACTTCGTCGTGCAGGGAACGGCCGCGGAGTGGGCGCTGTGCTGGATGGCGAACCTGCGCAGGAGTCTCACCGAGCTGGGCGGCGACCGCTGGCTGACCGACACCGCACACCTCGTGTTCTTCATGCACGACGAGGTGGTGGTGCACTGCCCGGCGGATGCCGCGGCTGAGGTCGAGGAGGCGGTGCGGCGGGCCGCCGCGGACGCCGGCCGGCTGCTGTTCGGTGCGATGCCGGTCACCTTCCCGCTGACCGTCGCGATCGTGGACGACTACGGCCAGGCCAAGTAGCTACTGCGCGGACGGCTTGCGGCCGCGCTTCGGGCGCACCTCGTTCAGCCCGCGATACGAGTCGTAGTCGGAGAGCGCGGCGATGGCCGCCCCCAACCACGCGATCGCGGCGACCGCGCCGGCCTCCCGGGCGACCAGCGCCAGGTGCGCCTCCGTTGTGAACGACCCCTCGATCACCGGGGTACGGGTCTGGCGCAGGTCGTCCTCCCACCAGCGGCGGTACTGCTCGGCGAGGCTCTTCGCCACCACCGGGTCGACGGTGCTGGCCACCAGTACCTGGTCGAGCATCTCCGTCCACTCCGGGAGCGCGCCGGCATCCGGGGTCGACATCCAGCGGGCGGCCTCGACCGTGCCCGCGTGGGTGAGGCGGTAGAGCGGCAGCGCGTCTTCGGTCAGCCCGGCCGGTTCGATCAGGTCCTGCTTCACCAGGCGGTCCAGCGTGCCGTAGATCTGGCCGACGTTGACCGGCTTGCGGTGCGGTGCGCGGGTGGCGAGTTCCGAGTGCAACTGGAGCCCGTAGGCGGGTCCGAGCGTCAGAATCGCGAGAAGGCCATCCCGGACGGACACGGAATCACCTCCAATAGGTATACCGAGCATACGTACGTGCGTCGCTCAGGGCAATTACACAGTTGTCATTCCGTGCCACGATCAGCGATAATTGCGCTGGACGATCAATTTCATACGCAGCAGGAATCGCCGTTCCGAGGTCGATGGGGAAGTCGCACCTCAACGGAATGGGAGATCTATCGTGGCTGCTTCACAACAGGCGTCTGCACGCGGAGTTCTCTACGTGCACTCCGCCCCCAAGGCGCTCTGCCCGCACATCGAGTGGGCTGCGGGGCGCGCGCTCGATCGCGCCGTCAACTTCGACTGGAACGACCAGCCCGTGCTGAAGGGCGCCATGCGCGCCGAGTTCTACTGGGAGGGCGGCCAGGGCACCGGTGCGGCGCTCGCCTCCGCGCTACGCGGCTGGGAGCACCTGCGGTTCGAGGTGACCGAGGATGCGACGCCCGGCAGCGACGGAGGACGCTGGCTTCATACACCCGACCTCGGCATCTTCTTCGCCCAGACCGACACGGTCGGCAACGTCGTGATCCCCGAGGACCGCATCCGGTACGCCATGGAGCTGGCCGGGTCGGACGCATTCGAACTGCACCGTGAGCTGCGACTCGCCCTTGGCCAGGCCTGGGACGACGAGCTCGAGGCGTTCCGGCACGCCAGCGACGACAACCAGGTCGTCTGGCTGCATAAAGTCGGGTAACTCTAGGCCTTGGCCATCTTCGACTCGTAGATCTCGACCACACGCTTCACGTAGTTGGCGGGCGCGAACGCGCCGCGGTCGATGGTGGCGCCCTTCGACAGCTTCGGGAGCAACGCCGGGTCGCACGCGAGCGCGACGAGCGCTTCTGCGAAACCATCGGCATCCGGCGTCGGCGACAGGTAGCCCGAGTTGACGAGCCCCTCGCTGAGCTTCGGGTCGCAGTACAGCACGCCGCGCTGGCGGCTCACCGCCTCCGCGATCGTCATCGGCTGGTTGTCGAAGCCGAGCGAGGAGACGACGACCGCCGATGACTCGTCGATCAGTTTCAGCACGGTGTCGTGCGGCTGCACACCGCGCACCCGCAGTTGCGGATGCCCGGCGACCAGCGCGGTCAGCTCGGCGAGGTCGGCCCCCTCGCCGACGAAGTCCACGCTGAACGCGTCGTTCGTCCGCTCGAGGGCGGCGATCGCGCCCCGGGCGAACACGAGGGGCCGTTTGATCGGCTCGCAGCGCGCCACCCACAGGAAGCGGGGCCGGATGCCGGCGGCCAGCGGCCGGGACGGCGTCGCCGAGGTCGCGACCGGGTTCGGCAGCACCGCGATGTCGCCGGTGACGCCGGCGGCGGCCAGGTCGGCGGCCTGGTGCGCCGACGGCGAGATCACGCGGTCCGCCCGCAGCGCCATGTCGAGGGTGAGGTTGCGGAGCAGGTTGTCGGCGGCGCGGGGGGTGAAGGTCTTGCGTGAGATCTTCGACCCGGTGACCACCTGCAGTCCCCAGCGCAGGAACCAGGCGATCGACGCCTGCGGCCCGGTGGTGCTGGCCCAGTAGAAGGTGTGCACGGTGTGCACCACGGGGATGCCCATCGTCGCGGCGACGTCGGCGGCCGCGTGAGCGAGGCTGAACTCGGTCTGGATGTGCACGACGTCGATCTGCTCGTCGGTGAAGTAGGCCTGGAGCTTCGCGCGTACCCGGGCGTTGTTCGGCACCACGGGCAGCTGGAGGCCCGGGATGGTGAAGTTGGGCTGCATCCGCACCCCGTCGGCGACCAGGCTGAGCCGGCGGCCGAACAGCGACCGTTTCGCCGAGACCATCACCACGCTGTGCCCGGCCTCTTCGAGGGCGAGCTGCTGCTGCTTCATCGACGTCTGGGCGCCCCCGACGTAATCGAGGAAGTAGTCGCTGACTATTGCAATACGCATTGGGGCACCTTCGCCACGTGGGCTGCTATACGCTCCTGATCGCGAGCACGGAGTTGTGCCCGCCGAATCCGAACGAGTTACTGATGGCAAGCAACGGCCCGGTACCCAGCGGGCGTGCTTCTGTGACCACATCGAGCGGGATCTCCGGATCCTTCTCGGTGAGGTTGATGGTCGGGGGAGCCATGCGGTCACGCAGGGCGAGGATGGTGAAGATCGCCTCGAGTGCGCCGGTTCCTCCGAGCAGGTGTCCGGTGGCGGCCTTGGTGGCGGAGACCGGGATGTCGTGCACGCGATCGCCGAACACGGCGAGCAGCGCCTTGTATTCGGCGATGTCGCCGACCGGGGTGCTGGTGGCGTGAGCGTTGATGTGATTCACATCCGCCGGGGTCGCCCCGGCCTGCTCGAGCGCGGCGTACACAGCGCGGGCGGCTCCGCGGCCCTCGGGGTCCGGAGCGGTGATGTGGTACGAGTCGCTGGTGACGCCGCCGCCGGCGATCTCCGCATAGATCTTCGCGCCGCGGGCGAGTGCGTGCTCCTCGGTCTCCATGACGATGGTCGCCGCGCCCTCGCCCATGACGAAACCATCGCGACTCACATCGTAGGGACGCGAAGCGGTGGCCGGGTCGTCGTTGCGCTTTGACAGCGCCTGCATCGAGGCGAAGGCGGAGATGGTGAAGGGGTGGATGGCCGACTCGGTGCCGCCGGCGACGATCACGTCGGCGAGACCCTGCTGCAGGTGATCGTAGGCGTTCGCGATCGCCTCGGTGCTGGAGGCGCACGCGGAGACGTCGGTGCGCGCGAAGGCGCGCGCGTCGAGGTCCATGCTCACGGCGGCGGCGGCCGCGTTCGGCATGAGCATCGGGACGGTCATCGGCAGCACGCGGCGGGGGCCCTTCTCGCGGAGGGTGTCCCAGCCGTTGAGTAGTGTCCACAGTCCGCCGATGCCGGTGGCGTACTCGACGCCCAGGCGTTCCGGTTCCACCTCGGGTTTGCCGGCATCCGCCCAGGCCTCGCGCGCGGAGACCAGCGCGAGCTGTGCGGAGGGGTCGAGGCGCTTCGATTCCTGGCGCTCGAGAAACTCTTCGGGTCGCGTGTGCGCTTCGGCGGCGAAGCTCACCGGCAGGTCGTACTTCTCCACCCAGTCGTAGTCGAGGGTGCGCGCTCCGGAGGCGCCCGCGAGCAGCGCCTTCCAGGAGTCGGGAGCGGTCGCGCCGATCGGTGACGTGGCACCGATTCCGGTAACGACGATTTTCTTGGTCATACGGCATCTCTCTTGGGGATTTGCGACGTGGCGTCGCGCGACCGGCTGGGCCAGCCCGGATCTCTGAACGGTATGAGAGCCAGACTGGCCGGCCGCGTTTTCGGCGGTTAGCCCTGTGCGTTGACGATGAATCCGACGGCGTCACCGACGGTCTTGAGGTTCTTGACCTCTTCGTCGGGGATCTTCACGTCGAACTTCTCTTCTGCGTTCACGACAATGGTCATCATCGAGATGGAGTCGATGTCCAGGTCGTCGGTGAACGACTTGTCCAGCTCGACCGAGTCGGTCGCGATGCCGGTTTCGTCGTTGATGAGTTCCGCGAGACCTGCCAGAACTTCTTCGGTGGACAATGCCATTGTGTCTTCTCCTCTTGGGGGTGTCGTTTGACCGTTGATTATCTTACGGGAGGACCACAACCTGGGCGCCGAACACCAGTCCGGCACCGAAGCCGATCTGCAGGGCGAGTCCGCCGCTGAGTTCGGGGTGCTCCTTCAGCAGGCGATGCGTCGCCAGCGGGATGGATGCGGCGGAGGTGTTACCGGTGGTCTCGATATCCCGGCCGATGAGCACGGTGTCCGGCAGCTTGAGCTGCTTCGCGAACTCATCGATGATGCGCATGTTCGCCTGGTGCGGCACGAACGCGGCGAGGTCCTTCGCCTCGACACCGGCGGCCTCGAGCGCCTGGCGCGCGACCTTCGCCATGTCCCACACCGCCCAGCGGAAGACCGTCTGCCCCTCCTGGCGGAGGGTCGGCCAGGCGGCCGTGCCGTCGCGGAACTCGGTGATGTTCGCGTTCATGCCGACGGCATCCGCCTTCGACCCGTCTGAGCCCCAGACCACCGGCGCGATGCCGGGGGTCTCGCTGGGGCCGATGACCACGGCGCCGGCGCCGTCGCCGAGCAGGAACGAGATGGAGCGGTCGGCGGGGTCGACGATGTCGGAGAGCTTTTCGGCACCGATCACGAGCGCGTAGTGGGCGGCGCCCGAGCGGATGAGCGCGTCGGCCTGGGTGACGCCGTAGCTGAACCCGGCACAGGCGGCGTTCGAGTCGTAGGCGGCCGCCGGGTTCGCGCCGACACGGTCCGCCACGACTGCGGACATCGACGGGGTGAGCCTCACGTTGCTGATGGTGGCGCAGATGACCAGGTCGATCTGGTCGGCGGGAACCCCGGACTTCTCGATCGCTTCACGCGCGGCCTCGGTGGCCAGGTCGACGGCGAGGATGTCGTGCGAGGCCCGGGTGCGCGTGATGATGCCGGTGCGCTGCTGGATCCACTCGTCGCTGGAGTCGATCGCCTCGATGAGGTCGTCGTTCGGAACGACCAGGTCGCCGCGCGCGGCTCCGTAGCTGTAGATGCGGGTGAACTGCGCCCCGCTGGTCTGCTTCAGGACTGGCTGGCTCATGAATTCCCGTCGATGAGGTCGTAGGCCGCGGCGAGATCGTCGGGCGTTTTCACGGCCACGGTCGGCACCCCTTTCAGCCCGCGCTTGGCGAGACCGACGAGCGCCCCCGCGGGGGCGACCTCGATGATGCCGGTGACGCCCGCCTCCGCGAACGACTCCATGGTCTTGTCCCACCGTACCGGCGACGAAACCTGCCCCACCAGCAGGTCGATGAAATGGGCGCCGCCGGTGACGACGGAACCGTCGTTGTTGGTCCAGATCGTCGTGCTCGGGTCGTGCTTGCCGATGCCGTCGGCGACGTCGCGCAGGCGGTCGACCGCGGGCGCCATGTACCGGGTGTGGAACGCGCCGGCGACCTGCAGCGGGATGACGCGCGCACCGGCGGGCGGGTCGTCCTTCAGTGCTTCGAGTGCCGGCAGCTCGCCGGCGACGACGATCTGGCCGCCGCCGTTGAAGTTGGCGGGATACAGCCCGAGGGCGTCGAGCTTGGCCAGGAGCTCGGCCTCGTCGCCCCCGACGACCGCGCTCATGCCGGTGCTGACCAGTGCGGCGGCCCCGGCCATCGCCGTGCCACGCTCCCGCACCAGCACCATGGCGTCGTCGTCGCCGAGGATGCCGGCCGCGGCCGCGGCGGTCACCTCGCCGACCGAATGCCCGGCGACGCCGCCGATGCGGTCACGACGGCCGTCCAGCAGCGCCGAGAGGGTGAGCAGCCCCGCCGCGACGATGAGCGGCTGCGCGATGGCGGTGTCGCGGATGGTGTCGGCATCCGACACGGTGCCGTGCTTCACGAGGTCGATGCCCACCGAGTCGGAGATCGACTGGAGCTGCGACCTGAACCGCTCCTCCGCGATCCACGGGTCGAGAAAACCGGGGGTCTGGGAGCCCTGTCCAGGGCAGACGACGACGATCACCTCACAAGTCTCCTATGGGCGGGGTCATGTCGTGCTGTGGATCCGCCCTAAGAACCGTGCAATCCTTTGTGGTTCCCCTCCATCCCCGTCGTCCCGCACTGTCGGAAATTCAGGATATTGGTCGTGGATGTCGCCGAATTCGCGACATCTGGTGCCGTGCCGTGACCAAAGTCCTGAATTTCCGAAACCAGGGGATGGCGTCCTGGGGCCATCGACCTGCTGAACAACCGGTCTGAACGATTCCCTGATCGAGGATGCCGCGGTTGCCGTGCTAGCGGCGTCGCAGCGGCCCGTCGGGCTCGGCGATGGAGCCGAGGATGAGGGCGGCCTGCAGGATGAGCGACTCCCGCGCTCCGGTGGCGTCCCATCCGATCACCTCGGTGACCCGCTTCAGGCGGTAGCGCACGGTGTTCGGATGCACGAACAGCTCCCGCGCGGTGGCTTCCAGCGATCGCCCGTTGTCGAGGTAGCACCAGAGCGTTGTCAGCAGCTCGGTGGAATGGGCCTGCAGCGGCTTGTAGATCCGGTTGATGAGCGTTGCGCGCGCGAGTCCGTCGCCCGCTAGGGCGCGCTCGGGCAGCAGGTCGTCGGCGAGCGTCGGGCGGGGGGCGTTCCGCCACGACCGGGCGACCGCGAATCCGGCGAGCGCCGCCTTGGCGCTGCGCGATGCGTCGACCAGCGAGGCGACCTCGTGCCCGAGCACCAGGTGCCCGTCGCCGAAGCCCGGCTCCAGTGCGGTCGCGATCTCGAGGAAGGGCACGAGGCGCCCGAGCGACGGCTCATCCTCGGCAGGGGTGGGGTGCGCGCGGCCGATGACCAGCACGAGCCGGCTGCCCTGCACGCCGATGAGCACGTCGGCGTCGAGGTGCCGTGCCGTGCGGCGCAGCATGTCGACGTCGAGCATCTTGGGGGCTGTCCCGACGAGCACCGACACCTCGCCGTGCCCGTGCCAGCCGAGGGCGGCGATGCGCGACGGCAGCTCGTCGTCGTACTCGCCACTGAGGATGGAGTCGACGACGAGGGCCTCGAGCCGGGCGTCCCACAGGCCGCGGGCCTCCGCGGCTCGGGCGTAGACATCCGCCGCCCCGAAGGCGATCTCGCGGGAGTAGAGCAGGATCGCCTCGCGCACCGACTCGTCGGCGCCCTTGACGCGCTCCTCGACCACCTCGACGGTCACCTTGATGAGCTGCAGCGTCTGGGTGAGGCTCACCGACCGCAGGAGCTCGCGGGGTGCCGCGCCGAAGACATCCGCCGCGATCCACGGCGTGGAGGCCGGGTCCTCGTACCAGTGGATGAACGAGGTGATACCGGCCTGGGCGACGAGCCCGACGGCGGAACGGCGGCCCGGCGGCATCTCGCCGTACCAGGGCAGTTCGTCGTCGAGCCGCTTGAGCGTGGCCGTCGCGAGTTCACCGGAAAGAGACCTCAGCCAGCTGAGGGTCTGCTCCTTCGTTCTCGCGGCTGCCATTGCTGTGCGGCGCCGCTCAGCTCTCGCCGCCGGCGGAGCCGGTGGTGCCCGCGTTCACGTCGTGCAGCGCGTACTTCTCGATGGCCTGCTGCGGAACGCGCGAGTCGAGTTTGCCCTGCTTCACCAGCGACTCGAGTGCCTTCACCACGAGCGACGGTCCGTCGATCTTGAAGAAGCGGCGCGCGGCCGCCCGGGTGTCGGAGAAGCCGAAGTCGTCGGCGCCGAGCGTCGCGAAGTCGCCGGGCACGAAGGGCCGGATCTGGTCGGGTACCGCGTGCATGAAGTCCGTCACGGCCACGAAGGGGCCTTCGGCGCCGCTGAGCTTCTGTGTCAGGTACGGCACCTCGGCCTGTGCTCCCGGGTTGAGGAAGTTGTGCGACTCGGCGGCCAGGCCGTCGCGGCGCAGCTCGGTCCAGGAGGTGACCGACCAGACGTCGGCGGACACGCCCCAGTCGTTCGCCAGCAGTTCCTGGGCCTCGAGCGCCCACGGGATGGCGACACCGGAGGCCATCAGCTGGGCCTTCGGGCCCGCAACCGCGCCGTCCTTCAGCTTGTAGATGCCCCTCAGCAGGCCATCGACATCCAGGCCGTCCGGCTCCGCCGGCTGCAGGATGGGCTCGTTGTAGACGGTCATGTAGTACATGACGTTCGGGTCGGGATGTTGGCCGCCATACATGCGCTCGAGACCCGCCTTCACGATGTGGCCGATCTCGTAGCCGTACGCGGGGTCGTAGGAGACGACCGCCGGGTTGGTCGAGGCGAGCAGGATGGAGTGCCCGTCGGCGTGCTGCAGGCCCTCGCCGGTGAGTGTGGTGCGGCCGGCCGTGGCGCCGATGATGAAGCCGCGCGCCATCTGGTCGCCCGCCGCCCACATCGCGTCGCCGGTGCGCTGGAAGCCGAACATCGAGTAGAAGACGTACACCGGCACGAGCGGCTGGCCGTGGGTCGCGTACGCGGTTCCCGCGGCGGTGAACGCCGCGAAGCCGCCGGCCTCGTTGATGCCGACGTGCACGATCTGGCCCTGCGGGCTCTCCTTGTACGCCAGCAGCAGCTCGCGGTCCACGGAGGTGTAGTGCTGGCCCTGCGGGTTGTAGATCTTCGCCGTCGGGAAGTAGGCGTCCATGCCGAAGGTGCGAGCCTCATCCGGGATGATGGGCACGATCCGGTTGCCGAAGTTCTTGTCTTTCAGGATGTCTTTCAGCAGCCGCGCGAAGGCCATCGTGGTGGCGATCTCCTGCTTGCCGGAACTCTTCCTCGCGATGTCGTAGGCGGCGTCGTCGGGAATGGTCACCTGGGTGTATTTCGAACGGCGCTCCGGCACGTAGCCGCCGAGCGCGCGACGGCGCTCCTGCATGTACTGGATCGCCTCGTCGTTCTCGCCGGGGTGGTAGTAGGGCGGGAGGTACGGGTTCTCCTCGAGCACGGCGTCGGTGATGGGGATGCGCATCACGTCGCGGAACTGCTTCAGGTTGTCGAGGCTGAGCTTCTTCATCTGGTGGGTCGCGTTGCGGCCCTCGAACGACGGGCCGAGGCCGTAGCCCTTGACCGTCTTCGTGAGGATCACGGTCGGCTGGCCGCTGTGCTCCGACGCCGCCTTGAATGCGGCATAGACCTTCTGGTAGTCATGGCCACCACGCTTGAGGCCCCAGATCTGGTCGTCGGTATAGTCCTTGACCATTTCCAGGGTGCGCGGGTCGCGACCGAAGAAGTTCTCACGCACGTAGGCGCCGCTCTCGGCCTTGTAGGTCTGGTAGTCGCCGTCCGGCGTGCGGTTCATCAGGTCGCGCAGCGCGCCGTCGGTGTCCTGGGCGAGCAGGGCGTCCCACTCGCGACCCCAGATCACCTTGATGACGTTCCAGCCCGCGCCCCGGAAGAAGCTCTCGAGTTCCTGGATGATCTTGCCGTTGCCGCGCACCGGTCCGTCGAGGCGCTGGAGGTTGCAGTTGATGACGAAATTGAGGTTGTCGAGACCGTCGTTGGCCGCGAGCTGAAGCGCACCGCGGCTTTCCACCTCGTCCATCTCGCCGTCGCCGAGGAAGGCCCAGACCTGCTGGTCGGATGCGTCCTTGATGCCCCGGTTGGTGAGGTATCTGTTCGACTGCGCCTGGTAGATGGCGTTGATCGGGCCGAGTCCCATCGACACGGTGGGGAACTGCCAGAACTCGGGCATGAGCCTCGGGTGCGGGTACGACGAGAGGCCGTTCGGGGCGTGCGACTTCTCCTGGCGGAAGCCGTCGAGCTGGTCGGATGTGAGCCGGCCCTCGAGGAACGCCCGCGCGTACATGCCGGGGGAGGCGTGCCCCTGGAAGAAGACCTGGTCGCCCCCGCCCGGGTGGTTGCGGCCGCGGAAGAAATGGTTCTCGCCGACCTCATACAGCGTCGCCGAACCCGCGTAGGTGGAGATGTGTCCACCGACTGCGATGCCGGGGCGTTGGGCGCGGTGCACGGTGATGGCGGCGTTCCATCGGAGCCAGGCGCGGTAACGGCGCTCAAGGTCCTCATCACCGGGGAACTCCGGCTCGTTCTCGGGTGCGATCGTGTTCAGGTAGTCGGTCGTGGGCACCATCGGCACGCCGAGATGCAGCTCCTTCGACCGCTTCAGCAGGCTGAGGATGATCTCCCGGCCGCGCTCGTGACCCTGCCGCGCGACGAGCTCATCGAGTGACTCGTTCCACTCCGCCGTCTCTGCCGGGTCCTGGTCGGTGTGGTTCACCGAGTAGGGATCCTGGTCGTTTACCGTCAACGTCAACCTCGCTCGTGTTCGCGGATTCGTGCCGGCCGCGGAACGGGACGAACGGGTTGCGATCGTCCGCCAAGCGGCCTCAACGATTCTAGTTCTCAGTGTGCCCGGGTCCGCGCGCGCCCGTGTAGCGTCGTGCGTATGGTGTCCAGCATCCTCGACAATGGCAGCCTCCGGGTCGCTATCAACCCGGTCGGCGCCGAGCTGAGTTCGCTCACCGACCGCAAGGGCCGCGAATACCTGTGGCAGGGCGGCGAGGCCTGGCCGCGCCGCGCCCCGATTCTGTTCCCGATCGTGGGGAGGATGCCGGAGGACGAACTGGTCGTCCACGGTCGCAGCTACCGCATCCACCAGCACGGGTTCGCCCGTGACATGGTCTTCGCCATCACGGAGGAGTCGGTCACCGGCGCGCTGTTCACCCTGCGCGACACCCCGGAGTCGCTCGCCCAGTTCCCGTTCCCGTTCACGCTGGCGGTTCGGTACACGTTGGAGGGGGAGCGGCTCGGAGTGCTCACCACGGTGACCAACACGGGAACCGAGGCGTTCTCGGCGTCGCTCGGTCAGCATCCGGGGTTCGCCTGGCCGCTTGTCGACTCGATTCCGCGGGACTGGCACTCGCTCGAGTTCCCGCACGACGAGCCGGAGCCGATTCGCCGGGTCGACGGCAGCGGCCTCCTCATCAGCGAGACCTTCCCGACTCCCGTCCACGGTCGCACGATCAGCCTCAATGAGGACCTGTTCGAGGATGACGCCCTCATCTTCGACCGCCTGCGCAGCCGGTCGGTGCGCTATTCGGCACCCGATGGCCCATCGATCACGGTCGACTTCGACGACTTCCCCTTCCTCGGGGTGTGGTCGCGCAAGCCGGGCGATTTCCTCTGCATCGAGCCCTGGTTCGGCATGGCGGCGCCCGAGGCCTTCAGCGGTGACTACTCCGCGAAACCGGGCCAGTTCTCGCTCGCGCCGGGAGACGTGCTCTCGTTCGCCCACGGCATCACCGTGTCGCAGTCGTAGCGGCAGAAGGTCGCGTCAACAGGCGTAATATGGCCATTCGTGTTCACCGGGTGTTCATGTCGCCCGGCGCGAAAGGACTTGTGACAGCTATGGCTCTGGAGAATGACACCCAGGCACCCGATTTCGAGCTCCCCAACCAGTTCGGGGAGCACATCCGGCTGAGCGATTTCCGCGGCAAGAAGCCGGTTGCGCTGGTCTTCTTCCCGCTCGCCTTCTCGAGCACCTGCACGAGCGAGCTGTGCGAACTGCGCGACAACCTCTCCCTGTTCGCCGACAAGAGCATCGAGCTTCTGGGCATCTCGGTCGACTCGAAGGCGACCCAGCGCGCCTTCGCAGACGCCGAAGGCTACGACTTCAACCTCCTCGCCGACTTCTGGCCGCACGGCGCCGTCGCCAAGGAGTACGGGGTGTTCCTCGAGAGCAAGGGTTTCGCGAATCGCGCGAGCTTCCTCATCGACACTCACGGCATCATCCGGGCCAGCTTCGTCACCGAGCCCGGCCAGGCGCGCTCCATCGCCGCCTACCGGGAGGCGCTGAAAGAGCTGTCGCCCGCGCTCGTTTAGGCCTTCTTAATCCCCCCGCCGTTCTTTGCGAGGTCGGCCAGGATCGTCTGCAGTTCGGCGATCATCACCAGTTGGCGATTGTTGATCTCGAGCACCGTCTCGATGTCCTTCTTGGCGGCGACGTTCGTCTGGTAGTCGTGGCGCGACAGCGCCGCCGCGATCGCGTCCTGCCGTTTCGCCGCGATGAGCAGGATGGCTCCCTGGAGCCCGGCGAGCATGCTCAGGAACAGGTTGAGCAGGATGAAGGGGTAGGGATCCCAGCCCTTCAGGGCCGTGTTGATGATCGCCCAGATGATCATGAACAACACGAAGCCGCCGACGAACGGCCAGCTGCCCAT